>Ga0209754_1000007_pt1 | contig 372427 bp, 325 predicted proteins | sample MesohylBB_FD_187295 | JGI IMG/M metagenome (GOLD analysis project Ga0209754, IMG submission 187295) | Host-associated microbial community of the marine sponge Aplysina aerophoba from Gulf of Piran - sponge mesohyl, lysed by bead beating... | ecosystem: Host-associated > Porifera > Sponge >... | reverse complement strand
GGGCTTCCAGATCGCCGGGTCGCCCCGTACGTCTGCCGGATATGACTACGGCGCCAAACTGAGAATTGCGCCGGCGGGACTTTCACCCGCTAGTACCGCAGCTAGTCTCGCTGCACCCCTCCCGCCGGACTTCCACCGGCTGCCCTTCCGCCAGTTCGTCTGGCGCACATATACCTCGGCCAGGGCCGACCAGAGCCCCAGACCCCCGTCGCCTACCGCCAGCTTCGCCGCCTTCACGCCACGGTCCCGCAGGCTCAACAGAACCGCCTTCCAGCTCTCCCTGGACTCACGAAAGCCTTATTCCAGGGCCAGGAAGCGCTTGCGGCCACGCGTGTCGCAGCCCACTACCACCAACAGACAACGCCGCTTCTCGCCGCGCACGTTCATGTAGATACCGTCTGCCTATAGATACACGAACTCTTCGCCATGCCAGTCCCGCTCGCGCCACTGCGCGTACTCGCGTTCCCAGCCGTCCTTGAGCCGCGCGATCGTCGTCGGGGACAATCCCTTCACCGACTCGCCGAACAGCGCCTCGTCGAAGTCGTTCGTCGATACCCCCTTCAGGTACAGCCACGGAATCACCGCTTCAACACGCCGGGTCTTCTTCAGATACGGCGGCAACAACTCCGAGCGGAAGCACCGGCCCGCGCCCGACCTGTCCCGCGTCCGCGGAACCTGGACACGGACCGGGCCGACCCCCGTCAACACCTCCCGCGACGGCAGGTAGCCGTTGCGGACCACCGCGCGCCGACCACGCGCGTCGCGCTCGCCCGCGTGCTCTTCCAGAAAGGCCCCCAACTCCGTATCCACGGCCTGCCGGATGTTTCGCCGTGCGCCGTCGCGCACCAATTCGCTGAGTTCGTCCCGAAAGGCTGGATTCGTAAAGGAAATCGTCGTATCTTCTCTCATGGTGGCGCATCTCCTATGTGCTGAATGACCGGGCTTTTGACAACCCTATTTCAGCAGGAATGCGCCGCCTTCTTCAATTCAGCCCATACACCAGATCTGAGCGTAACTCCCGTTCAGCTATTGGAAATTCTTTAAAAATTAAACTTCACAAGCAATGTCCGCATACTCGATTTTCGTCAGCATAATAGGGTGAACCTTAAGTAGCCGTCCAAGACAAGGAGAACAAGAAATTGGATAACAAACATGAATACAAAATCCAGATCGATAAAGATATTTATTCGGTAGACCACCCAATCCTGACCGGAGATGAGCTCCTCAAAATTGCGAATAAGGAACCGGTCGAACGGTTCGCGATTTATCTCAAGATCAAGGAAGGATCACCTCAACGCATTGGAGCTGATGAAAAGGTGGATCTGCGAAATCCAGGTGTTGAACGGTTTGTGACCCTGCCACTCGACCAGACAGAAGGATTTGACGATCGTCGGGAGTTCACGCTCCCGCAAGGTGACCTCGACTGGCTTTGTAATACTGGATTGAGCTACGAACTCGTTTCCGAGAAGAACGTGCTTCGAGTGGTGTTGTACGGTTTTCCTTTACCTCTCGGTTATAATCATAACGAAGTCGATGTGAACGTCCGTATCGACCCCGGCTATCCTGATACTCAAATCGACATGGTATATGTATATCCGCCAATAGCCCTAGCAGATGGGCGGCCGTTGAATGCACTTTCGCAAGATCAGTTCGATGGCAAAATCTGGCAGCGCTGGAGTCGTCACCGGACTCCGGCGAACCCTTGGCGACCTGGAATCGATAACTTATCAACTCACTTTGGTCTTATTGAGGAATGGTTCTCCCGTGAACCAAGAAAGGCATAACACAGTGACAGAAGTAACACTTACCCTAACAGCAAACCAACACGCAGAATTGATGCGACACCTATTTCCAGATGATGGTTGTGAAGCCGTAGCAATCGCACTTTGCGGACGACGGGTCGATCAAGAGCGGCATCGACTGCTCGTTCGCAAAATCGTCCTTATCCCTTATGATGTCTGCTCTCTGAGACAACCGGATCGTGTTACCTGGCCTACTGACTTGCTACCGCCACTTCTAGATGAAGCTTGCCGCCTTGGGCTTGCGGTCGTAAAGATTCACGGTCACCACAGTTTTTCATATTTTTCCGATACAGATGATGAATCCGACACCGCACTCTTTCCATCGATTTACGCATGGACCGAAAACGGGCCCCATGCTAGCGCCATCCTTTTTGGCGATGGGCGCATGATCGGACGAGAAGTGGACGAGAGTGGTAAATTCCGCCCGCTTTTATCCATCAACGTTGTTGGGGACGATCTTGTCTTTTGGCATTCAGAGAGCCAGAGTAGCTTGGTTCCAGAATTTGGACGAAGAGTTGCACAGACGTTCGGAGCAGATACCTATGATCGGCTACGCAAATTGCGAGTTGCAGTAATCGGTTGCTCAGGTACGGGAAGCCCGGTCATCGAGCAACTCGCACGAAACTGTGTTGGTACGCTCGTACTTGTCGACCCTGATCGTATAGAAGAGAAAAACCTAAACCGCATCCTCAATGCCACAATGATTGATGCAAGAGAACAACGGTTCAAGGTAGAGGTTGCAGCCCGCGCCGTTTTGGAAATGGGGCTTGGGACGGTAGTGGAAACACACCCGAGAAGTCTTTTCGACCAAAACACTGTATTGGCTGTAGCAAACTGTGATGTCGTTTTTGGTTGTATGGACTCTGTCGACGGTCGGCATCTTCTCAATAAACTTGCTACCTTTTATCTCCTCCCGTACTTTGATCTCGGGGTCAAGCTCGAGGCCGATGGTTCTGGCGGGGTAGACCAAGTTTGTGGAACGGTTCATTACTTGCAACCCGGCGGTTCAAGTCTCTTAAGTCGACATGTCTACACTTTAGAACAAGTTCGATCAGCAGGTCTCCTAAGGACCGATCCTGCAGCATATCGTTCGCAGGTGGATGATGGATACTTACGGGGTGTTCAGGAGGAAAGACCAGCTGTAATTCAATTGAATACTTTGATTGCCAGCTTGGCTGTCAATGAATTTCTTGCTCGGCTTCACCCATATCGGATCGATTCGAATAAGGAATATGCTGTACACCGCTTGAGTTTGAGCCATGGTATATACGAGTACGAGAGTGACGGTGAGCCATGTTCGTTACTTTGTCGGCATGTTGGGCGGGGGGATATTAATCCGTTGCTCGAATGGGCTGAACTTAGCTTCGACGGAGCAATAGTGTGAATTTGGCGGTACGCGCTTGGTGTTGGTTTGTCGGTTTACTTCGTCCTCATGGTGCCTTCGCAACAGAAGTCGTAGACACTCTTCCAGAAATACTTGAGGCTGATAGGGTCTATTTGATCGGCTGTAGTTCAGACCCATGGTTCGCTGCTCTAGTCTGCCCCTGCGGTTGTGGGTCATCTATTGAACTGAGTCTAATAAAGAATGATCACCCGCGATGGCGTGCAAAACGTCATTTCAACGGCACAGTTACTCTGGAACCATCCATTTGGAGAAAAATAGGTTGCCGAAGCCATTTCTTTCTTAGGCGCGGTCGGATTATTTGGGCTCGATAAAACTCAGTATTACATCACTGGGGAACTTGAGACGCCAATTTCGGTTCTTTACAATAATGCATTCATGATACTGTGTTATACAGGCTTCAATCTATCTACGATCTGGCCTAGGCAATTAGAAAATAGGCCGGATCAGGGTCGAGTTCCAATCACCAGCAGCATAATCATTAACTGGAAACAAAGTAACATGGCTTCACAACAATCTAGAAGCCAATATCCGAGGGCAGCGAAACTACCATCAACCAAGAAGCCACCAGCTACGAGGTCAAGCTTAGGCGCATTGCCGACATTCTATGTGGCTCAATGGACGCGGCCGAATACAAGCATGTCTTTTGGGGCCCCATGAGCCTGAAATACATTTCCGACGTTTGCGACAAGATGAATGTGCATCTCGAAGTATTGCTTCAAACTAAGACACTACCACCAAGGGAAACCCTCAATATCTATCAATATTTGGTAGTAGATCAGTTTGAAATACAAAAGTCAATTCAAGCATTGCTCAGCGCGTAAGGTTAGTGTCATACTATACTAGCTATGTCCCAAAAGCCCAAAATACCACGCGACGGCAACCAGTTGGCTAAGTTTGTTGTGGATGTTGCAACTGGCGAGCGGGAAGCCGATATTAACAGTGTGCCAGTGAATGAATTTGCGCGGGCTGGCGGATTAAAAGGCGGCAAGGCTAGAGCTGAGAGGCTTTCACCTGAAAGACGTCGTCAGATTGCCAAATCTGCTGCGGAAGCACGGTGGCGATCTAATAGAAATCAGTAAGGAGGAATCTAGTGACTGTAGGTGTTGTTGTTCGTTGCAAAGACGGCATGGTACTAGGATCTGATAGCCTTGCTACATTCACTCGTGGGGTGCCAGTAGCTCGTCATACAAACAAAGTGTATGTCATCGAACACGAAGATCTTCACCATCCGGTTGGGCTTATAGGTGCCGGAATGACTGCATTTATTGATAAGTTTGTTGATCGAGTAAAACGCGAGGGCATATCAGTGGCAGCAAAGGAGAAAAAAAAGAAACTTGATATTGTGGATTTCTCGGATAATGTTTGTGAAACAATAGTATCAATACTACTAAAGGAATATGTATTTGATAAAAACAAATTTTTTGGCGCCCCTTTAGCTGATTATAGCTTGTCTATGATCGTCGCTGGGTCTACTTTTGATGGCGAACTTCGTGCCTATCACATTCATGGTGATGGCATTGCAGAATCCATAGACGGGTATGGAACTACCGGAAGCGGAGCAGCTTACGCTGAATTGTTTTTGCACGGTTTTATTCCTGAACCAGGAAGAGTGACCGTAGACGAAGCTGTTAAGTTGACTACTTATACTGTAAAGGGCGTGGAGATTATGGACCCTAATGTTGGGGGTAACACGCAAATATGCGTTCTAAAATTTCAAGATGATAAGCTAGTAGTAACTGTTTTGGAAAACAGCAAAATTCCTCAAAGTGGCGCTAAAGATAAAATGGAAGATATTTTGAGGAAAATTAGCACGGAAATGAGAAAAACTGTTTCTGAAACGCCAAGGTCGAGACAAAAGAAACAATCTGCGAAATAAGAAAGGAATTTAACCAATGCCGGAAACTGTGGAAATCAAGCGATCAGACGAGAGGTCGGCTATGGATGCTCCCAGTATTCTCACGAAAATGGCGAAACACGTTTATGTTCGCCGATTTTCACATAGTGATGAGGGGAATGAACCTGAAGGTAGCTTGAATACCTCAACCAAAAAGAACAGCGACCAGAAGACTGATCCAACGGAGTAGGATAGAAGCTGATCGCGCCAATTACACGAAAAAAAATGACTGTTAAGCATAATGGTCATATATTAGGGGTATGAACACATTACCTCTAAAAACCCAAACTCTCATCATTCGTTGCCTTGTAGAAGGAATGAGCATCAGGGCAACGGCCCGCACGTCTGGCACAAGCAAGAACACCGTAGCCAAACTTCTTGTAGATGCTGGCAAGGCATGTGGCGAATATCAAAATCGCGTGCTTCGTGATTTGCCTTGTAAACGCGTACAGGTTGATGAGGTTTGGTCTTTCGTCTACGCAAAACAGAAGAACCTACCAAATACTCAAGCAGCACCTGAAGTTGCTGGCGATGTGTGGACGTGGACAGCTATTTGTGCCGACACAAAATTGGTTCCCTCATGGAGGGTAGGGGTTCGTTCTGGCGATACTGCAACTGATTTCATGATTGACTTGCGTGATAGGCTCGCCAACTGCGTACAACTTACAAGCGATGGACACAAGCCATATTTAGTAGCCGTGGAAGATGCTTTTGGCGCTGACATAGACTATGCCATGCTCGTAAAGCTGTATGGCTCAGATGGTGGAACATCTCCTGAGAAACGATATAGTCCTGCCGAATGCACAGGCGCTAGAATGTTGCAAATTGAAGGCAATCCAGACCCGGCCCATATCTCTACCAGCTATGCCGAGCGCAACAATCTGACCATGCGCATGTCGATGCGACGCTTTACCCGACTGACAAACGCGTTTTCAAAGAAAATCGAAAACCATATAGATAGCGTCTCACTGCACTTCTTGTACTATAACTTTTGCCGCCAACATAAAAGTTTGGGTGGGATTACCCCTGCGATGGCGGCTGGAGTTACAGAGCGTTTTGGGGATATTGAAGATATTGTACGACTCGTAAACGAAGCCCGCCCAAAGCCGGGGCCGCGTGGACCTTACAAGAAAATAGTTTCAAACTGACCCACTACCCAATATTTCAATTACTTTACAAAAGTTATTCTGATAAAAAATAATGCCAGCATTAAAACCAAAACGAAGAATGTAGTTATTCCCCTCTGGATAGCATCTCCAATACATTTCCCCAAGGTAGATTCCGTAGTCCTGCCAATGAGTTTCGCTATTTCTTCTGAGTGTTTCACCGCATATTTATGTTCTACGGCATGATTTTCTTCTAGCCATTCTTCAAAATGCTCCTAAATTTCGATTTCATCAAAAAACAGTTAGTCGTAAAGAACCTCTACGCGCCAACTACATCACTAACAACAGATTCGAACATGGCCTACATCTACAAAACTGGGCGGTTGGAAATGCAGTCAGCCAGGATGCGTCCTCACCAGCGGCGAAAATGCCAAATGCGAAAGCATCTGTTTTGTGACGGGACGGCACTCACAGTGAGCCAGAGATGTCCTGTACAAATACGGAATTTTACCTGTTGCGCTCAGTTATGTTCGTTGCACAGGTCATCGCTTGTGACATGGAGAAAGCCGGACTGGAGGCCGGTTCGAAACAATCAGCCGCAACATCTCAGAAGTTGCGTTAAAATTATTGGGTAATCCAGGAAATGACTTGCTGAATTGAGCGGATTCGGGAGACGCGTAAAGATTCGGCGGCAGGGTGTTGGTCGTGCCAAAACTAGTGCCTGCATGAAATCCTGTCCGAAAGGAGTCTGACTGGCACAGTGCCCTCACCACTTCGGAAGCAGCAGGAGATTCAAGTGGTCCTGGTGAATCAGCAGCATTCTCACTCACCGTGGGGGGCATTGGCCCGCGTCGTTAGCACTCACTCCAGAAAGTCTGTGGTCCGCTCTATCACCCCACCAGCGAACGGATACGGAGACGCGACAATAAAGTGCAGGCATGCGCAGGAGTTAGAATTCGCCCGCTTCCGTTTTGATTACGTATTGGAGAAAGTGAATTCCGAACGAGAATGAGAAGAGTTGTTTTTCTCAATGATATCAACGGAATACCGGAATCTCAGAACCGTTGGAAACAGCCTAGTGTCACTAAACGGGCGGAAGACCCTTCTCGATTCATAAAATCTTCACAACTCCAGATAGGCCCGGCATTGTGGCCCGACGCGGTTCAGGTTCGGCCCGTTTCGACGACGCAGGCGGGTCCACCCGGACGCTCCATCCGCCCGCCGCCCTATCAACCGGGCGGGGTCAATCTACTTCATTGTCCGTGTCGTCGTTTTCGGTGTTTTGCTCATCCCGCCCTCCGAACCCCGAGATAAAGAGGTAAAGATTCAGGGGTCAAGCGTCCGGGCGACTCGAAACCCGAAGCCGTTGCTCCGGAAACTCGTCGTGTTCAAGATGCGAATCGCGGAGCGGAGGTACCCCGGTTCGTTGTACCAGCCACCGCCGCGCAAAACGCGGCGAGAACAATCGCCGCTCGTCCAGGAGCTCCTGTCCGATGGCGCGTCATAATAATAATTTCTGTTCCAGCTATCCTCCACCCACTCCCAGACGTTGCCGTGCGCGTCGTGCAGGCCGAATGCGTTCGCGGGAAGCGAACCCACGGACACCATTCTTCATCTTAGGACTTGAAACCATCTCTACGAACTTGGCTTCAGCAGCTACTGGCTCGCTGGTCTTTACCTCGGCTTACTGACCTCTATCCTCGTTTCTCCGTTATTTGTTCTCCACATCTTGGCGCACGAATTCACATGTTCATATTGCCCTGCTGAAATAACGTCGTCATAACATTGGACCAATACTCGAGCAATCGATAGACTGGTTTTACGATTACAGAGGGGAAGTTCGAAAGAAAATCTGTGATGTTTTTTACCGACACCGCTGATAGTGGTTGTTCTGGAAAGTAGATTTTTTTTCGTCCCAAAGCCTATGGATAGTGACGCTCCGTACGAGTCGGCAGCATACACTCGTGCGTGGATAATATCTGGTAGCTTGAACCAATACTCGTTCGTTTGCACGAAGTTGCTGTCCTTTCCCTTTCCCACACGTCTTAACGATAACTTGATTTCGGGATCAGCATATGAAAGTGAGTTTCTTATCCAACGACTTCCTACTTCAAACCTTCCGCAGTCCGCTAATTTCTCCCCTATGAACGTGGCGGTATCTCCTTCCGTTAAACCGCTTTCGAGAATTTGTAGAATGGCATTGTTCTCGCCCTTCTCGCGAGCTCTATGATAGCTGCCATATTTATTTCTCACGACGTCAAGTGTTGTTTTTCCCTTCGGCCCCTTGATCCTGGGGTCGGCGCCGGCCGTCATCAGCAATTCGACGATACCCGAACGCCCGTGCAGGGCGGCGATGAACAGCGCCGTCGCGCCGTCCGCCGCCTGCAGGTTCGGTTTCGCGCCCGCTTTGAGGAGTGGGGGAACCAGCAGCGTGTAGCCCTTGTCCGCCGCGTACATGAGCGGCGTCCAGCCGCGCCTGCCTCGCGCGTTCGGGTCGGCGCCCGCCGCCAGCGCCTTCTTGAGGGCCGAAACATCCCCCGCAGCAACCGCCCGCAGGGTCGCTCTCCCGGAGGGACCCTTGCGCACCGTCCGGCGCTGTGGCCGGGTGGCGCCCTGCGCCCTTCGGCGCGGGAGGATCGCCGTGACCCTCCGACTGCCTGCGGTCCGCCACGCACGGGCCAGATTGCGCGCCTCGGTACGTTCTTCAGCCGTCATCTCCTTCGCCAGCGCGTCGCGCTCCGCCGCCGCCTTCGCGTCTCCCCGCGCCGCCGCGAGGTTCAGCCACTTGTGCGCCTCCACGAAGTCCTGCGGAACGCCCACCCCCTTCACGAACGCCCGGCCCAGCGCCGCCATCGCCCGCCTGTCGCCCTTTTTCGCCGACGCCCGCCACTGCTTCAGCGCCTCGGCGTAGCGTCCCGACTTCCAAGCCGTCCGCCCCGCGCCTTCACGCTTCACTTTCCGGCTGGGTTTCAGTTTCCTCTCTCGCTTCCTGGCCTCGAGCAGGTTGCGTCGGCAAATGCCGGTATCCCTGTCCACGTAGCCGCCCGCCTTGTAGAGGAGCAGCTGGACCGATGAGCCTTTCTTCGCATGGTCGTAGGCCACTTTCCCGCTACGGTCGCGCAGGCACGGATCAGCCCCACCCGCAAGGAGTTCCTTGATCTCCGCATAGATGTCGTCCTCGTGCTTTGCCGCCCGGATGAGAGGGGTGTCGCGCCGGGTGTCACGCAGGTCGGGGTCGGCGCCGTGTTTTATCAAAAGTTTGATCAGTCTCTTCATATCGTAATCGGAATTTCTCGAGTGACCAGGGAGCGACAGCGCCTCGAACAGGGGCGTTTCGCCCTCGTTGTTCCGCGTGTTGGGGTCGGCGCCGTGCCCGAGAAGCATGGAAGCATGTCCGGTTTTGGTGAAAACCGTGTGGCCACGTCTGATAAGCGCCATCAACGGGGTGTCGCCTTTTACGTTCCTGATGTTCGGATCGGCCTTGGCTTCCTGCAGCAATACCTTGAGGATATCGGCTCGCGCTCCCGCCGCGCCCGGCAATTTTGGGAGTTCGCGGATTTGGAAATTGCCGTGCCTCTCCACGTTTTCATAGAGGACATGCAGCGGAGTATTCCCCCGCCTGTCCCGAACGTTCGGATTCCCGCGGCACGCCGCTCCCGTCTTGTCGCCGCGGGCGCATTCTCTTTGCACACCCGGTCTCGCTTCGCAGCGCAACAGTATCCGGAGTGATTGAGCGCCGGGGCCGAGGGATTCCTGCGCAGCCCGCGAAATGAAGCGGCGTGGCGCCGTAGGCGTTCTTGCGGTTGCAGTCTCCGCCAAGCCGCACCGCCTCGCGAAGGATGTCCAGCCGGTTCGTCACGGCGTAATGCATGAACGTATTTTTATCCGAGTCCAGAACCTCGTTCGGATCGGGAGTGCCCCATTCGCCGCGCAGCCATTTCCAAACCTTCGCCGCCGCGGCGCTGTGAGTTGGAGTTCGAAACAATTCGTCGGCAAGAACGAGGGAATCGTCTTTTTTCTGGGCCGAAACCGGGGCAGCCGAAACGGCGAACAGGAAAGAACTCAAAACAATCGCCAAGGTTCTCACTAGGCGCCTCCCTCGTCGTGTGACGGTGTGATTACATAACTTTCCAAAGATTCGAGACCCGAGTCAATATCCACATCATCCCCGCATACGACCAGCTTATATGCAGGCCGGATTTCGGTTGTTTTGATACTCTGGCGGCGAAGCGTGCGGCCGAGAGCGGGGTGTTTCACCAGGCAGGCTCGTGGACAAACTTGAGGCGGAGGCTTGGTTAAGAGGCATTCAGCCGGTCCTGCCGCCGGCCTCGCGACCCGCGTCCGGCGTAGAGGCTCTCCTCCCGCAGTGTGGCGGACATTTTTTTTCTCCCTGATCGTTCACCCCCGGCAGCGCTCTTCGCCGCATCCATTTTCTCCAAACCTCGAGTCATAAGCCCGATTCGCGCAAACTCCGCTTTTAGGCCCTCCAAGCGAAACGGGATATTTTCAAGGGGCGAGCGTCCGGGCCACGCGAAACCCGATGATGTTGTCCCGGTTTCCGGCCGTATTTTTCTCGCGGTTCGCGGCGCGCAGGAACCCGGGCTCGTCGAACCAGGAGCCGCCGCGCACGACGCGGCGCGAACAGTCACCGTCCATCCGGGCGCCTCCGTTTGCAGGCGCGCCCGCATGGCTCGAGTTCCAGCAGTCCTCCACCCACTCGCGGACGTTGCCGCGCATGTCGTGCAACCCGAATCGGATCGCCGGAAACAACCCGATGGGAGCCGTTCGCTCGCCGCCCCAGAAACTGACGCAACCATAGCAATTTGCGGGATAGTTCAGGGCCTTACCTTGCCCGGTCCATTCCCAACTGGCCCCGAAGTATTCGGCCAGAGGGTTTCGCTTCGTCTTTGGGCCTACGCGCGCCGCGTATTCCCATTCCGCCTCACTGAGCAGACGGTATTCCTGGCCCGTCTTCTCGGAGAGCCACTTGACGTACGCCTTCGCGTCGTCCCAGCTCACGCACACTACGGGGTCCGATTCCGATTGTTCGAATCCGGGCTCGCGCCACGTGATGTCCCGGCCCTGCTTCCATTTGCGCGAGAAAGAATCATGGAGCCGGCAATTTCCCGAAGCGGGGCGTCCGCTTGCGCGCGCGAAGGCCTCGAATTCGAGCCTCGTCACCTCGTACTTGCCCACCGCAAAAGGCCTGGCGATCATCACGCGGTGAAGAGGCCTCTCATCCGCGTTCCCGCCTTTATCTTCCGCAGGCGAGCCCATCATGAACGAACCGGCCGGATACGCCACCATCTCCGGGCAATCGGGGCAGTCGCGTAATTCCTTGCCCGCCGGCCATTTGCGTTTCAGTTCCTCGATTTGCGTCTTGAGACGTCCAGCCACTTCAGCGTGTCGGCCCTGCGGGAACGAAGACATGTATTCGGCATACGCCGCAGGCGTTCCTATCGAATTCGCTTTCGCGTACGCCGCATCGTCCGAATCTTCCTGCGCTTTCGCTTGCGCCATCAGGCGCCGAGCTTGCTCACTGTGACGACCTTCGGGATATGAGGACAGATATCCGGCATACGCTTTCGACGTTCCCGCCTTGCGGGCCTTCGCAAACGTCGCATCGTCCGCATCCTCACGTGTTTTCGCCTGCGCCATCAGGCGCCGAGCTTGCTCACTGTGACGACCTTTGGGATATGAGGACAGATATCCGGCATACGCTTTCGACGTTCCCGCCTTGTGCGCTTTCGCGTACGCCGCATCGTCCGCATCTTCACGTGTTTTCGCCTGCGTCTTCAAGCGCTGCGCTTCTTCCGCGTGCCGACCCCCCGGGCGAGAAGAGAGGTACCCGGTATACGCCGCCGACGTACCCGCCTTGCGGGCCTGCGTGAACGCCGCATCGTCCGCATCCTCCTGCGCTTTCGACTGCGCCTTCAGGCGCTGCGCTTCTTCCGCGTGCCGACTCCCCGGACGAGAAGATAGATACTCGGCATATGCTTTCGACGTACCCGCCTTGCGGGCCTGCGCGAACGCCGCATCGTCCGCCTTCTCTTCGGCTTGCGCATTCATTCTCAGGCGGAGCGCTTCTTTGGCGTGTCGGCCCTTCGGGAATGAAGAGAGGTATCCGGCGAACGCCGCAGACGTCCCCAGCGAGAGCGCCCGTCCGTAGGCCAAATCATCCATTCTCGCATCGAATCCGGTCTTCAGACGCCGCGCCGCTTTGGCGTGACGGCCCTTGGGGTATGAAGAGAGGTATTTGGCGAACGCCGCAGACGTCCCCTCGATGTGCGCCCGCTCGAACGCCGCATCGTCCGCCTCTTCCCTGGTTCGCTGCGCCTTGAGACGCAGCGCTTCTTTTCCGTGACGACCCCGCGGGCGTGAAGTCAGATACGCGGAATACGCCGCTGACGTATTCTCCGTACGCACCCCCTTGAACGCCGCATCGTCTTCCGCCACGGTTTTCGCCCACGTCTTGCCTTCCAGCAGGGCGATCACGCCGGGACCCTCACCCTTCTTTCGTGCCGCCTCTACGGTCCCGTATCTCTTCCGCGCCAGATCCACCGGCGTCTCTCCCTTCGGTCCCTTGATCGAAGGGTTCGCACCCGCCTTCATCAGCAACTCGATGAACTGCGAGTGGCCTTCCTTCGCGGCGTGCAACAGCGCCGTCCAGCCGCGCGTGTCACGCGCGTTCACGTCCACACCCGCCTTTAGCGCCGCCTTCACGCCGCCTACGTCTCCCGCCAGAACCGCCCGATGCAGGGCGTCGGGACGCACCCTCCGGCGGGGAGGTGCCTTTGCGACGGGTGCAGGTCTTTGGCGTCTCGCCGCAGTCCGCATGGCCCGCAGTCCGCCGAGCGTCAGCTTATCTCCCGGCGGCAGACCCGCATCGCGCAGAAACCGCCCATAGGCCTTCAACGTGCGTGCGCCCCAGAGGCCGTCCGCCGGACCCGGCTTGTAGCCGAGCGCCGCCAGCAACTCCTGCGCCTCGCGGACAGAACGCGCGGACGATGAAGACTCTTTTCTCTCTCCTCCGACCGGTCGCCACGAGCGAGCGCGCTCCTGCGCAGACGCGATCTGCCGGGGCGTCATCTTCTCAGCCAGAGCGTCGCGCTCTTTCGCCCCCGCCAACTCGCCCCGGCCAGACGCCAGGTTGAACCACATGTGCGCCTCGATATAATCCTGCGGAGCACCCAGACCGCGCATGTACAGTCGTCCCAAGGCCAGCATCGCGCGCTTGTCACCCGCATTCGTGGCCGCGCGCCACTCTTTGAGCGCCTCGGCGGGACGCATCGCATCCCACGCGCGCTTGCCAGCCTCGTAATCCGCGCGCGCCGCCGTGGCGAACGAAAGCGTCAACATCGCGCAAATCAAAATCAGCCATATCGCAGAACGATTCATGTGCGGTTTCACTCCTCTGGGAAGAGAGAAGAGGTAAAGAGGTAAGGATTCAGGGAGCGAGCGTCCGGGCTACGCGAAACCCGTTCCCGTTGAACCGGTTTCCTGTCCCGTACCTGAGGCGGTTCGCGGAGCGGAGGAGCCCCGGAGCGTTGAACCAGGAACCGCCGCGCAAAACGCGGCGCCCACAATTGCCACTGGTCCAGGCGCTTCCGTCCGAAGGCGAACCCGAATAATTATCGTTCCAGCAGTCCTCCACCCACTCCCATACGTTGCCGTGGACGTCGTGCAGACCGAACACATTCGCCGGAAACGACCCCACGGGTACCGTCTTGCCACGGTCCACGCCCTTGGAGCCTCTGCCATACGTGTGGTCCCCATCGTAGTTCGCCTGGGACGTAGATATCGTCGAACCGAAATGAAACGGGGTCTTCGTTCCCGCGCGCGCCGCGTATTCCCACTCCGCCTCGCTTAGCAGGCGATATCGCTTCCCCGTCTTCTGAGACAGCCACTTCACGTACGCTTTCGCGTCCTCCCAACTCACTTTGGTGACAGGCCGGTTCCCGCGTCCCCAACCCTCATCACTTGGGCGGTGGCCGCCGCAGCCGCCGTCCGCCACGCAGGCGTCCCATTCGGCGAACGTCACCTCGTACTTGCCCACCGCGAAGGGATTGGAAATCGTGACGCGATGACGAGGGCCTTCGTCGTCGCTCCTGTCTTTTTCACCCGACGGGGAACCCATCATGAAAGAACCCGCAGGCGCCACCACCATCTTCGGGCATTCCGGACAATCACGAAACGCCATCATAGCGAGGACGGCGAGACTCTTCCGTGCCACATCCCACGCCGTCCTGCCCTTCGGCCCCTTGATCCTGGGGTCGGCGCCGGCCTTCATCAGCAACTCGACAATCTCCGAATGCCCGTGCAGGGCGGCGATGAACAGCGCCGTCGCCCCGTCCGCCGCCCGGAGGTTCGGTTTCGCGCTCGCTTTCAGGAGCGGGGGAACCAGCAGCGTGTAGCCCTTGTCCGCCGCGTACATGAGCGGGGTCCAGCCGCGTTTGCCGCCTCTCGCGTTCGGGTCGGCCCCCGCCGCCAGCGCTTTCTCAAGGGTGGAGATATTCCCCGCAGCAACCGCCCGCAGGGCCGCGTTCCCTGGGGATACCTTGCCCGCCATCCGGCGCGGGACTATCGCCGTGCTCCTCCTCCGCCCGGCATTCCGCCACGCACGGGCCAGCTTGCGCGCTTCGGCGCGTTCTTCGACCGTCATCTCCTTCGCCAGCGCGTCGCGCTCCGCCGCCGCCTTCGCGTCTCCTTGCGCCGCCGCGAGGTTCAGCCACTTGTGCGCCTCCACGTAGTCTTGCGGAACACCCACTCCCTTCACGAACGCGCGGCCCAGCGCAAGCATCGCGCGGCTGTCGCCCTTCCTCGCCGACGCCCGCCATTGTTCGATCGCCTCGGCGTAGCGTCCCGCCTTCCATGCGGCCTGTCCCGCGCCGTAATCCGCCCAGGCCGCCGGGGCGCACGAGAGCATAAGCAGCGCGCAAAGAGGGATGAGACATGCCAAATGACGATACATTTCCGACGCTCCTCTGGAAAAATTGAGCTGATGATTTATTTCAGAAGCTGGAAAACCTGCCGTTATCTTTCGCGTACCAACTATCCCATGTTCTTACAGGCTCAATCTCCTTCGTTGTCGGTGTTGTCGTCATCCGGCGGGCTAGACGGCGGCGTTCTCTCCTTCTGGCGTCGCGTCGAGTTGATTATCATCGCTGGAGTTTCGCTCTTGTCGTTCACGGCGTTCATGTTGGCACCGTGAGCCAGCAACAGTTTGGCGAGTTTGGATTTTGCATCCCACCTAACCGCATCGTGGAGAGGTGTGTCACCATTTTTACCCTTGGCGTTCACATCGGCACCATGGTCCAGGAGCAGTTTGGCGAGCTTGAAATCTGCATTCACCCTCACCGCCGTATGAAGAATTATGTAACTGTTTTTGTCTCTGGCGTTCACGTCGGCACCGCGTTCCAGCAGCAGTTTGGCGAGTCCGATATTCTTGTAAAGCACCGCTTTGTGTAGAGGACTGTAACCATATTCGTCTCTGGCGTTCACGTCGGCGCCGCGCTTCAGCAGCAGTTTGGAGAGGTCGGGGTTTTCGTTGCGCGCCGCCCAGTGCAGAGGTGTGCTGCTATCTTTGCTCCTTGCGTTCACATCAGCGCCACGCTCCAGCAGCAGTTTAACGAGGTAGGGGTTTTCGTTGCGCGCCGCCCAGCATAGTGGCGTGATACCGTAAGGGCCCCTGGTGTTCACGTCGGCGCCGCGTTCCAACAGCAACTTGACGAGTTCGGGATTTTTGTTTTGCAACGCCCGAATCAAAGGTATATTGCCATCTTTGTTCTTGGCATTCACGTCGGCGCCGCGCTCCAGCAGCAGTTTGACGAGTTCGATATTTTTATTGCGCACTGCATTGTGCAGAGGTGTCCAACCAGCTTTGCTTCTGGCGTTCGCGTCGGCGCCATGGCCCAGCAATAGTTTGACAAGTTCGAGTTTTTTTTTACGCACTGCTTTATACAAAGGGGTGTCACCATAATTGTCTCTGGCGTTCACATCGGCGCCGCGTTCCAGCAGCAACTTGGCGAGTTTGAGGTTTTTGTTTTGGAACGCCCGAAACAAAGGCGTATTGCCATCTTTGTCCTTGGCATTCACGTCGGCGCCGCGTTTCAATAACAGTTTGGCGAGTTCGGGGTTATTCTTGGACGCCGCAAAGTGTAGTGACGTGTTGCCGTTTGCGTCGCGACCGTTCACGCCGTCTCCGCGTTCGATTAACGTCATGGCGACCTCGGGATTTTCGTTCCACTGCGTCGCCAATGCCTGCGCGGTTATATTTTCTCTCTCTCCGGATGCTCCCTTTCGCTGGGATTCGACCTTTTCCTTTGGATTCACGCCTCGCTTGAGCAGAATGGCGATTACTTCGGGATGCCTGTTGTATCTCGCGGCGGTGTGCAAGGGCGTGTAGTAGTATTTGGAATTCGGATATCGTTCGTCCAGAACCACACCTCTCGCACCGAGGTTGGCGCCCCGGTCCAGCAGCGCCTTGATGACGACGGGACCTTCGTTCGCGCGCAATGCCTTGTGCAACCCGCCGGAGGCGCCGTATTTTTTCTTGGCAGCTCTCGCTATCAGGTCCTCCGCCGTCCTGCCCTTCGGCCCCTTGATGGCGGGGTCGGCTCCGGCCTTCATCAGCAACTCGACGATCTCCGAACGCCCGTGCAGGGCGGCGATGAACAGCGCCGTCGCGCCGTCCGCCGCCTGCAGGTTCGGTTTCGCGCCCGCTTTGAGGAGTGGGGGAATCAGTAGCTTGTAGCCCTTGTTCGCCGCGTACATGAGCGGCGTCCAGCCGCGCCCCCCGCGCGTGTTCGGGTCGGCCCCCGCCGCCAGCGCTTTCTCAAGGGTGGAGATATCCCCCGCAGCAGTCGCGCGCAGGGCCGCGCTCCCTGGGGATGCTTTGCGCGCCATCCGGCGCGGTGGCCGAGCTGTACTCGGTGCCCTCCGGCGAGGCGGGATTGCGGTGGTTCTCCGCCTGCCGGCGGTCCGCCACGCCCGGAGCAGCTTGCGCGCTTCGGCCTGTTCCTCGATTGTCATCCGCTTCTCGAGCGCGTCGCGCTCCGCCGCCGCTTTTTCGTCTCCCCGCGCCGCCGCGAGGTTCAGCCACTTGTGCGCCTCCACGAAATCCTGCGGGACGCCCACCCCCTTCACGAGCGCCCGGCCCAGCGCCGCCATCGCGCGGCTGTCGCCCTTTCTCGCCGCCCCCCGCCACTCCTTCATCGCCTCGGCGTAGCGGCCCGCCTTCCAAGCGGCTTGCCCCGCGCCGTAATCCGCCCAGGCCGACGTAGTGCATGAAAAAACCAGCACTGCGCAGAGAAAGGTCAGCCGTATCACAGAACGATTCATTTGCGGTCTTGCTCCTCTGGAGAGAGATTGAATTGTTGATTCATTTCTCCAACCGGATAACCTGGAGTCGCCTCTCACGTGGTCGCCGCCCCATGAACCGGGCAGGGTCAGTCTTCATTGCCCGTATTGTCGTCATCCGGCCCGCTGGTAAACGATTGTGGTTTTTGCTTCAGGATATTGAGGTCAACGTTGTGGTGCCGCATCCAGTTTTCTATCGCCGCCCGGTTTCGTTTCTTTGCCATTCGGTAGATCAACCGAAACATACAGCGCGAACCGAACCGATGATTGTCCTCATGATGATTTCTGGGATCGAGAAAATCTTTTGCACCCTGATCGAGCAACAACGTGATTATCTCGGATTTGTCAACATATCCAAAGTAACGATTCAAACCAATGGCATCACACAGAGGTTCATCGCAAATTGCCCCTCCATCATTATATTCAAAGCAAGCCGCTCTCCGATCGAACCACCCGGCGTCTGCCCCAGCCCCTTGTTTTCTTTCAATTCTCTCTTTGAATTGCTTGTGTATATGTATACGGCCATTTCGCATGACCAATCTCCCCCTTTCATAAGGCGGAAACGCGGAAACCACCGCGCGGTTTTTAGAAAAAACCGCCTGCTCAAAGGGGTTCAATTTGATCCAACCCGCTTTCATACGCAAATCGGCTCCGTGGGCGATCAACAGCTTGACCAATGCCTTGGAGGCTTTTGGGTTTTTGTTGTTCGATAAACTATGCAGAGGTGTGTAGCCATATTTGGTAGTTTTTGCGTTCGCATCGGCACCGCGGTCCAGCAACAACTTGACGACCTCGGGGTTTTTATTGGCCGCCGCCGCCCCGTGCAGAGGTGTCCAACCATCTTTGTTTCTGACGTTCACGTCGATACCGCGATCCAGCAGCAGTTTGGCGAGTTCGGGGTTTTTGTTGGACGCCGCAAAGTGTAGTGGCGTGTTGCCGTCTGCGTCGCGGCCGTTCACGCCGCCTCCACGTTCGATTACCAACATGGCGACTTTTGGGTTCTCGTTCCACTGCGCCGCCAATTGCTGCGCGGTAGTATTTTCATTTTTCTTGGACTCTTTCTTGTACTGGTACTTGACCCTCTCGTTCAGAGTCGCGCCGCGCTTGAGCAGCAAGGCGATCACTTCGGGATGCCTGTTATATCTCGCGGCGATGTGCAGCGGCGTATAGAAGTATTTGTAATCCGGATATTTCGGTTCCAGAATTACGTCTCTCGCGCCGAGTTCGGCGCTCCGGTCCAGTAGCGCCTTGATGACGGCGAGGCGTTCGTTCGCGCGCAGGGCCTTGTGCAGGCCCTTGACGCCGCCGTATTTCTTCCTGGCGATTCTGGCGGCCATCAGGCCTTCCGCCGTCCTTCCCTTGGGCCCCTTGATCCTGGGGTCGGCGCCGGCCTTCATCAGTAATTCGACGATACCTGAATTCCCGTGCAACGCGGCGATGAACAGCGCCGTCGCGCCGTCCGCCGCCCGGAGGTTGGGTTTCGCGCCCGCCTTAAGGAGCGGGGGAACCAGCAGCGTGTAGCCCTTGTCCGCCGCGTACATGAGCGGGGTCCAGCCGCGGCGCCCCCCTCTCGCGTTCGGGTCGGCCCCCGCCGCCAGCGCTTTCTCAAGGGCGGAGATGTTCCCTGCAGCAACCGCCCGCAGGGCGGCGCTCCCGGGGGATACCTTTCGCGTCACCCGGCGCGGTGGCCGTGGCGTGCTGGGCGTCCTCCGGCGCGGGACTATCGCCGTGCTCCTCTGCCTCCCGGCGGTCCGCCACGCCCGGAGCAGCTTGCGCGCTTCGGCGCGTTCTTCGACCGTCATCTCCTTCGCCAGCGTGTCGCGCTCCGCCGCCGCTTTTTCGTCTCCCCGCGCCGCCGCGAGGTTCAGCCACTTGTGCGCCTCCACGAAGTCCTGCGGGACGCCCACTCCCTTCACGAGCGCCCGGCCCAGCGCCGCCATCGCGCGCCTGTCGCCCTTTCTCGCCGACGCCCGCCACTGCCTCAGCGCCTCGGCGTAGCGGCCCGCCTTCCATGCGGCTTGCCCCGCGCCGTAATCCGCCCAGGCCGCCGTAGTGCATGAAAAAACCAGCACTGTGCAGAGAAAGGTCAACCATGCCGCATGACGATTCATTTGCGGTCTTGCTCCTCTGAAGAGAGATTGAATTGTTAATTCATTTCGCCAACCGGATAACCTGGAGTCGCCTCTCATGTGGTCGCCGCCCCATGAACCGGGCAGGGTCAGTCTCCTTCATTGTCAACCTCGTCGTTTCCCCCGGTTGCGGCGGTTTGATTCAGCGACTGTTCCCGAATGGAGCGACCATTGCCAATCTTCTTTGGCGAGACATCCTTGAAAGTCCAAGTTATATAATGGATTTTTGGACCAAAAAATACGCCCACGCCCTCTCTCGTGAACTGCTTGCGACCCGTCAGTAATTCACCGTTAAATTCTGCTTCTGAGACGCTCCATCCCCTGCCTCCTGCCCATTCTAATTTCGTCCGCACCTTGCCATTATCCACGTTCCACGTACCTGACGCCCATCCACGCATCCATGATGAAGGGTTAGCGACTGCAGAAAGCTTGCCAGAAGGAAAGAATTCGTACCTTAATTCGTTTCGATCTGAGTCAACACCGCCAAAAGTCTTGCCAACGAGCGCCTTTTTTATCGATTCATCAAGCTGTGAATGCGCCGTCGCGCAGAACTTGCCACCAGGACACCAAGAGGCCAAGAAGTCCTTGTACGCCAATGGAGTGTTCGAGGTCTGCGCCCGCCTAAACGCGCCAGATTCTTCTCTCTCTCGCCGCATCGCTTCATCACGCATTTTGCGTTCCGCTGCTTCCTGCTTCTTTCGGGCTTCTGCTTGTTGCAGGCCAACGACCTCTGGAAGTGCAATGATGCTCATGTGCTTCAAGTCCCGCACCACCTCTAAAGGCAACTTGCCCTTCGGTCCCGGAATGGAGACATCTGCTCCCTTCCTTATGAGTTGTGCAAATATCTCCGAATGTCCGTGCAAGGCGGCGATGAACAGCGCGGTCGCGCCGTCCGCCGCCCGGAGGTTGGGTTTTGCGCCCGCCTTTAAGAGCGGGGGAACCAGCAGCGTGTAGCCCTTGTCCGCCGCGTACATGAGCGGGGTCCAGCCGCGCTTGCCGCCTCTCGCGTTCGGGTCGGCCCCCGCCGCCAGCGCTTTCTCGAGAGCAGCGATATTCCCCGCAGCAACCGCCCGCAGGGCCGCGTTCCCGGGGGATACCTTTCGCGCCATCCGGCGCGGTGGCCGTGGCGTGCTGGGCGTCCTCCGGCGCGGGGCTATCGCCGTGCTCTTCCGCCTCCCGGCGGTCCGCCACGCCCGGAGCAGCTTGCGCGCTTCGGCGCGTTCTTCGGTCGTCATCTCCTTAGCCAGCGCGTCGCGCTCCGCCGCCGCTTTTTCGTCTCCCCGCGCCGCCGCGAGGTTCAGCCACTTGTGCGCCTCCACGAAGTCCTGCGGGACGCCCACCCCCTTCGCGAACGCGCGGCCCAGCGCCGCCATCGCGCGGCTGTCGCCCGCGCGCGCCGCCCGCCGCCACTCCCTCAGCGCCTCGGCGTAGCGGCCCGCCTTCCAAGCGGCTTGCCCCGCGCCGTAATCCGCCCGCGCCGCCGTGGTGCACGAGAGGATAAGCAGCGCGCAAAGAAGGGTCAGCCATACCAAAGAACGATTCATTTCCGGTTATTTCCTCTCAAAAAGAAATCCGCATCATGGTTTTCAGTATCCGGTACGCGAGTCATTTGGACAATATTTCATAGTTCCGAATCGCATTCCTGATCTCGCCGTTATAGAAACGTCTATTGTGGTTTCTGCACCCGCTTCTTCCGCGTTTTAGCCGGTTGCACCGGGCCAAAGCCCGGTTGAGGGCATTCCGCAAACTGGCGATTTTCCGGTCGCGTTCGCGCGCCAGGCGCGCCAGCCTTTCCCGTCGTTCCCTTTCCTTTTGTTCCCTTCGCTGCCGCTCGATCTGCTCGCTTCTTTGCTGTTCGACCCTGCGCTGATGCGCAAGTTGCTCTTGCCTGCGCCGTTCGACCGTGCGCTGCCACTCAAGTTGCTTGCGTCTTTGTTGTTCGATCCTGCGTTGCCGCTCAAGCTCCCGCTGCCTCTCACGAGCCTTCCGTTTCTTCTTGTAGGTCTGCAGTTTGCGCTTGAACTGTTTGTTGGACCGATCTATTTCCTGTATCTTTTTGTGCAACTCATTCAGCGATCTTCCGAAACCGCCGAAGTTGTCGCTCGACGTACGCCTGCGCGATCTTCGCGTTTTGCTCGATCCGAGTTCCCGTTCCCAGTATTCTTTGCTTTTCGCTTCGAGCGCCGCACGACCCCGTTTCTTTTCCAGGTCTTTCGCCGCCGCCTTCTTGCGGAGTTCGGCCTTGAGGGCTTCCGATCGGCGCTCGGCCTTCAGTTCTTTCTCGCGAGCCCATGCTTCGATTTCGAGCGCCTCGCGCCTTTCCAGTTCCGTCAGCTTGGCGTCGTAGTCATCATCCGGCATCGCCGGGCGGACCACGCCGTCACCGCCGTCCAGGGCATCCACGGCCGCCTCGTAACCGTCATCTCCCTTCTGGTTGCCGTCCTCATCCACGCCCGGAAGCGCGGCTTCCTCGGCCAGGACGTCCGTATCGCCCGCATTTTCGGGGCCAGACTCGTCGGAGGCGAAGCCCTGCGCGGGCATCCTCTCGCCGACCTCTTGGCCACCCTCGAAATCCGACACGTAATACCTGCCGTCCTCGTCCAGGAAGGTCCCCCTGCCGTGCGGAACCCCGTCTCTGTAGCCGCCCTGGTACAGCATTTGTCCGCTCGCGGACGTGACCGTTCCGTGGCCGTGGGGTTTTCCGTCCTTGGCCGAACCGGTGTACGCCATTCCGTCGGGGGCGGTCGCCTGCCCGTTTCCGTGCGCTCTTCCGTCCCTGCACGGCCCCGACCAGTCGAAGAACTCGCCGTCGGCTTCCAGCCTGCAGTTGTGGGCATCGGGCTCTTCGCGGACGGGAGTACGGGCGAGCGCGCCGGCGGGAGGACTCGCCTCCACGACCGGGGAGTCCGAAGGGTCGGGGGCGGATTCTGCCCGCCTTGCGGATTCGACCTCGTTTTTCGCGCCCGGAGTCGCGGCATCTCCCGACGCGGCGTTCGCCTCGCTTGCCTTGTCCGCGTTTTCAAGTCGAGACGAGGCAACGTCTTGCGCAGGTATGTCGTCGTCGGCCTGCCGGTCGTCGCGTAAAAATATAAGATGACGCTTTCCGTCATCACCCATTTGGAGTTCGCCCGTGATGCGGATTCCCTCGGAGTCTTTCCCCACGTGTCGGCCGTGGACATCGCCATGCCGGAACTCGCCCTCGAGATACAGGCCATCCTCCAAGCGCCATTTTCCCCGCCCGTGCGCACGGCCGTCCTGCGCCGAACCCGCGTAGGTCCCGTTGGGAAAGGTCGCGACGCCCGTTCCATACGCCTTGCCGTCCTTGCACGGACCCTTCCACGCGCCGATGCCTCCCCTCAGCTCCAGGTAGCACTCTTCGGCCCGCGCGGCGCCGCCCATCAGGAGGAAAACGATTAATGTAAAGAGCAGGATGGCTTTTTTCATGGCATGTCCCTCCAGGCAACCGACGCGGCAGGCACCATGGCCCGAATCAGAGACACACGGCGAAATCGCGCCGTTCTCAAGATGATTCCTTGCAATTGAGGCGTTCAATAATAGCCGAGCGCATCACTTTTTCAATCGGCATATCAGTCCGTCGCCAACGCCGCCCTCGGTACGGCCTCCCCGGACGAGCGGGGCGCCAGTGGCAAGAGTTTCCGGAATCCGTATCAATTTCCCGTTCCACTTTCCATGACTGCGTGTAAGATAAACACGGGTATATGAAGCCATATATAAGCATTATAATACCTAATAAATTACATTAAACACAGAACGCAATACAACCACGAAATGGGGCGGGCCTCGAAACGGCGTTTTCCCGGAGCGTTATGGTGCCGCAGGGAGGCATATGTGTCCGGCATACGGGCGGCGGCTGATCTGGTGCGCGCCTCCATTGACGAGAACACGCGCCGCGCCTGCGAGGCGGCGTGCGTGGCTTCTAGGGTTCGGAGACCAACGCCGGGGTGGTGGCCTGCCTCACGGGGTTCTACGAGAAGGGCCGCCGGCGCTCGCCGGCCATGCCGGATCGCTGCGCTCAGGGCCAGACCGCGAAACAGGGCGCCGTGGCGAGGCTGCGCTACGGCCGGTGAGGGGCGCGCCGGATTCCAGGGAACATGCAATGCTCGTAACCGTTCCGGCAGGGTGTGCGATTGGTTTGGACATCAGGCTGGGACAGGTTCAAGCGGTCAGAGAAGATAGAAGGGGAAAGGCCGAATGATGCGTGAGTTCGAAGTCAGAGAAACACGAAACGGACGGTTTCACCTGAGCAATTTCGGCGTCAGGTGCGGAGGGACCGATCGAAACGAAAGCTTCATCTTCGTCGTCCGGGACCGGCACGGCAACGAGGTGGCGCGCTCCTCGCCCACCACTGCTCGAGAACTTTCGATCGCCGAGCGCGGTACACGAGACTACGATGCCAATCGCTATCACCTGACCGACTTTTTCAAAATGGATGCCGGTCCGGTACCGCATTCGGCACTCGCCCGTCGGCTGCAATGGACGTTCCGGCGGAGGAAGACGTGAGCGTGGTGTCGCCATCGGGACTATGCGGGTTATCCTCGGGGAACCGCGGCGCAGGCGATCCTCCGGCCCTTGCCGTTTCGGTGTTTGGTCACCGACGTTCCGTCGGCCCGTGGCATTGCAAGTCCGATTTCCGGGTTCGGTGCGTGCAGATGACGGATATCAAAGTAATGTGTTCCGCACCTCTGCTCGTCCGGACCTCTGGGCCATCACGGCCTGACGGAACGGTTAGCCATGCTCCGGCGACAACGACTCCCTGGGATACGCAGGCGTTGTAACGAATCCGCTTGCGGGGTGATTACAGGTTCTACGGGGTCAGTTCCGGCTCAGACCGGGATCAGTTCAAAAAATGAATATACGGCAATAAAATCAGCAAGATATGGGATTTCTACAGTGAAGGAAAAAGGCTCGATATATTCAGATTCCTGGATATATCGATAAATTCACGGGGTTTTTCGATAAATTGATGAAAAGCGCCTGCCTCGTAACCGGTTGTAATCAAAAAGATTACTTATTAAATCTGAGTGTGGCTCACTCAAATATAGCGACAAAAAAAGATTTTCGATTCCCGCGCATCTGCCCGCAACAGCCCGCATTTGCGCGCGATGCGCATCCGGCGTGCGCCTAGCCGGGCCTCCGGGAGAAGAACTCGCGGTACTTGGGCGCGAGCGGCGCGGCGCGCCAGTCGAAGCCGGTGGCGTCGGCGGCCCCCTCCATCTCCCGCGCCGTCCAGTCGTTCTCATCCGCCAGATGGTTCAGCGAGCAAATCCCGGCCCGCCCCGTGGCCTTTCAGTGGACGAAGGCGGGGCCGCGGGCCTTGGCTTCTGAGAGCGCGCGGCTCACCTCGGCCAGCGAGGCAGGAGTGAACTCGGCCGGCGAGACGGGGATGTTCACGTAGCGCATGCCCAGCGCCTCGGCCTCGGCCCTGGCGCGCTCGGGAGGCAAATCGCCCTGGTCTTCCTCGGGAAAGCGCGTGTTGATGATGGTCTTGACCCCTCTTGCGGCGAGGGCTTCGAGGTCCGCGGGCTCGGGCTGCGAGCCGAAGGATATGTCGTCCGATGCGTTGAAATATTCCATCCATAAACTCCATGTATTGATGTTAATCCGCCGTCACGCCCTCTATCTTGAAGGGCTCGCCGTTCACCTCGATGGTGGAGTTGAGCGGCACGGGCTCTGAAATGAGGGCCTCGGCGAAACAGCCGTTCTTGGCGTTCTTGATGAGGTGGGCGAGCCTGTCCGCGGGCTCGTCCGATTCGACTTTCAGGTGCGTGTCCACGCTCTCCCACTTGTTGAACACGGTGCCCTTGAGCACCGAGCCGCCCAAAAGTTTTCGGAACCGGACAGAGACGCTCGCTCCTTTGATTTCCATTTTCATCATGTGCGCGTACCGCGACACCTGAGTGAGCAGTCAGAACCCCGTCGCCATCGCGAGATAGGCCATGGGCGTGGGGTATTGGGCCGTGCCGCCGATTCCCGCGCCCTCGTCGCAGAATATCTCGAACTTGCCCGCCGTGCCGCGTTTGAGCTGCAGGGAGCCCTCGTGCATCTCCGTGTGGACCGTGTTGTCGGTAAAGAGTCCTCCGGCCGGGTGTTCGGGCTTGTCGATGACGCGCTCGCCCGGCACGGTGGAGGTGCTGTGTCCGTCGATGGGGCCTTCTTGCATGGATGTTCTCCTCATGGATGAATATGCGGTTCGTTTGATAGTGTTGATGCACGAAGGATACGACAAACGCTCTCTGAAATATAGTTTCCCAGGCGGGTTTGATTGAGGAATCGCGCCAAGCCTGCTAAACAGGGGGTCACCAAATCTATGAATGGCCGGCGCGGCGAGGGGAGCGCGTTCCGCCGCCGCGCGAGGCCGGGAGGAATGCGGATATGTTCAACAAGTTTCATCACATCGGCGTCGCGGTGAAGGACATGGACGCCGCCATCGCCCTATACGAGGGCATGGGAGCGAAGCTGCTGGCGCGGGAGACATCCGCCGACGGCGCGACCGATCTGGCCATGATGGACCTGGGCGGCGACCTCATCGAGCCCATTTCTCCCATCAGGCAGGATACGCCTCTCGCCAAGTTCATCGAAGAGCGCGGCGAGGGCCTCCACCACGTGGCCTTTGACGTGAAGAACATCGACGGCGTGCTGGCCGACATGAAGGCGCAGGGCTTCGAACTCATCGATGAGAAATCCAGGCCTGGCTTCGGCGGGCACCTCATCGCCTTCATCAAGCCCAAGAGCACCATGGGCACGCTGTGGGAGCTGGTGGAGGACGTCTAGGAAGCTTAATTTTTCCGGAAGTAACCGATTAAAGTCTTAATCGCCTCGGACGAGGCCCTCTCTCACCTTGGGCATCGTTTGCGCTATGTCCCGTATGGGGAGGCCGTGCGTCGGCGCTACGATTTCGACGTTTAACTCGGCCATCAGTTCTTCGAGTTTGTCGGCGTAGATGTTCATGTCGGTGAAGGTTGTCCAGAACAGGGCACGTTCGGCGAAAACGCCCAGCACGTCGACCAGGTCGAGAGAGGTGGCCTCCTCGGCGAACATCCCGCAGTGCCCGTCCGTGTGGTAGTGGCTGTAGGCGAAGCCGTCTCCGGGAAAAAGTACGCGACCTTTGGTCTCGAATCCCCAGAGAGAACTCCTCAAGTCCCTGATCACGGGCTCCACGGCCATGAATTGCGTATTTCCTAAGTCGATGGCGTCTCCCACGCGCATTTCCTTAAAACGGCCTTCGTGCTGGGGAAACGCCAGATGGTAGTCGCACATGTCCCCGTGGATGGTGAGGTCGGGGTATCTGTCGAGCACGCGGCCCAGACCGCCCGAGTGGGGCGTTTCCTGATGGGTGAGGAAAAGGTGTTTGAGCGGCCCGCCGCCTTTGGCAAGTATATCTCTCATCTGCCCTTCGATAATGGGAAAATCCTTGGGATGTCCCGTCTCCACGAGCATGGAGGCTTCTGAGCCGATAATGAGGAAGGCCGCGTTATAGGAGTGATAGATTTTGCCTTGTGAGTGCTGCACGAGGCAATCGCCGAGCCAGAATACGCCAGGTGAGACTTCACGGGGCAGAGGATAGCTCATGAGCGCTCCTATCTCTCTAATCCCAATGCGACGTACCCTGGTTTGACGACGCTCCGGTCGAAACCCGCCAGAACCTCATCCAGCACGGCGAATTGCTGCTCCACCAGATGACGCCCGCGCAGGATGGCGCCGTAGCCCGGAGCGATGGTCTCGATATCGTAGCGCTCGAAGACTTCGGCGATCCCTTTGCGGATGGAATCCGTCCTCGCACCCTCGAGCCACCAGTAGCGCGTGTTCAGCAGGAACGAGCGAACGAAAGAAGTCGTCGTCACCTCGTCTTCATCCAGCAGCCAGGGACCTTCCGCCCTATCCGTCCAAAGATGGCTGAACATGTCCGAGGTGAACAGCGTGCGCGTGGCCGCATCGTAAATCCAGCGGGTGCTGATGAGACGAATCGGCGCGATCATCACCTCGATGTATCTATCGCCGATTTCGATGGGATGAAGCGGTTTCAATATCGTGGTGGGAAGGATGGGATTGCCGTTGTTTCCGCCGCTAGGTTCGAGCGCTTCGAACTCGAGCCACTCGTTGATTTCCGGCACCGGGGCGAGGCATTCCACCACATTGAAGCGCTTGGCGATCGCCATGGCGTTGCCCACAGACATGAATTCGTTGATTCGCAATGGAAGCAGATGCAAGGGCAAATCGGGGTCGATGAGAGATTCCAGCTGCGCCAGAATTTCGGCCTCGTGGGCGGCGTAACCGGTATCGAGCAGAAGCGCGCCCGACTCTTCTTTCAAAAGATAGCAGTTCGAGACGCTTTGCCCGCGTGCGCTGATGGGATATGCGCTGATCCGCCCGTCCAAGGGGAAAGTATTGTGGAGGGCGAAAACCTTTCCTTCCGTGAGTTCGACGACTTTCGAGTAAGACATGCGTCCGGCGGCCTTTCCGTGTTCGGCCCGAAAAAAAATACGGTACCGAGAGGGCATCACGTGGTTAGAAGCTTGAACATTGCATTGTAACCCCATTCCAAGCTAAATGGCGATCCAAGTCAGCATTTATTCTGAGGGTTGATTCCCTCCCGTGGGCGGCACCTTCCTGGAGGAGGCACCCCCTAACGCCATGTTATATGGAAGGTTATCCGTCATGCAGTCCACCCTCACCAAAATGCCGACTCCCCCGCTTTCCAAAGGCCGGGGGACGGGGTAGGATTTCTGAAGAGCCTGCGATGAATTCGGCCGGTTGGGTCTCGTGCGGCGGGAGCCCGCGAACCCCGTCAGGTCCGGAAGGAAGCAGCGGTAAGTGGATACTCCCGGGTGCCACGAGGGCGCCTGGCCGGTCGACTTCATCGCAGGGTCTGCGCGTTGCTCATGGGGTATGGGGCCCTTTGATGACGAAAATCCTTGGGATGGATTCTTGATGGCCTTCATCGGCAGCGCCAGGAAATGGCGTCCGCAGCGTTTCGAGGAACTCATCGGCCAGGAGCACATCCGGCGAACGCTCTCAAACGCGCTCGCATCGGGGCGCGTCGCCTCCGCTTATCTGTTCAGCGGAACGCGCGGGGTCGGCAAGACGACCACTGCGCGCATCCTCGCCAAGGCGCTCAATTGCGAATCGGCAGACGGCCCTCTGTCCGAGCCGTGCAACGAGTGCTCATCCTGCGAGGAGATAACCAGGGGCAGCCATCCCGATATTCTGGAAATCGACGCCGCCACCTATACAGGAGTGGACAACGTGCGTGAGTTGCGCGAGGGCCTTCGCTACCAGCCCGCGCGCGGTCGCTACAAGACGGTGATTTTCGACGAAGTGCACATGCTCTCCAAAAGCTCCTTCAACGCGCTACTAAAGACGCTCGAGGAACCACCACCCCACGTCGTCTTTATTCTGGCCACCACGGAAGTCAAAAACGTCCCCGACACCATCCTGAGCCGCTGCCAGGTGTTCGAATTTCGGCGGATCACGACTTCGGTCATCGCGGCGCATCTCTCAAAAATCGTCGATGCGCAGGGGAAGAAGATGGACGAGGCGGCCGTCAAGTTGCTGGCGCGGATGGGAGAGGGGAGCATCCGCGATGCGCAGTCTCTGCTAGATCAGGTGCTGGCTTTCGCCGCCGAGGATCCGGTATCGAGCGTAGAAGTGGAAAAAGTGCTCGGGGTGCCCTCGGGCAGCATCCACAAAGCTTTGGTCGAGGCGGTGATCGCGCGCGACGGCAACAAGGCGCTCACCGAACTCAAAGGCCTCTTCGACGCAGGCCACGATCTCAAACTCTTCTCCGCGAACCTGCTCGAGTATTTACGCGATTGTATGGTGCTCCTGTCCGCCGGTGACGACGAAGCACTCTTCGACGTGGCGGCTTCGGAAATCGAAGATCGCAAGCAGGTGGCCACGAAAATGAGTTTCGCCGAAGCGCATCAGGCGTATTCCATTCTGCAGGGAGCAGAGTTCGAACTCAGGACATCGGACCATCCCCGAATGACGCTCGAGGTCGCGATTCTTCGCATGTGCCAGATCGAGCCGATAGCGGATCTGGGCGCTTTAATGGAGAGGCTCGAGTCTATAAGCGGGGGAGCGGCGCCGAATCCTCCCCGCGCCCCCTCGCCGCGGACGGAACCCCCCAGCGGCGCGCCGCCTCCGGCTACCCGGGAAACCACGGCCCCCGCCACGTCGCCGTCGGCGACTGAACCTGCTTCGGGGAGTTCTCCCGTCGCACAGGCAGAAGAGAGGGAGTGGGATTCCATAGAGGCGCGCCGGGTGTGGACTGGAGCGGTGGAGGCCTTGCGCCCGATGAGGCGTCCGCTTTTCCATGGCGTCGAACTCGATCTGGAGACAGAAGGGATCATCCACGTGGTTCTCGCCCGGGAAAACAGAAACGCGCAGGGCCTGCACATGGCGCAGGAAGTCCTGCCCGAAATCGAGGAATTCTTCAGGTCGCATTCCCCCTGGAGCGCCAAGGTCGAGATTGCGGGTGTGGAAAATGGAGCACAATCGCAACCCGGACAAGAGGCCGGGGAGACGAGCAATGCGCGCGGCCAGAAACTGGATGAGCATGAAGAAGCGGTGATTCAGGAAATCGTTGATTTGTTCAACGGAAAGATAGTCGACATTCGCCATGGGCGGATGCGAAAATCGGGTGGAAATTCATTCGCTTGAGTGGTGAGGGAAACACCTCGGGGAGATTCTCATGTTAAAAGGCGGCATCGGTAATCTGATGAAACAGGCGCGTCAGATCCAAGACAAAATGGCCAAACTCCAGGAAGAGATGGCTACGAAGACCGTGGAGGCTTCCGCCGGCGGCGGCATGGTGAGCGTGATCGCCAACGGAGCGGGCGACGTAGTTTCGGTGAAGATAGACCCGCAGGTGGTTGACCCCGACGACGTGGAGATGCTCGAGGATCTGGTGCGCGCCGCATGCAACGAGGCTTCCCGAAAAGGTAAGGACATGATGTCCGAGGAGATGAAGAAACTCACAGGCGGTCTGCCCATACCCGGTATGTTCTGAGTCGATGCGCGGCCTTTGCGCCGCTCATCGTTTTCTTCGTCGTTTCGGGCCGCTGCCTGAAACGCGAGTGAGAAAACGCCATGCAGTTGAGCCGGTTTCCCGCCATTGAAGAGTGCATCGAGGCGTTTCGCCGCCTTCCGGGGGTGGGGCCGAAGAGCGCGCAGCGGATCGTCTTTCACCTTCTGGGCAAGGACCCAGAAGCCGCCGGAAAAATTGCCGCTTCGTGCGAGGCGCTTCATGAAAAAGTGGGCCTGTGCGGCACGTGTTCAATGCTCGTGGAGGGTGAAGCAGGCGGCGTTGACTGCTCGGTCTGTGGCGCGCGCAACCCCGGCGTCATCTGCGTGGTGGAAGAACCTGCCGACGTGTTTGCCGTGGAGCGTGCGGGAGGCGTGAAGGGCCGCTACCACGTGCTGATGGGCGTCATTTCTCCTCTGGACGGGGTGGAACCCGAAGACCTCACCATCGCCAAACTAATCGAGCGGGTGAAGACGGGCGAGGTGAAAGAGGTGATTCTTGCTCTGAACCCCAACATGGCGGGCGAGGGGACTGCTCTTTATCTCGCCCAGGTGCTCAAGCCGCTCGGTGTGCGCGTCACCCAGCTGGCCCACGGCTTGCCCATGGGCAGTCATCTCGAATACGCGGACGAAATGACGCTCACCCGATCGCTAGAGGGCCGCCGCGAGATGTAGCCTTAAGCGAGGGCGCTGCCTGGTGAGCGCGTCGCTCCTGCTCTTGCACCTGGAAATCAGGGAGTGTGAAGCCGGATCGAGATGATTTTCACCTCTTCCTGGGGCATGCTTCCCGCCCCTACGGGTGTTTCGCCGATTTTCTCCACCACATCCATCCCTTTCACCACTCTTCCGAATACCGTGTGTTTGCCAGTGAGCCAGGGCGTGTCGATCAGGTTGATGAAAAACTGCGATCCATTTGTGTTGGGGCCCGAGTTCGCCATCGCGAGCACGCCCTTTTGGGGCGGGCGTGATTTGAATTTCTCGTTGAAGCGATAGCCCATGTTCTCATATGCATCCTTGAGCGTGAGCTCGTTGATGCGCTTCTTCACTTCTTCCCTGCGCTTGTCGAGATCGGCCTGGGAGCGGATGCCCATCTTCTGTAACAGGGGCTGAACCAGGGTGCGCTGAAAATCGCTCTGGTTCCTGATGGGCAGATAAGCATGGGGGCGGCCGTCCTTCAAAGCCTTTTGTTTATGGAGACCCAGGGCTTCGGCGTTGATCTCATCCTCGAAGTTGTAGCCGGGCCCTCCGGTACCGTTTCCCTTGGGGTCACCTCCCTGGATCATGAACTCCTTGATGACGCGGTGAAATTTCAGACCGTCATAGAACGGGCGTTTCACTTTCTTGCTGGTCTTGTGGTCAACGAAAGCGCGTTTGCCCGTGGCGAGGTCCATGAAGTTGGCCACCGTCTTGGGCGCTTCCTCGGGGAACATCTCGATGTAGAGGTCGCCGAAATTCGTCTTCATCAAAAGAACCGGGTTGGAGGGCTTTTCCTTTACGATCTCCTGCGCGAAAGAGGCTGAAGTCATGAAGAGCGAGAGGGCGATTGCGAGTATGATTTTCATTGTGTTTCTCCGGGTGGTTGCGTGAAAAGGTGCGTTTTCCCATCTTCCCGGGCAACTCGGTTGAGGTGAGTCCGGTCGGGTGGTTCATGTTCTATAGTGTGTCGTGCTCCAAGTCTATAGAATGGGGCGATTCAATTCACCTTGCCGAAGCGCTGCACGAGTACCTCTTCCCGGTAGGAGAAGATGCGGCGCAATTGCCGGCTTACTACGAAGCTGTCGGCGAGGAACGAGAAGGGCCCCAGCGGCAGCTTGTAATGGATGATGTCGCGCATCTCCACACCCCCTTTGATCGGTTGAAAATGGTGCTGGTGGTGCCAGAAGCGATAGGGGCCGTAGCGCTGCTCGTCCACGAAGAGACGGCCCTCTTCCACGTGCGTGATCTCCGTGACCCAGTGAACCGGAATCCCCAGAAGGGGCCGCACCCGGTAGCAGATGAGGGCGCCGGTGTGCATCTTTGATGGCAACTCGTTTTCGACGACCAGATGAAGTTCAGGAGGCGTAATCTCCTTCAAATTCCGGGGATTGGAGAAAAAATCCCAGGCGGCGTCCAGTTCGATGGGAAATTGCTGGGTTGCGTTCAGGCGAAAGAAGTTGCGCCGCATCGTATTCTCCCAATTGCCGGTTCCGGGGTGAACATCGTCTTCTTCCGAAGCACCGGGAAGAACAAGGCGGCGCCGGTGATGTGCCGGGAGCTAGGGTAACATCAGGCGGGCTTGCGAGTGGCGGAGAGAGAGGGATTCGAACCCTCGAGGCCGGTTTCCCAGCCTACTCGCTTAGCAGGCGAGCGCCTTCAGCCACTCGGCCATCTCTCCGCGAAGGGCCGCCATTCTATATCACAAGAAGGGGCGGTGGCTATACTCATTGCGGGAAAACACCGCCCGGCTGCCGCGATTCAGCGAGGAAGATTCGCCGCGCCAGTGTGAGGACACACACGGGGTGAAACCTCAAGACTCCTGCACCTGCTTTTTTTCGACGATTTTCAGTTTCAGGTGGCGCCGCTCAGAATCTCCGCCGCCAGCCGGCGAGAAACGTCAGCAGCGGTTCGGCGGAGTTGCTGTGGCCGGGATTATGGCTCCAGATGACGCCGAGGCGGAGCCGTCCGTCTGCGAGCGGTCTCTCCCAACTAGCGGCGACGTCGACCTGACGCTCATCGGGCGCGAGAGGCGACGCGATGGAGCTACGCAGCACCCGCCCGTCCTTGGTTCGCGCCACCGGAAGCGTAAGAGACGCACGGCCGTCCTCGACGCGCAAGGGCTGTGAGAGGGAAAAATGCAGAGTATCCTCATTCGTAATGGCGGCGCGGGCGTGGAGTGCGAACGCGCTGGTCGAAATCGGCGAGACCTCCTCGATGATCCCGCCTCGGGCCTGCGGGCGCACACTCCCCCATTCCGCGTCTGCTCCGACACGCCACGCGCCGAGCCTAACGTCTCCCTCGATGCGGATGAAGGCGGTATCCGCCGCCAGCGAACCGAAGGCTCCCTGGCCCTCACCTCCTAAAATGGTCTCATCCTCGGTGATCCAACCGATGCTAAGGCCGAGCGGCGAGCCACCCGGCCGCCAGCCCAGCGTCCCGCCCACCGCGTCATGCTCGTGGTTGGTACCGAACACCGAGGCGGAAAGACCCGCCCGGCCTTTGAGGGTCGCCATCATTCCCCCCTCGGCCAGTGCGAGGTGGCCGCCTCCAGTTTTCGCCGAAGAATTCTGAACCCTCACCCCAGACCATCTCGATACGTCGCTAATCGATCTTGCAGCGTCCTCTGCGAACACGTCCGCACCCGCTAGAAAACCCCGGACTCTCGCGTCCACCGGCGGGCCCTTCGCCGTCGCCACGAAATCACCCAACCTGTACCAGAACGGCGCGCTCAAATCGTCCAAGACCATGATTTCTCGGTTTGCGAACGAGCGGGCGAGCCCGTCGCCGAGCGGAGCCCCGAGACTCAGTCGCGTGGCGTGCAGGCTGTTCCCGACCCGGTTCACGTTCGCGACCGGAACTTCCAGAACGCCCACAGGGTGCGTGGCGGCGGCGAGGTCCATTTTGCCCCGGCCGTAGATGGCCCTGTTCGCGTAAACGCCGGTATTGTCGGCGGTTTCGAAGAGGCGGGTGACCAGTTCGGTGTTCGAGAGCTGATCCCGGAAGAGTTGCTTCATGATCGCCAAGCCGCCGGCCACCATCGGCGCGGCAACGGATGTTCCGTTGATGTTCTGGGCGATGCCTCGAACCACCATGGTGTCGTCGTTGGGGTCGGGCCCGAAATAGGCGGCTTTGACAGTTTGACCCGGCGCCGCGATGCAGTAATCCGCCGCGATGCCGCAGCGGTTGGAGAAGCCGGTGATCCGCTCATCGCTCAGTTTGAGCGCCACGACGGCGATGGTATGTCCTCTGAGTTCCGCGATGCGCGCAACGAGGCCCGGCATCACCTCGACCGATACGGCGTCGATGGTACCGTCTGAAGGGGGGTTCTCCGAGCTTCCAACACAGTGGCTGGTCACGACGGCCGGATCGCACGGGTCGCCGTGCGCGTTGCCGCCCGCCCAGACGAGAATCGCCTTCTCGCTGGCTCCCGCCTGCGCCATTGCGGCGATCGCCTGCCCCAGGTTCGCACGAAGATCGGCTTCGCTGTAGAAGTTGATGAGACCCTTATGCCCGATGCTCAGGTTCAGGATGTCCACGCGCCTTTGGCCGTCCCGCCACGCCAGTACCTGATTGAATTCTGACGCCCACGAATCGTCTCGATTCGCCAGACTCGTGAGTGAGATGGGGTTGTACTTACCGCCGCCGGTACCGGTGGGAATCGCAAACATCGCGATGTCGGCACCCCAAGCGACGCCTTGCGGGCTGGTGGAGTTAGCGGATGCGTGAACGCCTGCGGCAACGCTCGCGACGGACGTGCCGTGAGAAGACCGCGGCAGACCCGTCTCGTCCTTGGCGCCGCTCATGAACACTTCGGTAACAGTCTTACCCGCGAACATTGAGTGTAACGTATCGATTCCCGAGTCAATGAAGCCGATTGTCACGCCGGCGCCAGGCGCAGTGTTTTCACCCTTGAGCAGATTGACGTGGGCGTAGGCCGAATCTGCGCCGATGGTCGCCAGACCCCACTGGTTCTTGAAGCCGTCCTCGAGGCGGTATTCCCCGGCAAGCTGCTGCGCTCGGGTGTTGAAACTTCCGAATGGTGAACAAGTCCCGTCGTGAAGAGGAATGCATTTTTGAGGGGGAGGCGGAGCGGTGCAGTTCGGAGGCGTCCCGACTTGCCCCGGCGGACAGGTTGTTGACTGTGGAGCGGTGCAGTTCGGAGGCGTTCCGACCTGTCCCGGCGGACAGGTCTGCGGCTGCGGTTCGGGCATCACCGCGGCTTGCGGCTGTACTCTCGACCCGCCTCCTCCGCCCCCGCAGTTCGTGAGGACGAACATGGCGCAAAGGACGATTGCGCAGATCGAGGCCCGGTTCAGCGTGAACGCGGCGCGGGCACCGTACCACCCATCATCGAACCGGTTCATTACCCTTGTCACGGCATTTTTCTCGTCGCGCAATTACCATGCCGCTTTCCGGTCTACTCGACCGTTTACGTCGGTCGTCGTCCCGGTGGACTGCATGCCATGGTTCTATATTGCAAAAATTTCCCGAGCTTGTATAGGGCTACATCGCGATGCCACGCGCCCGGTGTTCCGGGGCGGCTCATGGAAAGAGGTCGGTGAAATTCAATATGTGGCCAGTGATATCCGCATGGAATGGCCAGCGGAAATCCGGTCATCCGCCGACAATCTGGATATCGTGGCGGCAAGAGGGACTGCCTGCTTCGACGGAATCATTCATCCCTGATTCGGCGTCCCGCGTCCGAATCCCCCCCCTCCCCCCGAAGCCACCTTACGCATGAACGGCGTCCCTGGAACCAGCGCGGCCTCCGCATGACGCGAGGCCGCGAGGTTCGACGGGGAGACGCCGCACGGCGCTCTTGCTTTCTCCCCTCGCCGCGCTCACAGCGCCTCGAATCGATCACGGTGGATGCTCTCTGGGCGCACGAACCCCCGTCGAAACATGACGGAACAACCCATCCTGGTCCAGATTTCCCACCCTCATCAAAATATATGATTTATATATAATTTATTGGGTATTTGAATATTTTGTAATATTATTATTCGTCACGAGGGAGGACCAAGCCATGAGTAGCCATCCTTTCGAAAATGAATTCCGCATCACCCCCGGGCAGAAGGAGCAATTCCGGCGCGACGGCTTCGTCAAGCTGGAAAGGTTCTACAACTCTGAAGTGGTCGAGGCGCTGCTTGCTCGCGTCGAAGCTGAGATGGACCGGGGGGAGGCCGGCAGTTTCAAGGCCGATTCAATGTTCAATCGAGCGAAGTATGACTTCAAGGGTGAAAGAACGGAGGTCTATGAACTGCTGGAGCGGCCTTACTTGCGAAGGGCTCTTACGGATCTGGTCGAACGCGATCTCTTTCTGACCTTCGAGCAGTGCTTTGAAATCGAAAAGAATGTCAGCAAGGGGTTTCCCTGGCATGTCGGCGTGCAGAGCTTCGGTTTTCAACCCGCTGAGGAATTCGCGTGCACGCTGTGGGCGCCGCTGCATCCCGTGGATACGAAGGGCCAGCGGGGCGGGATGGCTTATGTCCCCGATCGCGTCATATCGGGCGATTTCATCTTCCACCAGATCGAGCCGGCGGTTGTCTCGACGCTGGAGGCCAGGGAACAAGCCGGGGACAGGACGAGCGTAAGCGAGTATTTCGACATGCGCGCGGGAATCCTCAATTCACCGACCATGTGCGAGATACTCGAGAACCACCAGGTCGAAGACGATTTCGAGCCCGGCGACGCGCTCCTGTTCAACAAGATGGTCGTCCACCGGAGCATCATGCTCGGTGAGGGCGCGCTTCCCAGGCGCTCCGCCTACGTGATGCGCTTCATCGATGCGGATTCGCACTACGATCTGGAGCGGGCGCGGATGCTCGAATTCCCCGTGGAAAAGTACGGGAAGGGGTTCTTCCCGTATAAACCGTTCACCCGGCAGCATATCGAGATCGCGGAAGCCGGAGCGCAAGATGGTGACGTTCTCGCGGAATGCGCCTTTTTCGACGACCGCGAGCGTCGCACGATCCGGTGCGAACGCTCTCCCCGGGCCGGTTGAATATCGCCCCCTGAAACGCGTGAGGACGCGTCATCCGCCCGGGAGAGCGCAGCGGATTCGGGCTTCTCAAAGCGAGTTTCCGTAACCTAGGCTCGTTTGTCCACGAACAATCGTCTATGGCGCTTCCACTCGAACGGTCACGACGTCCAGACCGTGGTATTGCTGGTGGCGAACCGAGGCCGAGTGATGGCGTAAGAGCCGCAGAGACACTTCTTCCTCCAGTTGGGCTTCTTCCGTCTGCTCGCCGAGCAGCGCGACTCGGTCTTCGAGGTTCTCTCCTTCGCCCGTCGCGGCGATGAATTCGAGAACCACTGCGCCGCCTTCTTTTTTGGCAAGCAACACCAGCCGCCCTCCGGTTTGCTCTTCTCCCTCGTCCGTCCCGAGCAGCGAAAGCAGAATCTCCTCGCAGACGCCGCCAAGACGCTTCCCCATCGCCTCGTCCCACCCGCCCGTGGAGGCGAACTCGTCGAGAAACTTTCTGTAATTCGGCAGGGAGGAGAGGTCGAACGCGGCTTCCATCCGGGCGGGGCGGGGTTCGGTGATCTCCACGAACAGGGTCATGAGGATGACGACGAGGCCGCCGGCCGTCATGCCGTTGTTCAAAAGGCCGCCCGCGAAATTCGAGATAAACTCCGGGAAGACGACCCCGCTCTGAAAAGCGACGCCGAGCCAGAACGCGACGCCGACGATCAGGCTCTTGCGGTAGTCGATTCCGTCCTGAAGGATCATCTGCACGCCGACCATGAAGAGCATCGCGATCATGATAAGGAGAAAAGCGGCGAAGACCGGTCCCGGTATCGCCAGCACCAGGGCGAGCGCTTTGGGCAGAAACGCCAGCGCAGCGAACACCGCGCCTGCGGCGATCCCGACGTGCCGGGCCGCGACGCCTGTGAGCTGAGCCAGGGACGCGCCCGTCGAATAGGACGTGTTCGGCGCCGTTCCCGCAAGACCCGAAAGCACGTTGCTCAAGGAATCGGCGGCCACCGCGCCCTGCACGTCCCGGAAATCCACCGCCCGGGGGCCGCGCCAGGATACACGCTGAACCGCTACGGCGCTGCTGATCGTCCGGATGGCGCCGATGGTGGCCGCTAGCAGGAATCCCGGAAGTAACGCCCAGAAAACAGGACCGAAGCCGAGATCGAGGCCGGGCCATTCGACACCGGGAAGACCGATCCAGGATGCTTGCGCAACGCGCGCCGTGTCGTACAAACCGAAAAAGGCGGCGATGAACGAACCCGCCAGGACGCCGATAACAGGCGCCCAGAGGCGAAGCGACCCCGAAGCCTTGAGCGTGAGCCCGCAGATGACGAGCAAGGTCGCCAGCGCGCTCAGCGGAGCGCCGATAGCCGGGCTGCCTTGCGGCACGTCCTTCATCAGATTGAAGACGGCCGACATCACCGAGACCGGTATCAGCATGAGCACCGTTCCCGAAACGGCCGGTGTCAGGATCCGCCGGAACAGCGAGAGCCTGTCGGATATGACGAACTGAAAGAGCGCCGAGGCGACCACCAGGGTGGCCATGGTGGCGGGGCCGCCCTTGGTGAGCGCCTCGATGCAGACCGCGATGAAGGCCGCGGAACTCCCCATCATGAGCACATGCCCCATGCCGAACCGCCCGAACCGGAGCGCCTGGAGCATCGTGGCGGCGCCTCCAATCGCTACGGCGGCGAACACGGCCCACGAAAGATAGGCTTCGCTCTGGCCTGCGGCCCGCATGATGACCGTCGTGATCAATATCGTGGCGGAAACGCTGAGGGCGGTGAGTTGCGCTCCAAGGCCGAGAGAGACGACCAGAGGCGGTTTTTCGTCGGCCTGATAACGGAGGCCCGAATCGCTCATGCTCATCCCGCAACCGATACTTCGCCGATATTGAAATCGATATCCAGGCTGCCGGTATCCATCTTCGTCACCTGCAAGTCACGGAGTGAGAAGGTCGTGAAGCGCCATGAATTCCCGCACCAATTCTACGCATTCCTCCGGCTGTTCGAGTTGAAGAAAGTGCGTCGCGTCGGGCAGGAAATCATAGTCCATGGTCGAGATATGGCTCAGATCGAAAGTCGGCAGGAACGAGTACGGCAGGATGGGGTCTGCGCCGATGACTTTCGTCGGGCAGTGAAGCGTTTCCAAATCCACCCACACGGCGAAAGCCCTGGCGTGGTTGATTATCTGCGCTTCGTACTCGCGCGGACACCGGAGTTCGTATCCACCTCCACTCGTGGATTCACGAAGCGTCGTCCTCGCGAAGAGATCGGTAACACCGGGGACAACGCGGTCGAAAGACGGAATGTAGCGAAGAAAATCCACGCATTCCTCGATGGAGTTGAACCTTTCGGTGCGGCGCAGGGTCATCTCGGTGATTCGCCTTGTGGCTACATCGAACTCTTCGGGGTAATCATCGGGCTTGCACACCGGCGGATCGAGCAAAATTCGCGCCGCGAAACCGATGCCCTGGCTGGGCGAGAGAAGCGAAGTCAACGCCGAAACGGAATGAAACACACCTGTTTTCGGCTTCTTCCCGTACTCTCTGTCGATTTCTTCGAGAATGCGGTCGTGGTCAGCGACGAAAGAAGGAAGGTTGTGTCCCCTTTGCGGACCGACGGGGTTCCAACCGTGGTTCCTCAGGTCATAGATGATGAGGTCGAAATCCTCGGCGAGCAATGACCAGAAGGGGTAGTAAAGATCGATCGCAAGGCCGTTGCCGTGGCTCAGAACGAGCCTGGGACCCGCCGGATTCCCGTGGCGCCGCAGGATGATGACGGTCCCGTCTTCCATGCGAATTTCGTGAACGGAGAGTGGTTCGGGTATCTCCCAGACTTTTTCCGAAGTCGTCATTCAGTCCCGGTCTTTCCGGAGAGTCATCGTTCGGGCGATGGCGTCTCCATTATTGCGGGAAGTGCACGGGTTCGGCAAATTTCAGGCGTCGACCTCGCAATCACGCTGGCGCCATAAAGCTTCACTCACCCTTCGTATCGAGAGCCGGGTCCAATTCCTGAGCGATGGCGGCGGCGAAATCCGCGTTGCCCAGATTTTCGAGCCTCCATCTGGCCTCCGGTATGTGAGGAAACCGGAATATGCCCTTTCTCGCGCCTCGCCGCATTTCGGGCGGGATCTCGAAACGGGAAGGATCGAGGGAAAACCCCGTGCCGAGCGCTTTGATTAGCGCTTCCTTGAGCGTCCAGAGCTTGAAGAACAAGTGGCGCTTTTCGTATTTCTTTACCGAAGCGAAGTCGGCTTGCTCTTCTGGACCGAACACGAACTCGCCCACTCCATCGAGATCGATGCGGTTGACGCGCTCCTCCACGTCCACGCCGAGCCGCCCTTTAGGCGCTAAAGCGATCAACCCGTGTTTGCCGCTGTGACTCACGTTGAAGCTGACGGGAGCCGCCTTCCCATCCACCAATCCGAACGGTTTCCCATGCTCGAATGTCCCGAACGAAAGCCGTCCATTCTCGCAACCGAGTCGGCTGCATAGAATCGAGCGCAGCACTGCGCGGCACAGGGCGAATTCGCGCCGCGGACGATCATAGCGATATCGGCGCAGGCGGTCCCGTTCTTTCTCATCGAGCCATGAAATCGCGTGCGCTTCGCACTCCTCATCAGGACTCAGGTCGACATGCGTGATAAGAATATCGTCAATTTCACGATACGTGCGGAACCAGGAATCGAGGGCGTCGGCAGACATGGCAAATCAGTCTTTCTGCGAGCGGCGGTGTCGTAACCTGTGCGCCTCGAAAACAGGGGCCAGTCCTGCAGGACTGGCCCCTGCTCCCGATCAAAACTGGTTGAAAAATCTCCAGAAATTCGGTGATCTTCTCTGCAATAGCTTATATTTTGCTGATACCGGGACTATGCTCAACCGGCCGCCGGTTTCAAGAAAGATGGTTAATCAAATCCCTCAAGGTGGTGAAGTCTCTGGCAACGTCGGGAGAAATATCGACCCCGAAATCCTGATTGACGGTCTTGAGAAAGTTCACGGCATCCACCGAGTTCACGCCGAGTTCAGTTAAGTCCGCATCCAGCATCGCCCGATCCGAAATACCCAGATGTTTCTCTACGAGAACTCCAACACGTTCTTCCACACTTGCCATTGTCGCGCCTCCCTTGTTGGACTAGTCATACAGCGGTAATTGAAATGTAGTTGGATCATATAGCAACACGCATTGTTGTCAAGTTTTTCAAGATGCGTCGAACCAGAAGCGCTGCCGCTGAAACGGGTAAATCGGCAGCGAAATCCGGCGTCGTTTCTCTCCTGCGAACAACCCGGCAAAGTCGATCGAGAGTCCCTCCTCATACGCCCGCGCCACCGCCTCGACGAACCCGCGTTCACTTACCGAAGCTTGCCCCAGGCTCGAAACCACCACCGGCGGCGCGGCGCCGTTCCCGATCGCTCCTGCGTCGCCTCCAAGCCCGGGCCAGGCCGATGCCACACGCTGCGTCAATATCGAGTCCGCGCCGATTTCCACGACGACATCCACCCCCGATTCTGCGAGTGTCTCAGCGTATCCCTCTAACGCCGCCGGTTCACGCGCCTGTCGACGCCAGTACGCCGCATCCAGCATCTCGCCCGAGCCGAGTGCCCGGCCCGTCACCCCATTAACCATTGTAAGCGATGGCAATGCAGTCACGACGCCCTCGAGCGAAGTTTCCAGATCGTCCAGCGCCGCCTCCATACCTTCGCCCCCAGAGAGCGCCTCCATCAACGCGCCCCGCCGCGCGGCGAAACGCAAACCCTCCTCCAGCGTGAACACACCCGCCGCATGCGCCGCCGCTATCTCTCCCGCGCCTGCGCCGAACACCACGTTCGGGCGAATCCCCAGGCTCTTCCAAAGCGCCGTGAGCGCGCATTCGAGCGCAAAGGCCGCCGGCTGGGACCATGCCGAGTCGTCCAAGTCTCCGTCGCGGCCGGACATCACGTCCAGCAGCGAGACGCCGCGCTCCACCCGGAGCACCTCGTCGCAACGGTCCAGTACCGCCCGAGCCACCGGCTCGCTCTCATACAACTCCTCACCCATGCCGACCCTATTGCCACCCTCATCGGCGTACGCGAAGGCCACCTTCGCCGCCGCCCGCGGTTTTGGGAACTCGTCCGACTCCACAAGCGCTCTCAATCCTTCCCGAAGCGAAGCGGCGTCCTCGAAGGCGACGCCCGCGCGGTGCGCAAAATGACTCCGCCCCACAGCCGCCGTCCACGCCATGTCCGGCAAAAAGGACTGCATGGCGACTTCGGCGGAAAGCTCTTCACCACGCACATCGAGCCAGGAGAGATACCGTTCCGCCAGTTTACGAAGCGCATCGCCCGATTTGCCCGATAGCGGAAGCATCCGCATCCGGCGCGGGCGTAACCCCTCCGCCGTCGGTGATACCGCAACCAACTCCGGCAGTATTACGGCGACAGGCTGCGCTGAACCCGCAGGGGAACCCCGCCCGGCACCTGCCGCGGGGTCGCTCTCCGGCGCGCCATACCCCTCCACCAGGACGTGCGCGTTCGTCCCCGAAAGGGCGAATGCGCTCACCCCCGCGCGGGGCGGGTGAGCGGCGGCAGCCGGCCATTCCATTGCTTCAGAAGTCACCCGAACCGGTAGCGCGTCCCACTCCATGTGCGGATTCGGGTTATCGAAATGCAGGTGTTTGGGAATGACTCCATGCTTCATCGCCAGCAATACTTTGATCAGGCCAGCGATTCCCGCGGCCGATTCCAGATGGCCGATGTTCGTCTTCGCCGTGCCGAGCAGGAGCGGGCGGTCCGCCGTGCGTCCTCGCCCGTACACCGCCGCCGATGCGCGCACCTCAATCGGATCGCCCAGTTGCGACCCCGTCGCATGCACTTCCAGATAATCCACTTCCGAGGGCGGAAAACCGGACCGGGCGAGCGCATCTTCGAGCACTTGTTCCTGCGCCGTGCCGTTGGGCACCGTCAGCGCGGCACTCGCGCCGTTCTGGTTGACCGCCGAGCCCCGCACCAGGCCCCAGATGCGGTCGCCGTCCGCCTCCGCGTCGCTCAGCCGCTTCATGACCACGATCCCGCAGCCCTCGCCCCGCACGAAGCCGTCCGCGTCCGCATCGAAGGTCCTGCACTGCCCGTGTGGCGACAACATCCCGAACTCCGCCATGAATTTCGAAATCGGTGGCGAGAGCACTGCGTGCACGCCGCCGGCGAGCGCCAGTTCCACCTCGCCCCCCCGGAGGGCGGCGGCCGCCTGGTGCACCGCCACAAGCGATGAAGCGCAGGTCATGTCCAGCGGCACCGCAAGTCCCATCAGACCGAGCGCGAAGGCAATCCGCCCGATGGCCACGCTCGGGGCGGTGCCGAGATAGCTGTCATTCAAGCCGCTGGCCGCGACCAGATCACGGTACTCGCTGCCGCCCAGCCCGACATATACTCCTGCGCGGGCTCCCTTGAGCGGAGCGGGGTCGATGCCCGCGTCCTCGAGCGCGTGCCAGCATGTTTCCAGCAACATCCTCTGGCGCGGGTCCATCATCCGCGCCTCGATCGGCCTGATGCCGAAGAAGTTTGCGTCGAACCGGTCGATCCCCTCGATGAACCCGCCTCGCCGGTAGATGGCTTCCTCGGCGGTCGGGTCCCCGGCGACGCCGCTCCAGGAGCCGGAACCCCTCCGCCCGTCCGTCACCGCGTCGACACCCGCTTCGAGCAGACGCCAGAAGGCGGAAATGTCGGGCGCGTCCGGGAAACGGCACGCCATGCCGACGATCGCAATCTCCTCCTCGCGCGGCGCCACCGGCCGCCGCTCAGGCTCGGGCTGCGCCTGTGGAGCGGGAGCGGAGGCGGCCTCGCCGATATCGCCGAGTTCACCGGCAAGATGACGGGCGAGCACCGCGATGTCGGGATAGTCGAACACCACCGTGTTCGGGGCCGTGTAGGCATCCACAAACGCGCGGTTCAGCCGGTTTCGAAGTTCCACGGCCATGAGCGAGTCCATTCCCAGATCGAAAAATCCCACCGTGGGCTCGGGCGCGCTCGACAATCGCAGCACCGCCTGTAGTTCCTGCTGCAGGAACGACACCAGCAGACTCTCGCGCTCCGCCGAGGGCGTTTGCGCCAGACGGGACATCAGGTCTTCTGACAGGGCGGGCGAGTCCGCCTCGTCTTCCGAGTCGGTGGCGAGCAAATCCTCCAGCAGGGGCGGGCGGCTATCGAGTGTTTCTCCGAAGACCGGCCAGTCCACCGCCGTCACCACGCCGGACGTCGAATCCTGGCGCATGAGCCACTCGAACACTTTGAAGCCCTGCTGCGGCGTGATCCAGCGGACGCCGCGGGCCGCGAAGCGCTCCTCGATGCGCTCGCGCTGCTCCGCCGCCTCGCCGATCTCGGACCACGCCCCCCAGGCGATGGCCTGGCCCGGCAGCCCCATCGCACGGCGGTGGGCGGCGAGCTGATCCAGGAACGCGTTGGCCGCCGCATGGTTCGCCTGGCCCGGATTTCCCATGACGCCGGCCACGCTCGAAAACAGCACGAACATATCCAGATCGCGCGCCATCGTCGCGCGGTGCAGATGCCACGCGCCCAGCACCTTCGGCCACAGCACCTGCTCGAAACGCTCCCAGCTCTGGTTCGCCAGAGAAGCGTCCGCCAGCACGCCTACGCTGTGGATGACGCCGCCCAGAGGCGGCGACTCCCGGTCCATTCGCGCCAGCATCTCGTCCATCGCGGCGGCGTCCGTCACGTCCGCGAGTTCCACCCGCACCGTGAACCCGCGCTTTCGCAACGATTCGATGGCCTCTTCGACCTCCGGATCCGGGGGCCGCCGTCCATTCAGCACGATTGTCCCCGCTCCGCGTTCGGCGAGCCAGTCGGCCAGGGCACACCCGATGCCGCCCAGGCCGCCGGTCACGAGATAGGTCCTGTCCTCCCGCAACCGGCCTCTTTCGAGCGGCGACGCCGTAAGAACGATCTTGCCGATGTGCCGCGCCGCGCGCATGAACTTCATCGCCCCAGCCGTCTCGGCGAGCGACCACCTAGTGTGGATGATGGGGGAAAGCACTCCCTTCGCGAGCAGTCCCATCACCCGCCTCAAGGCGTCCCCGGCCGGCTGCGGGTCGTGTTCTTTCAGCACGTCGAGCTTCAGGATGTCGTAGGCCACGTCCGGGCGCGCCACCGCCATCTCCACCTCGCTCAGAATGTCGACCCTGGCCATTTCCACGAAACGGCCCCCTTCCGCCAGGCAAGATAAACTCGCGTCAATGAAACCCGGCCCCGTGAGGCTGTTCAGCACCACGTTCACGCCCGCGCCGCCGGTGGCTTCGAGGATTTCCTCCCCGAATTTCGTCTGGCGGCTGTCGAATACGTGCTCCACGCCCAGCGAGCGGAGGTAGTCCTGTTTCGGCGCACTCGCCGTCGCGAACACTTCCGCTCCCGCCGCCTGCGCCATCTGGATGGCCGCAAGCCCCACGCCGCCCGCGCCCGCGTGGATAAGCACCCGGTCGCCCGCCTCAAGCCCCGATAGATCGAACGAGAGCGCCGCCGAGACGAAGGCGGTCGGCATCGTCGCAAGATCGGTGAGCGAAAACCCGGGCGGCGCGTGCGCGACCATCTCCTGCACGGTCACCGCCTCGGAACCGAACGTGCCGAACGCCAGGCCGACGACGAGATCGCCAGCAGCGAAGCCCGAGACGTCTGAGCCGGTTTCCAGCACCCGTCCGCAGAATTCCCCGCCCAGCAGTCCTTCATCAATCAAGCCTATCGAGCGGAACACGTCCCAGAAATTGAGCCCCGAGGCCTCGATCGCGACGCGCACCTCCCCCGGCGCAAGCTGCCGCGCCGGCATGGATGCGACTCCCATCTCATCAAGAGAACCGCCCGCGTCGGGCTCCACCAGCCAGCTCGACTCATCAGGCAGAGTCAGACGCTCCACGCCTTCGACGCCCCGGACCAGGCGGGCCGCTTGGCGGCGACCGTAGCGATATGCAACGTGGTTTTCGTGATCGGGATAAAGCAGTTCATTGACGAGGTCTGTCGGCGGCGCCATCGGTTCGGGGTCGAGATCGAGCATTCTCGTCTGCAGATGGGGCGCTTCGCGGGTCATCACCTTCGCGAAACCCCACAGCGTCGCGCCGGCAAGCTCACCACCGCGTTCGCGCTCCAGCACCTGCGCACCCCGCGTGAGGAACCAAAAACCCTTCCCGGGCGCCGCGTCGGCGTCCAGGAGCCCCTGCGCCAGGGCCAATGCGCTCGCTCCCACCCGCTTCATGTCCGCCGCCATTTCTTCGGTCGTCGCTTCGGGGCTGTGGCCATCCAGCGCCGCGAGGTGCACGACGCCGGCCAGCGGCGCATCACCGGGCAAATCTTCGTACAGCGCTCCCCAGGATTCGCGGCTCTCCATCTCCAGGGACGCATGGACGACTCCGGGTTTTTCGTCCGCCGGACCCCCGTTCGTCGCTTCCCCCTCGCTCGCCAGTACGACAGTCTGGTTGCGCGCGGCCAACCCGTTCGCCAGCTTCTCGGCTTCGCCGCCGCGGTCCGCCGCCAGTACCCACACGCCGGGAGTCTCCTTCACGTCCGCCGGGCCGCTCGCCAGGATCACGCCCCGGTCCGGCTCCATGCCCGCGCCGGTCTCCTCCACGCCCAGCACCGCGACCTCCTCGAAACCCGAATCGCCGAGCGCGCGTCGCCACACCTCTGGACTCGCCAGGGCGTGGTGGGGACGATAGTCGTCCGCAAACCGCCACCAACCGTCCAACTGTCCGAACGTCAGGTCCAGCCACCCCTGACCGCGGAGGTTCTCGAGCGCGACCAACTGGCCCGAGGGCGCGAGGATCGCACGGCAGTGCGCGAGCGTCTCCTCCAGATAGCGTGTGGCGTGCAGCACATTGGACGCAATCACCAGATCGTATCCGTGCGCGTCGAATCCCTGCGCCACCGGGTCTTTTTCGATGTCCAGCACGCGGTATTCGATGGACGCTTCATCGCCCCCGAAGCGCGCCTCCGCTTCCGCAAAGAAGCCTGCAGATATATCGGTGTATACATAGTCGAACCGCCCAGCCGGGAGCACGGGCAGTACAACCGCCGTCGCCGAACCCGTGCCGGCGCCGACCTCCAGAACCCGCAGCCGTCGCCCGTCGGGCAAACTCTCCAGAAGCGCGGCCACCGCGTCCGCCAGCATCCGGTTCGCCGCGCGGGCCACCGGCGCCTTGCGGTACAGATCGGCAGCGCTCGGTTCTCCGCCGCTGAACAGCAGCGAGAGCGGGTCTTCCTGGCCGAGAAGCACCTGCGACAGCGCGCCGCCGCACCGCCTGAACAGTCCGATTTCGGTCGTACCGTGCGGATAAAGCTCGCTCATCCGATCCGCGAACTCGCTCAAATCGCCCGGCATTTCATCCGGCAGCGGATCCTCAGGCCCGACCTTCACGAGAAAACCGCCGTTTGCCTCTTCCAGGACGCCTGATTTGGCCAGCATCTCGAGCATCCGGCGGAACAGGCGCTGATGCTCATCGCCGACCTTCAAGCGTTCCCGCAATCTCTCGGAATCCACGGTCGAGCCCCCCTCGCGCTCCCACCCCAGCTTCTCCAGGGTCGCGAGCGCATAAGAGCGCGACAACCGCTCCAGATCCGCCAGCAAATCGGCCCTGCTCTCGGCTCCGACGTCCTCGTCCGCGAGATACCCGGTGAACGGCCTTGAGCGAGCCGCAACCGTCTCCGGACTCGTCAGAAAGTCCGAAGGCGGCATTCCTTCCGCCAGAAAACTCTCGCGCCACACGACCTCATAGAGCAGCTCCTGTATCCCTTCCACCGCCGATAGCAGCGCCGCCCGCGTCGCGCGCTTCACCATGAAACCGCTCAACTCGCCGATCAGGCTCCCGTTATCGTCGTAGAGGCGGAAATCGCCGACGAAGACCTCAGGCCCCCCACCCGTTTCGGGGTCCGTTCCCTGGCTCGTCGGAGCCTCTCTCATGCGCACGTGGCACAAAAGCCGATCCGGCAGCCGATCCGAGAACCACAGCCGCTCCCAGCCGAACGGCAGGTAGGTGATGCCGTCTTCGGCGCCGCCCGGATTGCGCGCCGCGCCCATCACCTGGAAACAGCCGTCGAGCAGGAGCGGGTGCACGTCGAGGGCGTTCGCGCCTAACGCCTCGGGGAAGCACACCTCGCCCAGCGCCTCGCCCTGCCGCGACCAGACCCCCCCCAGCGTGCGGAAAGACGGGCCGAGCTCGATCCCCACACCCGCCTTGGCGCGGTAAAACGCCGGCACGTCCTCCGGTGTCAAACCGGCCTTCATGCTTTCCAGGTCCACTTGCTCCGTGGCCTGTTGCGCGTTCGCACCCGAGGGCGCGCGACACTCCGCGTGCAGCGTCCAATCCTCCCCGGCCTCTCCTTTGCTGAATATCCGCACGAGGCGCGAGTGCTCATCCCCCGGAGCATCGAGCAGAACCTGCACTTCCCGCCCCGCGCCGCCGCCCTCTGAATCTTCCTCACCGAAGATCAACGCGTTGTGGAATTGCATGTCCTCGACCAGCATCGAACCGCTTCCCTCGGCGGTGGATGCCGAGATCGCCATGGCTCCATAAAGCGCGCCCGGTGCGATGACCCGGCCGAACACCCGGTGATCCGTCATCCACGGCGGGTCCGAGGGGAGCAATTCGGTCTCGAACGTGATCTCGCCGCTGGCAGATTCATGCCGCTCGCCCAGCAGGGGAAGGCCTACGCTCCGCCGCCGCCGCTTCGGCGCCTCGACCCAGTAGCGTTCGCGCTGGAAGGGATAGCCCGGCAGCGAGATGCGCCGCCGCTCTTCACCGACGAACAATCCCTGGAAAGAGAGGTCGAGCCCCGCCTCATAGGCCCCCGCCACCGCGCCCGGGAAACTTGTTTCCATCTCGTCCGCCGGTTTCTCCTCGTCTTGCGAGGGTCTTTGCAGACTCGCCAACACACGGGGAGCCTCGACATCCCCGACAAGGTCATCCCCTCCCTCATCCGGCCCCGGCCAGGCGAGAGACAGCATCGGCCCCAGCACCGCGTGCGGGCCGACTTCCATCACCAGGTCAACGCCCAGGTTCGCCAGCGTGCGGACGCCGCGGTCGAAGGCCACCGCCTCGCGGGCGTGCCGGCGCCAGTATCCTCCGCCGAGCACCTCGTCCGGCTCCACCACCCGGCCCGTCACGTTGCTCACCAATGTGGCGAACGAGGGAGGCGCTATCTGAACGCTCTCGAAAAGCGATTCCAGGGCATCCAGGCCCGGCTCCACCAGGGGACTATGGAACGCCTGGCTCGTGTTGATCGGCCTCACCCGTACTTCTTCGGCCTCGAAGCGCTCCGAGACCACCTCGACAGCGGAAACCTGACCGCTCAACACCTGGTGCGCCCCGTTTCTCGCCGCAATCGCAAGCCTCTCGCTCCCGGCCGACTCGTTGTATTCGCGCACCGCCGCTTCAACTGCCGGGTAAGAAGCGAATACCGCCGCCATCGTCCCGGCCTCCGGCGCCGACGCCAGAATTTCGCTCCGCCCCATGACGGCCCGCATTCCGTCTTCGAGTCCGAACACCCCCGCCGCATGCGCCGCCCCGAATTCCCCTACGCTGTGCCCCACCACAACGTCTGGGCGAACTCCCAGGCTCGCCCAAAGCGCCGTGACGGCGCACTCGATCGCGTAGATGGCCGGCTGCGCCCAGACGGTATCGTTCAGATTTCCCTCGCCGCGACCGAACATGACGTCCAGCAGCGAGGCGCCCCTGTGTTCGCGAACGACTTCCTCGCAACGATCGAAAACCGCCCGCGCCACGGGTTCCGTCTCGTACAAGTCTCCTCCCATGCCGACCCACTGGCTGCCCTGACCGGTGAAGAGGAACGCCACTCTGGTCGCCGTCCGCACTTCCGGCGCTTCACCGCCTTCGGCCAGCGCGCTCAACCCCTCGCGCAGCCGCGCGGCGTCGCCGAAGAGGAGGCCCGCGCGGTGCGTGAAATGGCTCCGCCCAACGGCGGTCGTCCAAGCCATATCCGAGAGCAGCGGCTCCGAGGCGGCGCTTTCGGAGGCAAGTGCTTCTTCGCGCTCATCGAGCCAGGAGAGATACCGCCCCGCAAGGTCGCGAAGCGCAGCCTCCGACTTGCCCGAGAGCGGAAGAATCCGTGCTTTACGCTTTAAGAGCCCATCGCTCGCCTTGGGTGGGTCCACCTCAGGCTCTGGCGGGGAAACGGCGACAGGCAGTGCGGAACCCACGGGTTCATTCATCGCACCGACGGTGGAATCCCCCTCCTGCGTTTCGTATCTCTCCAGGATCACGTGGGCGTTCGTGCCAGACCATCCGAATCCGCTTACGCCCGCCCGAGGGGGATGTTCGGGACGGCGCGGCCACTGCGTCGCCTCCGCCGTGACCTGCAAGGACATTCGCGTCCAGTCCACCGCCGGAGTGGGCTCCCGGAAGTGCAGGTGTTTGGGGATCACCCCCTGCTTCAGGGCCAGCGTCGCCTTGATCAGGCCGGCGACTCCGGCTGAGGACTCGAGATGTCCGAGGTTGGTCTTGACCGAGCCGATTAATAGCGGGCGGTCCGCAGCGCGTCCCTTGCCGTATGCCGCCGCCGCCGCTTCCAGCTCAATCGGGTCGCCCACCTCCGTGCCCGTCCCGTGCGCTTCGAGGTAATCCACTTCATGGGGCCTGATTCCGGCCCGCGAGAGCGCCTCCGCGATCACCCGCTCCTGCGCCGCACCGCTCGGCACCGTCAGTCCCGGGCTCGCGCCGTCCTGGTTGATGGCCGACCCGCGAATCACGCCCCAGATGCGGTCGCCGTCTGCCTCCGCATCGGCGAGCCGCTTGAGAACCACGATCCCGCAGCCCTCGCCCCGCACGTACCCGTTCGCGGCGGCGTCGAACGTCGCGCATCGCCCCTCGGGCGAGAGCATTCCGGCATTGCCGCGCAACTCCAGCAGTCGGCCCGAGAGGATCGTATGCACCCCTCCGGCCAGGGCCAGATCGGCTTCGCGCTGCTGCAGGCCCGCCACAGCCTGGTGAATCGCGACAAGCGATGAGGAACAGGCGGTATCGAGCGCAATCGCCGGTCCCTCGAAGCCCAGCGCGAAGGAGACCCGCCCGACGGCCGTATTGAAGGAGGTGCCGCTGACCGTATACAGGCTCGTGGCGGGCTCATCGGTATCGCTGACGTCCATTATCAGGTTTCGGTATTCGTTGTTGCTGACGCCTCCGTACACGCCGGTGCGGCTGCCCCTGAGGCGCTCCGGGTCCATGCCTGCGTCCTCGAGCGCGCGCCAGCTCGTCTCCAGCATGAGCCGCTGCTGGGGGTCCAGGAGTTGGGCCTCGACGGGCGATATGCGGAAGAACGCGGCGTCGAACTGGTCGATATCTTCGAGATAAGCGCCGAAACGGCAGGCTTCGCTCTGGATTTCGGCGTCGGGAAAGAGCACGCCCACGCGCCCCACACCCGAACCCGGATCTCCCCTGGTCACGGCGTTCTCGCCAGCCTCGAGCAGACGCCAGAACGCCGGGAGACCGACGGCGTTGGGAAACCGGCACGCCATGCCCACGATGGCTATGGGTTCTGCGGGCCGGGAAACCTCCGGTGCTGCGGCGTCAGTTTCTTCAGAAGGATCGAAATTATCATCCGTGCGCATCGAGTTCTCTCCCAGGTTCGGATTTCTTCGCGAAACACATCTCCTCACCGCTATGACGCCGCTCTGGAACGAGTCCATCATACAGCGCGCTTTCGGGGCGACTCAACTATTTTTCGGGAGATCTAAGACCTAATTTCCAGACCAACTCGGTTTCAATAAGATGGTGCTCGTTGCACCGGAACCAAGATAGGCGATCAAACCTTCGTGAGTGAAAACAGAAGTTCGTAAGTCGGCGATCATAATTACGTCCCACATATGTGATGTGCGAAAAATCGCAAGTGAATTCAAAAGTCGAAGTTTTTCACCGTAATCAGCAAGCTATCGAATAGGGGCTGTTGAAGAACCTTGTTTCGGGAAGGGTTATGTGTAGGATTACGTTGTGGCGTCCCGGGTACCGACCCGCCCAGGCACGCGATGTGGATTTTTAAAATCTGTTTCGCCAGAGCGACCCCGATGATGTGAACCTGTTCCATGGAACTCCCTCCCGCAGGACGGTATAAGACGCTGTCCTTCCTCAGTGTGATACTGCCGGGAGAGCGCATCCACTCCATCGCTTACCGACACCGGTAAGCCTGCCTGCGCGGGCATTATAATGAACCCGCTTTCGTTTTGATTACGGATTCAGAGGGGTCAATTCGGGAACAGGTCGGGAGCAGTTCGAGTAATGAATATACGGTAATCATATCAATGCGTTACTGAAGTTTTACGCTTGACGGAAACGGCTCGGTATATCCAAATCTTTGGATTTCATCGAAATACGATTTTTCTAAAGCCTGTAGATTTTCGATAGTTAATTTCCTACATTTCCATCGTGCGTGCAGAGCGGACCTTCCCTGTCTCTGGATTCTGCCGCTCCACGGGTTGCACCGTCTATTTCGTTCTCCGTGCGTCCCGCGGATTGTCGCCGAACGCCTCGAGCGCCGTTATCCGCCCCCCCGTCGCGGCTTCGAGCCGTTCGCGTAGGGCCTTCGCATCGTCGGTCACGAGTTTCGCCCGGTCCCGGGCGCGGCTGATCTCGACGTAGTGTGTCTTCTGGTTGGTGAGGTTGGGATGGTTGGCCTCCATGGCGGCGATGACGGTATCGAACGTCCGGTACTGGAAGGCGTGCACGGTCGAGGCCCAGGCGACGGTGACGTTCTCGGCGGCGGTTGTGGTGGACACTTCCGGCGGCACGCCGACGCTCGCGCTGATCGCGGACAGGCGGGTGGTGCGCACGGGCTTCGCCTCGGGTTCCGCTACTCGAATCCCACCGGCCTCACGGTGGAGATGGGCGCACGGGGTCTCATCGCGCACGAACAGGCGTACTATGAGGAATGGGGCGTGAGCGCCACGCTCTTTTACTCCGCAGGCTCCGGGGACAGGGGCCTCACGATCCGGGCGGGCACCTCCTGGGGCGTGGTGTCCGGAGGCGCTGAGCGCCACAGGGATACGCGCAAATTATTATCAATCCGCTTTCGCTTTGATTACAAGCATCGGTCAGCAGATTTCAATCAAAGCATAAAAAAATAAACATAATAAATACAATTAGATATAAATATGTGCCGTTCGTATACCAGGCTGAAAGAATCAAACTGGCGGAGAGGGAGGGATTCGAACCCTCGAGGCACCTTGTGGGCACCTATACGATTTCCAGTCGTACTCCTTCGGCCTCTCGGACACCTCTCCGCGGGGTGGGGCCGTGGCGTGAAAGCGCGAATTGGCCACGCGGTGGTTTGTATATCACGGACGGCGCGGGCCTGTCAGTCCGCCGCCAAGATCGCGCCTTGACTTTTCCGCTCACTTTTTCGATGATCCCAGGTACGTCAGAAAGGAGGTGATCCTAATATGAAAATAGACTGTAGGGACGAGGTGGCTGGAGCCTAGGGGAGAGAGCCCTGAGGAGATTCACCGGGTTCATCTTCGCCCAGGCGAATCCCCACCAGACCACCGAACGATGGGAAACCCCGGTCCGCGAGGGCCGGGGTTTTTCACTTCTTCAATAAACGAGAAACCTTCATCTTTCACATCATTTAATTCAAAGCATAAAGGAGCGCGTTCCATGTCTCAGACAAGTTGGACGGTCTATCTTTCGGGAGAAGTGCACACCGACTGGCGCGAGCGGATCACCGAGGGCGCGGAAAAGGCGGGTCTGCCGGTAACCTTTCTCGCCCCCGTAACTGACCACGACGCGAGTGACGATTGCGGCGTGTCCATCCTCGGAGATGAGGAAAAACCGTTCTGGAAAGACCGCAAGGGTGCTGGCGTGAACGCCATCAGAACCCGCACGCTCATCGAGAAGGCCGACGTAGTGGTCGTGCGCTTCGGTGAGAAATACAGGCAGTGGAACGCCGCTTTCGATGCGGGCTACGCAGCGGCTCTGGGAAAACCCGTCATCACTCTGCACGACCCGGGCCACACCCACGCGCTCAAGGAAGTCGATGCTGCCGCCATGGCCGTGGCCGAAGAGCCCGAACAGGTGGTGCGCATACTCAACTACGCCATCAACGGCACTTTGTAGCAGGCCTCACCTCCCCCGCACCCCGTAGGCTTCGGGGTTTACGAGGGTGGAAGGCCGCTCGCCCCGGAAGTAGGCGAGCACGCACCTGGTCGCGTGGTGGAGCGTGTTGCGAATCGCATCCTCGCCCCGGCCGCCCAAGTGGGGGGCGAGCACGGCATTCTCGAGCGCGAATACGGGATGCGAATAATCGGGCGGCTCCTCGGGGAACACGTCGATTCCTGCGCCCCGGATGACACCCTCTTGCAGAGCCTCCGTAACAGCGTCCAGGTCGAAGACGGGACCCCGAGAGGTGTTGAAGACGTAGGCATCGGGCTTCATGAGGCTTAAAATCTCACGGTTTATGATGTGCGTCGTCTCGGGCGTCAGGGGAACGTGGCAGGTGAGGTAGTCCGATTCCCTCGCCAGTTCTTCCAGGCTCACGAAGCGCACGCCCAGCGCATTCGCCGTCTCCTCATCTTGCACGACGTCGTGGGCGATCACGTTCATGTCGAAGGCGACGGCCCGTTTCGCCACCTGCTTGCCGATGTTCCCGAATCCCAGTATCCCCATGGTCATTCCGTTCAAAGGGCGCATGGGCGGCTGAATCTCCCGCCAGAGGCCCTTGCGGATGTTCACGTCCAGCCAGCCGATGCGCCGGACGGCGCAGAGCAGCAGGCCGAAGAGGTGCTCCGCCACGGACTGGGAGTTCTGTCCCGCCGAGTTCGCCACGAGTATGCCTCTCTCGGTGGCCGCCGGGATGTCGACGTTGTTCAGGCCCACGCCGGCGCGCACGATGAATCTCACCTCGGGCGCGTTGTCCATCACTTTGGCCGTATAAGGCTCCGCCCCCGCGATGACGGCGGTGACGTCCGGCAGGGCCGCGATCACGTCTTCCTCGGGCATGTAGCCCCTGCACTCGTCCAGGCGAACTTCCAGCCCCTCCTCCACCAAGGGCTGAAAAATCTCCATCGGGTCATCGAAATTCAGGATAAATGGGGTTCCCACCCAGACCACGGGTTTATCGCTCATCCGCTTTCATCTCCATTTCATTCGTTCTTGTCTGTATTGAGAAAAATAAGGGAAATTGCAGCCTATCTACCGCGCCATTCGGGCTTTCTCTTCTCGCGGAAGGCGAGGATTCCCTCTTTCGAATCCTCCGTGTTCAGGATGCGGTCCGCCACGTCGCGCGACATGTAGACCCTGTCCTTATAGCCCAGGTCCTCGCCCCGGCGCGCCGCCTCTTTGATGGCGCAAACCGCCATGGGCGCGGCTTCCAGGATTTCGTGCGCGTAGCGCACAGCCGTCGGCAGAAGCTCCTCGTGCGGTACCACCTCGGTGGCTATGCCCAGGCGAAGGCACTCATCCGCAGGGATGAACTTCCCGCGCATCAGGTAGCTCATCGCCTGCGTCCAGGGAATCGCGTGCGCGCACATGGCGGGGCCGCTCACGGAAGATATCCCCCTCAGCACCTGCGGCCAACCCATGGAGCCGCGCTCTGAAAAAATCAGGATGTCGGAGTTCAGCGCAAAGCCCGCCCCCTGGGCCAGGCAGGGGCCGTTGATCGCGCAGATGACGGGCTTGTAGAGATACCGGAGATAAAGATAGAGCTCATCGTTCGACATCACTTGAGCATCGCTCTCGGGCATCTTCTCCACGATGTCCTTGCCCGAGCAGAAAACGTCTCCCGCCGCCGTGATGATGGCCACCCAGATGTCCGGGTTGTGCTTGATGTCCACGTAGGCGTCCTGCACTTCCTTGCGCATGGCGTAGTTGATGGCGTTTTTCTTCTCGGGCCTGTTCAGGGTGAGATACGCGACGTGGTTTTTCACTTCATACGTGGTTGCTTCTCGATTCGCCATGGCCGGGTTTCCTTTTGCTGAAAAGTCGCTATCGCTCCGTGAATTTTCACAAGATGGGCGCGCATTGTAGCGAAATCCGCCCGTGCGCGCTCCCGTGCGCGGAAATTTCCTTAAAGCACAACTTGTGAGAAACTCGACCCACCGGACGAGACACACCCACCGAACCGATAGGAGAAGCCACATGCGCGTCGTCGACGTCATCGCCGGAATCCTGAAGCGCGAAGGGGCGGAACATCTGAACTGCTACCCTACCACCGTCCAGATCGAAGCGGCCGCCGCGGTCGGAATCCGCCCTATCGTCTGCCGCCAGGAGCGCGTGGGGGTGGGCATCGCGGACGGCTTCGCCCGCGTCACCAACGGCGCAGCGCCTTCGGTGTTCACCATGCAGTACGGGCCGGGGGCGGAAAACGCCTTTCCAGGCATCTCCACCGCGTATTCGGATTCCACACCCATGCTGCTGCTCCCCCTGGGCCACGCCAGGGGGCGCGACCGCGTGTTCCCCATGTTCAGTTCCGTCGACTCCTACGCCTCGGTGACGAAATCAGCCGAGCAGATCAACGTGCCCGAACGGGCAGCGGACGCCATGCGCCGCGCCTTTCATGCGATGAGGAACGGACGTCCCGGCCCCGTGCTCGTGGAGTTGCCGGAAGACGTGGCCGGCGCGGAAGTCTCGGAAGATATGCTAAACGGCTACAAACCCGTGAAGCGAACACGCGCACAGGGCGACCCAAAGGACGTCGAGAGCGCAATCCAAGCGCTGCTGGTGGCTGAGCGCCCGGTGATTCTGGCGGGCGCGGGCGTGCTCTACGCCGAGGCCACCGATGAGCTGCGTGAGTTGGCGGAACTCCTCCAGATTCCCGTGTTGACCACCATGGAGGGCAAAAGCGCCATTTCGGAGAGGAACCATCCCCTCGCCCTCGGCGTCGGCTCGAGCGTCATGGCGGGTCCCGCCTATCATTTTCTAAAAGACGCGGACCTCGTATTCGCCGTCGGCACGAGTCTAACCGACCACGGCCTCGCCACGCGCGTGCCCGGCGGAAAAACCATCATCCACGCGACGAACGACCCCGTCGACATCAACAAGAACTACGCCGCCGATCATCCCGTGCTCGGCGATGCGAAGCTCGTGCTGCGCCAGTTCATCGACTGTTGCGCCGAGCAGGTGAAGGGAACAGAAAGAAGCGAGCGCGAAGGGGTGCAGGCGCAGGTGGCGAATGCGCGAAAGGCCTGGCTCGATGAATGGGCGCCCAAGCTCACCTCAAACGAAAAACCCATCAACCCTTATCGCATCATCTGGGAGTTGATGCAGAACATCCCGCCCGCAGAAGCCATCGCCACCCACGATTCGGGGAACCCGCGGTACGAGATGCTGCCCATGTATCTGTGCGACACGCCGAGGTCTTACCTCGGCTGGGGGAAATCCCACCAGCTCGGCACGGGACTCGGCCTCGCCATGGGCGCCAAGCTGGCTGCGCCTGATAAATTCTGCGTGAACTTCATGGGCGATGCGGCGTTCGGCATGACCGGGCTCGATTTCGAGACCGCCGTGCGCGAGAACCTCCCCATCTGCACGGTGGTGCTCAAAAACTCCACCATGGCGGTCGAGACCAGCCACATGGCGCTTTCTCACGAGAAATACGGCACGCGCGACGTGGGCGGCGAATATGCCGACATCGCCAGAGCGCTGGGCGGCTGGGCGAAGCGCGTGGAGGAGCCTGGTGAGGTCGGCGCAGCGTTCATAGAGGCGAGAATAAAAACCGAAGAGGGAACGCCCGCTCTGCTCGAGTTCATCACGAGCGAGGAGATGGGCTACTCCCACCCCCGTCCGTTCGGATAGACCGGCCTACACCTCGACGACTATCTTGCCCATCTGCTGGTTCGACGCCATGTACTCGTACGCCCCCGCCGCCTCGTCCAGCGGAAACGTCTTGGCGATGATGGGCTTGAGCGCGCCCGATTCGAGGCCGTCGTAGATGAATTTCTTCCCACGCTCTCTTTTTTCCGGGAATTTGGTGATCTCCATGATCGTATAGCACCGGAAGGTCAGCCCTCTCCGGAGAGCCGGGAACAGTGGAATTTCCGCAGGCTCGGGTGAGAGTCGGCCATAGAGGAAAATCGAGCCCTGGTATGCCGCCGCATCGGCGAGTTTCGGCAGCGTAGACCCGACGACGGGGTCGAAGACGACGTCGGCGCCCGCGCCGCCCGTGATCTCCATCACCCGCTCGGCCAGATCCTCCTCATCCGTCACGACAACGCGATCAGCACCGATGTTCAGGAGAAAATCCTTCTTTCCCCCTCCGCGCGTCGTGGCGATGACGCGCGCGCCCACTGATTTCGCTATCTGGATCGCCGCGACCCCGACGCTGCTGCTCGCCGCGGTGAGCAACACGGTGTCGCCTTCCCCCACCTTCCCGAACTCGATGAGCGCGCCGTATGCGGTGAAATACTGCATCCAGATGGAAGCGCCCTCGGCGGGCGTCAGTCTGTCCGGATAGCGGGCGGCGGCGAACGCCGGCACGACCGCCTGCTCACCGCACACGCCGTACTCCACCATCGAGAAGCAGGGAATCGTACTCACGCGATCGCCCAACGCAAGGTCCTCCACGCCGCGCCCCACGGCGTCTATCGCCCCGCAAGCCTCGTAACCGATACGGGAGGGGAACTCGGGCTTGTCGTGGTAGCGGCCTTCGCGGAAAAGAATCTCCGCCCGGTTGAGTCCTATCGTCTCAACTTTGATGCGCACCTCGCCCTCTCCCGGCTCGAGCTCCGGAACCTCCGCCACGCGGAGCACGTCCGCGCCGCCGAGTTCGTCAAAAAGTACCGCTTTCGGCATTCCCTCATCCTCCTTTGCTGTCGCTCAAAGAGCAGGCCCGATGGGCCACTCGATTACCGTCACCCCCAGAAACCACAGGGGTTCTATCCTGTATACCCAAAGATTCGCCTCCGTGTCCCCGCTCATGGCGGCGGCGGATATCCACGTCCTGATCTCATTGCCCCCGTTGCCGCCCTCATCGATTCTGGCCTGCGGCCACGCGGAAAGACCCTTCGCGTCCGCCCGGCAAAGCATGTCGATCACATCGCGGTCCCACGCCTCGTCGATTTCCCCCTGCTCGGGGGTCCCTATCCAGTGCGAAGGCGCGCCCGTCGCCACGACGGCCACGCGCTCTAGGCCCGTATATCCTTCTATCAACCGCCTGAGCGATACGCCGAGCTGGTATGATCGCGCGGCGGGCGGCAGAGGCGGGGCCACCGTGTTTTGAAGCACAGGCACGATGGGGAGACCCGTATCGCCCATGAGCGCCAGTGGCGAGACGAAGGAATGATCGAGCGGCAGTTCGCGGCAAACCAGGGGGTCGAAGCCGTTCGCCAGCAGACCGCGCGCCAGGTGGGAAGCCAGCTCCTCGGCCCCTTCGTATACATCGCTCGGCAGGAAAGGTTCCGTCTCGACCGGCCCGAAGCGAGGCCCCGCGCCGATTGCCAAGGCGGGGTATCTGTCCATCGAGAAGGCGTGCAGGTGGTCGTTTCCCAGAAGCACCATCGCCTCGGCCCCTCTGTCCACAATCTCCCGCGCCATCCGGCGGTAGGCGGAGAAAACCTCTTCCCTCACCTCCTCTGCGGGCGCATCGTGCCGCAGCAGGAACAGGGGCGTGTGGCTGGCCGCGAAGGCGCCTACGATCTCGGCCACGCTATATCTCCCCCTCATCGGGCCTCGGATAGGAGAGGCCCACCAGCGCCGCCCGGAAGTCTTCATCCGATATGCCTGAGCGCATCTGCAGCACCCGCAGCAGGTAGGGGTTCGCGCCGAAGCTCCACAGCGCGCGCATGTCGGAATCGCGGACCGCCGCCAGTTCCGCATCTGTGACGTCATAGCCGTGCGCGAACTCGTGCGGGTCGCGCAGGAACGCCTCGCGCTTATCGAGCGGCTGGATGTCGTGGATCAAGCGGTTCAGGGATAGTTTCGGCATGGAGGGAGCCTACATAAAAAGCCCGTGAAAATAAACGGGAATTACATACATGTCCCGACCGTGGGGGAGGAGGGTCCGGACCTGACAGGGAACGATGCAGTCACTCCCCCCTGGGGGCTGTTGAACGACCCGGCTCACGCGGCGGGCGGCATGGCGGCTCACGCGGCGGCCCGCCGAGCCTTCCTGCGGGCAGTTGCGGGCAAATGCGGGGAGAGCCGCGCAATTCATCGCAAATGCGGCGCGCGAAAAAAATTTGCGCTCATATTTGAATCGCCCGCGCTCGGATATATGAAACAAATCATTTTATTACAATGCGTTACGATATTTTCCGCTTTCTTTTTTTATCGAAATACCCCGTGAATTTATCGATATTTATCGTATTGTTCGGAATTTTATCGAAATTCCCGGCGCGTTCTTCGCGGCCGGTCCCCGGGCGCGAAAGAGCGGTCCCGAGCACCGGGAGAAGGATTGCCGGCCGAACGGAGCCGGCCGGTCTTCCCTGGTGAGGGGCCTGCCGCCGCTTTCCCTTTTCCGGGTTCCTCGCATCCATGAGAACGTCTCCTCTTCGCTCCTTGGCGGAGATTCTGCCGCACCCCGACGCCGGGCGATAACCGCAAATGCGCGCAAATGCGGGGTCGAAGCGGGCCGGGATGAATTCCGAGCAAGGAGCGAGGAGAGATTTTTCAACAAACCGCCTTGGTCGGAATTGACCTTCAAGGGGTTGTTGAAAAAGTCCTACAGAGGGAGCGCGCTGAATTTCACTCCCCCCTTGAGGGGGAGTCAACGAGACAAGGGCGAAGCCCGCAGGCGAGTTGGTGGGGGGAGCTTTTATCCGTGGCATGTCCCCCCACCGATTCAGCCTTCGCAAAATTCGCTCGGCTTCATCGACTCCCCCTCAAGGGGGGAGTGATTCTTCTCTCTCCCCGGTAGGTAATATACGCCCGGTCTCGAAACGGGGTTTTTCAACAATCCCCCTCAAGGGAGGAGTGAAAAAAAGCCAATCCGCACAAAAAAGTCGTCAACAGAAATATATATTATCCGATAAATCATCCGAGAACCGCAGACATCACTCGAAGATGAGAGCCCGCCGGGGCAAAGGTGCTCTGGCCGATTCGCCGCAGGCGCGGGTATAATCCCGCCATCTCATCGAGCAAGGGGAATGACATGGAATGCACGCCGGACCCGGCCATCCCGCCGGGGCGCGGGAAACCGGGCAAAGAGATGACCCCCGAGGAAGCGAACGGCTTCAAGCTCCTGGGCCACTGCGATTTCGGCGGCCGCAACAAGGGCGACGTCATGCAGCTTCTCGTCAAGGACGACTTCATCCTCTGCGGCCACGTGGGCATGTCCGGCGCGGGCACGAGCGTCATCGACGCCTCGGACCCCCGGAAGCCGAAGGTCGTGAACCAGATACCCGCCCCGCGCAACACGCACAACAACAAGCTCCAGATCGTCGGCGACATCATGGTCGTGAACAACGAGCAGTTCGGCGGACGCGGCCCCGATTTCGAGCCCTTCAAGGCGGGCATCGACATCTACGACGTATCGAACCTGCCCGAACTCCGCCCGCTGGGCTATTTCCACACCGGCGGACGCGGGGTGCACCGGTTCTGGTTCGGCGACGGGCGCTACGCCTTCCTGACCGCGGGCGATGATGATTACATCGATCAGCTCCTGAAGATCATCGATCTCAAGGACCCCACCCGGCCCAGGGAGGTGGGCCGCTGGGCGATGCCGGGCATGCGGAACGACGAGGAGCGCGACTGGTACCAGATGGGCCAGTTCCGCTTCAAGAAAAACAGACAGGGCGAATACATCCCGCTCGGCGGCGAGGCGCCCGAGGGCGTGCGGAAAAAACGCGCCTGCGTTCACATGTCCATGAACGTGGGCGAGAGGTGCTACGGCGCGTGGTGGGATTCGGGCTTCATCATCCTGGACATCGCCGACATCACGAACCCAACCCTCATCAGCCACACTCAGTGGCCGCCCGAGGAGAGCTCGGCCACCCATTCGATATTGCCCCTCCCCGAGCGGAACCTCTGCATCGTGTCGGATGAATGCACGGCGGAGGATATGGAGGACATCGAAAAGCAAATCCGCGTGATGGATATATCAGATGAGAAAAACCCGAAAGTCTTATCCACCTTCCCGCACCCCGAGGGCGATTACGCCGAGCGCGGCGGACGCTCCGGCCCGCACAACCTGCACGAGAACCGCCCGGATTCGCTGATCGATCACAACCGGGTCTACATGACCTGGTTCAACGGGGGCCTGCGCGTATTCGACATCGAAGACCCGCTGAATCCCAGAGAAGTCGCCCACTACGTGCCCGAAACGCCAAAGCGCGACCCCATCCGCCCCCTGTGGGGGAGAGACTACGAACTCCTGCAACTCCAGGTGGACGACGTCTACATGGCCGCCGACGGCAGGGCCTACATCAGCGAACGCCTGGGCGCCGGCGTGTGGATACTGGAGTCCGATTTTTAGGGGGAACACAACACAGGCAAATTGGAACCCTTTGCAAGTCTTAAATCACATATGATAGGTAAATCCACTCTTCTGAAAAATCTATACTGAATTCAAAAAGAAGGACGAATGTTTTTATGGAAGCTTTCGCCGTTGTATTTACTCTCTCCCTGATTTTTCTTCCTTTCATTTTGTTCGTGCTCTGGTTTCGATCTCGAAAAAGACTCAAGCATTGCATTGCCGAAAAACGAAAAATAGAAGAGCGCTTTTCTTCGGTCATTGATGTTGAGAAAGAAGTCGATGCTGTGAAGGAAGAAAAAATCAAAGTCGAGCAATCTATCCAAGACCTTAGAACTTCTTATGCAGATAAAAAGAAAATCTATGACGAACTTATCAAGGAAGTTGCAATCTTTGATGAAAAAATCGCGATGTCCCAGCTAGGTGTATACAGCCCTCACTTCGACTTCTCCGATTCCGATCAGTTCAAGGCACAAATCGAAACCGTTCGTGCTGAGCAAAAAGCATTGGTATCTGCGAAGACTGCCATCAAAGCCTATACCGATTGGGAAGTTGGTGGTAGCAAAAGTGAAGGTAAGAAGATGACAAACAGGGCGGTTCGGCTGAGCCTGCGAGCCTTCAATAATGAATGTGAAGCTGCACTGACAAACGTTCGTTGGAATAATGTATCAACCATGGAGAAACGCATCCAGCGGGCCTTTGAGCAAATTAACAAACTTAACGAAAGCCTGAATATCGAAGTTACCATGGAATACTATCAACTAAAGCTGAAAGAACTTTGGCTCACACATGAATATCGCGAGAAACAAAAAGAAGAACGCGACCATAAAACCGAAATGAACCGGCTAAAGCGAGAAGAAGAACGTCTTATCAGGGACGCAGCTGCGGCTGAGAAAGAAGAGATCCGCTATCAGAAACTACTCGATAAGGCCAAAAGGGAGGCTGCTCAAGCTGTTGGTGCAGATGCAAAAAATTACGAAGCTCAAATTGCTGAGCTTACGAAAGAGTTGGATGCCGCCCATGCAAAAGCCTACCGAGCGAAATCCATGGCAGAGCAAACCAGAGCGGGCTATATTTACGTCTTATCGAATATCGGGTCTTTCGGAAATGGAGTACATAAAATCGGTATGACCCGTCGCATTGAGCCAACTGATCGCGTTCGTGAACTTGGGGATGCGAGTGTACCATTCCTTTTTGACACTCACGCCATGTTCTACTGTAAGGACGCTCCGACAGTTGAAAAAGAGCTTCACAAATTATTTGATAAGAATCGTGTAAATCGGGCCAACGGGCGCAAGGAATTTTTTAAAGTTTCTCTTGAAGAAATAGAAAACGAGGTTAGCAAGATTGACCCCCGCGTTGAATTCATCAAGGGCATTGAGGCGCAGGAATACTTTGAAACCCTTGCTATAATGAAGGCTGAAAACCAAGTAACAACTGAAGTTTCAGAAAAATTCCCTACGGAAATCTGATGTCTTGAGACAGTGGATACTTTAGTTTCCCCATTTTGTTCAATTTTAATTTGAAAGACCAGCCTCTTTGACAGGAAACCTCTTTGCTATCTTGAAACTAGGTACGCAACGCATCAAGAACATCCTTCGCGAGACCAAAAAATGACGGATTTGATCACTGACCCCATACAGACGCGCCGGGCTTTGTTGACGTGGCAGCGCCCTCTGGAGCAGCCCGGTTCCCGCGACAGGTTCGCGGTGGCCGAGTTGGCGCAATGCGAAGAAGGCGTGGCGTTTTCGTATCTGGATGAGGCGCGCCTCGCGCCTGCCCTGGAAACCGGATTCGGCGGTTATCCCGGCCTCGCGCTCGGCGATGCACACGAAGCCTATATAGCGCTCGACGTGCTGGCGCGACGACTCCCGCCCCGGGATCGGCCCGATTTCCATGACTTCATGGAGACGTTCGGCCTCTCTCCTCAAGCCGATTTCTCCGACCTTAGCCTGCTGGCCTATACGGGTGCCCGCTTAACCGGCGACAGCTTCGGGGTCACCGAGACTTTCGAGGGTTTCGACCGTCCTTTCCGCTACGTTTTCGACATCTCGGGCTATCGACACTACCGGGATGGCGCGCCGGATATCTCCATCGACGAACCGGTGGTCTTCCAACACGACCCGACCAACGAGTATGACCCTCATGCGGTAGCGGTGACTCGCAAGAGCGGCGTTCGGCTCGGCTACATCAACCGCCTGCAAGCTCAAACGGTTAGCGAGTGGCTCAATAGCGGAAGTGTGGACGCCCGCGTGTTCAGGGTAAACGGTCGTTCCGCCTATCCACGGCTATTCGTCATGGCCGATATCGAACCGGTTTTACAAGGGGTTCATGCGACCTGAGAATCGCTGCGGCGTAATCTCCTTCAAACCTCCCCTCACCCCAGCTTCTCGGCGAAAAACGCGAGCGTTTTCTCCCAGGAATCCTCGCTCTGTTCGGCGCGGAAGCGCTCGGGGTTGTCCTCCCACTGGAATGCGTGTCCCGCGCCGTCGTAGCGGTGGAAGACGTATTCCGCGCCCGCGCTCTTGAGCGCCGCCTCGTAGTCGTCCACGTCCTCCGGCGAGGGGTTCTGGTCCTCATTGCCGAAAATGCCGATGACCGGGCACGCGATGTTTCCCGTCAGCTCGATGGCGGGCGGGTTGCCCGCACCGCGCACTTCCTTCACCCCCCCGCCGTAGAAGACCGCGCAAGCGGCGTAGCGCGAATCCGTACACGCGGCAAGCCAGCTCACACGCCCGCCCCAGCAGTGCCCGACGACCCCGATCCGGCCCGCATCCACGCTCTCAATCGCCGCCAGGGCGTCGAAGCCCGCTTTCAAGTCCTGCGCCGTCTGCGCGTCGTTGAACTCGTCGCGCTTTATCTGCATGTCGTCACTCTTCGACCACCAGTGGTAGAGAAACGGAACCGACACCGCGTAGCCGTTCGCCCGGAAGCGCTCCGCCGATTTCACCGTGAAGGGGTCCCCCTCGATTCCCCCGTGCCCCGGAATGTGCTGGCAGAGCACGAGTCCCGGATGGGGGCCGTCGCCTTCCGGCTCATACAGGAAAATCTCCATCTCGCTGCCCTGGACTTCCGTCATCTCGATTCGGTAGCTCATCTTTTCCCTCTCTTTTGAAAAATAAGAAAACTTAAGTTTTCTTCACATTACTATAAGTCATTTTAATTTACGTGAATGGTTGAAAACGCCCCACACGCGAAATACTAGGCGTCCTCGAACACCAGGTTCTCAGGCTCTCCCCGAATGAAAGCCTCCACGTTGTCCACAGTTATGCGCGCCTCCCGCTCAACTGCCCCCTCGGTATGCGCGGCGACGTGCGGTGTGAGGATCACGTTATCGAGCGCTCTGAACGGCGAATCCACCGGCAGGGGCTCCTCCGGCTCGAACACGTCCAGGCCCGCCCCCGCGATCCTCTTATCCCGCAGCGCTTCGAGCAGGGCGTCCATGTCAACCAGGCCCGCGCGCGAGGTGTTTATCAGAAACGCCGTGGACTTCATCCCCGCGATGCGCTCCTTGGATATGATGCCCCTGGTCTCTGGTGTCACGTGAAGCTGTATCGTCACGAAATCACAGCCCATGCACGCATCGAGCGATGCCGCGCGCGCTCCTTCTTTCGCCGCGCGCTCAGGCGTCATGCGCTTCGACCACGCGAGCACCTCCATCCCGAAGCCCCGCGCCATGGGGACGACCTTGCTTCCGATGTGCCCGAAGCCGATAACGGAGAGCGTCTTGCCCAGAAGCTCCACGCCCTGTACGCGTTCCCACGCCCCCGCCCGCATGGCCGGTCCCTGATAGGGCAGCCGCTTCGCTAGGGCCAGGGCCATCATCATCGTGTGCTCGGCCACCGAGGGACTCCCCGCCCCCGGCGTCACGGAAACCGAAACGCCCCGCTCACCGGCGCGCTTCATGTCCACCACACGGGGGCGTGTACCCCAAATGGAGATAAAGCGAAGCTCCCGCGCGGCATCGAGCAGCGCGGTGTTCTTGAAATCCGTCTGAAAGCGCACGGTCAGTATAATTTCCGCATCGGCTATGCGCTCGGCCATCTCCTCTTCACTCGCAGGCCGCCCGGTGAAATGGGCCACCTCGCCCAGGCTCTCCAGGCGCGTGAGCTGGGCCGAGTTCGAGAAGACGCCCCCGTAGTCATCCGGAATCACGATTTTCACATTCACTCGCCTTAAGTCTCAGTTTCGCCGGAGGCAATTCGCCCTGTCCGTTCATGGGTTTACGCATCCACGGTATACCCCAATATGATTGACAGAACATAGCGTCTCAAGTAGTGGTACGGAATCGGGCAAATCACCATTGACTTGTCTCGCTTCCAGAAGGATGCGCCTAAACGCCATGATGCCGGACCTAAGCCCCGAAGAATCCGAGATGGTACGCCGCGCGCGTGCGATTGCGCGTGAGGACATCCTGCCCATCGCCGCGGCGAGGGACAGGAACTACGCGCCCGGCGAGGCCTATCCCTGGCATATCGCCGATAAACTGGACGCCGCGGGCTTGAGAACGCTCACCGTACCCGAAAAATACGGCGGCTTCGGCGCGCGCCATCTCGTGCAGGCCATGGTGGCCGAAGAGCTCGCATACGGCGATCTCGGCGTCGCCGTCTCGATGGACCAGACCTACAAGTTCGCCCAACTGCTCACGGTCGAGACCACCCAAAAACAGCGCGACTTGTACCTCGATGACTTCATGAACGACCCGAGAGCCTTGCTCGCCCTCGCCACCACGGAGCCCCAGAGCGGGACCGACACCTTCTTGATGCACGACGAACCGGGCGCAGGCCCGCGCATGACGGCGAAACAAGAGGGCGGCTTCTATATCCTGAACGGCACGAAGCACTACATTTCAAACGGCGGCCTGGCGAAATATTACTTCATCTTCGCGAGGACGGCGCCCGAGAAGAAGATGAGCGAGGGGCTCACCTGCTTCCTCGTGCCGCGCGATACGGAAGGCTTCGAGATCGGTGAGGCGCACTCGAAGCTCGGCAGGCGGCTTCTTCAAAACGGCGAACTCGTGCTCAGGAACTGCCGCGTGCCCGCGCATAATCTCTTCGGCGAATGGAACGGCGGCCTCTCTATCCTGAAGCGCATGGTGAGCGGCGCGCTCATCCCGGTGATGGGTCCCTCGCGCCTCGCGTACGACCTCGCGCGGACGGCCGCGCAGGAGAGCGGCGCGGCGAGCGAGCAGTGGGCGCAGATGGCGCTCACGGAAATGTATATGCTGATTGAGGCTTCGAGAACGTACCTGTATTCTGCGGCCTGGCATGCGGAGAAGCCGACGGACGATTCGAAGCGCCGCCTCATGTCCAAGGTGTTCGCGTCTGAGGCGGGCATCAAGGTCTGCCGCACCGCGATGGAGGTCTGGGGGAGATCGGGCGCGACCTGGCGCGACGACAGGCCGACGCCCGAGAAATGCTGGCGTGACGTGTTGAGCTATCTGCACGGTTTCGGCACGAACGAGGCGGTGAAGCTCAAGGCCGCGCCGCTTCTCGCCCCCGCCGGTGAGGATGAATGGTAAACTCAAATTGACGGATGTTTCCGTCACACACCCGAGAAGGAGACAGCAATGCCCTCTTACAGGAAATCGGACTCACGCGCCTACTGCAAGGAGAACATGCGGGGAATCTGGGCCGCCATCCCCTATCCCTTCGATGAGAACGACAACATCGACGAGGCGAGCTTTCGCGCCGACATCCGACATTACATCGACAACCTCGACATCAAGGGGTTTTTCGTCGGCGGGATGATTGGTGAATTCTGGTGCCTCACGAAAGAAGAGCGCCTTCGCGGACAGGAAATCGCCTGCGACGAGGCGGGGGACGTGCCCATCATCGCGCACACCGGCCACACCTCGGCCAAAGAGGCCATCGAGCTGACCAACGCGGCGATAGACGCCGGCGCGACCTATGCCATTCTGGCGAATCCCTACCTCGGCGCGCAGGGGATTCCCGAGCGCGTGCGTGCGTTTTTCAAGGAATTCTGCAGCAACGTGGATATCGGCGTGTCCCTGTTCAACACGGCGGCGACCGGCTATTCCCTCTCGGCGCCCCTGGTCAAGGCGATCGTAGAGGACAACGAGAACCTCTGCTGCATCAAGAACGCGCAGCCCAAGTATCATTGCGACGAGGTGCGCGAAGCCGTGGGGGATGACATCGTCGTGAGCGACCCGATGGAGACCCAGTGGTTCTTCAACCGGGCATATCACAAGCAGCAGACCTATATGAGCGGCCCCGACCCGTTTCTCTTACAGCGCACCGGCAACCTCGGGATGCAGAGATACACCGACCTGATCGACGAGGGGAACCTCGAGGAAGCCTGGACCGCGCGCGAGTCCATGAACCCGATCCGCCGCGTGGCCGACAAGTGGCTCTGGGAGCCCTGGGCGCGGGGAGCGTTCCCCATCGCCGCCCTCAAGGACTGGATGGACCTGATGGGCATGCACGGCGGCCCCTCGCGCGCGCCGATGATTCCCCTGAGCACGGATGAGAAGGCGGAGCTTACCTCGGACTTGAAGAGCGTGGGCCTCATCGACTAGCTCGCTGAACTTCTCGCGTTCATAAGGGTTTGCGCATGGACTTCGCTCCCGCAGAGGCCACTCTTGCGCTCCAGGGCTTGGCGCGCGATTTCGCGCGTCAGGAGATCGCTCCGCGCACGGATGCGCTCGATCAGGAAAAGGCCCCGGAAAACCGTGTTCCCGGAGATATTCTGGAAAAAGGCGACACGCTGGGCCTGCGCACCCTGCCCGTCCCGGAGAGCCTCGGCGGAGGAGGGGCTGATCTGCTGAGCCTTTGCTTCGTGGCGGAGGAGATCGGCTGGGGTGATCTGGGCGTCGGCGTCATCTACGCGCAGGACTGGGCGCTCGCAAACGCCGTATCCCGCCTGTGGGACGAGGTGAGGTTCGATGCGTTCGCGGAAAAATTCACGCAAGATCATACGCTCCATCTGGCCCACGTGAAAATCGCAGATACGCCCGCTCCCGAGCATAAAAGCCCCTATCCGACGGAAGAACGCCAGGGCGCATCCATCGCGCAAAATGGAGGCAGCGGACTTCTCAATGGCGGCGCGCGGCACGTGCTGAACGGCGCGGCCGCCGGCCTGTATCTGCTGGAATCAAGCTCCACGGATGGGACTGGCAGGCAGGTTTTTCTCGTTACAAACGACGAGGCCGCAGGAATCACTGTCGCCCGTTACCATGACCCGATGGGGATGCGCGCCTGCCAGGACGTCGACCTGGGTTTCAATGACGTAAAGCTCGACCACCCGTTCGATTGCGCGGAGGAGGATTGGCGGGACGCTACGCACGCCACCCGCATACTCCCTGTAGCGGCGGGGGTCGGAACGGCGAGGAAATCCCACGATCACGCCCTCGACCACGCGCGTGAACGGGTGCAGGGGGGGAAACCCATCATCGAGCACCAGACGGTCGGCTTCATGCTCTGCGATAATTTGATGGAACTAGACGCCGCCAGGAGAAGCCTCCAGGCGGCGGCCTGGGCGGCGGAGCAGGGTGGGGACGCGGAACCCTGGCGGAGTTTTCTCGCAAAAGCCTTCGCGGCGGAATCATGCGAGCGCGTCGCGCGCCGCGCGATGGAGGTCTGGGGAGGCGCCGGCTACATGACCGAAGCACCCATGGAACGTCTGGTGCGTGACATCGTGGCCTTCTCCCACGCCTTCGGGGTGGGCCACGCCGCGCGCTCCGCCGCAATGGACCTGCTATAGGACAAACCCGGAATGACGCGATGATGCGAAACGATGGAGGATGCGAAATTGAGTGAGAGAATCGCCTACGTCAAGGGCCGGTTCGTGCCGGAAACCGAAGCGAACGTGTCCATCCTGGATCGGGGCTTCCTCTACGGCGACAGCGTGTACGACGCATCGCGCACCTTTGGCGGCCAGCCCTGGCACCTGCGGGCGCACATCGACAGGCTCTATCTTTCGTGCCGCTACGCGCGGCTCGACCCCGGCATGAGCGCAGACGAGATGGAATCCCTAACGATGGAACTCATTGAGCGAAACCGCGGCGTTTACGTCGAGGGAGAGGAATTCCGCATCAACCACTGGGTGACGCGCGGGGGCGGCATCAGCTCCGCCGCCACCCACACGCACGGCGCGCACACGCTGGTCATCTTCACCCTGCCGATGGACTATTCGCGCTACGCCCACGGCTACAGGGAGGGCGTGCCCTCGGTCGTCACCGGCGTGCGCCGCATTCCGCCCGAGTGCATCGAACCGCGCGCGAAGGTGGGCAACAAGATGAACCACGTGCAGGCCGACTTCCAGGCGCAGGAGGCGGGCGCATGGCCCATCATGCTCGACATGAACGGCTTCGTGGCCGAGGGGTCGGGCTACAACTGCTTTTTCGTGAGAGACGGCGAAATCCTCACCCCCACGGATTACAACTGCCTGGTCGGCGTAACGCGCACCCACGTCATCGACATGGCGAAGGAGCTCGGCATCCCGGTCCGCGAGATGAACTTGACGCGCTACGACCTGCTGATCGCCGACGAGGCCTTCCACACCGGGAACAGCATCTGCATCCTCCCGGTCTCCTCGGTCGACGGAACCAAGATGGCGCACGGCGCGCCCGGCCCCGTCACCAAGCGCCTCATGGATCTGTGGGCGAGCCAGGTGGGCTGCGACTGGGCGGCGAAATCCTTGGCCGCCATCGAGGGCTGTTGAAAAGTCCGCAGAAGGAGGAATGGCGGTTGTAGGGACAACCCTCCGTGGTTGTCCTTTGCAGGATGGTTGCAATCAAAACAGGCGCGGGGGACTTCGGACAGGCACGGAGGCCTGTCCCTACGCGATCATCATGTCGCCGACCGGACGTATAGTGGGCTTTTTCAACAACCGCCATAGAGAGGAAGCGAGCAAGACACTCCGCTTACATGCAGGATGGATAAGAAACGGAGCTCGTATCGAGCGCCTACCGCTTGCCCCCGAAACCGGCGGAGATATCGCTGCGTTCGAGAACGCCGCCCATCCCCTCGTGCCGGAACCCGAAGAAGGCGCCCGTGACCACCCCGTCATCCCCGCCCGTGCGAATAAAGGTGTTGCCGCGCACTTCGATAGAGTAGCCGAGATCGCCGTCCCCCCAGGTTCCGCCATCGTCGTACTGCATATTTGTGAAATCGAGTTGCCCGTTCAGGTTCGCCAGATTGACGTCGAGGCTGGCATCGCCGGCGACCACTTGCTCCGAGGGCGTCATGCCCAGCAGCGCGCCGCTCCAAATGGCCGTCCCCGACAACCCCCTGTTTTGCGCCAGCTCTATCGACGGCTCCGGCCCCGAGGCCCAGGGTTGCGCCAGGCCGTTACGGTATGCGACGCCGAAGGAAACCGCCCCAAACGGAATCCCCAGATCCCCCCGCACGTGCGACGACGCCTCAGTCCAGGGTCCGAGGCTTTGCGCCGATATCTCTTCGGGCTGCGCGCCGGGCCTGAACCTTGCATACGCCGCGAGCAGCGCATCGCTGTCAATCCTGGAAAGCAGAAACCGCGGCAAATTCCGAGGGACATAGGGGTTCAGGGTGGCGTCCGGAAAGCGCGCCGGATCGGTATGGCCGGAAAACCCCAGGGCGTGGAGAAGTTCGTGAACGAGGACGTAGACGGTTTTTTCTTCAGGGAAATTTCGAACTTCTGCGCTGTCGATCAATATATGAGAAGAGTCGGCTTCCACGACTTCGTTCCGTTGCGTTCGGGAATGATAGGTGATTTGGGATTGCGTATGGCCGACCGCCCTCTCGCCCTTGACGCTCCCCTCCGGCCATTGCGCCTGCGGGATGAACTCGACGTAGAGGTTGCCGCTCGGCACGTCGTTGACGTCCAGCGGATCCGGAGCGGGGGCATCGCCAAACGAAATGCGCGCATCGTGAGGCAGGGCGGCGTTGACGATCTGAACGGCGCGCATCGCATAGCCGGTGTATTTCTCGCTCGTGCCCTCGACGACGCTGACTGTCGGCGGGCGAGTGAACGTCGCGAGTCCCGTGACTTCGGGATGCATCGTTCTGGGCTCTAGATACGCGATGACGTCGGCGGCTCTCGAGCCGTCCCGCACCGACCCCTCCGAGACTTCCGCCCCGTTGCGCTCGCCCGTCTTTTCAAGTGCATAAGCTGGAGGCGCAGCAACCATCCCGATATGCAGGGAAGCGCCGAAATCGAAAAGGGGCGCCTGCGCCGCCAGATCGGAAGGCTGCAGCGTTGCCGGCGGCGTTACCGGCAGCGGCATTACTGGCTGCGGCATCACCATCGGCGGAGGCGCACTTGCGCCGCCACCTCCTCCACCGCCTCCGCAGCCATTCAGCGATGTGATGACGAGAAGACTCGTAAGGATGATGCCCGGAAGTTTCATCTCCCCCCCTTTCTGAGAGATACACGAAACTGACTCTTAGACATTACCTGCTATGATAAAAGCAATACAAGTTATGCGCAGAGCATTTCCATCCACACCCATTCCACTACAAATCTCGCTGCTTTCTCTTCTTCGCTTCTTCACTACTAATTTTTTCACAATCCCGATATATTGTCCGCCGTCAATCACACATGCTCGCGTCTTCGCATTGCGCGCGGAGGTTCTCTCGGAAGGAGGCTCTCATGAAAGCCATGGTGTTGCGGGAAAAAGGAGCGCCATTTTCATATGAAGACGTGCCCGACCCGACGCCCGGACCGGGCGAGGCCGTGGCGCGCGTCATCGCCTGCGGCTCGGGCCTCACGATTCACCACGCGCGCGCGGGCCGCGTGGACATCGACTACCCCATGATCATCGGCCACGAGGTGGTGGGCGAGATCGTCGAGACGGGCGCCGGGGTCTCGAACGTAAAAGCGGGCGACATTGTCACCTTCCACTGCTATCTCACCTGCGGGTATTGCCGCTGGTGCCGGGTGAACAGGGAACCCCTCTGCGACAACATGGCCGGCTTCGTCGGCAGGCACCGCGACGGCGGCTATGCCGAATACATCAACCTCCCCTCGCAGGTTTACGTTCACCTGCCCGAGAGCCTGGACTACAAGGCCCATCCCGCCGAGGCGGCCGTCATCTGCGACGCCATCGTCACCCCCTACAAGGTGGTGCGCCGCGCGCGGATCGAGCCGATGGAAACCGTCGCCGTCATCGGGGCGGGCGGCGGCGTGGGTATCCACATGGTCATGCTCGCCCGCTGGGCGAACGCGCGCGTCATCGCCGTGGACGTCTCCGAACAAAAACTGGCCCAGTGCAAGGAACTCGGGGCGGAAGCCACGGTCGACGCCTCGAAGGACGACGTGAAGGAAGCGCTGCTCGAACTCACGGGCGGCGTAGGCGTGAACGTGGCTGTCGATTTCGTCTCCCATGACACCACGCTCGAGGCCGCTGCCGAGGCTCTCGACAAGGGCGGCCGCCTGGTGACCCTGGGCGGGTTTACGCCCAAGCCGTTCCGCCTATCCGCCGGAAGCCTCCTGAACGGAGAACTCGAAGTCATGGGCAGCCGCTCGTTCACCAAGCAGGAGATCATCGAATCTCTCGAGCTTTGCGCGCGCGGAGAAGTCTGGCCGCTTGTCACGGAAACCTACCGGCTCGAAGAGGCCGAAAAAGTGCACGAACGCCTGGAAGCGGGCGCGATTACGGGCCGCGCGGCCATCGTGATGGACTGAGCGAATTTTCTCCTTAACCTGAAGGCGAGCGATGGATTTCACCCTCACCGAACGGCAGCTTGAACTGCAGAAACTGGCGCACGACTACGCCAGAGATGAACTCAAACCCCACGTTCGCGAGCGCGAGCGAATTACCGACCCGGTAGAGAGATTCCCCTGGGACATCCTCGAGTCCGGGAGCAGGCTCGGCCTGAGAACCCTCTCCATCCCCGAGGAGATTGGCGGCGGCGGGGCCGACATTCTCACGCTCTGCATCGTGGGGGAGGAGATCGGCTGGGGGGATCTGGGCGTGGCCGTCACCTTCGACCAGACCTGGAAGATCATCCATTTCCTCGACATCGTCTGGAACGAGGAGCAGCGCGCGAAATTCCTTCCCCGATTCCTGGAGGATCACCGCTTCCACCTCGCCGTCGGCATGACGGAGCCCGAGGTGGGTTCGGAGAATTTTATCCCCGAAGAAGGCCCCGACCTCGGCGTCCGCACGAGCGCGGTGCGAGACGGGGAGGACTGGATCATCAACGGCAAGAAGCACTACATCAGCAACGGGGGGGTCGCCAAGCTCTACGTGCTCGTCTGCCGCACCGATCCCACCGTCGGCGTCTCGCAGGGCGTCACCTACTTCATGGTCACGCCGGACATGGAAGGATTTTCCATCGGCAAGATCCACGAGAAGATGGGCCAGCAGCTCTCCCAGAACGCGGAACTCATTTTCGAGAACTGCCGCGTTTCGGATGACTACCGCGTCACGCCGGTCGGCGGTGGCGTGGCGGCCCGTTCGGGTCCTTTCTCGCGCGGCTCGGTCATCGAGTCCGCCGCCACGAACCTGGGCCCCGCCCGCGCCGCCTATGAAGACGCGCTCGAATTCGCCAAAACGAGAATCCAGGGCGGAAAACCCATCATCGAACACCAGGGCGTGGGCTTCATGCTGGCGGATTGCTTCGTCGAGTACGAGGCTTCACGCCAGTTGCTCCACTACGCCGCCTGGCGGGCGATGCGCGATAACTACGACCCCAAGCTCGGCTACATGGCCAAAGCCTATACTTCGGAGGCCGGTTTCCGCATCGCCACGCGCGCGCTCGAGGTCTGGGGCGGAACGGGCTATATGACGGACGCGCCGATGGAGAAATACCTGCGCGACGTCATCAGCTTCCTCCACTCGGCCGGCACCAACCAGGCGCAGCGCATCCGCACAATGAAGTATTTTTAATCACGAAACGCATGTATTCGTCGCGATTCTCATTCTCTTGAGGGCGAAAGCCCCGAAAGGCAAGGTGCAGCATGAACAAGAAGATCGCCGTTCTCGGCGCAGGCGCCATCGGCGGCAGCGTGTCCGCCGATCTGACCGACGCCGGTCTCGACGTCACCGTCATCGACCAATGGCCCGAGCACGTGGAGGTGATGCGCGAGAAGGGCCTGCACGTCCAGATGCCCGACCTGGACCTCAAAACGCCGCCCCTGCGTGCGCACCATCTCTGCGAGCTGGCCTCGCTCCGGACGACCTTCGACATCGTCCTCCTCATCGTCAAATCCTACGACACCCGCTGGATGTGCGAACTCATCAAGCCCTACCTCAAGAGCGACGGTATATTCGTCGGGGCGCAGAACAGCATGAACAACGATATGATCACCTCCATCATCGGGCGCGAGCGCGTGGTGGGCTGCTGCGTGGAGCTGTCGGCGGAGATATTCACGCCCGGCCTCATCCAGCGGAACACCCCGCGCAAGGGCACCTGGTTCGCCGTGGGGGAACTGGACGGCTCGGTCACCCCGCGCGCGGAAGAAGTGCGCGACATCTTCGCTCACGTCGCCGTCACTGAGGTAAGCACGAACATCGAGGGCACCAAGTGGACGAAGCTCATCGCCAACTGCATGACCATGGGGCCATTCGGCCTTCTGGGACTCAAGAACGCCGAGACTCGCGAGCTTCCGGGCGTCATCGACCTTTCGGTCGGGCTCGGGAAAGAGGCGATGGCGGTGGGCGAAGCGCTGGGCTACGGGGTGGAGCCGGTGTTCGGACTCTCTTCGGATGATTTCGCGGGTTCGGACGATCAGGTGCTCGTCACGGCCATGAAGACGCTGCTCGGCCATGTGGGGCCGCGTTCGCGCACGGCCCCGATTCAGGACCACATCAAAGGCCGGAAGAGCGAGATGGAATACATCAACGGACTCGTCTCGCGCAGGGCCAGGGAGCTCGGCATCCCCACCCCCTTCAACGACTCGGTGACAGAGATCGCAAGGATGATAGACGACGGCGAAATCGAGATGGGCCGCCCGAACTACGAGCTTCTACAGGCGAAAATCGCCGAACTGGTCTAGTCCGTACGTCTCTCGCCGATAAGAGAAGGTGCCCGCCATGCCCTTTTACCGCTGGGACGACATGAAAAAGCGCAACATCGTCTCCACAACGGATTCTCGCGGCAGCATGGTTCTCGGCGCGTTCACCACCCTGACGCGCCAGGAGCAGCCGCCCGGAAAGGCGACCCGACCGCACAGCCACGGTTGCGAGCAGATCATCCACATACTGGAAGGCGCAGGCTGGTTCCGCGTCGGGGATGAAGAGAAGACCCTGGGCGCGGGCGAGGTGGTCCACATACCCTTAGGCGTGGAGCATGAATTAAAGAATCCCGGCGACGACGTTCTCGTCTATCTGTCATTCAAGAACCGATCCGGAGACTGGCCGCCGCGAGAGGCGCTAACAAGTGAAGCGGACGGAGAATGACCGGCAGCACCGGGCTGTTGAAAAAGACCTCATTTCGTGATTCGGGGTATGGAACCGAGCGATGAGAGAGGAGACAACACTCCTTCCTTGAGGATCTTGAAGTTCACTCCCCCCTTGAGGGGGAGTCGAAGAGGCCGAGCGGTTTATGCGAAGGCCGATTCGGTGGGGGGACATGCCACGGATAAAAGCTCCCCCCACCAACTCGCCTGCGGGCTTCGCCCTTGTCTCGTTGTCGGTCTTCCCCGAGGGAGACCGACCCTCAAGGGGGGAGTGGTTCTGTCCATTCTCGTGAATTGAAGACGCCCGGCAAGGGCTTTTTCAACAGCCCCTTGCCGGGCCGAATGAAAACTTCCAGAAGGAGAATCCAGCCATGATCGATCCTTTCCGCATGTCCGCCGTGCCGCGCGTGCGCTTCGGCAGGGGGGAGGCCGCCTCTATCGGCGCCGAAGCGAAGAGCCTGGAGATGACGCGCCCCATGCTGCTCGCGGACCCAGGTCTTTCTGGCGCCGGTGTGCTCGACTCCGTGACGGAGGGCCTCGTTGCAGCGGGCGTCGATTACCGCCTGTATGAAGATGTGGAGCCCAACCCGTCTGACCCGAGCATCACGCGCGCACAGGCGTTTTATGAGGCGAACCAATGTTCCGGCATAATCGCCGTGGGCGGAGGAAGCGCCATCGACACCGCCAAGGCGATGGGGGCGCTCCTCGCGAACGGCGGGAAGATAAGCGATTACTACGGCGCGGACAAGGTGGAAAAATCCATTCCGCCCTTCATCACGGCTCCGACCACGGCGGGCACGGGCAGCGAGGTGACGCGCGCCTCCATCATCACCGACATCGAGCGCGGCACCAAATCGAGCATTCACTCGGATGCGCTCTACTCCGACGTGGCGGTGGTGGATTCCTCCCTGCTCGCCACGCTGCCAAAATTCTTCGCCGCGGGCGCGCTGATGGACGCCCTGACCCACGCGGTGGAATCGCTCGGCTCCCCGCGCGCGAACCCCTGGTCACAGGCGCTCTGCTTCCAGGCGATCGGCCTGATCGGACAGAATGCGCGGCGCTTCGTCGCCGACCCCGCCGACCCGGACGCCGCAGACCCCGTGGCGCTTGGAGCTTGCCTCGCGGGCGCTTCCTTCACGAACACGGGCCTCGGCATCGTCCACGGACTCACGCACCCGGTCTTCAACTTCTTCGGCGGTCACCACGGCACCACGAACGGGATACTCCTCGCCCCCGTGATGCGCTTCAACCTGCCCGCCATGCGCGAAACCTTCGCCCGGCTGGCCCCGCTCCTGGCGAACCCCGAGGAGGGCGCGGACGACACGCAGGACGCGGAACTAGCGGTCGAGCGCGTACGCGCCCTGGCGGACGACATCGAGGTTCCCGAATCACTCGCGGCCATCGGCGCAGAGATGGAATACCTCGACCGCATGGCGCACGAGGCGGCCGCCAGCACCACCGTGGCGACGAACCCCGTACCCGCAGACGCGGAGGACATGAAGCGGATTTATCTGGAGTTGATGTAGGCTTTCCGGCGCATCACGACACCCAGCGGCGCGCTTCTTCCCGGATAGCCCGCGACTTTTCGGTTCCTTCCATCACCAGGTTCTCGGATGGCGGGCTGCCGCTGAATTTTTCGTTCCGCCAGCAATGGTAGCGAAGCGCCCTGGGGTAGGGCGTCAGGTCCATCGCCTCGAAGTAGGACGCGGGCACCTCGCCGGGCTTGTGGGGGTCCATCCTGTCTTTCTCGTATATCATCGTGCGCTTGATGACGCGCCACCGCCCGTCCCTGCGCTCGAACAGATCCACCACGCTGCTCCAGGTCGAGAAGTCGAAATCATAGCCGTCCATCGTCCGCCTCTGGTGGAGGGTCAGGTAATACTCACAAACCCCGCGCTCACCACTCACGCGAACGCGCGTGTTCCCCGCAATGTGTTTCTGGGTGTCATCGGTGTGATGGCCTTCCATCATATCGCGCGATTCGGTGATGAACGCATGCGCGTTGCCCATGAACCACGAGGTGGTGATGTCCGCATCCGGGTGAAAGCAATCCAGCAGTCCATCCCAGTCGCCAACGTCCCGACAGACGTGCGAGAACATGCACACCTCCATCATCTCGAGCTTGTCCGCCGCCGCGCGCAGCCTCGCCTCATCGTTCATCTATCCTCTCCTTTTGCGGGCATAACCCGCTATCTATCACTTCACTAAAGAATGGTCCGCTCGCCGATAGCTGGTTCTCCATACCCCAGGCCGGGCAACTCCCAGGCGCCTGCGCCGCTTGGATTTTGCTCTCCCTGGATGTTCGCGTCGATCACGTAGGGACGCCCGGCCTTCACCGCTTCATCCACCGCCGCACTCAAATCGGCCGCCTTGTCCACCCGCACGCCCGCGATGCCTGCAGATTCGGCCATGGCGGCGAAATCTGGATTATACGGCGTGGCGGAGGCGTGCTCCTGAAAGTCGGTGGCGAGCTCCCGGCCTTCCAGATAGCCGCGCTGAAGCCCCCGGATGGAGGCGAAGGCGTAGTTGTTCCATACGACCCAGACGGCGGGGATGTCGTACTCCACCGCCGTCATGATGGCGCTCAGGTGCATGGCGAAAGCGCCGTCTCCGCACACCGCGACGCAGGGCCGCTCCGGCGCGGCCAGCTTGGCCCCCAGCACGCCCGCGACCCCGAAACCCATCGCGCCGAAGCCCATCGAGCCAATGAGTGATTGCGGCCCCTTGGGGCGGCAGCACTGGATCAGCCAGTTGTGGTGGACGCCGACGTCACTGATGAGGATGGCGTCGTCGGGCAGGGCCTTGTCGATCTCAAAAGCCGCCCGCTGGGGGTGGATGGGCTCGGTGTCCTCGCGGTAGCCGGGAGCCGTGAACTCCTCCCACTCGTTGCGCCAGCCGTCGATCCGGCGGAGCCACGCCTCCCGCGCTTCAGGGATATCCACGCTCTCCCCGGCCCCGAGCGCTTCACCCACCTGATCGAGAAAGACGTCCACGTCCGCCATTAACCCTAAGGCCACCGGGTAGTTGCGGGCGATCTCCTCGGGGTCGATATCCACGTGAATCAGCTTCGTGGGCGGGATGTTGAACGAATAGCCGGGCAGCCAGCTGCTCGAGGTGCGATCGTCGAAGCGAACGCCGAGCGCGAACAGAACGTCGGCCTGGCGCGCGGCGTGGTTCGCAGGATAAGTCCCGTTTCTCGCGATGAGGCCCAGAGCCAGAGGGTGTTTCGCGTCGACCGCGCCCATCCCGCTCGATGAACAAGCCACCGGGATGTTCAACTTCTCGGCGAGCGCGACCATTTTCGCGGCGGCGCCTGCGTATTTGACGCCCTGGCCCACGAGAATCACGGGCCGCTCGGCGGAAGTGAGCATTTCTACAGCCTTTTTCACACCATCGGGGTCCGCCCCGCATCGGCAGGAGATGTTCGCGTTCCACTCAGACGCCTGGGGCATCTCGACTTCAGTTTCCTCCTTGAAGATGTCGAAAGGCACGTCGAGCACGACGGGGCCGCGCCTTCCCGTCATCATCGTCTTCCACGCCTGGCGGGTGAACTGCGGCACCATCTCCGCCCGCGTGGGCTGGTACACCCGCTTGCAGTAGGCCTGCACGGTGGAGGGAAAATCCGCCTGGTAGTGGCGGTAGGTCTCCTGGAACGCGCCCCGGTTGAACTGGTTGGTGGGAATGTTGCCCGTCACGGCCAGAAAGGGGACGGAATCGAAAAATGCGTTCGCCAGGGAAATCGGCATGTTGGCCGAACCCGGCCCGCAGGAGGTGAAGGTAGCCACCGGCCTGCCCGCCACGCGGTAATACACGTCGGCCATGAAGCCCGAGAGCGATTCGTGGCGCACCGAGAGCGTCTTGATCTCGTCGGCGCGCTCATGGAGCGCATCCAGAAAGCTGATGTTCCCGTGACCGCACAGACCGAAGACGTAGGGGACGTCTTCCTGAACGAGATAATCGACGATGATCTGGCCACCATTCATGCGGGTCAAAATACATCTCCTTGTAAGATAAGATATGGAGTTATACGATGAGACTGTAGAAAGTCATGTGAACCCTGTCAATTTGACGATGCGCCCAAGGGCGGATGACTTCTCTCTTCGCCCGGTGCACAGCATTTGAATCTTGCCGGTTTTCTCGACCGACGTTCGAGGTAATTGGTTCAATCAGTAGAAGTTTTCATTCCATCCATTCATCAAGGAGAACAGAACCATGACCAGAACACGATGGGCCTCACTACTGAGCGCGGCAGCGTTCATGTTCCTCACACATTTCGGCGCAACGCTGCCGGACGCTTCGGCTCAACAACGTATCACGATGAAGGGCGGCCAGATTCGCGGCGCCTACAACCGATGGACCAGCGCGTACGCCGTATACCTGACGAAAGAACTCAAGGGAGTTCAGGTTTCCTCCGAGTCTTCCACAGGCTCTGTTGAAAACGTGCGGGCGATCCATTCAGGCTCCGTGGAAGTGGCCTTGACGTTCTCGAGCGACTCCTTCCTGGGCTACCGGGGCCAGGGACATTTCAAGAAACCCCAGAAGAACATGCGAACCATGACATACCTTTTCGGTTCGGTCGGTCATCTGCTGGTGCCCGCGAACAGCCCGATCAAGAAAATCGAGGACTTGAAGGGAAAGACCATCTCGATGGGCGGTCCGGGCTCGGGCTCGGCCAAAAACCTGACGGCGCTTCTCAAGCACCTGGGCATCTGGGGCACGTTCAAGCCCGTTTACTTGGGTCGTAAAAGCCCCGAAGCGATGCGCAACGGCAAGATCGCCGGCTACAACTGGCACCCGGGTCTCGGCAACGCGATGATCCGCGATACGGCCACCATGATGAAGATTCGCTTCATCAACATGGACGCTCCGGCCGGCAAGTCCGGATTCTACAAGAAATTTCCCTTCTTCGGACCCACCATGATTCCCGCAGGCGTCTACCCCAACGTGAACGTGGACACCCCGACATTCGGCACGGGCACCGTCATGATCGCGGGAAGCAAGGTTTCCGCCGATCTGGTTTACAACATCATGAAAGCCATGTACTCCGAGAAGGGCCGCAAATACATCGTCTCCGCCGCCGGCAAGGTGGCGAAGGAACTCTCCATTAAAAACGGCCTCAAGCTCATCAACGCGCCGCTCCACAAAGGGGCAATCCGTTTCTGGAAAGAAGCGGGCAAGAAGATTCCGAAAGAACTCATGTAGCCTCCTCGTCACCGTTGTGACACGCACGAACCTCTCCGCGCGGGCTTGCCCGCCCGCGCGGGGAGATTTCGGGGATCTCCATGACCGCAAGCGATGAAATCCAAGTCGCGCATGACGCGAGCGGTAGTCGCGCTTCGGACTTGAGCGGAGCCTGGAAGTATTTTCACCAGGCCGTCTGCGTCGCTTTCGCGTTTTTCGCCCTCTGGGCGGCGGGACCCGGCATCCCCGAGGACAATCTCCACCTGGGCATCTTCACCCTCGTCATGTGGATCATGAGCTTCCTCGTCTACCCCTGGCGCAAGGGAACAACCTGGAAACCGCCGGAAATCCTGGATTGGGGCGTAGCCCTCCTCCTCGTGGCGCTGCTCGCCGTTGCGATCTACCGCGCGGAAAGTGTTTCGGAAGAAGGCGCACTGATGGTTGATTGGGCTGCGTGGAGCGGCTGCATCGTCCTGGGTGCGGTCGCGCTGGCACGCCCGCGCGCCCTGAACCTCACCCTGATGGGCCTGGCCTGCCTTTGTCTGAGCTATTTCGTTTTCAACTACCTGGAACTCCAGGACAGGCCGGGCGCCTGGCATCAGACGGACTTCTGGATGGCCTTCGTCGCCATCGTACTCGCCCTGGAGGCGGCGAGACGCGGACTGGGGCTATGGATTCCGGCCCTCGCCGTCATTGCGCTATTGTTCGCCCATTTCGGCGCTTATGCGCCCGGTCCACTCGCTCACCGGGGCTCCACGGTTCACCAGATCGTGAACTACACCTTCTATTCGCAAGAGGGCATCTTCGGCGTCATGACTTCCGTCATGGCCAGTTACGTCCTGATATTCATCTATCTGGGCGCGTTCATGAATCAATCCGGGATGGGCAGGTTCTTCATCGATATGCCCATGGCGCTCGCCGGACGGACGGTGGGCGGACCCGCCAAGGTGGCGGTCATCGCCTCCGCCATATTCGGCTCGATCTCGGGCAGCAGCATCGCAAACGTCGTCTCGACGGGCACCTTCACCATCCCGCTCATGAAAAAGGTGGGCTTCCGGCCCCATGTGGCGGGTGCTGTGGAAAACAGCGCTTCTCTGGGCGGCCAGCTTCTGCCTCCCGTCATGGGCTCGGGCGCATTCGTCATGGCGGAGATAACCGGCGTGCCCTACGTGCGCATCATGGCCATCGCCGCGGTGCCCGCGCTGCTCTACCTGCTGTCGATCAGCGCCATCGTTCATTTCGAAGCGAAGCGACAGGGAATACAGGGAATCGCCGAAAATGAACTTTCGAGTCCCAGGGATGTTTTCGTATCCGGCTGGTTCCATCTCCTGCCGCTCGCGATTCTCCTGGCTTTCCTCATCGCCGGTTACTCGCCGGATTGGTGCGCCGTCATGGCCATCTTCTCCATACTGGCGATCAACTGGATTCGCATGGCGCTGGCGCGGCTCTTTCCCGATCAATTCCAAACCCCGCAAGAGCGGTTGAATATACGAGGCGTCTTCGGCGCCATGGTGGAGGGCACGCAAAATTCTCTCGTCGTCGGCTCGGCCGCAGCTGCGGTGGGGATCATCGTCGGGATGGTGGCCCTGACGGGTCTCGGCCTCAAAATGAGCTACTTGCTGGTGGCGCTATCGGGCGGAAGCCTTCTGTTCGCCCTGTTTCTCGTGGCGGTGGCGTCTCTCGTCCTGGGCATGGCCTTGCCCATAACCGCCTCATACCTCGTTCTGGCCGTACTCGCGGGTCCCGCCCTCGAGAACCTCGGCGTTCCCCTCATCGCCGCGCACATGATCGTCTTCTGGCTGAGTCAGGATTCGAACATCACGCCGCCTGTCTGCCTGGGGGCCTACGTCGCCGCCTCCATCGCAAGAGCGGACCCCTGGCAGACGGGATGGGCGAGTTTCCGGTTCGCCAAAATGCTTTACGTCATGCCGATTTTATTCGCCTATACGCCCATTCTGCTGACGGGTTCGGTGAAACTCACAATCTGGACGATGGGAGCGGCGTTGTTCGGCACCATTGCTTTTTCCGCCTGGACGATGGGCTACCTCAAGAGAAAGACTTCCCCTCCCGAATGGCTGCTCCTGGGCGTCGCCACCGTGTTCTGTTTTCTGCCGGCGAAATTCCAGCTACCAGGCGGTTTCTCCGCATACCTCGCCAACGCAGCGGGAGCGGCTCTGCTGCTTCTGATCTATGCCTGGCAAAAAAGGAGTGTCGGACGAGAGCAGGAACGCTCCGAACTACCAGCCTGACGGCTCGTTCTCGAAGATGCCTAGCGATTCGAGCGTCTTTCTCGTGTGGGCCTTGGCGTCATCATCCAGGGGAAGGATGGGTTTTCGCGTCTCGCCGACGGGCCGGCCCATCAGTTCCATCGCGTATTTCACCGTAGCCGGGTAGTTCGTCTGCAGCAGGTGCAAGAGCGTGTTCATCTTGTACTGCAGCGAGCGCGCTTTTTCGTAGTCCCCGGAAATACACGCATCGAACAGGGAGAGAACCATCCTCGGAGCGACCTCGCCGCAATTGGAAAACGACCCCGAACCGCCGACGGGAATCGACGTGAGCAGCCATTCGATGCCGGTGAACACGGAAAAATCCGCTCGGGCGCCGGATGCGATGCGGCAAGCGCCCGTAAAGTAGTTCATGTCGAAGCTGGCGTCTTTTAGAGCGTGTAAGTTCGGGAGTTTTTCGAGCATCTCTTCGAGCATGTCGTGGGAGATGGTCACCTGGAGCCTGGGGTTGTTATAGGCGATCATCGCGATATCCGTACTTCTTCCCAACGTCAGGAAATAATCCAGATGGGCTTCGTCCTCGGGCGCCCAATGATAGGGTGAGAGCACGACGATTCCCGTTGCGCCTATCGCCTCGGAGTGCTTCGCCAAATCAATGGAATTGTCCGGTCCCGAAGCGGTCACGTTCACGAAGGCGGGAACGCGGCCGGCGGCGGTTTCCACGAGGCGCTTCGCCAGCTCCTTGCGCTCGTGATCGCTCAGATTCAAGGACTCGCCGATGTGCATGGGATGGGCGATGAAGGGAAATCCCTGTTCGATCAGAAAATCGACCTGGCTTCCGAATGTGTCGTAATCGACGCCGCCACAGGGTTTGAACGCCGTCGTGGGCGCTCCCATGATGCCCTTGAGCTTCATTCGGTCTCCCCCCCTGAAGGTGTTCGATTCCGAAATTCATGCGCTCCTTGCGACTGCTTCAAAGCTTCTTGTTTTCACCTACACCGAGAGTTCTTCCATGCTTCCGAGCTTTCTGAAGACAATCGTTCCCAGCAGGAGGAGCGCGGTCTGAACCAGCGCGAATGCCGCCACGACGCCCAATGCCTCGTTTTCCTGCAGGATGTATAGCGCCACCGCCATGGGGGCGCTGTCTTCCGTCGCCAGGAGCACAGACACCGGCAATTCCCTGATGAACATGATGAACAGCATCAGATAAGCGGCAAAGATTCCCGGCCTCAAGAGCGGTACCGTGATTTTCTTTATCGTCGCAACGAACGAGGAACCGCAGATTCTGGCGCTTTCCTCGAGTTCGGAACTCAACGATTGAAGCACCGAAGATATTGTCCTGAGGCCATAGGGCAGATAGCGCGTCATATACGCCATCATGAGCAAGAGCATGGGGAATCCATAAAGTGGCGTCTTGATCCACGTGATGAGAAAAGCCATTCCCATGATGAGGCCCGGCACGCCGATGGGCAGGGTGCTCAGGTAATCGACGGCGCCGCTGAGCCTCTTGTTCCTGCCCCTGAGAATCACCATGGCGAGGAACGTACAAAGAACCACCGTGATGAATCCGCCCACCAGCCCCAGGATGAGACTGTTTTTTGTCGCCTGAATCGCGTATTCGTATTCAAACAAGACATACGCCCAGTTGTAGATGGAAAGCTGGCTCCACCGGAAACCGCCCAGCCAGGCGCGGTTGAACGACGCCAGCAGGAGCGCTCCCAGCGGAAGGATGACCGCCAGAAGAACGTAGAAACAATTGATGGCGAGCGCGACGTATTTCCAGGGTCCCAAAGAAACGCGGCTGGGGCGGTAGCCTTTCCCCGTCACGGTCACGTAACTTCTCGGCGCGATTATCTTTCGCTGGATGTAAAGGCCCAACGCGGTGAACACCATCAAAACGCTTCCCAGTGCGGCCGCCCCGCCGATGTCCAGCGGATATTCCTCCATCTTCGTGTAGATGATCGTCGAGAGCGTCGATATTCGCGCGATGGGTCCCAACAAGCTGGGCACGCCGAAAACACCCATGCTCACCACGAAAATAATCACCGCTCCGGAGAGCATCGCGGGTGTGGATAATGGAATCGTCACCCTCAGGGCCGTGCGCAAAACGCCGGTCCCGCAAACCCGCGCGGATTCCTCGAGGGCCGGATCCATCCGGTTCAGGGAGCCTATCGTAAAAAGATACATATAGGGCGTATAAAACAGCGCCATCACCATGACGATCCCGGTCATCGAATAGATGTTGAACGGCGGGGCCGACAACCCGAAGAGATCGATCATCCAGCGGTTCAATATGCCCGTCCTCGGGGCGGCCAGCGCCCACCACGCGACGGCCCCCAGGAAAGAAGACAGGAAGAAGGGGATCAGGGTCAGCGCCTCCAAGGGTCTGCGGAACGGCATATCGGTGCGCGCATGGAACCAGGCGAGCGAAACACCCGTCAGACATGAAAAAATGGACGTGCCCAGCGCAATGATCAGGGTATTCAGTGAAGCGTCGAACACCTCGGATGTGGAAAAATTTTTCGTGAAGTTCGTGAACGTGAAGATGGAATCCCCGGCTTCGGGGTGAGTCACGAATGCGCTGTACAGGAACACCGATACAGGCAAAATGGCGAGAATGGTTAGCAGACCCAGGGAACCGAGTTTCAATGAATTTTCAGAGTTGAAAAAACGTCCCCCTGGGGTGGAGGCCGAAGCGACGGGGCTCGCCCCGTCGCCTCTGGCCTCCAATTCCGATTTCGATACGCTGCTCAATGCATGACCCTCAAGTATGTCACATCTTTATTTCTTCGTGCCCGATCCGAAAACTTCGATGAATTCCGCCTTCCATTTCTTCACGTCCGCCGGCGTGACTTTGCTCCAGTCGGTCGGGATGACGTTGATCTTGTCGATGGGAGGCGCAATGCCGTCTTTCGCCAGGATGAGCTTGTTGATTTTCTCATCCTTGTGCGGCGGAAGCGGCCTGCCGGAATTCAGCGGATTGTAATTGAGGAGCATATGATGCCCCCTCACGCTCCGCCAGTAATCGACGAAAAGTTTCGCCATGTTGGGGTTTTTCGCCTTCGCCATGATCACGGAACCGATGGGAAGCGCCACTACACCTTCTTTAGGATAGATGGGGTCCATTTTTACGCCGGCTTTTTTGGCAATCCAGTTATGCCTGGCCATAATCGTCGTTCCGAGCCAGTACTCTCCCGCCATGAGGGAGCGCCTCTGCGCCGACCCTCTCGCCATCACGCCCGCGCCCGAAGCGCTTAATTTCTGGAAGTAGCTCTTCGGCAGCCGCTCACGAAGTCCCTTGTACCAAAGGGTATACGTCTCGGAGGGCCTCGCATCGCCGACCAGCACCTTGCCCTTGAACTCGGGCTTCAGCAAATCATACCAACTCGTCAGCTTGACGTTGCCCGCCAAATCCCGGTTGACCGCCATGGTGTTGATTTGCGCATCGGAAACCCAATACCCGTCGCCGTTCATGTTCGCCTTTTCCGCCAGGCTGTAATGCTTGTCTTCCGGCGAGACGTATTTCATCAGATTCCCGCGACGCTTCATCGAGTGCAGCCAGGAGGCTGCGGCAAGCACGACCACGTCGACGGACAGCTTGTTCGCCTTGATCTCCTGCTCGAAACGCTTGATGAGCGTACCCGAGCGCCTGTTGGCGAAACGGAATTTCACCTTCGGCAGCCCATATAGCTTCTTGAAGGCCTTCTCCATCTCTTTGGCCGCCTTCACGGGAGCAAGGTTCGTGGCCCAGGAGAAATTACCTTCTTTTCTGGCGCCTTCAATCAATTTCGCGACGCGGGCTTTTTCCGCGCCTTTCAACTCTTTCAGGATAGGCGCCTCTGCAGCGCGGGCGGTCCCGCCCAGCGTGAACGTAACCGCCAGCAATACCGCCATTCCTACCGAGCAACTCAACCTTTTTTTCATCGAATCTTCTCCCAGAGAAAAGTAAACAAAATACCGGTTCCGCGCAGGTGGGCCGTTCAACTCACCCTCCACTCAATCGCTCAACACCACGCATCTTGAAGGGGATATGTTCATGGTGACGGACTGGCCCGCCCGGATATCCGCGTCTCCACGAACGTGCACCCTCAATTCAAAATTCCCGGATTGGACCAGACAATCCCAGGATTGTCCCAGATAAACCGCGTCACTCACCTGGCCTCTTAAAACGTTTTCATCGCTCGACCCATCTTCTCCAAGTTCGATGTATTCGGGCCGCACGGTGACCAGCAAATCGGAGCCGGCTGGAATATCGCGCTCAATTCCCTTCGCGCAAAGAATTTTCGATTCGAGGGACGGCACTTCCACCCAAAGGCCTTTGCCGTTTTCTCTTTCACCGGCTTTGCCTTCGAGAATGTTCGTCACACCGATGAAATCGGCGACGAAACTGTTGGACGGCTCATTGTATGTCGAATGTGGATCCCCTTCCTGCTGTATCCTGCCGTCCTTCATGACGATGATCCGGTCGCTCATGACCATGGCCTCGGCCTGATCGTGGGTCACGTAAATGGCCGTCAATTTGAGTTCTTTTATCAGGTTCGCCAACTCGACCCGCATGCGCTCACGCAATTTCGCATCGAGGTTGCTGAGCGGCTCATCAAAAAGAAGAACGCGGGGGTTGTAGGCCAATGCGCGGGCGAGGGACACCCGCTGTTGCTGGCCGCCGGAGAGTTTGGTGGCGTTTCTCTCCCCCAGACCGCTCAGGCCGACGAGTTCGAGCGCATTGGCGACTTTTTCGTTGACTTCTGCGCGACTCGCTCCCTGGGCCTGAATGCCGTAAGCCACGTTCTCTGAAACCGACATGTGAGGCCATATGGCGTAAGACTGAAACACCATGCCGAGCCGGCGTTTTTCCGGGGGCAGGCAAACCCCGTTGTGGCTCGAAGTAAATACTTCGTCCGCAATGAGGATATCCCCCTCATCCGGGGTCTCGAGTCCTGCGATGCAGCGAAGCGTCGTCGTTTTCCCGCAACCGCTGGGACCCAGCAGGGTAACGAATTCACCTTCGCCCACAGTGAAACTGACGTTGTCTACCGCCAGCGTTTCCGTACCGAAGCGTTTGACCAGGTCCTTTACAACTACTTCCGCCATGCAGAGTTCCTATTCATGAGTGCGATAAATATGATTTTATATTGGTTATCTGCTTATCCTATTCCATATCCATCAAGAATGTAAGCTGTTCGAGGTGTTTTTACCCGGAATGGCCGATTGCCGCATCCACCCGTTCGTTTTCGTGCGGCATCAGATGAAATCCCTCGTATCCCGCCTCCACGATTTGTCTGCATTTTTGTGAATAGACGTCGAACCCGGCGATGTAGGGCATGAACACGCGCGGCTTGCCCGGTATGTTCGCCCCCAGATACCAGGAGGTGCACTTGTAACGAATCGTCTTGGCGGTCTCCTCGTTGTTGTGCGCCACCCAGGCGTCCTCCGCCTCCACGGACGCCTCGATGGATTTCATCCCGTTTTCGCGTAGATACACGAGGCACGCGCCGATCCACTCGACGTGATGGTCGATGGAAGTCTGCATGTTCGTCAGCACCGAGGGGCTTCCTGGACCCGTGATGGTGAACATGTTCGGGAAGCCCGCCGTCATGAGACCGAGATACGTGCGGGGGCCTTCCTTCCATTTGTCTTGTATGGTGCGCCCGCCGCGCCCGCGTATGTCGATTCTGAGCAGGGTCCCCGTCATGGCGTCGAACCCCGTGGCCAGAATGAGCATGTCGAATTCATACACCCGCCCCCCGGTCACCACCCCTTCCGGCGTTATCCTCTCGATGGGAGATTCGCTCACGTCGATCAGGTGTACGTTCGGACGGTTATAGGTCTCGAAATACTCCGTAATCACACATAAGCGCTTGCATCCGATGACCGTCGTGGGGCAAAGCAGTTCCGCTGTTTCGGGATCCTTCACGATTTCCCGAATCTTGTTCCGGACGAATTCACCCGCCATCTGGTTCGCTTCCTCGCTGTAGCGCAAATCCGTGAAGGCGGAGAGGAAGGGCAGCCCCCCGTGCGCCCAGCGCTTCTCGAATTCGCGCTCGCGCTCTTCTTCGCTGACCTTCATAGCCTTCTTCTCGCCAAAGGTCTGGTCGAATCCGGTGGCGGATCGCTTGGCTCTCGCCCTGATTTGCGCGTAATTCGCCTTCACCTCGCGCACCCGCTCCTCACGGATGGGGCCGTTTTGCGCGGGTACGGCGTAGTGCGCCGTCCTCTGGAAGACGAACACTTCGTCCGCCTCGCGCGCGATGATGGGGACGGACTGCATGGCGGATGAGCCCGTGCCGATGACGCCCACGCGTTTTCCCGAGAAATCCACCTTCTCGTGCGGCCAGAGGCCGGTGTGGTGCACGGGGCCGTCGAAATCGTCCAGGCCCTCGAAGGCGGGGATATTGGGAGAGGAGAGGCACCCGGTGGCCATCACGCAGAAGTTGGCCGAAATTCGCTCGCCGCCGTCTGTCTCGACGACCCAGTGGCTCGCCTCCTCATCGAAAACGGCGGAGACGATTCGCGTGTTGAAGACGACATCCTTCCGCAAATCGAATCGTTCGGCCACGTGGTTGACATAGCGCAGGATCTCCGGCTGGCTCGCGTAGCGCTCGCTCCATTCCCATTCCTGCTGGAGTTCATCGGAGAACTGGTAGGAATACTGGACGCTCTCCGTATCGCATCGCGCGCCCGGGTAGCGGTTCCAGTACCAGGTGCCGCCCACGTCGCCGCCCGCCTCGTACACGCGCGCCCTGAAGCCGCGCGAGCGCAGCCTGTAGAGTATGAAAAGACCGGCGACGCCCGCGCCGACGATGAGAGCGTCCAGATCCGTCTTCACCTTACCTTTCAACCCAAAACCCCTTATCCGGTTACTATTCAGACACTTAGAGCATTGTGAATTTTCGGTTATTTATCAGAAAACATTGTGAATTTATCTGATTTTATCTAATTTTTCGGAAATTCGGAACCGGGGGAGGTGGATTCGCGCTGAAAGCCTCTCAAAGAAGATGAGGGAGCGGCCAGAAGGCTTGCACGGGGGATTTCGGCATGGCGCGTCAAGTTCTTCCGGTTCTATCGGCATTCCCTGTTCCGGGGCGCGGCCCGGGGGCGGGGGTTCTCGAACCGCCGCGGCGGAGCGGGCGACCCGCGATTCAACGAGGTGCTGTTCATCGAGAAAGACATTTGCCTCGGACAGGTCGTGACCTGTCCTTATGGACCCCCCGGTTGGTTTCATTCGCCTGGTCGCGAAATCGGAACTTTTTCATCGGGCATTCCCCTCGGAAAGCCCGGCCCTCAACAGCTCCGTACCACAAAAAAATCGCCCCGCTCCCGGAAGAGCGAGGCGATATGGATTTAATAAGCTCGCCTAAAGCGCCTTCAGCACGTCCTTCGTATGTCCGGCTACCTTGACGTCCTTGAAGACTTTCTCGATGACGCCCGTCTCATCGATGATGTAGGTCGTGCGGTAGATGCCGTTGAACTTCTCGCCGAACAGCGTCTTCTCGCCGTAGGCCCCGTATTTTGAGGAGATCAAACCGTCGGGGTCCGCCAGCAGGGTGAAGTCCAGTTCCAGTTGCTGGGAGAACTTCTTGTGGCTGACCTCGTTGTCCGGACTGACGCCGATTACGGTCGCGTTCTTCTTCTGTATCCTTTGCAGTTGCTTGTTGAAGTCCCGCGCCTCCGCCGTGCATCCGGGCGTGTTGTCCTTCGGGTAGAAGTAAAGCACGACCTTCTGGCCCTTGTATTTCGAGAGCCGGTGCACTTTGCCGTTCTCATCCCTCAAGGCGAAGGCGGGGGCTTTCGCTCCTTCTTTTAACGCTGCCATTTCGCCCCCCTGTCGTTGCAGTTCTAGAGTTCAAAAAAACCACGCGCATTAAGCCGCATGTTTGAGATATTGCAGGAGTAATCGACGTTCGGGTGATTATAATGCCACAGGTGAGAGCAGACTTCAAGCGCGTCCGGCGTTAGAGCCCCCAATCGCGCGCGTAGCGGAAGTCGCGGTCGATGGTGCGCTGGCTGAGCTTGGCGATGAGCGGCAGGCGTCTTTTGTACTGGCTGCGCTGCACGAGGCGCTGAATGCCGTCCACGAGTTCGGGCGGGAAGCCCTCGCCCAGCAGCTCCTCGCGCGTGTAGCGGCAGTCGATCATCCGGTACAGGACGGCGTCCGCCACCTCGTAGGTGTAGCCGAGTTCCTGCTCGTCGGTCTGGCCCACCCAGAGGTCCGCGCTCGGCGCTTTCTCCACCACCTCCGCGGGCACGCCGACGTGGCGCGAGAGCTGGCGCACCTGCGTCTTGAACAGATCGCCGATGGGGTTCACCGCGCTCGCCATGTCGCCGAAGAGCGTCCCGTAGCCGAGCAGGAGTTCGGTCTTGTTGCTCGTGCCAACGACCAGCGCGCCGAGGAAGGCGGAGTGATCATAGAGAATCGTCATCCGCTCGCGCGCCATCTTGTTGCCCCGGCGGAGGTTGTCCGCGTCCGGGAAGCGCTCGTAATACGCGTCCACCTGGGGGGAGATGTCCACAACTTCGATGTGGATGCCGCTCGCCTCGGCCACCTCGCGCGCGTCGGCTTCGCTCTGGGGGTTCGAGAGGCGGTAGGGCATGATGACGCCCGTCACGTTCTCTGGCCCCATGGCGCGTGCGGCCAGGAATGCGGAGAGCGCGCTGTCAATCCCGCCCGAAAGGCCCAGGACGAGCTTTTTCACGCCTACTTTCGTGACTTCGTCCCTGATGAAGCCCGCCAGCAGGCCGGCGGCGAGTTCGCCGTCGAGCTCCAGTTCCGTCATCGCGCCTTCGATGAGTCCATCGTCCAGCAAACCGTATCTCCAGAACAAAATGTGATCGCGTGACAAACCAAGCCCTATCATGCCTCCCGTCCGCGCGCTGCGCAACGCCGCCTGGCCATTGACCCCGCACGAGTCCCGGAGATACCTTTCTCTCATCCATCCACCGAATATCTGGAGTCCTTATGCCATACGTGGGAAACATCGAAGACGTAAAATGGGTCTACGACGAGGAAGAAGCGAGAGAGAAAGGCTCGCCCATCCTCATCAATACGCCGAACCTGGAAGTACGGGCCATCGTCCTTCCGCCCGGCGCCTACCCTCCCTATCACGCGCATCACGAAGAGATGGACGAGGGCTACCTCATCTATAACGGGCGCGGGCTTATCCTCAACAATGGGGAGACGTTCGAAGTCTCGAAGGGCGACGTGCTCCTGAATCCCCGCGGCGCGATGCACAACATGAAGAACATAAGCGACGACGAGCTGATCGAGTTCAACTTCAGGGGCGGCCGTATGCCTTCGGGCTTCCTCATGCCGCCGGGCGATCCGCCCCCCAGTCCCGATCCCGAGTCGGTGGAAAATCCCATGGCGCCTCCCGTTCCCTACATCAAGGGCGACGTCGCCTCGCTCACGGGGCCGTTCGACGCAGGCTCCGTGAAGGAGAAGGGTCTCACGCGCGCCATCGCCACCGAATTCCTGGAATGCCAGATCGTCTCCTTCCCGCCCGGCGGGAGACCGCACGTCCATCGTCACCAGGAAACGATTGACGAGGGAACACTCGTTCTGGAAGGACGCATGAACATCATTATCGAAGACGAGACCATCGAGGCGTCGGTGGGCGACCTCGTCCACACCCCCGGCGGCGCTTGGCACACCGTGCACAACGCGAGCGACGCTCCCGCCACCTTGTTCAACTTCCGGGGCGGCTCGCTGCCCTCCAGAACCGAATGGCGCGACGCGTAAGTGAATTCCGAGTGATGAGCGTGGAATTCTTCCGAATGCTGAGAGATTGTTGAAAAACCCTCTCAGTGGGAAATGCCTGCGATGCATTCGCCGCTACGGCGCGTAATATCTCCCTCCCCCTGAGCAACCCGCCGCTCCGCTTCACCCTGAGTAGCGGCGAAGCCGCGTATCGAAGGGCGCAGTTCGCGTCTGCGGGGGTCAATTCCAACCGAGCAGGGAGGAACTACCCGGCTGAGGAAGGAGGAACTGCTTTGCGGACTGAGCAAGTAACCCGGTTTGGTAGGGACAGGCCCCTGTGCCTGTCCTGGACAATCAAGGGCGGCCACGGGGGGCCGCCCCTACAAATCCGTAATAACGATCAAATAAAATAGCGGGACCAGGCGGTGTCGGGGCAGTCGCCGCTCCCAAAAAACTCACCCCTCGCGCGAGCGCTGGATGCGGCGGAGTTCGCGCAGCGTGAGGTGCAGGTCCTCATCCCGGAGCGTGGGGGATGCGATGCGCGCACGCCGCACGTTCGCCGTATCCACTTCGGTCACGAGCAGTTGCTCGCTCGCGCGCTCCGCCTGGGCGAGGGGCTCCCCGCTGGGCGCGAGGATTTCCGAACCGCCCCAGAAGTTGATGCCGTCCTCATACCCCACCCGGTTGCTGAAGACGACGTGCTGGTTGTAGGACGCGGCGTAGGTTCTCGTGAGCGACTGCCAGACGCGCTGTATCGCGAGGCCGCCCTCGCCGTTCGCCTTGCTCACCCCGCGCGCAGGACTCGCCGAGGGAACGATGAGCAAATCCGCCCCGTCCAACGAGGCGATGCCCGCCAGGCTCGGGTGCCAGGCGTCCTCGCAGATGAGGATGGCCGCGCGCCCGAACCGCGTGTCGAAGGCGCGCACCTTGTCTCCCTTGCCCACGTAGCGGTTCTCGTCGAACAGCCCGTATGTCGGCAGGTACACCTTGCGGTGCACGTGGAGCAGCTCGCCGTTTTCGAAATAGGCGGCGGAATTGAAAAACCCGTGCCTGCCGGATTCCTCCACGAAGCCCACCACCAGGGAGAGGTTCTGGCTCAAGGCGGCGATTTCCTTTATCGCCGAGGTGTTGCGCCGGACGGCCACCTCGGGGACCATGTCCTTCAGAAAATAGCCGGTGAGCGAGAGTTCGGGAAAAACGAGGAGGTCGACGCCTTCCGCCTCGGCCTTTCTCACTTCTTCGACCAGCAGTTCACGGTTCGCGTCGAGATTTCCAAGCCTCGGCCCTATCTGGGCCGCCGCCGCCAGAAATTTCATGTCGTCTTCCTGTCGAGATTGGATAAGAAATTCAAAACGTCATGCGCATTGCGGCATGTAACGCCGCCGCGCTCATCCTTGTCTAGCACATTATAAGCACCGGGAGAAAACCGGCGCGGGAAATCTGCGAAGGAACCTGCTTATATGAAAAGCTTGGTCTCCGCCCCTTTTGTTTTCCGCATGAACTCAGGGAGGCTGATTACCTCGTCCACGACGTCCGCCACGTCCTCGGGCGCGAGGCCCAGGAGCTTGGGCTGCGCGGCGCAGGCGTATATCTTGAGCTTGCCGAGCCTTCTGGCGGACTCAATGAGTTCCTCCGCCGAATGCGCCCCGCGCGCGCCCTCTCCCGCCGGAAGGCATGAGTCCAGCTCGTCGTCCACGAATCGCCTGAGCGCACCGAAGAAGAGGATCACGTGCGCCTCGTCCCCGTTCGCGGCGGCGCTCGCCGACAGGGTGGCTATCTGGTGGATGCGCTCGGGCTCGCCGCTGTGGGCGTATATGACGAACTGGGACATATGGGCCTTATTGGTTACGAGGAGGACTCTGGGAAAGATCGGCGCCACCGAGGTTAAATATTATTCTCCCCTTGAAGGTCATTGGCAACGGAAGAAAGAGGAATAACCACTCCCCCTTTTGGGGTTGTTGAAAAACCTGGAGAGGAGAAATTTGTTTGTGTGTAGGTCGGACATATATGTCCGACATATATGCGACCCTGCCTTTTTCGTCGCCTCTCATGGGCCGCATTTATGCGGCCCCTACAAAAACCGTCCCCCTCCCGGTTTCGCCAAACCATCGTTCATCAGGGCTTTTTCAACAACCCCAAAAGGGGGAGTGATTTCAGATACACCTCTTCTTACGAGACACGGAAATCCGATCCTCGAGCCACATTATTCAAAATCCTTCGGTTCCACGTCTTTGAAATCATACTCGGGCAGATCCGAGCGGGGCGGCGGGTCGACGTCCTCATCCTGCATGTGGCGGGGCTTCGGGTTCGAGGCCAGCAGGTGGGCGATCAAACGATAGACGCCGTATATCAGACCGAAGGCCGCGACGAACCAGAGCGCTCCCGTAAAATCTCGTTGGTAGAAGTAGTATGCGATGCCCAACCAGAAAACAAACCCTGCTAAAATTCCCAGAGCCGATCGACCGTTTGCCATCTCCAGCCGCCTTCTTTAGCCGTCCCGAAGCGGGCGCTCAGTCCGCCTCGGGAGCGGGCGCCGGGGGTTCACCCTCCCCGGGAGCCTCCTCCACCCCGGAGTTCTCCTCCGCTTCCTCGGCGCTCGAAATCGAGCCCCTGCCGTCGCCCGTCATGTGGCAGGTCCCCTCGAACACCGCGCCTTCTTCGATGTAGATGCTCGGCGTGTAAATCTCCCCGCTCACGTGGGAGCCGACCCTCACCTCGCACTTTTCCTTCGCTTCTATCTTGCCTTCCATCCGGCCCATCACGATGACGACGCCGGCCTTGACCTCGGCCTTCACCTTCGCCGCCGTCCCGATGATGAAGGTGTCATCCGTGATAACCTCTCCCTCGAGGATGCCGTCCACGCGCACGGTTCCCTCGAAGGTGATGACGCCCTTGAACTCGGTGCCTTCTCCCAGGAAGGCGCGAATACTCTTCTCGTAGTTTTTCGCCATCCAACGATCCTCGCATGAATCCCGATAGAAAAACCAGAGCTAACAAAGCCGCTGGAGCAACCCCTCGAGTGTTTCTCTCGTATAATACTCTATTTCTATCTTTCCGTTCTCCTCATCGCCTGAAATTGCGACTTTCGTTCCCAGCGCGCTTCTGAGCCGCCCCGCCGCCTCGCGCAGATAAAGCGCCTGCGGCCCCGACGGCCCGTTCTGCGGAGCGGGTTGACGGAAGGCTTCCTTCGCCTCATTTTTCCCCTCAAGCGCTTTTCTCACGCGCATCTCCAACTGGCGCACGGAGAGTCTTTTTTCTGTGGCGGCCCTGGCATGGCCCTCCATTTCTTCATCCGTACGCAAGGACAGGAGCGCCCTGGCATGCCCCATGGAGAGGAGTTCAGCGGCCACGCTCTCCTGAACCGAGGGGGGCAGATTGAGCAGGCGGATGTAGTTCGCTACGGTGGAGCGATCCTTGCCCACGCGCGCGGCGACTTGCTCCTGCGTGAGGCCGAGGCGCTCCATCATGCTCGCGTATGCAGCCGCCTCTTCCATGGGGTTCAGGTCGGCGCGCTGCACGTTCTCGACGATGGCGAGTTCGAGCGCTTCGTCTCCCCCCGCGTCGGTGAGGATGGCGGGAACCTCGTCGACTTCCGCCATCCGCGCGGCACGCCAGCGCCGCTCCCCGGCAACGATCTCGTATCCCCCGCTCGCGGCACGCCGGATAAGAAGGGGCTGGATAACTCCGTGGCGCTTCACGGATTCGGCCAGTTCGGCCAGGTCTTCCTCGTCGAAATCAACGCGCGGCTGGTGAACGCCGGGGGTGAGGCGGGCGGGAGAGAGCCGCATCAGAATCCCCGCTTCTTCAGCGGCGGTTCTCGGAGGGTCCAGCACCGCCGGCGCGGGGTCTTGCGTGTCCTGGGAGGCCAGGAGCGCGTCCAGGCCGCGTCCGAGCACTTTTTTCCGAATGGTCGTCATATCTGGTTTCTCATCCTTTCCTTCGAGCGCATGATGAACTCGCTCGCCAGCGCGAGATACGCCTGCGCGCCCGGCGAGGAGATGTCGTAGGTGATTACCGGCTTCCCGTGGCTCGGCGCCTCGGCGAGGCGCACGTTCCTGGGAATCACGACCCGGTAGGTCAACTCCGGCAGATGGGAGCGCAAGTCCTCGCTCACCTGACGCGAAAGGTTCGTCCTCGAATCATACATCGTGAGCAGGATTCCGCCTATTTTCAAGCCCGGATGAACGCTCCCGCGTATCCGCTCCACCGTCTTCATCAGCCGGGCCAGCCCCTCGAGCGCGAAATACTCCGCCTGAATGGGAATGAGCACCTCATCCGCCGCCCGCAGGCCGTTGAGCGTGAGAAAGCCCAGAGAAGGGGGGCAGTCGATGAGGATGTAGCGGAACCGGCTCCGGAGCGGCTCGATGACGTTCCGCAAACGGCTTTCCCTTTGGGGCAAATCCGCGATTTCCACCTCCGCTCCCGCCAGATCGATGGAGGAAGGAAAAACCTTAAGGCCTTTAGTATCAGTATTATACAAGGATTCTTCGTCTACCGGCTCACCCAGCACGAGCGCCCGGTAGAGAGAAGACGAAGGCGAAAATATACCGAAATTGCTCGTTGCGTTCGATTGCGGGTCCATGTCGACCAGAAGGGTTGGCTGGTCCGCCACGGCGAGGCAGGCCGCCAGGTTGACGGCCGTCGTGGTCTTGCCGACGCCGCCTTTCTGGTTCACGACGGCCACGACCGTACACGCGCTATCGCTCGTTTCGACCTCAGGGACACTACGGGAGATGGTCGCTCCGGGTGTGATTTCCATATATTCTGTTTCAGGGCGGGTGAAAACGGCTACCGATAAGCAAAGATTCTCACACCACACCCGAAAATACAACCGGATGTTTCACGTGGAACATATTTTTCGGCTGATAAGAGGAGAAAATGTTCCACGTGGAACAATGAGGAATTTTGGCGAAGCGGTGGGTGGGCTCTCGTAGGGACAGGCCCCCGTGTCTGTCCGAGGTCGCGACCAGCCCCTACGTGTGCGAACGGTCTAAAAGGGAGGATTGCGGGAATTTCGTAGGGCGAGGGGAGTCGAACACCTCGCGCCGGGACGAGAATGCAATTCCTCCTTCTATTAGTCGGATTTGACCTTCGATATACGGTATTACCGCTACGCAGGATGAGGCGGAGAGAGGTTTTTCGACAGACTCCTTTTTAGGAGATAGAGGGAACGCTCCTCTCGGCTGAAAAAGCAACCCCCCCCTACCCCCCCTTGTCAAGGTCAAAACCGACCAAGGAAGGAGGTTTTGCAAGGCGATGCGCCCCGCCAGGCAGAGGAGGCTTTGCTTTTTCTTGCCCCCCTGACAAGGGGGGTAGGGGGGGTTGCTTTTTGGGGTTTCGCTCTCAAGGGGGTTGACATTACCCGCTCTAAGACATTTTCAACAGGCCCACGCGAGTGGTCCGGAATTGCACCATTTAAGCGCAATTCCGGTTCGCCATAAAACCCCAAAAACGTTCCACGTGGAACGGTGAGGCTTTAGCGTTGCAGGGGGTGCGCCCTTGTAGGGACAGGCCCCCGTGCCTGTCCGAGGTCGCGACCTGTCCCTACGGGGCAATATCGGCAAAAATGGGAGAATTTCTTCGATGCCCGCTCAGCGAGAAATGCTTTTTTAAACGACGACGCTCACGAGACCGTCGAGGCGGCCTCTTCCCGCGAATTTCCCCTCTGTTTGCGGATGTAGACCTCCAGCACGGCGACGGCGGCGGGCGTCACGCCCGAGATGCGGCTCGCCTGTCCGAGGGTTTTGGGGCGTATCTGCTCGAGCCGCTGCCTTACTTCCGCCGTCAGGTGGCCCACGTCTGAATAGGAGATGCTCTCGGGTATCTTCACCCGGTCCGCCATCCTCAGGTGGTGAACCTGCTGGTATTCCCGCTCGAAATACTCCTTGTATTTCACTTCCGCCAGCACGTATCGCCGCGATTCGCGGCACAGGGCCTCCCAAATCGCCTGGAAACGGCCTTTATCAATGGAATCGACCCGAATCGCCAGTTCCGGCCCCGATTCGGGTCGCCTCAGGATATCGGCAAGCGTGGAGGGCTTCTTGAGCGGCCGGGAACCCGCCGTCTCCATCGCGCTCCGCACGTCCGGTTTGGGATTCACAGTCGTGCTTTCGAGATACGCGATGGCCTCTTTCGCCTGTTTCGACTTGTCTTCAAAGGCGCACCAGGTGGCCTCATCCAGGGAACCAACCCTGTGGCCGAGCTCCATCAGCCGGAAATCCGCGTTGTCGTGGCGGAGCAGGAGCCTGTGCTCGGCCCGGCTGGTGAACATCCGGTAAGGCTCGGCCGTTCCCTTGGTGATGAGATCGTCTATCAGAACGCCGATGTAGGCCTCTTCACGGCTTAAAACGACAGGCTCCTCATCGCCCAGGTAGTGAACGGCGTTGATCCCCGCCATGATCCCCTGGGCGGCGGCCTCTTCATAGCCGGTCGTTCCGTTGATCTGCCCGGCATGGAAGAGCCCCGGCATCTTTTTCGTCATCAGGCTCGGCCCCAGTTCGGTCGGCTCCACGTGGTCGTACTCGACGGCGTAGCCCGGACGCATCATTTCGGCTCGCTCCAAGCCTTTGATTGTTCTTAACATACGGGTTTGCACGTCCACCGGCAGACTGGTGGAAAGCCCGTTCACGTAGATCTCGCATGTCTCGCGTCCTTCGGGCTCCAGGAATATCTGGTGCTCCTGCTTGCCCTCGAAGCGCATGATTTTATCTTCGATGCTCGGGCAATAGCGCACGCCGATCGCGTCGATCTGCCCGTTGTACATGGGTGCGCGCTCGATGTTCTGCCGGATGACCTCGTGCGTCGCCGGGTTCGTATAGGTGATCCAGCAGGGTATCTGCTCCTGTTCGATGGCCTTTGTGCGGTATGAGAACGGAAGCGGGGGTTCGTCGCCGGGCTGAACGTCAAGTATTTGAAAATCAATGGATTTCGCGTCCAGACGGGGCGGCGTTCCCGTCTTCATGCGGCCAATGGCGAAGCCGAACGAGACGAGTTGCTTTGTGAGTTCGTTCGCGGAACCCTCTCCCGCGCGTCCGCCTTCCACCTTCCTGTCCCCGTAGTGGAGAAGCCCGCGCGTGAAGGTGCCCGGCGTCAGGACGACAGCCTTGGCCTCCCAGGTAACGCCAAAATGATCCTGAAGGCCCGCTACCGCCCCGTCTTTCACCAGGAGTTTTTGCACCATCCCCTGCTTGAGATCGAGGCCCGCCTGGCTTTCGACCGCGTTTTTCATATACGCGCGGTAGCGCTGCTTGTCCGCCTGGGCGCGCAGGGCCTGCACGGCTGGGCCTTTTTTCGTGTTGAGCATCCGGAACTGGATGCCCGTGGCGTCGATGGCGCGGGCCATCTCGCCTCCGAGAGCGTCCACCTCGCGCACCAGGACGCCCTTCGCCAGACCGCCGATAGCCGGGTTGCACGACATCAAGCCCACCGTGTCCAGGTTCATCGTGAGCATCATGGTCCGCGCGCCCATGCGCGCCGCTGCCAGGGCCGCCTCGCATCCGGCGTGCCCGCCGCCCACGACGATGACGTCATACGGATTTTTCAACCGAAAACCTCCAGAAAATCACAAATTGTTTTTAATGCAGCACAGGATTGTCTATATTTATGCATGCCCCATCCAAAGTGATACCGCTCTCTTGCTTGAATAACGAAAAATATACAACCCCTGGAACTATCGCCGCTCATTTATGATTCACGTCGCCTTCACTGTTTCCAAGCGTTCGTCATGCCCTGGTTGGGGACGTAGCGATAAATATGATCCAGCCTGTCCCTCCTGGACCAATACTCGAACTTTATCTCACTCAAGTGGCCTTTATCATCCAGACCGACGTGGGTGATTTTCAACGAAGTCTTGACGCAGTCCGTCTTAACGCCAATTTTCCAGCCATGACCGGCCGGGAACTTGCAACGCCCAACCCGGTAATATCGTGGCTTCCGGCTGTCATACAGCCTGCCGATCCCCTTTTCGTGGCAGGTGAAGTACTGCTCCTTCCACCCTTGAACCTTTTCCCGGACCCAAACCATTTCTTCCTTGTCCGTTTTGGGATTCATCCATTTCTTTGGGCCCCATATCCTCGTCTCGCTCCTGTTGTTGACCGTGAAGGTGGTATCGGCCTTGTGCATACATGGCCCGTCTTTTCGGCCATTCCACTTTGCGCCGGTCCAGAGCTGATACGGCACGAACAGTTCGCGTGTCTTGCAATCGTAGATGTTTTTGACGCGCCATGGGGACTTGCTCGGCGGATAATCCGCGCATGCGAGCTTGTGAAAACTCCGGGCCGCCGTCTCCTCGGCCCATGTTGACGTTACGAATCCAAAAAACAACCCACTGACAAGAAGAGTCAGCATTATCGTGCGCAGGTTCTTCATGTCCTTCTCCTCGTGGTTGTCCTCATCTAACAATGAGTAAGTGTCGCAAGAAACGCCATAAATTATATTATTTTCATTTTCCGATGCAGAACGTGGAAAATATCCTGTCCAGAAGCGCTTTCCCGTAGTCCCTGCCCAGGAGTTCCGAGAGCGCGGTTTGCGCCTCGTTCAGGTGAACCGCCACCAGTTCGGGGGAAAGATCTCCTTCCGCCCCCGCCCTGGCGCTTCTCACGGCTTTCAGGCACTTCGCGATCTGGCCGTGGTGCCGCTCCCGCGTGAGCACCGACACCGCGCCCGAAAGCCCATCCTCATCCATCAGAACACGCGCCACCTCTTCGCGCAACTTTGGCAGCCCCTCGCCCGTGAGCGCCGAGATGAAGAGCGGCTCACAGGCATCCGGCGCAAGCTCGCTGAGAAACGCGCAGGCTCGCTCTTTCACCTCGAAGGAGGATTTATCCATCTTATTGAATATATAAAGGTTATCGCTATTCAGCCCGTCCGACTCCTTGGTCGCCCACGCCACTTCCGAATCGCCCGCCGTGACGTCCAGGACCATCAGGCTCAAGTCCGCCTCTTCCGCCGCCTTCCGGGCGCGCTCGGTGCCTTCGAGTTCCACCGGGTCGCCCGTGTCGCGCAGGCCCGCCGTGTCGATGAGGCGGACAGGCGCACCGCCGAAGTCGCAGACTTCCTCCACCGTGTCCCGCGTAGTACCCGGAATCTCGCTCGTGATGGCTCGATCCGCCCCCAGAAGCGCGTTCAGAAGGGTGGATTTCCCCGCGTTGGGCCTGCCGAGTATGGCCACGCGCGCGCCTTCTCGTAAAATTCTGCCGGAGCGGTAGCTCTCGACGAGCCTCCCGAGCGCTTCTTCAATCTCCGCGAAAAGCGCGACCAGCTCTGCGCTTCCCATCGGCGCGCCCGAAACCGAGGGGCCTGCACCCGGCTCGAATTCATCGGGAAAATCAATGGCCGCCTCGATGTGCGCCCCCGCCTCCACGATTTTCTCCCACACGCCTTCCAGCGCCTTCGAGAGGCGTCCTTCCAGGTGATAGAGCGCGGCCTTCGCCGCCTTTTCGGTCTGTGCGGTCACAAGGTCCGCCACCGCTTCGGCCTGCACCAGGTCTATCTTGCCCTCCAGGAAGGCGCGCCGGGTGAATTCGCCCTCTGCGGCCGGCCTGGCTCCCATCTCTCGGGCGAGGCGTAGAATCGCCCCCACGATGGCCGGTCCGCCGTGGCAGTGCATCTCTACCACGTCCTCGCCGGTGACGGATTCAGGCGCCTGATGATAGAGCGCGAGGCCCTCATCGAACGCCTGGGCTCCATCCACAAAGCGCCCCAGTACGGGCCGTCCTCTGGGAAAGACGTTTCTCTGCTTTCTGGGCCTGAAGATTCCGGTGAGGATGGGTAGCGATTCCGCTCCGCTCAGGCGGACGACCGCAATGGCCCCGCGCCCGGGGGCCGTCGAGAGCGCGACGATGGTCTCTCTCTTGAAATCGCTCATCCGCCTTATCGTCTCCATCGCTTGAGGATGCACGCAGGCCCTCATGGGCCGCATTCGTCCGTAATGAAGCGGATTTACGGCTTTATTGCAAGGCCGCGCGGGCGTAGGCGTATGGGGGGAGGGCCGCAGGCATGCGGCCCGTGGGGTCGATTCCGGCAATCAGGGAGAGGCCGTAGGGGCGTCCGCGAACGGCCCGCGCAAAGGTGGGGCATAATCCGGTCTGCCTGTCTGGAATATGCAGGGACAGGTCGCGACCTGTCCCTACAAACCTTTTTGGAACACCGTCATCTCGGACGCTGGAACCCGCCCCTACTTTTTCACGCCATGGTCCGCCAGTCCGCGAAGGAGGGTTCTGCGTGAAACGGCGCCGACGACGGCTCCTGCCTCGTCCACCACCCGCAGCGGCGCATCGCTATCGATACACTTGGGCAGCATGTCCTGAAGCACGGTGTCGTACGAAACGGTTGGCCCGTTCGCGTCGCCTTTCGGCGGCGTCATGATGGAGGCCGCCGTCACCACGCGGCCCCGCTTCACGTCGCGCACGAACTCGCGCACGTATTCGGTGGCCGGGTTGAGCAGAATCTCCTCCGGCCCGCCTATCTGGTCGATCACGCCGTCCTTCAGGATGGCGACGTCATCGCCCAGCTTGAGCGCCTCGTCCAGATCATGGGTGATGAACACGATGGTCTTCTTGAGGTCGCGCTGGAGCGCGATGAGGTGTTCCTGCATCTGCTTGCGGATCAACGGATCCAGGGCGCTGAATGGCTCGTCCATGAGGAGAATCTCGGGGTCCGTGCACAGCGCGCGCGACAGACCCACGCGCTGCTGCATGCCGCCCGATAGCTGGGCCGGGTAGGCGTTTTCATAGCCGATGAGGCCCACGTCCTCTATCCACCGCATCGCGCGCCGGCGCCGCTCGGCAGGTTCCACCCCCTGGACTTCCAGGCCGTAGCCCACGTTCTCTATGACCGTCAAGTGCGGAAAGAGCGCGAAACGCTGAAAGACCATGCTCACGGCGCCCCGCCGGAAGGCGAGCAACTCCTCGGTCGAGAATTCGAGAACGTCCCGCCCGTCGACGAGTATCTGGCCCGTCGTCGGGTCGATCAGCCGGTTGATGTGGCGGATCAGGGTCGATTTTCCCGAACCCGAAAGGCCCATGACCACGAATATCTCACCTCGCTCGACGGAGAGGCTCACGTCCTTTAAGCCCAGGGTGCAGCCGGTCTCGACCAGCACGTCGTTCTTCTCAGCTCCCGTTTGGGCCATGTCGAGCGCCGTGTCCAGCGCGCGTCCCGTTCCGAATATCTTGTAGACGTTTCGCACCTCGATCAGCGCCATCGGCTCAGCCCCTCCCGTCCATGCGGATGAAACGCCCGCCGTAGGCCTGTGTGACGCGGTCCATGACGATGGCGAGCAGCACGATGGCCACGCCGGCTTCGAGCGCGCGGCCGACGTTGAGCTGCTGGAGGCCGATGAGCACCTCGGTGCCGAGCCCCCGCGTTCCGATCATCGAGGCGATCACCACCATCGCGAGCGCCATCATCGTCGTCTGGTTGACCCCCTGCATGATGTTGGGCAGCGCCATCGGTATCTGCACGCGAATGAGCTTCTGCCTCTTGCTCGCGCCCATGGCGTCGGAAGCTTCGACGATGTCCTCATCCACCAGGCGGATGCCCAAGTCGGTCAGGCGTATCACCGGCGGGATGGCGTAGATCACCGTGGCGAAGACGGCGGGCACCGCGCCCAGGCCGAAGAGCATGATCGCCGGAATGAGATAGACGAAGCTCGGCATGGTCTGCATCAGGTCGAGTGCGGGCAGCACCATGTCGCGCATCCGGTCGTTTCTCGATATCGCGATACCGACCGGAACGCCAACTCCGATGCAGATGAGGGTGGAGACAAGCATCACCGAAAGGGTCATCATCGACAAATCCCAGAGCCTGGGATCGGTGAGGCCGATGAAGAACATGCAGGCGGCCACGAGCGCGGTCAGGCCCCATTTGCGCCCACTGGAGAAGAAGGTGAGCGCACCCACGCCGAGGAACACGACAACCCACGGGAGGTCGCGCAGGAAGCGCTCCATGCCCACCAGCACCACGAGTATGGCGTCCGAGGCGGTCTCGAAGATGACCCCGTACTCGGTGACCAGCCACTCCACGAAATCGTTGGTCCACTTGTTGAGCGGCAGGTTGAGATTCTTTGGCCACTCGACCGCCCACTCCGGGAACAGTCCGCGGATAAAGTTCATCATGGGCGGACCTCCCCGGGATTTAACGCTGCTTCACGAGTGAAAAGCATCGCGCGGGCGCGGCTTACGCAGATTTGAGCGCCTCCTCGATCTTTTTCGCGACGTCGGCCGGAACCCACTTCTTCCAGACCTTGTTGGTCTTCAGGAAATGGATGGCGGTGGTTTTGGCGTCGCCGCCTGCCTTGGTCTCGAGATAGGCCAGCATCTTTGAGACCTCTTTCGACGGGAGCGTGTATTTCTCGATGAAGGCGACGATCTCGGGATGCTTGGCCGCGAACTTTGTCGTGACCGATTTCGGCAGTTCCGCCGTCCGGTAGGCTGTCGCTTTCTTCGGGTTCCCCAAAGCCTCCATTCCGCCCTTCTTGAGCGCGTCCATGTGTTTCACTACAACGTTCCAGTCGGCCTCGTTCCATGCAGGCTCTTCGAGCTGGACGAGATCGAGTTGTCCCAGTAGCGGCGTCGGCGCCCAGTAATAGGCGAGTACGGGTTTTTTCTTGAGATACGCGCCCTTGATGGCCGCCGCGAGCGCGCCGCCCGAGCCGGGCCGGAAATTGGTGAAGTGTTTTTCCAGCCCGTAGGCGCGCAGCTTCACCGTGTTGATGACCTCGCAGGACCAGCCGGGGATGCAGTTCACGAACCGGCCTTTGGAGGGTTCTTCGGGGTCCTTGAAGAGATGCTTGTATTTGGGCAGGTCGAAGACCGACTTGAGACCCGGATTCGCCTTCTGGACGAAGCGCGGGATGAACCAGCCCTGTATGCTGTCGGGCGTGTTGACCCCCACTTGTTTGACCTTGCCGCTCTTCATGGCGGGGTCATACTGCGCCTTCACGTTGTCATACCAAAGCTCCATGACAATGTCGTTCTTGCCCTCGTAGTGGGCCGTCATGATCGGCAGCGTGCCGCCGTAGATGAGCCGCACCCGGCAGCCGTAGCCGTGCTCCAGGATGAACGCGGTCACCTGATCGTGAAAGTTGGCGCTGTCCCAGTTCAGGTCGCCGATGCGGACACTGCAGGCGGCATCGGCCTTGCTGGGGAGGGATACGAGCGCTGACGCCCCGATAGCGAGAGTCAAAACGAAGATAAGCAATACTCTGGATTTCATGGTTGGCCCCCTGTTCTCGTTGTGTAAGCCGGTCGATTCGAAGAAAAAATGGAGCCTTCGCGCAAGAGAAAGTCCAACCCCTCTCCCAAGGCCCCTGCGAGTTCGCTGCAGACTGAACGTGTGGCGACTCTCAAGCCGCCGTGTCTGATTATTGTGCCGCATAAAATTCTAGTGCGAATCAACGGTAAAACGCAAACCGGCATACGTCCGGGACATGCGTGAAACCATCGCACACCAAAGAGAAAACCGCACAGGACCAAAAACCGCAACCTGACGAACAGGCTTTCGTCTTTATTGCGCTGCCAACTGTTTTTTCTTTCAATAATCATCAATCATGCTACATTGTTTATGTATTTATATCCATAAAAAACGAGGCGCTCATGCCCGAGTCGAGATACGATCCGCATCGCGGGGAATGGACGCTCATCGCGCCGGGCAGGCGCGCGCGGCCCCATCCGGCGCATTTCACGAACGCTACGCCCAAAGAAGAAGACCCGGCCTGCCCATTCTGCCCGGGCAACGAGAGCGAAACACCGCCCGAGGTCGCAGCCATCAGGGACGAGAGCGTGGAGAACGCGCCCGGCTGGCGCGCGCGCTGCGTGGCGAACAAATTTCCCGCCGCGGGAAGCGGGGAGATTGAACGCGAAGGAGAGGGATTTTTTACGTCCCTGCGCGGTGGTGGACGCCATGAGGTCCTCATCGATTCGCCCCATCACACGAAGAGCCTCGCTGATCTGGGCGAGGCGCACGCGGGTGCCGTCCTCGGACTGCTGCAGGAGAGGGCGCGGGCGCTCGCCGGGGCCTCTGGCATTCGCTGCGTCTATGCCTTCAAGAATCACGGCGCAAAGGCGGGCGCGTCCATCCTCCACTCCCATTTTCAGATACTCGGCCTCCCGGTCGGGACGGGCGGTGTCGAGAAGAAACTCGAACAAGAAGCCGTATTTTATCAGGAGCGAAAGAGCACGCTTTTGGGCCGCATGACAGAGGAGGAGCGTGCGCAAGAAGAGAGGATGGTGGAGATGGGGGAAGAAGGCGCCGCCGTGTTCTGCCCCTGGGGCTCGCGCTTTCCCTATCTCACCTGCATTACCCCCTGGCCGACGGAAACTTTATTCACCGAGAGCGCGCCCGAGACGCTCGCCACCGTCGGAGCCGCGCTGGCGCGGACCTTAAGGCGCTACAAGAAGCTTCTCCACGACCCGCCCGTTAACCTCTCGTTTCTGCTCGCAGCGAATGGCTCCGAAGAAAGCCTTAAGGCGCATCGCTGGCACATCGAGCTTTTCCCGCGCCTCACGCCCCTGGCGGGTCTGGAGACGGGCCTTGGCGCGCACATCAACGAAGTGGCTCCAGAGTGCGCCGCCGATAGACTAAGAAGCCTTGACCCCGGGGAGCACGTCGCATCATCTTCTGCCTGTTTTCACAGAGGACTCAGCCATGAATAAAAAGAATCCGGAAAACACCGCCTCATTTCTCACGGGAGGTGACATTGCGCCCGACAGGGCTTCGGCCAAGGGAATGTTCGGCCAACTGGGAAAACTGCTCCGTGACGCAGATTTTTCTTTCGCGAACCTCGAGAACGCGCTATCGACGCGCGGCGAACTCATGAAGGGAAAGGCGACCAAGCACCGGGGGCACCCCTCGCTGGTGGCGGGACTCGTGGATGCCGGCTTCGATACAGTGGGAATCGCGAACAACCACCTGCTCGACTACGGAGTGCTCTCGCTCGAGGAAACGATGTTGACCCTGCGACGCGCCGCCATCCCGTTTACGGGCGCGGGAATGGAATTAGAAGAAGCGAGAGCCCCCGTTGTCCTGGAGCGCGGGGGGTTGAGGGTGGGCCTTCTCGCCTACTCGTCCGTACTGCCGCAGGGCCACGCGGCCGGGCCGGACGAACCCGGCGTGAACCCGCTGCGCGTCAGAACGTCCTACACGCCGCTCAGAAACCTGGACGAATACCCGGCTTCTGAACCCGTCATCCACTCCTGGGCGGTGGCGGAGGACCTCGCGCGGATGAAAGAAGACATTGTGCGGCTCAAGGAACAGGTCGACCTGGTTTTCGTCTACCAGCACTGGGGGGCGAGCATGCGTCACGAGGTGCATGAGCATCAAAGGGAGATCGGGCAAGCGGCAATCGACGCGGGCGCGTGCGCCGTCTTCGGCGGGCACCAGCACGTTCTCTCGGCGATCGAGTTCTACGATGGCCGGCCCATTGTTCACTGCAGCGGGAATCTGATTTTTGACGAGGTCGAACCTTTCTTCACGGATGCGACGCTTCAGACTTTTCTGCTGGGCGGGCGGATGGACAAAGACGGGTTGAGCGACCTCCACCTCATTCCCTGCTACTGCGGCGTGGGCGGCGCGCCCAGGCTTCTTTCGCCGAAGCGAGGAGAGGGCCGCGTGATCGTGGAGATGATGCAGAGATTCTCTGCCCCTTACGGGACGGAAATTGCCGTCAGGGACGGGGAGGTCTCCGTCTCGCCGCTCGGGTAAGACGCAAAGGCCCGCCGAAGCGGGCCCTTGATGCGCCGGAACGCCCGTTCTATAGCGCGCGTTCCATGAGGCTCCGGATGCTCGCAATATCCACGTCGCCCGTCGAGCGGCCTTTTTCCTGCGCGCCCTTGAAGACGATGATCGTCGACTGCCAGCGAACGCCGAGCGCCGTCGCTAAATCGCGCTGGGTGTCGTAGTCCAACTCGAACGCGGCGGCGGTTGCGAATTCCTTCTCTTTAACCAGTGACTGAAGCAGCGGCACCTGCTGCCTGCACGTCCCTCACCAGTCGGTGTGGACGGCTACGAAAATCGTCTTTCCATCCTTTTGGGCCTGGGCGAACGCCTTGGCGTCATAGGGCTTCCACCCTTCCAGGGCGGTCGCGGCCTGCGGCAAAACCAGGACGGCGGCGAGCAAGGCCAAACCAAACATAAGCAGGGGATATCGCATTTGCACGGCTCCTCAGGTGTTTAGACGGCTTGGAACTCTCGTGACCTCAGATGATACCACGAATCCGCGAAATCTCGGAATTTCAGGTGTTCAGAACCGAAATGATTGAAGGCGCCCGTCAGTTCACATATTGGCCGCCGTTGACGTCGATGGTCGCGCCCGTGACGTAGCCTGAACCGGGAGTGGAGAAATACCATATCGCGTCGGCGATGTCCTCCGGCTCCCCGCCGAAGCCCACGGGCAGGTTCGCCACTATCTGCGGCACGCGTTCCTGGTGGATGAGGCGAAAGCGCTTGGTGAGCGTTACGCCAGGGGCCACGGCGTTCACGGCGATGCCGTGAGGGGCGAGCTCCACCGCGAGCCGCCGCGTGAAGCCCTGCATGGCGGATTTCGCGGCGCTGTACACCAGCGATACGTTCGCCAGGGCGTCGCGCGCGGAGATGGAGGATATGTTCACGATGCGGCCATAGCCGCGCTCCTTCATGGGGACCGCCGCCGCCCGGGTGGCGAGGTAGCAGCTCGTGAGGTTCCAGTCCACGATCTTCTCCCACTCCGCCTCGTCGAGGTCCTCGATGTCGGACACTTCCACGAAGCCGCCCGCGCAGTTCACCAGAATGTCCAGGCGGTCCCAGGTGCCGAGCACACGAGCGAATAGAAGGTCGATGTCCTCTTTTCGCGCGGCGTCGCCCTGAACGTAAATGGCCTCGCCGTGCGAACTCACCCGGGCCAGAGCCGCCGATCCCCGCTCGGGGTCTCTCCCCAGGATGGCCACCTTCGCGCCCTCGTCCGCGAAGCGTATCGCCGTCGCCAGGCCGATGCCGTCCGTCGCGCCGGTGACGATGGCGACGTGGTCTTTGATGGAGGATCGCTCATGCACGTGAATTCCCTTTCTAGTGGACGTACCTGCCGCCGTTGACGTCGAGCGTCACGCCCGTAACGTAGCGCGCTTCGGGTCTGGCGAGAAACCATACGGCGTCGGCGATGTCCGCGGCGTCCGCCACGCGGCCCACCGGTATTTTCGCGACTATCTCGGGTATTCTGTCCTTATGGACCACGGCCGTCCTCGGGGTGAGCACCACGCCCGGGGCCACCGTGTTCACGGTGACGCCGTGGGGCGCCGCCTCGACCGACAGCCGCCTGCAAAAGCCGAACAGGCCCGCTTTGGCCGCGCCGTAGGCGAGGCCCGTCTCCGCGACGGCGTCACGGCCCGCCTGGGAGGCGATGTTCACGATGCGGCCGTAGCGCGCTTTCTTCATAAAGGGCATAACGGCGCGCGCGCACAGGAAGACGCTCTTCAGGTTGAGGTCCACGACGCGGCGCCACTGCGCTTCGTCCAGATCCTCGATGGCGGGATTCTCCACGAAACCGCCGGCGCAGTTCACGAGAATGTCGATGCGTCCCCAGGCGTGGAGCGCCACCTCCACGGCCGCCTTGATCTCGTTCGACGAAGTGGCGTCTGTATTGATGAAGCGCGCCTCCCCGCCCTCGGCTTGTATCCGCCGCGCGGCGGCCTCGCCCTTCGCCTCGTCGAGGTCGAGCAGCGCGACGCGCGCGCCCTCGTACGCCAAGCGCTCGGCGGTCGCTTCGCCGATTCCCACCGCACCCGCCGTGACGAGCGCCACGTGTCCCTGAATCGAGGATTTATTTTCCATCTCGCTCCCGTCCGGACGTGCGAATCATCAAAAACCCCTCATAGGCGAGCATGGGAACCGTGAAAGGCACCAGAACCAGCCACAAGGTCCCGCTTTCCAGCCCGCTGCCCGCCATCTTGGCCAGATAGTTATAGGCGTAAAAATTCACCAGAACGCCAGCCGCTATCGCCGCCACGACCCGGTGCCATACCGCTTCGCCACTCATCAAACCGCGAATGTTCGCGACAAGAACGAAAACCAGCGCGGCGATGACGGCTGCGTCAAGCCAATGAAAAACACCTTTGGCCGCCTTGGGGCTGACCGCGAAATACAGGTTGTTGAGCATCAGAGCGAGCGCAACCGCCAGAACAAGGATACCCCCTTGCGAGCGCATGTTCCCTCCTCCCGACGAAACGCCCGGGCCGCTCATCGTCTCACGCCGCCGCCACTCAAGCAGAAGTCCCGCACGGCCCGCCGGCAATGGGCGGATTATAGCGCATCGCCTCCGCCCTGACAGCCGTCAGGGCCCCTCCGCGGCAGCGAAATACGTGTTGCCGTCGAAATCCCACCAGCGCGGATTGCGAAAGCCTGCATCGCGCAACTGCGCAACGAGCTCTTCGGGCTCGAAGCGCGCCTCGAGGGGCGGCCCCATATCCATGGGCTTCTTGTGCCAGTCGACCAGCGTGATGGCGGAGCCCTTTTTCATCGCGCGCCTTGATTCTGCGAGCAGAGGCTGGATGTCCGCCAACCCGTGCAGCACGAACGCGATGAGCACGAAGTCCGCGCAAGCATCCGGAAACGGAATTCGGGAACCCTGGTTTCGCTTCGCCGTCAGGTTGGAATAGCCTCGCTTTTCGGCCCCTGCCCGAAGTTCGGCGATCATCACGGGAGAAACGTCGCAGGCGAGCACACGGCCGTATTTCCCCACCACGCCGCAGGCGGGAATCGCAAAGTATCCGGGTCCGGAGCCAACGTCCAGGAAACGCATGCCGCGCTTAAGGCCAATAGCGCGCAACGTCTTGACGGGCGGCATGGCCCGCCGCCTTCCCCTGGTAAGCAGGAGGTGGCGGTTTCGGACGGGAAGCGTCCACTGCTTGCGTGCGGCGGCCTCGCTCAAGCCTCATCCTCGAGATAGCCGCCGATGGCCTCACGGATGAAGTCCTCGGGGTGCCCTTCTCTGATGAGCATGAAGCCCTCCGCCAGGCATTCGAGCTTTCTGCGTTCTCTGTCGAGGCGCGTCTGCCCCTTTCGGCTGAGGAGCCTTTCGACGTCTTCTATCGTGGCGCCCTCGAGCGCCCACTTGAGCCCCGTCTTGAGGAGTGGTTCCTGAATCCATTCGAGCCGCTCCGCAATCGCTCCGCCCTCATCGCGGGAGGCAAGGCCTGCAAGTTCCACACACAGGCTGATGATGTCGACCGTTGCCTGGCCCGAAGGAGAAAAGCGGACGCCGGGCAAGCGTTCGTAATCCGCCTCGCCCTCGGGCAGGAAAGCGACGAGTCGCGCGCGGGCGCGGCCTTCGCTTACGCCCTCGAGTATCGCCAGCGCGCCCTCAATGGCAACCTCATTGTTTCTTACCATTGCTGCGAGGGAGGACTCGATTTGCCGGGCGAGGATCATCTCGGCCTCATCCCAGGGCGCCTGATCCACAAGCATTCGAAGACCGGTGGAGAAAATCCCGTCCGGGCTCCTTTCGAGCGCCGGTTCCAGAGAGAGCAGCCCGTGCTGCTCCGCCCGCGCGGCCAGAGCGACAATGAGCGATACGGCATTTTCGGCCTTGCTCTCGGAAGAGTGAAACGCGGCGAGCCCCTCTTCGAGCGCCCGGTCCAACGGGGGAATGGCGTCGTCGGCAGGGCCGTCGAATGTAATGTCGCCGTGGTGTTTCATGGCGTAGGCGGTCTGCATCAACATCTGGCGCGCCTCGACGCTCCGCTCGCTCTCCCCGGAGCCCGAGCGCTCGATTTCCTCGCGAATATGAGCCGCGTTCTTGGAGGATACGTTCCTGAGCACCCGCTCCACCACGCGCGGCTGCGCATCGCGAAGCGCCAGGACGAGGACCTCCAGGTCCATGCGCTCGATGACGCGCCTGAGCGCACGGCCTGTCATTTCCGCGAAGGGGCTCAGGTCCGGATTCTCGCCGGGGGAGAAGTAATGAAAGCCCGGACCTCCCATGCCGCCGTCAGCCCAGCCATCGCCGCTAAAATTCATTTTCTCGTCTCCAGGACTTCCGAGGAGAACTTCGCCTGGCTGGCAGGCCGGGTTGATTCCGGAGTCGAAAGCGCATTTTCCGCGTCAATTCTCCTCGGCCAGCTTGGGCGGCTGCACGGAGCGATTCACGTAGAATTGCTGCGCGATGGAGAGCAGGTTGTTCACGAGCCAGTAGATCACAAGCCCTACGGGCACGGGATAGAAGATGAACATGCCCGTGAAAACGATGGGCATGAACATCATCATCTTAGCCTGGGTGGGGTCGCCCGCGGTGGGCGTCATCTTCTGCTGCAGGAACATCGACGCGCCCATGAGTATCGTATACACGTGGTAGGGGTCCTGCACCGAGAGGTCCTGAACCCAGCCGAAAAAGGGCGCGTTGCGAAGCTCTATCGACACCAGGAGCGCCTCATACAGCCCGAAGAAGACGGGAATCTGTATCAGCATCGGCAGGCAGCCCATCATCGGGTTGACCTTGTGCTCCTTATATAAGGCCATGGTCTGCTCGTTGAGCCTGTTCTTGTCGTCCTTGTAAATCTCGCGCAGCTGCGTGATGCGCGGCTGGAGCTTCTGCATCTCTTTCATGTTGCGCATGCTGACGTGGGTGAGGGGGTAGAAGATGATCTTCACCACGATGGTCAGCAGGATGATGGCAACCCCCCAGTTGCCCACGAACGCGTGAAAAAACCTCAGAATCGACATGAGCGGCTTGGCGATAAACGAGAACATCCCGTAGTCCAGGGAATCCTCGAGGTTGACCTTGAGCTTTTCGAGGTGGGCCAACGCCTTGGGCCCCACGTAGACGTCGAAGTCCGCATCGACGTTCTTCCCGCGCGCGAAGGGCACGATGGCGGCGTAATCGCTGAGGTCGTCCGTCTTGGAGAGGAGGCGAATCTCCGCTCCGCCCGCACCGCCCCGGGGGATAAGGGCCGCGATGAAGTGCTTCGACTGGAGCGAAGTCCACTTGAGGCTCTCCCCGTGGGTGACGGACTTTCCTTCCTCGGGATAGTCATATTCGAGCTCATCGCCCACGAAGCTCATCGGCCCCTCGATGACGCCGCCATAAGTGTTGCCGTCGCTTCCGCCCACACGCGGGCCCCAGACAACTCCCATCGCCTCGGTCCCGGAGGGCCGGGTGACGCTGATTTTCGTGCGGATGTTGTATTCGTTGTGGCGGAAAGTGAGCGCCTTTTCCGCCGAGAGGCCGTCGGCGCCGCGGTAGATGAAGCGAATCGTTCCTTCCGGATTCGCCCTTGAGAGCGAGAGGTCGCCGCCCTCGACCTGGTAGGAGGCCTCGTTGAGCTTCTGCGCCGTCTGGCCGCCCCAGAAATAAAGAGGCCGCACGTCCGGACGGCCCGGGGGCACGAGCTGGACGAAGTTCTTCTCGCCCTGTTTGTATTTCAGAAGACGCGCGGACAAGAAGCCCGCGCCCCGGTTGGTCAGCTCATACACCGCGTCGCCCACGTCCACCCGAACACGCCGGCCGGGAGCGGCTGCCGTCGGCGAAGAAGGAGCGGCGGGTGTGGACGGCTGGCCGGCGACAGAGGCGGGCGCTTTGAGCGGCGTGCTCGCGGCGCTCGATCGCTCCTTGTTCCGGGCCGCCGTGCGCGCCTTGGCCACCTTCTCCTTCTGAACCTGCTCGTCCTCCATCGGCTTTACGACGAGGTATTGCCAGCCGATCAGTATCGCCATCGATAATACGGCGGCGATAATCGCGTTTCTTTCCATGATGTAAAGCGCCTCCGCCGGACCCCTCAGGGAACCGGATCGTTTCCCCCGGGGTGAAATGGATGGCAACGCCCGATGCGTCGCACGGTGAGCCACAAGGCCCGCGCGGGAGCATGGCGCCGAAACGCCTCGAGCGCATAACAAGAACAAGAGGGTGAAAATCGGCAACTGCCCGGCATCACGGGAGACAAAATGAGCTGATACCCCCGAATCAAAACCGTTGCCAGAACACAGATCGCCCGGGAGATGGGAGCAATCTCTCTTTCAGGAATTCGTTTTTCCGTGGAAAGCGTTGCGGAACGCCCTTTCAACATCCTCTAGCCTCGCCCTGGCGATCGAGTTCCTCGCCACGGCCACAAGGTCCACTCCCGCAGGTAATTGAGAGCCATGAAGCCGAAACACTTCGCGGAGAAGCCGCTTGGCGCGATTTCTCTGAACGGCGCCGCCCACCCTGCGTGACGCGATAATGCCGAGCCGCGCGCGATCCCTCGAAGGAGTCGGCAGGATATACAGCGTGAATAATGGACACCTGCGCTTGCGCCCTTTTCTGAGAACGGCGGCGAACTCGCTCCCTTTGCGGATTCGACGCTCCGGCGGGAGGCTAACGTCCATGCCTGCGCCCTTCCGGTCGAGGAATGGCAAGCCCGGCGAGACGCTTAGGCGGAAACGCCGAGACGCTTTCGGCCCTTTACCCGGCGGCGCCTGATGATCGCGCGTCCGCCAGTGGTCTTCATCCGGCGACGAAACCCGTGTGTCTTCACCCGTTTTCTTCTGTTCGGCTGGTAAGTCCTTTTCAACAAAGACTCCATCTGCCGGCCCAAAGGCCGGATACGCAAACCGCCATATAAACAATAGAAAAGGCTTCCCGAGAAGCCGAGCGTAAAGTAGCCACCAAATCCATGATTGTCAAGAACCACATGCAGGGAGCGTCTGAATCCAAAGGGTTCAGGTGCCCAAGCATTCTCTTTGCGTACGGCCCCATAACCTACAAAAGCTGCGTGTTTTCGTCAATAAAAAGAACAAAAAACAAGCGATCTTGCGATTTTTTGTGGAAAACCCCTTGCCCCTGCCGGCCGTTTGTGGAAAAATGCCTTATCTGATTGGCTCTTGTCTCGCCCTGTGGAAAACTATGTTTTTTCGTGGCGATGGGAGCCCCGTCACGCAAAGAACGTTATGAATTGGTTTACCAAATGACGACTCTCTGGCATCGTTGCGCGGACCAAATAAAACAGGAAGTCTCCCCCCAGACGTTTACCCGCTGGTTTGCGGGCATCAAACAACTCGATGCAAGCGAATCTACTCTCGCAATTCAGGTGCCTGATCCGTTCACGGCGAACACTTTGCGATCGCGCTATTGGGGTATTATCACGGACGTGCTTGAACAGGTAGCCGGGCCCAACATCGTACTTACCGTATCAGCGAGCGATCTGCCGATCAACGGTGCCAATCCATCGCATATCCCAGCCGGAGTGGTTCCGACAGGAGAAGGCGGGGCCCTCAAGGAGAGATCCCAGCCTCTTATAAAGCGACCGGATTTCCTCAATCCCAAGTACCGTTTCGAGAACTTTGTGGTCGGTCGTTCGAACGAGTTCGCCCACGCCTGCAGCCTCCGCCTGGCGGAAGGCAAAGGAGTTGCCCTCAACCCTCTGTTCATTTACGGCGGGGTGGGGCTCGGAAAGACGCACCTGATGCACGCCATCTCCCATCATGTTCTCGATCGACTCCCGATGACGCGCGTCTTCTATACCTCTTCCGAAAGTTTCACCAACGATCTCATTTCCTCAATCAGGCAGAACCAGATGGCCGCTTTCAGGAGCAAATACCGGAAAGTGGACATCCTGATGATAGACGACATCCAGTTTATTGCCGGGAAGGAGCGCACCCAGGAGGAGTTTTTCTTCACTTTCAACGCCTTGCAGGATGCAAGAAAGCAGATCGTCATTACGAGTGACAACATGCCCAAAGATACGCCAGGGCTGGAGGAACGCCTCAGGTCGCGCTTCGTCTCGGGGATGATAGCGGATATCGGCGCGCCGGATTTCGAGACCAAGGTCGCCATCCTGCAGGAAAAAGCTGATGAGCAGGGGCTTACCCTCCCCAGGGAGGTCGCCCACTACATCGCGGAGAAAGTCCGCTCCAACGTCCGGGAACTCGAGGGTTGCCTTATAAGACTCGGCATTCATGCCTCTTTGCACGACATGGAGATCGATCTTCCTGTCGCACAGGAAGTGTTGCGAGGCATTATTCGAGACCCCTCCCGGAATTCTTCGGTGGACAACATCCAGAAGATCGTCGCCGAGCACTTCCAGGTCCGGGTCACCGATCTGAAATCAAAAAACCGCTCACGCTCATTCGCGGTCCCCCGCCAGATTGCCATGTATCTCGCGAGGAAGCTCACGCGCGCCTCGACCACGGAAATCGGCCGTCGCTTCGGCGGCAAGGATCACTCCACGGTTATCCACTCCACAAATAAAATCGAGAACCTGCTCAAGACAGACCCGTCCCTCCCCCCCACCATCCAAGCGCTCGAACAAAAAATAGACCTCTCTTGAAACACTCGTGGTAACAATTGTGGATAAAACCGTTGAACTCCCTGTCTTTTTCACGTCCAGGGAGGGAACTCCCGTTTATCTGCCCCGAATCACAAATTACCGCACACCTTCCCGGCCGGACAAGAACTCTTTTTTGAATGCGTTGCGAGGTTATCCACAATATCACCTTTCCTACTACCACTACTTTTTAAATGATCTATATAGTCTTAAAAGAACTCGTGCCTGAGGATATCCTTTGCGCCTCGCTAAACTTACTCTCAAAAACTTCAGGAACTATCCAAAACTCGACATCAGGCCGCACCCCGGATTTAACTATATTTACGGCAACAACGGTTCGGGCAAGACGAACTTGCTGGAAGCCATTTATTATCTCTCACACCTTCGTTCTTTCCGCCGGATATCAAGGGAGAAGATGGTGTTGCACGGCGGCGAGGGAATGTATGCGTCCGGCGTGTTCATCGATGAGGGGAGCGCGAAAGAAACGAGGCTCGAAGCAGCGTTCCATGGACGCGAGAGAAAATACAAGAAAGATGGCCAGGAACTGCGGGGCCTGCTGCCCTATCTCGATAGTTCGCACGTTATCGTTTTTTTCCCCGAAACGCCTCAAGTCATCAAAGAGGGCCCCGGAGCGAGAAGGCGGTTTTTCGATCAAGCGATAGCGGCTGTCGAACCGCAGCATATCGAGGATTCCAGAGGGTATTTGAAACTGCTTTCCGAGAGGAATCACCTTTTGAGAAACGGGGGCGAATCTGCTATGATTCAGGTGTGGCAAGAGCGACTAATCGAGATGGCCGCCCGCATTATCGTCCGCAGGAAAAGTTATATACATTCTCTGAAAAACCGGCTGAACCACCTGGAGAATTTATTTGGAGAAACGCGAGAAGCCAGGGTTTCCGTTTCGTATGAAGCCAGGGGTTTCCAGAGTGGAGACGAAGACGCGGAAGGAGAAATACGAGAGGGATTACGAGCGACGGCGCAGAGACTCGCAAAGGAGGAAATGGCGAGAAGGACGACGCTTTGGGGGCCGCAGCTCGATGATTTTCACCTGTCTTGGGACGGGCGCCGGGCGAAAGAGGTCGCTTCCCAGGGAGAGCAGCGTCTCATCACGATATTGCTGGTATCGGCGAACGCTGAGGAATACAAGAGAAGGAGAAAGGAAGCTCCCGTCGTGCTGCTCGATGATTTGGGCTCGGAGCTCGACGCGGGCAGGAAAAAGAGGGTGTTGTTGTTCCTGGGTTCCCTGGGAGCGCAGACGTTCATCACGTCGACCGAGGAGCCGCGGTTAAACGAAAATGAGATAGATGGAAGAATTTTTCTGGTTCGAGACGCAACGGTTGAAAGGGTAGATTGAATACCTCCAGCCCAGAGAGGCGGTAACAAGGAAATGGCGAGAACCGCAAAGAACAAGCCTGAGGCGAGCTACAAGGCGAAAGACATTCGTGTCCTTGAAGGACTGGAGGCGGTGCGGAAAAGACCCGCCATGTACATCGGCAGCACGGGGCCGAGCGGTCTGCATCACCTCGTCTACGAGGTGGTGGACAACAGCGTGGACGAGGCGATGGCCGGCCACTGCGACAAGGTGAGCGTGGTGATCAACGAGAACGGCTCGGTTCAGGTTACAGACAACGGGCGCGGCATACCCGTGGACAGGCACCCGACGGAAAAGGTCTCTGCGGCCGAGGTGGTTCTGACGAAGCTTCACGCGGGCGGCAAGTTCGAGAACAGCGCGTACAAGGTCTCGGGCGGGCTGCATGGTGTGGGCGTCTCCTGCGTGAACGCCCTTTCCGCCTGGCTGGTGGCCGAGATCAGAAGAGACGGATATGGTTACACGATCGAATTCGATAGAGGCGTTCCAAAAGCGAGACTGAAGAAGGGGCAGAAGGCCAGGACCACCGGAACGACCATCACTTTCATGCCGGATGAGCAGATTTTCGAAACTACCGAATTCAGCTTTGACATCCTGGCAAGCCGGTTGAGAGAGTTGGCCTATCTGAACAGCGGCCTTAAGATCGTGCTTGAGGACAAGAGGGAAGACGACAAGAAACAGGAGTATTTCTACAAGGGCGGCATCGTTTCTTTCGTCGAGCATCTGAACCGGTCGAGAAACGCCGTCCACAGAAAGCCAATCTACATCAAGGGCGAACGCGGCGGAAACATCGTCGAGGTGTCCATCCAGTACAATGACGCCTACAACGAGACGCTCCTCACCTTCGCCAACAATATCAACACCACCGACGGCGGAACCCACCTCGTGGGATTCAGAAGCGCATTAACGAGAACCATCAACCGCTACGCCACAACGAACAAGCTCCTGAAGAACAACCCCGCACCCTCCGGCGAGGATGTGCGCGAGGGCCTCACGGCGGTCCTGAGCGTGAAGCTGCCCGACCCCCAGTTCGAGGGACAGACCAAGTCCAAGCTGGGGAACTCGGAGATGAAGGGCCTGGTCGAACAGATCATAAACGAGAACCTGGCCAATTTCTTCGAGGAAAACCCTTCCATCGCCAAGAGAATCGTGGATAAGGCTGTTCAGGCGTCCCAGGCGAGGGAAGCCGCGCGCAAGGCGCGCGACTTAACGAGGAGAAAGGGCGCGCTCGACAGCGGCTCCCTGCCGGGCAAGCTTGCAGATTGTTCGGAGAGGGATCCCGCCTTGTGCGAACTCTATCTCGTGGAGGGTGAATCGGCGGGCGGTTCGGCCAAGCAGGGGAGGGACAGGGCGTTTCAGGCAATCCTGCCACTTAAGGGGAAAATCCTGAACGTGGAGAAGGCGCGGCTCGACAAGATGCTGAACCACGAGGAAATCCGCATCATGATCACAGCCATCGGCACGGGTATCGGAGAGGATTTCGACCTGGCCAAGCTCCGGTACCACAAGATCGTCATCATGACGGACGCCGACGTGGACGGCTCACACATCAGGACGCTTCTGCTCACGTTCTTTTTCCGCCACATGCCCGACCTCATCAACAAGGAGCATCTCTATATTGCGCAGCCGCCGCTCTACAAGGTGAAAAAGGGCAAGGCCGAGATGTACCTCAAAGACGATCAGTCCTTTGAAGACTACATCATCTCCTCCGCCGTAAAGGATGTGGAGATCCACGGCGCGACCAACGGAAATCCGGCCAAGAAGCGCGCGCCTGCTGCAACGAACGGGAACTTCCCGAAAGGCGAAAAGCTTCGTGAACTGATGCTTTTGATCTCTGAAGCCGAGGCTGCGGTACAGCGTTTCTCGCGTCGGGGCATGGACTCGCGCGTCATCCGGTTTCTTGCCGACGAGCCGGGCCTGGAGGCCACTCACATGAAAGACTCTGCCAGGCTGAAAGAAATCGAGAGGGACGTGAAGCGCCTCTTCCGCGAAGAACACCCCGTCGACGGCGAGCCGATTGTGACGCCGCGGACCGAAGAGGACGGGAAAACCATCAGGGGACTTACCATCCGCTCGCGCTTGTCGGATCGGGACCTCGCCACGCGGGTGGACGCGAGCCTGTTCGAATCCGCGGGCTTCAAGAAAATCCGCCGTGTTACGGAGAGGTTTAAGGCGTTCGGCCTGCCGCCCTACGTCATTAAATCCGGCGACGCCGAGCTTTCCGTTACCCAGGCAGGGGAGATGCTCGATCAGTTCCGCTCCCTCGGCCAGAAGGGCGTCAGCGTCCAGCGCTACAAGGGGCTGGGCGAGATGAACCCCGAGCAACTCTGGGAAACGACCATGGATCCGGAGCGCAGGACCTTCCGTAAAGTGGTTGTTGCAGACACGATCGGGGCGAACGATATTTTCTCCACCCTCATGGGAGACGCCGTCGAGCCGAGGCGCGAGCACATCGAAAGGCACGCGACGGAGGTGCAAAACCTAGACGTCTAGCGCTCTCTCCCGCTGCGCGCGAAGGCCTGATGGTCCCACGAAACCTAGAAGCGCGCGTCCTCGTGACAGCGTACGCATGCGCCGTGTATTGCCACCAGCGCCTTGACGGTCGCGTCCATGTTTTTGTTCCTTGCCGCCTTCGCAAGGTCATCGGCGGCGGCTTCGAGTTGGCGTGAGAGGACGAGCATCGAATTATCCCCTCGGAATTCTTCTACGTTCGGCAGGACTTTCGCCGTGGCGGCGATGGACACCGCCTGTTTTTCGATGGCCGCATATGGCGTCTCGCTCACGAGTTCCTGAACCGAGGCGATGAGGGCGGCCTTCACAAGCGCGCCGAAGTCCGCGTCGAGTTTTTCCATCAGGTCCCCCACTTCAGGTGAGTGAGTCCCTTCTTGGTCGTCCTTGTGACTTTCCACCGCTACCGAGGAGGTGAGCAAAGCCATCGCAAAGATGATGGCCACAACAAGGCGAGTGAATGAGACGAAAGGCTTGAAGCTCTCGGGCGGCCGCATGATTTTCCTCCAAGACAAGAGGGAGAAACCGGGAATTGACTAAGGCGTTGTGGCCTTATTGTCCACGAACGAAGCCTCTTGGGCAATCTGGCGGGCGAGTAAAATGCAAGTCCTGAAACCCTTGAAAAAAGGGCGCTTGCGCCCTCCGGAAAAGCAGCGCAAGTAGTTGCTTTGGTTTGCCGACGCAACCCTTTTTGTGGTATAAGATAGTGTTTGCGTTCCGCCCACCTAGGTTCGCCCCTGCCTGGTCTTCATACCTTTGGGACGGCCTCTGACTCGCGCCGTCAGCAGGAGAAATTCGATAGCATGGACAACCTGAATGAGGTCAGCATTGAGCAGGAGATGAGCGCGTCCTTTATGGATTACGCGATGAGCGTCATCATCGCGCGCGCGCTCCCCGACGTCCGCGACGGACTGAAGCCCGTACAAAGGCGCATCCTCACAACGCTGAATGATTTGGGCCTCGCGCACAACAGGCCGTTTCGAAAGTGCGCGAAGATAGCAGGCGACGTGAGCGGAAACTATCACCCCCACGGCGAAGCGGTGGTCTACCCGGCGCTGGCGCGAATGGCGCAGGATTTCTCCCTTCGCGGCCTGCTGGTGGACGGGCAGGGCAACTTCGGCTCCGTGGATGGGGATCCGCCCGCGGCCATGCGCTACACCGAAGCGCGGATGACCTTGCTCGCCGAGAACCTGCTCGCCGATATCGAAAAAGACACCGTCGACTTCATACCCAACTACGACAACACGCGCACGGAGCCCTCCGTGCTCCCCTCCCGTGTGCCCAACCTGTTGCTGAACGGTTCCACGGGCATCGCCGTTGGCATGGCCACGAACATCCCGCCGCATAACCTGGGCGAGCTTTGCGATGCGCTCGTTCATGTGCTGGAGAACGGAAACGCCACGCTCGAGGAAATTCTCGAGAGAATGCCGGGGCCGGACTTTCCGACAGCGGGCATCATCTACGGACGCTCGGGGATCAGGAACTACTACGAGACGGGCCGGGGCTCCTTGCAGATGCGAGCCAGGGCGGTGGTGGAGATCAACGCACGCACGAATCGGCAGTCCATCATCGTGACCGAGATTCCCTACGCGCTCAACAAGGCGAGATTGATTGAGAAGATCGCGGACCTTGTGCGCGAGCAGAAGGTCAAGGACATCTCCGACATCAGGGACGAGAGCGACAGAAGCGGCATGCGCATCGTCATCGACCTCAAGAGAGACGCCGTGGGAGGCGCGGTCCTGAACCAGCTCTACAAGCACACCCAGATGCAGACGACCTTCGGCGTCATCCTGCTGGCGCTCGTGAACAACCAGCCTCGCGTCATGGGCGTGAAGGAGATGCTCTCCCACTTCCTGCGCTATCGCCGCGAAGTCATTCTCAGGCGCACCCGCTTCGAACTCAAAAAAGCCGAGAACAGGGCGCACATACTCGAGGGCTACCGCATCGCGCTCGACAACATCGAGGAGGTCATCAAACTCATTCGAGCGAGCGAGACGCCCGAGCAGGCTCGCGCGGGCCTTATGCGGAACTTCGGACTCACCCAGACCCAGGCCCAGGCCATTCTGGAAATGAGGCTCCAGCGCCTCACGGGCCTGGAGCGTGACAAGATAGAGACCGAGTACGAGGAGCTCCAAAAGGCCATCGCCTATCTTCGCGAAGTTCTCGTGGACGAGAAGCTGCAGACTTCCATTATCAAGGAGGAACTTCTGGAGGTCCGGGAGAAATTCGCGGATGAACGACGCACGGAGATCGTGGACGAAACGAGCGAGATATCTCTCGAGGACATGATCGTCGAAGAAGACATGGCGGTCACCATCTCGAATTCCGGCTACATCAAGCGAAACGCCATCACCCTGTATCGCTCCCAGCGCCGGGGCGGCAAGGGCGTGATGGGAATGGGGACGAAACTAGAGGATTTTGTCGAGCAGCTCTTCATCGCCTCCACGCACGACTACATGATGTTCTTCACCTCGCGCGGGCGCTGCCATTGGCTGAAGGTGCATGAGATTCCTCAGGGCGGCCGGGCGGCGCGCGGCAAGGCCATCGTGAACGTGCTTCAGTTGGCGGCAGGCGAGTATGTCTCCGCCGTCATGCCGGTGAGAAAGTTCGAGCCCGATCGCTACATCCTTATGGCGACCAAACAAGGGATTCTCAAGAAAACGCAACTCACGGCTTTCAGCCATCCGAGGGTGGGTGGCATTATTGCGCTCAATCTCGATGAGGGTGATGAGCTCATCGGCGTGGGACAAACCGACGGCAGCCTCAACGTGTTCCTCGGAACGAGAGACGGCAAGGCCATTCGTTTTTCGGAGGAGAAGATTCGCGCGATGGGCCGGAGTGCGCGCGGTGTGCGCGGAATTAATTTGGCGAAAGACGATTGCGTCATCGGAATGGAAGTCGTCTCGCCGGGGGACATCATTCTCACCGCCACCGAGTTCGGCTACGGCAAGCGCAGCCGCGTGGACGATTACCGTCTGACCAACCGTGGCGGCAAGGGCGTGATCAACCTCAAGGTGACAGAGAAGAACGGGCCGGTAATCGGCATCCGGCGCGTGATCGAAGACGATGAATTCATGCTCATCACCACAGGGGGGCAACTCATTCGCTCCCGGGTTCAGGACGTTTCCATCATCGGGCGCACCACGCAGGGCGTTCGTCTCATCGGAGTCAAAGAAGGAGACCGCGTCGCGGCCCTGGCCCGCATCGAAGAGAACGGAAACGGCGCTCCATAAACGCTGGGTGTGTAATGCAAAAAAAGAATGAATGGGCGAGGCTTCCGTCTCGGCTGTCGGTGAGTTTCCTCGCGCTTGCCATTACGGCTGCCGGATGCGGCGGCTCCGGGCCGCTCAGCGGGGAAGCGGCGGTGCCGGAGCAGAAAACGGAACAGGCCGCCTCTCTTTCCGTCCAAGCCCTCAATCGAACACTTTCTCCAGCACCACGAATTACGCCTCCATCGGAGAGCAAGCCGTTATCTCCCCGGGAATCTGCGTCCGCGGCGGAATCGGAACCATCGCTGGAACTTGAGCCGCCCCAGCCGAGCCGAGCCGAAGCATTGAGCGCGATAGGAGAATCGGCGTACCGGCAAGAGGATTACAAATTCGCCGAGAAGAATTTTCGCGAGGCGCTGGCTTACGAGCCGGAGCTGCTCCATGCCCTTACCGGCCTTGGCTGGACCCTGTATGACTCGAATCGTCCAGATGAAGCCTTTTTTATTTTTCATCGTGCGAATGAGCGCTACCCCGAAAGCGGCAGCGCACGACGTGGACTCGCATACCTGTTTTATCGCTACGGACGGATGAAAGAGGCGAAAGCGCTGCTCGGTTCACTCGACAAGACGAGGTGGCCCGAACTCGCCAATATCGAACATGTACTCAAGGCGCGCGCCATCAAGGGCCTGCCCGCTCCACGGTTGCCGATGGAAGAAAGCAAACAGGAAGAACCCGCGGAATCTCCGGCTAAATCTGCGCCTTTAGAGCGTGGGCCGGAAGAACCGTCGACCGGGCCGCAACAAACGCCGAAAACAGAGCCCAGGCCCGAAATCGTGAAACGCTCACCCCCCGAGCCTGCACCTGAAGAGATGAAACCGCCGACTTCACATGAAGAACCTCCTGGGCCGCTCCCACCCGTCCGCAAGCCCTCTCTCGAGGGAATGGTGAACATTCCCGGAGGGCGCTTCACGATGGGCGTTGAGTTCACCAGCCAGAGCAGGCGCAGACGCCGCAGACGCGTGACTCTCAGGGCAAAGGGCGGTCGCCCCGTTGAGGTCGCGTCGTTTCGTCTGGACAAGTTCGAGATAACGAACGCTCTTTACGAGGATTTCGTGCGGGCGACGGGTGAGGCAGAGCCTCCCTTTTGGCGGAAAGTCCACTTCACCGGTCCGCATCTGCCCGTGGTGGGGGTGACGTGGGATGAGGCCCGCGCTTACTGCGCGTGGGCCGGGAAGCGGCTGCCCACGGAGGCCGAATGGGAATACGCCGCCCGGGGCGCGGGGAAGAGTAGGCGGTATCCCTGGGGCAACGCGCAGCGAGACAGGAACGCGGTTTTCGGCTTGAGCCCTGACGCGGGAGGCCCCAAGGCCGTGGGAAGGCGTCCTGAGGGCGCCAGTGTTCACGGGGTCGAGGACCTGGCCGGGAACGTCTGGGAGTGGGTCGAGGATGAGTTCAGGACGAAGCCCGGAGACGCCCGGCCGATAAGCAGAAACGGCCGGCCGCTGAGAACGCTCAAAGGCGGCTCCTGGGTGAACGGGTGGTGGGCGCTGGCCTCATCGCACAGAACGGGCGACCTCCCCGACCGCCGTTTGCCCGCATACGGGTTTCGCTGCGCAGCGGATGCGCCGGAATGAGATATGTGGGTATAATCTCAGATACGTCATAAATAAAAATAATTTACAAATCACGACTCCCCCGAAAAGGAGAGTATCATGCGCCCGAAAAAGAAATTGCTCTTATTGTCACTGCTCGCAGTGTTTGGGGTGTTCCTTCTTGTTTTGAGCGCCCAGGCCCAGAGCTTGACGCCGCCGCTGACCCCTCCCGAAACGCAGCCTGCTCCACCGGGGGCCGTTCCTGGCCAGCCCCAGGCGGCTCCTGTTCTGGCGCCTCCCGCGCCCGCGACGCCGCTGCAGGCGCCGCTTACGCCGGCGCAGCCCCAGCGTCCCGTCGACCTCATCGTCACCATCGTTCTGGCGACAGGAAAAGACGAAACCTTTTCCCACGATATCGACCGGCTCGAAATCATCACCGGTCCCGGCGGAGCGGTCGAGATGATTCATCTGATTCTGGCCTACGGCGGGGAGCGCAACACGCATGTCTGGTACAATTACGACCAGGTAGCCAAGCTGAGCTACCGCTTCGTCACCCCTGAGGGAAAGGCGAAATTGTACGTGCGACCGCTACAGCCCTCGCCGACGACGAGGGAGCTCACGGACAGGCTTGAGCCGCTCAGCCCCCGCGAGTTCCGGTAAGGGTCGTGCCGTTGAACCAAAAGGGCTACGCGAATCCGGGTCTCGCCCTCACGCCCGCGCAACTCAAAGAGCGTATCGGTGAGCACAAGGGCGACGATCTTATCATCATCGACACGCGGCAAGCGCCCGAGTTTTGCGCGGGACACATCGAGGGCGCCGCGCATCTGGACCTCTACGGAATTTCGCTCAACGACACCCGTCCGCAGGCGCTGGCCGCTTTCACCTGGATGCTCGCCTATCTCATGGAGATACGAGGGGTCGATTACGGCAAGACGGTGGTCTTCTACCAGGAAAACTCGGGTTTCCGCTCCGCGAGAGGGTTCTGGTTCCTGGAATATCTCGGTCATGAAGATGTCCACATCCTGGACGGCGGCATCGACGCCTGGAAGGCCGAAGGGCTGCCCGTAACGCGCGACGCCTGGCCGATGGCGGGAGGTCCCTACGAAGCCGGCGTGGAGGGGCACAGGCGCATCCTGAGAACCTCGTTCGCGAGCCGCTTGAAGTCCTGCGAGGAAGGCCGTATCGCCACGGCGGACTACATACTGAACCATCTGAGCGACTCGGACGTTGCGGTTCACGATACGCGCTCGGTGGGCGAGTATTTCGCCGAGAACGTCCGGGCCGCACGTGGCGGGGCGGTTCCTGGTTCAATCCACTTGGAATGGAGCGAGGCCATCGCGGAGGATGGCTCGCTCAAGCCAGCTTCCGAACTACGGGGGTTGCTCGAACCAAGGGGCCTGACGCCCGATAAGGAAATGGTGCCGCTCTGCCAGGGCGGTTACCGCTCGGCGCACGCCTATCTCGTCTACCGACTGCTCGGCTACCCGAGGATCAGAAACTATCTCGGCTCCTGGAAGGAGTGGGGCGACAGGGAAGATTTGCCCATCGAGGTTCCCAAGCGAAGCGCGTAGCCTTCAAATCAGATACTGCGCAGCTCAGCCGCTTTTCAGGGCGCGCCAGAGTGTTTGCGCGACGATGCCCGCCAATGGCGGGATCCAGAATACAGAGATGACGCGGAAGGTGAAGAACTCCGTTCCGAGAATGGGAATTTCATACGCGAACGCGCGCACCGGACCGATCAGGGCGGCCGAGGTGAGCATTGTTATCATCGGCCCGAAGCCCGCGCCTCCCTGCATCAGCCCGGCCACGAGCGGGTAGAGGACGAAAGGCGCGCCCATGGGGAACATGAACCCCGCCAGCCAGCCGATGAAGATGCCGCGCCAGCCGGAGCGATCGGAAAGCCAGTTCTGCAGGATTTCCTTTGGGAGCACCTCGGCCACAAGCGCACCGATGAACATGCCGATCACGAGCTTGGGAAGAATGGTCACGATGAGGCTTCCCGCACGGCCCGCAGGTGCCCAGGGAAGTTCGCCGGATTTCTGATACGCCAGAAACGCCAGGAGCAGCGCGATGCTCGCGAGAAAAAGAGAGGTCTTGTCGAAAATGCCGGACATGTTCGTTCCTCATGGAAAGTGAACCGTAAATGACGCCGGTGGAATCCGCTCGGCAGGAATGGTGAGTATAGCCCCAAGGGGCGTACCGAGTGAACCGAACCGGCGGATTTTAGCAAGGAGGCGATGGAATAGCGTTTCATCTGATATCGGGAGAGAGAAAATTGGCGGGAGTTTATCTCACCGATTCCGTGCCCGGTATCGGCGGGCGCGCGCGCGCGTGGCCGGAAGATTTCCGCGTGGAAGAGATTCCACCCGCGCCTCCGAGCGGCGATGGGGAACATCTTCACTTGTGGGTGGAGAAGCGGGGCGTCTCCACCATCGAGGCGCTGCGCGCCTTGTGTCGGTTGCTGGACGTCCCCGAGGCGGAGGCGGGTTATGCGGGCATGAAAGACGCCAATGCGGTGACGCGGCAGTGGTTTTCCTTCAGGACGAAAACACAGAAGATTCCCGACACCGTCTCGAGGCTGGAGCAAGAGGGAATCCGGATTCTGGAGTTGGCCAGGTCTCGAACCCGTATAAGGCGGGGCGCGCTCGCGGGAAATCGCTTCGATATATTGCTTCGAGACGTCGCGCCCGACTCCGAGAAAAAAGCGCGAAAGATTCTGGATTGCCTCACCGCGAGGGGATTGCCCAATGCGTTCGGTGATCAGAGATTCGGGGTTCACGGCCATACGGCGCAAGTCGGGTTTGCGCTCGTGAGGGGAGACTGGCGGTGCGTTCTCGATGCGCTCCTGGGTCACGCGCGATTTTCCCTCGCGCCGGATGATGTCGACGCCCGCCTCTTGGAAGCCGCCCGTAAGTATGAAGCGGAAGATTTCAAGGAGGCGAGGAAACTCTATCCCCCCTCATGGGAGGCGGAAAGACGAGCGCTCTCACGTTTGGAGCAAGGCGCTTCTCCCAGGCAGGCGGTGGCCTCGATTCCGTTGAGGGAGCGGGTCTTGTATGGCGGTGCGTTTCAGGCATGCGTGTTCAACCTGTGTATCGCAAGAAGACTCGAAGCGCGCGCGCACGATCGCATATGGGCAGGCGACGTGATTTTTCACCATGAAACGGGCAAGACCAGGAGGGTGGGTGCGCCCGAGGCGGAGGCGCTCGCGCTTGAGCGATTTAACGTGAGCCCGGCGGGACCCCTGATTGGCCGTAAACTCATCGAAGCCCGCGGGGAGGCGGGAAAACTCGAACGAAGCGTGCTAGACTCCTTCGGCGTCGGGGATCCGGGGATTCTCGACGGGCTGGAGAGGCTGAAGCTTCATGGCTCCAGGCGTCCGTATCGTATACAAATGAAAGAGGTGAGCCTGAGGCCGGTCAAGGAGGGTTTGCGCCTCGGCTTCATGTTGCCGCCGGGGTCCTATGCGAGCGAGGTATTGCGTGAGTTGACGAAGAACGAACCTCCGGTGGGCGCCGTCACGCGCATCGGAGATGAACGGGGAGGTAGTGAATCATGAAGGTTTTTCTGACGGGCGGAACAGGATATGTCGGCGGCACGCTTCTCTCGCTTCTGTCGCTGGCGGGCCATGAGACGAGGGTGCTCTCGCGCGACCCCGAACCGGCGAGGCAGCGCCTCGCCACGATGAGCGGGGCCTTTCCCGTGCGCGGCGACATCACGGAGTATTCGGTCGATCAACTCGCCGAGTTGATGAAGAAACAAGACGCCGTGGTGCACCTCGTGGGCATCATCATCGAGAAGGGAACGCCCGGTTTCGAGATGGTTCATCCCGAGGGAACGCGCCGAATGGTGGCCGCCGCCGAACAGGCGGGGGTGAAGCGTTTCGTGCACATGAGCGCTTTGGGCACGCGGGAGAACGCCGTCGCCCGCTACCATAAATCCAAATTCGCCGCCGAGCAGTTCGTGCGCGAAAGCGATCTGGACTGGACGATATTCAGGCCCTCCATCATATTCGGTGAGAACGACGAATTCCTGAACACCTTCGCCGGCATCGCGCGCATGGCGCCCGCCCTTCCCCTCATCGGCGGAGGAAGGGGCAAGCTCCAGCCCATCTGGGTGGAGGATGTGTGCCGTTGTTTCGCGCAGTCCCTGAACATGCCGGAGACCATCGGACAAACCTACGATATGGGTGGAGACACCGCATATCCGATAAGGGATATCCTCTCCATGCTGGTCAAGGCGATGGGCAAAAAGAGGCTGCTCGTGCCCCTGCCCACGCCCGTCGCGCGCTTACAGGCCAAGCTGTTCAACCTGCTCCCGATGAAGCCCCCCTTCACCGAAGATCAGATAACGATGCTGGGCGAGGACAACGTGTGCGACCCGGCGCCCATGAAAGAAGCATTCGGCCTCACGCCCAGAACGCTCGAGAATTATCTGGCAGATCACTTCGGCAGGTAGGTTTCAAGGGACAGATCAACAAGACCAGGGGGCGCATCTGCGCCTCATCATCGCTCGCCTTGTGTTCCTTCCATGTTATGAAGCGCGCTTTTGGCCGCGCTCCACGCAGCCCGCTGGGCGGTGGAGACGGCCAGTGAGCGGAAATCTTCCTCGGACGCCCACAGCAATCCGTTGCGGTCTGCTTGCGGCGCGTCGTTCATAAAGTGTTCCGCCAGATGCACGACGAACAGAATTTTCCTGTGGGTGAGCGTTCTGGTGATTCTGGCGAGTTCGCGTCCCGGCCGCCAGCCTGGACCGAGGAGCAGCGCGCACTGTTCTCTCAACCAGCGGGGGGCGGCCTTCTCTTTGTGGCCCTCTACCATAAAACCGGGCAGCTCCCACATGCCGCCGAAGAGGCCGGTTTTCTCCCTTTGGGTGAGAAGGACCAGTCCATTTCGTTCCGCCCGGAACTGAAAGAGGGTACAGGGCTCGGGCGGCTTTTTGGCGGTTTTCACCGGCAGGGCGTTCTGGGTCCCGGCCAGGTGCCCCGCGCACAGAACCCGGACGGGGCATTGCGCGCAATCGGGGTTTCTGGGCAGGCAGATACTAGCGCCCAGGTCCATCAGCGCCTGGTTGAAGTCGCCGGGCCTTGCGCGAGGAACCAGCGCTTGTGTTTCTTCGTGGATGGTTTTTTGGGCGGGCGGAGTGTCGACGGGGAGCGAGAGGTTGAGAATCCGGCTCATTACTCTTAGGACGTTCCCGTCAATGGCCGCGCAGCGCACACCGAAGGCGATGCTGGCGACCGCCCCCGCCATGTAGGGGCCGACCCCCGGCAAGGCCAGCAACGCATCGCGCGTCTTAGGCATCGCACTCCCTTCTTGATTCATCACCTGCCGGGCGGCGCGGTGTAAGTTTCTCGCTCGCCCGTAATAGCCGAGGCCCTGCCATTCGGCCAGGACGGCGTCCAGGGGCGCGTCGGCCAGGGCGGCCAGGGTCGGAAACCGCTCGATGAATGCGGTATAGCGTAGCCGAACGGTCCCCGCTCGGGTCTGCTGGAGCATGGCCTCCGACACCCATACCCGGTAGGGGTCTTGCTCCCCGCGCCAGGGGAGTTCTCTTTTCTCCCGCTCGTACCAGCTCAGGATGCGCCTTCGGAACCTTCTGCGCTCGGGGGGAGTGAGCCGCAGGCTATCCGGGTTATTTTTCGTTTTGTTTGACATGCGTCGGGCCAGCCGTTATCAAGCGTGTTAGGGTTTCCAATGACGGCGCTCGAAGTTTCGGGGTAATGATAGAACATGAGCGTGGCGAACAAAAACGGATGGCGCATCAGGTGCATGGCGGCCCTGGCGGCTTTTTTTTGCGTCTGCGCATGGGCCGTGGATACGGTCGCAGCCGAGAGAATCGTCGTCGGCTTGGCGCTTGATCTCTCAGGCCCGGGCGCGATAGAGGGGCGCGAAGCCAGGAGCGCGATGTTGCTCGAAATGGCGCGAATCAACCGCAGGGGCGTCGCCGGCGGGCGCATTTTTCTCCTCACTCTCGACACCAAGGGAAGTTCCGAGGGGACTGCCGCCGCAGTTCGCGAACTCGCTCGAAAGCACAAATCCGTCGCCGTGATAGGGCCCGTCGATCATTACGCCTCCATCGCCGCCGCAAAAGCGGCGCACGAAGAACGGGTGCCGCTTTTCACCCTGTCCGCGCCCGAGGAAATTCTCGTTCCGGCTCGCCAGTGGGTTTTCTCCACCGCAAGGCCCTCGTCGCTGCCTGTTCGGCTGATGCTTGGGCACATGAAGGACAGGGGAATCAAGCGCGCGGCGATGCTGGGTTCCTCCCTGGGCTACGGCACGGAGGGGCGAGAGCAGATCACCGCGCTCGCGCCTGATTTCGGGGTGTCCATCCTCCTGAACGAATCCTTCAAGCCGGGCGAGCATAATTTCCTGCCCTTTCTGAAGCGCGCCTCCCGGCGCGGCGTCGGGGGCTTCGTGCACTGGGCGCGCGGGGGGTCGCGCGTGGATTTGGTGCGCGCCCGCGCGGCGCTCGACCTCGATATGCCGCTCTATCTCTCGCATGCGTCTCCGGGGATGTTCGGCTCCAAAAGCGGGGACAAAGCGGCCGAGGGCGTGGTGTTCCCCGCCTCGTGGTTAACGGCGGCCCATCTTCTACCCGAATCGCACCCCGTCAAGAGGGACCTCACGGCGTTTCGGAACGAGTATCTGAAGACCTACAAAAGCGAGCCGGGTGAGACGGCCGCCGCCGCCGTCGACGCGCTGCGCATATTGGCGTGGTCCGCCCGGGGCGTGGGCGCGAACCGGGCGAGAATCCCCGCAGGCGTGGAGGGAGCGCGGTATTTCACGGGACTGAACGGAACTTATGGCTTCTCCAAAAACGACCACAACGGCCTGGGCGCCGATTCCCTCGTGCTGGTGCGCGTGCGAAACGGCAAGTGGGAGTTGGTGAATGATGGGAGGTAAGGGATGATGTGTTATTCATCGTTTTGTTCGCAACCAGGGACAAATTCTGCCCCCACGTGCTATCGGAAGAGTTGTTGATCGCCCCGTCTCTTTCTCGTTAGCTGAAACAGATGAGGCGGTTCACTTTTTTTCAAGAGTTCCGAAAACGGCATTGGCTACATTCGATAGAAGACCACTTACACCGTCCGAGAAATAACCAGCGAGAAATGCTAGTGCCGGAGATACCATAGAGTGATCGGTCGAATTGCTTCCGGTCCCGGGAAATAGCCCTGTGTCAATAAGGGCAAGCACTACCAATGCATAGACGCCACCTGTCCAGGGTACGAGCAGGCGCCAATATCGGCGGTCCAGATGCCATTTTCCGGTAGCAACAGAGTGAACCAGCCATTTGATCGAATGTGTAACGCCCCCAACACACCCAACTAGGAATATAGCTACTAGCTTAGGATCGATTAGAATTATCGGTGGGGCCTCAGCGTTTGAGCTTGGAATTGTTAGCACATTTCTTCCTAGGCTCAAGAAGAGTCCTGCTGCCAAGAGACTTAAAACCAGAGAGATTAGCAGTGCTTTTGCTTCGAAACGTATCTTCTTCTTTGCCTCGGATGGATACCTGCTCTTCCAGTCCCACCGTTTGCGGTTATCGGAATACTCATCAGTTTCGACTGGTGAACATTCGCTTTCCCCCTTTGCTTCTGGTCTCTCGTTTTCTGCCTCGACTTCGTCCGTCATATTACGGAGTAACCCTATTTTTTATTCGAGCAGTCATAAAGCAAACGGTCTCTTTAGCAATTTTGCCATTAGGAAAATTACGATAATCCCATTCCGAATCTCGCCCAACAACTCCAGAGATAGCCTTTCGGAAAAACTGTGAAACAGGAGGATTCGTCAAGTTTGTCCTGACTGCGACTTCTTTGTTTCCAAAAGCCAAATACTCCTGCCTCCAGTTTTGGTTATCATAGCTGGCTTCCGGTGCTACACACTCCCAAGTGTAGTTAGCCATGGACATGACTGCCATATGAAACGACTCAAAGGTGAAAGTGGGATCGAGGATAATATGTAGGTGGGCTTGGTCGACACCGCAACCAGTGACTGAACCAGTGGTCGCGGCTCCGTGCTCGAACCAGACAAATTTCCCGTGGTAATCAAACCGCTGCGACAAGATTTGGGTTACCAGGCTAATCGGATTTTGCCCATATTCCTCGGACACCTGCACGAAATTCAAGAATGGGCGGGTCGGGACTAATAACAGCCAGAGAGGAACCAACGAACCAAGCGTAGGTGTTATAACGAAGTCGCCATCAGAAAATAAAATAGTATCCCAGGGTGCGTTTGTCGATACCTTGTCAGAACCCTGCAGTAAGGACTCGAAGCGCGATCCTTTTGCTGGGTTTGTACTATTGAGGGTCGCATCAAACATTTTAGAATTCTTCTTTGTTAAAAAAGCTTTCCACGTAATAATAAAATTCATTGTGCAATATTGCTAACTGATCATTGCGTAGCTTTTACATTAGGTCAACCTCGATGGATCGCCCCGAGTCGCGCTTAAGTGTTGATTATATAACCACAAACCCTTGACATTAGTTCGATTGAAGCGTATATATGCGACTAGATGGGTCGGCGACCATTTGGGTCGCATTTAGTGGTGGAAAGACGCCGTCAGCTACCAAATGGTCGGATTTGACCGATAACCCGGTATAATTCAAGGCGGTAAGTGGGATGTTCACGATTGCCAAGCGTACGGATTACGGTTTGATGGCTCTCTCCTACCTTGCGGAGCAGGAAGAGGATGCGGCCATCACCTCGCGAGCCATCGCTTGCAGGTTCCACATACCTGCCGAACTGCTGGCGAAGACGATGCAGCTTCTGGCCAGGAACGGACTCGTGGAGTCGAGAAACGGGCCCAAGGGCGGCTACGTTCTCTCGCGTAGACCGGAGACGATTTCGGTGGCGGAGGTCATTCGAGCCATCGAGGGTCCCATCGCCATGGCGACGTGCCAGATTGGCGACGCCACGGGCTGTGAACAATACGAGAAATGCACGATCTTTTATCCCATGGAAAAGATCCAGAAAAAGGTGACCGATGTGCTTGAGGGAATGACCCTTCAGGACATGGTCGGTACGCCGGCAGGAGAGATCAGATGAGCTTGAAGTTCCCCATTTACATGGATTACCAGGCGACGACTCCCATGGACCCGCGGGTTCATGAAGAGATGAATCCCTACTTCGACGAGAAATTCGGCAACGCCGCGAGCCGCAACCACAGCTTCGGCTGGGAGGCGGAAAAGGCCGTGGACGACGCCCGGGAGAAGCTCGCCGCCGTCATAGGCGCAGACCCGCGCGAGATCATCTTCACCAGCGGGGCCACGGAGTCCGACAACATGGCGCTCAAGGGCGTCGCCGAGATGTACAAGAAAAAGGGCAACCACATCATCACCTCGGCGATCGAGCACAAAGCCATCATCGACTCCGCCAAGCGCCTGGAGACCTGGGGTTTCGACGTCACCTACATCGAGCCTCCCGAGAACGGCATCACGACGGCCGAGATGGTCGAGGACGCCATGCGCGACGACACCATCCTCGTCTCCATCATGGCGGCGAACAACGAGGTCGGCGTGCTGAACCCCATCGCCGAGATCGGCGCGCTGTGCCGGGGCCGCGGCATCCTCTTTCACACCGACGCCACGCAGGGCTACGGCAAGATTCCCATCGACGTGGACGAGATGAACATCGACCTCCTCTCGGCTTCCGCCCACAAGGTCTACGGACCCAAGGGCGTGGGATTGATTTACGTGCGCAGGCGCAGACCGCGCGTTCGCCTTTCCGCCATCATCGACGGCGGCGGCCACGAGCGTGGAATGCGCTCTGGCACGCTGAACGTCTCGGGCATCGTCGGCTTCGGCAAGGCGGCCGAGTTGTGCATGGAGGAGATGGAGGAGGAGAACATCCGCCTGACGAACCTGCGCGACAAGTTCAAGGCCACCATGTTCGAGAGTTTGGATGAAGTGTACGTGAACGGCCATGAGACCAATCGCCTCTCGGGCAACCTGAACCTGAGCTTCCCCTACGTGGAAGGCGAATCGCTCATCATGGGACTGAGCGACGTGGCCGTGTCCTCAGGCTCGGCCTGCACCTCGGCGAGTCTCGAACCGAGCTACGTGCTCAAGGCCATGGGCCGGGGCGATGAGCTGGCGCATTCGTCGATTCGCTACGGCTTCGGGCGCTTCTCCACCGAGGAGGAGATAGACTACGTGGCCGAGAAGACGACGGGCATCGTGAACAGGCTTCGCGAGATGAGCCCGCTTTATGAGATGGTGAAAGAGGGGGTGGACCTCTCCAAGGTGGAATGGCAGTCGCATTAAAGGAGCGTTAAGCTTATTTTGATATAGAGCCTGCGGCTCACGGAAACCTGGAATCGCAGCAATTGGAAAGAGGAGAACGGGAAAATGGCTTACAGCGACAAGGTGGTCGATCACTACAACAACCCGCGCAACGTCGGCTCGCTCGACAAGGCCGACCAGACGGTGGGCACGGGCATCGTCGGCGCGCCCGAATGCGGCGACGTGATGAAGCTCCAAATCAAGGTGGACGATGGCGGCCTCATCGAGGATGCGAAGTTCAAGACCTTCGGCTGCGGAAGCGCCATCGCCTCGAGTTCCCTGGCCACCGAGTGGCTCAAGGGCAAGACGGTGGATGAGGCCGAGGAGATCAAGAACACGCAGATCGTCGAGGAGTTGAACCTCCCGCCGGTGAAGATTCACTGTTCGGTGCTGGCGGAAGACGCCATCAAGACCGCCCTGAACGATTTTCGCGAGAAAAACGGCATGCCGGTCGTCGAGCGCAAGGGTCATCACTAGAAGCGGGCGATTCACCTGCAAGGGGTAGGGTATGGAGACCGCTGCGAAAAGATTGAGCATCGAAATCACCGACAAGGCGGTGGAGCACGTGAACCGCTTCAGGGAGAAAGAAGGGGCGCAGAGCCACGTCCTCCGCGTCGGCGTGAAGGGAGGAGGCTGTTCCGGGCTTTCCTACGTCCTGCAGTTCGAGGGCGAAGAACGGATCAACCCGCTGATGGATGAGGTGTTCGAAAAAGACGGTGTCCGTGTGGTTGTGGACAAGAAGAGTCTCTTTTTCCTGGCGGGCACCTCCCTGGATTTTGAAGACGGGCTGATGGGCAAGGGGTTTGTGTTCAAAAATCCCAACGCACGCCAGTCCTGTGGTTGCGGGGAAAGTTTTTCCGCGTAACGCAACCGGGATGAAACGCGCCGCGCCCATGCCACATGGGATAGCGACGCGTTTTTCTTTTGAGTTCATTGCGCCCGGCGGTTCATGCGGGCCTGGAATCGCGAGATGAGCGAAGCGACGAAAGAAAAGCCTTTTTCCGTTTTCAATGAAGATGGCGAAATAGAAGCCATTCCCGCCGAGGTCGATCATTTCGTCTTACTGGGCGTTGGGAGAAAGTGCGATCTCGACACGGAAGCGCTCGAAACCAAATTCTACGAACTGAACCGGAAGCTTCACCCCGATTTTTTCATGGATGCGCCCGTCGCGGTGCGGATCAGGAGCCTTGATGCAACAGCCCGCATCAATGAGGCGTACCAGACCCTCAAGGATCCGATTGCCCGGGTTATCTACCTCGTGCAACTCGAAAGCGGAAAGCTCGAGGAGAACGAGCGGACGCCACCGCCCGAGTTATTCGAGGAGATATTCGAGGCCCAGGAAGCGGCAGAGGAGTTTCAGTGCTGCGTGGACGAGGAAGAAGCCGAGAATTTGCGCGAGCGCTTGAACGCGGCCATGGGTTGTTTTTCAGCGCTAAGGGATGGACAGCACACGGCGCTCGATAAGCTGGGCGCCGCATGGGACGAAGCGATGGAAAAAAACGAATCCGCGCCGCCTGAAGTCGTCAGGAAGATGCGCTCCATCCTCGGACAGAGAAACTACATCGAGAACACCCTCACGAGCCTCAAGCGCGCCCTGGAGGAGAGTGAATGAGCGAGATCGTCGGAATCGACCTGGGCACGACGAACAGCCTGGTCGCTTCCGTATCGGGAGGGGAACCGACGATACTCGCGCCTGAGGGGGAGCGCGGCATCCTTCCTTCTGTGGTGAGCTTTCGCTCCGACAGCGTTCTTACCGGCGATGAGGCGCAGGATGAGCGCGTATCCAACAGCCGGAACACAATTTTTTCCATCAAGCGATTCATGGGCAGGGGCTATGAGGACGTAAAAGATGATATGCGCCACCTGCCCTTCTGTGCGGACCCCGATGAGCGGGAAGTCGTTCACGTGCTGGCGCAGGGACGATCCTACAGCGCGCCCGAGATTAGCGCCCTGGTGCTGAGACGCCTGAAATCCCGAGCGGAAAAAATGCTCGGCAGGCCTGTCCTTCGGGCGGTGGTGACGGTGCCGGCGTATTTCAACGACGCGCAGCGCCAGGCGACGAAAGACGCAGGCAAGCTCGCCGGCCTGGATGTGCTCCGCATCATCAACGAACCCACGGCGGCTTCTCTCGCCTATGGCCTTCACGAACGAAACCGCGGCGTCGTTGCGGTGTACGACCTGGGCGGCGGCACGTTCGACATCTCACTATTAAGGATCAAGGACGGCGTGTTCGAAGTGCTCTCCACCGGCGGGGATACCCGCCTGGGCGGAGATGATTTCGATCAGGCGATATCCCGACACGTCCAGAAGGAAATCCTCGAAGAACATGGTGTGGATTTGAGCGAAATCCCCGAGGCGCTGGCCGAACTCGCGCTTTTGTCCGAACACGTAAAGAAGACGCTCTCAGACAGTGATTCTACGGAATACATCCTCGAAAACCCCGGCGGCGTCCCGCTCGCCCACAAGGGAAGTCTCGCCCGCGAGGAGATGGAAGCGCTCCTCTGGCCCATCGCCCAGCGCACGCTGGCGCCTTGCAAGCGCGCGCTTGCGGACGCAGGCCTCACGCCCGGGGAAGTGGATGAGGTCGTTCTGGTGGGCGGGTCCACCCGCATGCCCCTCATCCGACGCATGGTGGAGGAGTTGTTCGAAAAACGCCCGCATGCGGACCTGGACCCCGACGAGGTGGTGGCCCTGGGCGCGGCCGTGCAGGCGGACATCCTCTCAGGCGGCAGAAAGGACATGCTCCTTCTCGACGTGACGCCGCTTTCTTTGGGTATCGAGACGATGGGCGGCGTCATGGGGTGGATTATTCCGCGCAACACCACCATCCCCACGAGCGCCAGGGAAACCTACACCACCTTCAAGGACAACCAGACGGGCGTGGATATCCACGTCCTCCAGGGAGAACGCGAACTGGTGAAGGACAACCGCTCGCTCGCGCGCTTCCGCCTGGCGGTCGACCCCGCTCCTGCGGGTCTCGCCCGCGTGGAGGTGACGTTTCTGCTCGACGCCAACGGCATCCTGAACGTTACGGCCCGGGACCTGAGGAGCGGCAAGGCGGCCTCGGTGGATGTGCAGCCCTCCTACGGGCTGACGGACGAGCAGGTCGAGCGCATGCTCATCGAATCTTTCGAACATGCAGAGCAGGACATCCGCTCACGACAGGTCATGGACGCCAGGACCGAGGCGGAAACCATTCTCATGGCCACGGCACGAGCGATGAACGATTATGCAGAAGATGCCGTCTCTCCCGAGGAGCGCGCGAAGATTCAAGAAGCCGTGAGCGCGCTGGAAGAATCCTGCCGGGGCGAGGACGCAGGCCAGATTCGCGATATGGTCGACGCGCTCAACGAAGTCACGATGCCGCTCGCAGAGCGGATGATGGATAACGTTTTGAAATCTACTTTGGAGAACAAGAGGGTGAGCGAAGCCCTCAACGACTAGATACCGCAGGCGACTCGCGCGGGGCGCAGGGGAAGAAAATGGCGAAACTTTATTTCACAGAAGAGAAACAGACGATAGAGATCCATGAGGGCGAGAACATTCTCGAAGTGGCGCTTGAAAACGGCTTCGACCTGGATCATGCCTGTGGCGGCGTGTGCGCCTGCTCGACATGCCACGTCAAAATCCGGACGGGCGCGGATTCGTTCAACGAATCCACCGAGGATGAGGAAGATCAGCTCGACGACGCGCGTGACGTGGACCTCGACAGCCGGCTGGCCTGCCAGGCGACGCTGGAGACCGATACGGACGAAGTCATCGAGATAGAGGTTCCGTTCTGGAACGTGAACCTCGTTCAGGAAGGCCCGGACGCCGCCCGTGAACAGCACGCCCATTAGGAAATTCGGTTCAGGAGAAGAACTGGTGGACACGTTTGGCTGGGAAGACGCCGAGGATATCGGCATCGCGCTATATGAGAAATATCCGAAGATCGAGCCGCTCTCCGTCCGTTTCACGGATCTGCACGAGTGGGTGTGCGAACTCGAGGAGTTCGACGACGATCCAAAGACCTCGACGGAGGGCAAGCTCGAGGCCATCCAGATGGCGTGGCTCGAAGAATACAAGGATGCGCAGGAAGCATAAGCATATCTCCCGTTTATCGAACGACGGCGCGAAAATCCGGCTGGCGCCATGAAGCGGTTCGAACCGATAGAGATTGAATCGAGGCGAGTGACGTGAGCGAAGAACAACGCGCGGACGGAAAAATCCTGCTCTCCCGCAAGGATGCGGTGGCGACGATCACCTTCAACGCGCCCGAGCGGCTGAACGCCATCGAGTATGAGATGTGGGTGGAAATCGGCAGCCTCATGCCCGAACTCGACGCGGACGACTCGGTGCGCGCCGTCGTCTTCCGGGGCGCCGGCGAACGCGCCTTCTCGGCCGGGGCGGACATCTCTCGCTTCAAGCAGGAGCGCTACAGCTCGGAGCAAGCGAAGCATTTCTCGGAAACAGGATTCCTTCGCGGCCTCGACGCGGTGGATGCCTTCTCGAAACCCGTCATCTGTCTCATTCGCGGCGCCTGCGTGGGCGGGGGCGTGGAGCTCGCCGCCGCTACGGACCTGCGGGTCGCGGGCGAGAGTTCTCGCTTCGGGATACCGGTGGCCAAACTCGGCCTCGTGGCGGGCTATTCCGAACTCAGGCGCTTCGTGTATTCCATCGGCCCCGCGCGCACGCTGGATATGCTGCTGACCGCCAAGCTCTTCACGGCCCGGGAAATGCTCGACGCGGGCTTTCTGGCGCGCGTCGTGCCGGACGAGGAGGTGGAGGCCGCGGCGTATGAGATGGCGGAGCGCATCGTTTCCCTGGCGCCCCTGGTTCACAAGTGGCACAAGGGTTTCGTGAAGAAGGTGTTGCTCGATCCGAACCTCTCCACTCTTACCGAAGAAGAGAGGGCGCGCGAGGTCGCCTGTTTCGACACAGAAGACTTCAGGGAAGGCGTGGAGGCGTTTCTGAACAAGCGCGCGCCTGAATTCCGGGGAAAATAAAACAGATGAGCCGAAAGACGGGCGGGCCGCTAGAGGGCGTTCGCGTGCTGGAGGTCTGCCAGGTGATGGCCGGCCCGTTCTGCGGGTGCCTGCTGGCGGACATGGGCGCGGACGTCATCAAGATCGAAAATCCCGACGGCGGGGACAGCGCGCGCCGGCTGGGCCGCTACTTCGACGGCGGCGAGGCGCACGGCTTCATGAACCTGAACCGCAACAAGCGCAGCGTTTCGGTGAACATGAAAAAGCCCGAAGGCGTCGCGCTCATGAAAGAACTCGCGAAAGGGGTCGACGTGTTCGTCGAGAACATACGGCCCGGCATCATGACCCGCCTGGGGCTGGGCTATGAGGACTTGAAAGCACTGAACCCGGGCCTCGTCTACGCCTCCATCTCAGGTTATGGCGATACGGGTCCTTTCGCGGGCAAGGGCGGGTTCGACCTGGTTTCGCAGGGCCTCTCGAGCCTCATGAGCTTCACGGGCGAGCCGGGCGGCGCGCCCGCGAAGATACCCGTACCGATATGCGATCTGAACGCAGGCATGTACACGGCGCTCTCGATACTCTCCGCCTATATCCACAAACAGCGCACGGGCGAGGGACAGCGCATCGACATGGCGCTGACCGACGCAGGGCTCGGCTACACGTTCTGGCAGGCGTCGCAGTTCTTCCCATCGGGCGAGCCGCCGGAACCGCTCGGCTCAGCGCACGAGATGACGGCCCCGTACCAGGCCTTTCAGTGCAAAGACGGCTATCTGGCTTTGGGCGCCGCCAACCAGAGGAACTGGGAATTGTTCTGCGATACTATCGGGCGGGAAGACCTCCTGGAGCGCGAGGAATACGCCACCGACGGCTTGAGGCGCGAGAACTATCTCGCGCTCGCAGGCGAGCTCGAAGAGGTGTTCATCGAAAAGACGCGGGACGATTGGGTGGCGCTTCTGGATTCGGGCGGAATCCCCTGCGGGCCGATTCTGAACATGGCGGAAACTTTTGACCATCCCCAGATTCAGGCGAGAGAGATGAGCGTCGATATGGAGCACCCCGCGGCGGGCCGCATACGGGTTCTGGGCTTCCCGCCCAAGTTGTCTGCGACGCGCGTCGGCGTGAGGACGCCCGCGCCCCTGTTGGGCGAGCACACCGACCAAGTGCTGCGCGAGTTCGGCACGAGCGAGGAAGAAATAAAGAACCTGCGAGAAGCGGGCGTCGTGGCCTGAGCACATGGCCAAACCGCCGCCGCCCCTCTCCTCCGGCGTCTATCTCGTCGCCACACCGATTGGAAATTTAGAAGACATTACAGCGCGGGCTTTAAGAGTATTGCGCGAGTGCGACCTCATTGCGTGCGAGGACACCCGCCACACGGGGAGGCTGCTCTCGCGCCTCGGCATCAAGAAACCGCTCGTGAGCTACCACGAACACAACGAAGCGAGGCGAGCAGGTGAGTTGGCCGGGCGCGCATTGAGTGGCGAGCGGGTCGCCGTGGTGTCCGACGCGGGAACGCCGGGGGTTTCCGACCCCGCCTACCGGGTGGTACGCGCCGCGATTGAAGCAGGCGTCGCCGTCGTCCCCGTGCCCGGCGCATCCTCCGTTCTGGCCGCCCTCACTGCCTCGGGGCTTCCCACGGACAGCTTCGTATTCGAGGGGTTTCTTCCTTCCAAAGGCCGCAAGAGGCTTCAAAAAATCGAGGCGCTGCTGGATGAGGAGCGCACGGTCGTCGTGTTCGAATCGCCCCACAGAACGCCAAGGCTCGCAAGCGAAATCGCCGCCATCGCGCCCGCGCGGCCCCTGGCACTTGCGCGCGAGATCACGAAACTGCACGAGGAGATTCTGAGGGAGACGGCGCAGGGGCTGGCCGAGATACTAAAAGACAGAAAGATAAAAGGTGAGTGCGTCCTGCTCATCGGGCCGAAGCGAATGGAAAGGACGGACGATTGAGGGCGGAAGGCAAGCCTGAGTGAATTGTTGTATGATCACCGTTTCCCAATTACTCGCCATACCTTCAGGAGGTCACGTCATGACGCGCCCACCTATCGTAAAATTTGCAACGCTCACCCTTGCGGCTTTTCTCATTATCATCTCCACCGCATCCGCCGCGCCCAAGATGGGCCCGAAGGCGGCGGGGGAGGCCATCGTCGCGCACGTCGGAGACAAGCCGATAACGCTTGAGGCATTTAACGCCTTCATCCAACAGTTGCCGGCCAACATCCAGGCGCAGGCGCAAGCGAACAAGGCGGCGTTCCTGGAAGCCCTGATCCAGCGCATGCTCATGCTCCGGCATGCGGATGAGAGTAATTTTCTGGGCACCGAGCGGGTGAAGATGCAGATAGCGCGCGCGCGGCGCGAGATTCTCATCGGCGAGGCGCTGCGCAGAATCGAGGAGGGCGCGCGGCCCAAGGCGGCCGAAATTCTCGCGGAGTATGAGCAGAACAAGGCGAAATACACCGAGGGGGGCAAGGTTTCCGCGTCCCACATCATGGTCTCATCCGAGAAAGAGGCGAAGGATCTGCTGGCGAAGATCGTCAAGGGGGAGGATTTCGCTGAACTGGCGAAGAAGTACTCCCTGGCGCCCGAGCGCGCGCTCGGCGGGAGCCTGGGGGAGATGGAACGGGGTTACAGCAAAAGGACGGGTCTGCCCGAGATTATCGAGAAGACGGCGTTCTCGCTCGATCCGGGCGCGCACAGCGGCGTGGTTCGCAGTGTCTACGGCTGGCACGTCGTGAAAACCTCCCAAAAGCAGGGGGCCAGGCAGCTCAGCTTCCTGGACGTGCAGGAGAAAATCGTCAAGGAAATGGGCGAGCGCAACAGGCAGGAAGCGATGCGACAGAAGTTTTTCGAACTCACCGAGCGCTACAAGGTGAAAAGATATCTCAAGAACCTGAAATAGCTGCTCCAGCCTCAGTCCCTGGCTATCTCTCTCATATGCCCGCGTAGTTGGAGTGCGGGTTCTGTCCCAGCGAACTTGGGAAAGATGATCAGGGAGGGAACGAGCGCCGTCTCGCCCCCTCCTCGGCTAGAAGGCGTATCTCACCGAAATGACGGCCTTGGTCCCTTTGGATGCGATGAGGTTCACGCCCCCGAGGCTCACCTCAGCGTCTTCGTAGTTCAAGCCGAAGTTCGCGGACAATCCCCGCGCCACGTCGTATTGAACGCCCAGGGCGGCGGAGGTTTTCTCCTCTCCTTCAACTTCGCCGTAGTGGCCTTCGAGGGAGAGGCTCACGGCTCCGAATTTGATGCGGACGCCTGAGGAGACATACCACTGCTCGACTTCCAGACCGGCTGATAGAAGGCGTTCATAGCCCGCGCCCAAGTCGAACAAGGCGCTGCCGTAGATGAATTCACCGACGCCGCTGGCCGCCCTGGTGTCGAATTGCCTCAGCCCGTCGGCGGAAGTGAAAACGCCCTCGGTGTATCGCGTTGTCAGTCGGTAGTCCTTGTCGCCGATTGGACGCTGATACGTCGCCCCGAGATCGAAGTTCCCCTCCTCATCCACCACGGTGCTGAGCACCCAGGGGCCGAAGCGGCCCACATAGCCGCCGCCCCAACCCTCTAGCGAGCCGAATACGTCGTCGAAGGACAGGGAGGCTCTCCCTGCTCCGGGCGTGCGCTGCGTCTGTTCGCGTACGACGTCTGTAACGTTTCCGCCCACCACCGCTCCCCAGGAGCCGCCGACCGATAGCGCGAGATCGTCCTCGTATTCGTCATCCACCCTGGAGGCGAAGCCCGAATCGGGGGAGGCTTCCGGGTCGGTGGCGTATTTCCCGAGATAGGTCAGGCGAACCCGCCAGCGGTTGGGCAACTGCGTCTGCGCGCCTAGCTGAAAGCTGCCGTCCAGGCTCTCGTCCGTATCGTCATCGTCATCGTTTCCCAGGCCGAAGGTCGATGCTCCCTCGATCATGCCTCTCAGGAGGAGCGTTACGTCGCCTACCTCGGTGGCGAGCGGGGCTTCGAGCATTGAGAAGTCATCGTAATTGAAAAACATTTCCTCAGCCGAGGCGGACCCCTTCGCCCCGATAGCGCAAGTGAAAATTATCGCTGCCCAAAAAAGGCGAATTCCCGGGGTTGTTTTACACGTTGTCATGATCTCAGGCCTTTTTCGGAAAAGTGGAGAGAAAGGCCTGGCGTGCGATGGCGCGGCCGGCTTTCAATGCTTCCGTATTGTCGATTTCCCAGTGAACGCCGCCGTAGATACGGCTGAGTCCGTTTTCTTCCGCCATGTGGGAGAGACTCTTCCAGTGTCTGGTGACGCCTTTTAATTGCGGCCACAGCACCTCATCGGGCGAACGGCCCGAGAACGAAATGTCGTCGCGTTCATGGATAAGCGCGATCATCTCGGCGGCGGCGGCGCCGAAGGTGGAATGCCCCGAAGTGAAGGAGGGAAATTCCGGAGCCGGAATGAAGCTGCGCCAGCCGGGTTGCCGCACCACCCGCGAATCCGGGTTGCCGAGCCTGGGCGCGCGGGCGCGAATGGCGGTTTCCGGACGGAGGATGTCGTGATGGTACTTGTTGTCCCACGCGCTGATGGAGGCGTCGCACTGCGTCATGCCTATCAATGCGAAGGCGCGTGCGAGTTCGATGAAGCTCAAGCCTCTGTCCTGCAGAATCTGTATGGCGATGCAGATCATGTGCCCTGGCGCCGTGACGCCCCAGGGACCGTCTTCCCAGAAAAGCGCGATCTGGGACTGATCGGCGGTTCGGATGGTGCTTTCCATTCCTCCCAGGCGGCGTATTCTGTCGAACTCCTCTGCGAATTCCGGGCTCGCCGGATCGTAGAAGCCCGATGCGCGAAACTGCGAACCGCTCTTCATGGTCCAGGGCTTGATTCGCCCCTGTCCCGGATAGAGGCCGCGATCGAAAGTGGGAAACGCAGGGCCGGGATTCGTCCCGTAGAACGGGCCGGTGGGCGCCCATCGCAGCGAATCCGTGCGCCGTTTGTAGCGTCCGAGATAATAACGGGACTCGCTGGGCTCGGCGCCGTCGTTTGTCCGCATCCTCAGCACCTTGCGGGCGGCCGCGCGGCCCCACCTGACGCCCAGGGACTTCGCTTCGCCCGCGGGATAACGCTCCAGGAACGCCATGCGCTCAAAAAGAAAAGGCTGCTGGAACGCTTCCGCGGCCGCGCTTGCGAAAGCCACGCCGTAGGCGACTTCCGGGTCCGCGCCGCGCGGGCCAACGCCGACCCCGAAGGGTTCTTCGTAAGCCTGGAGAATTCCGTTTGCGGCGAGAAAGCCGGCGGCCATGGGCAGAGCGCAACAGTATGCCGCCAGGGGCGGGGTGGCTCTTTGGTCACGCACCTGCTGTAAGGCCGCGTCGACCCAATGAAAGACGGGGTTCTGGTTTTGGGGCTTGAGTATCTGGCTCGTATAGGATGCCTTGTGTCCGTGGGGGCTGACGCACCCGGTCGCGAGGAGAGTAGAGGCGGCCGCCGCACTCTTCAGAAACTGCCTTCTCGTGTAGTTCATTTCTCGGGTCCTCTGTCTGAATACGATGAATAGCTTTCCCGGACCCATTTTCCGCGCTTTCCACAGTCGAGAACCCGCACCTTGAGCGTAGCCGCGCAGCTTGCCGTCCTCGCGCACGTTTCCGGACAGGCCGAAAGACGCAATGGCGGCGCGGCGCTCTTGGTTGACTTCTTTATGTTGGAAAAAGACGAACAGGCAGGGACTTACCTTCCGCTCTTACCATAACTTTCTATTCCGTGGCGCACCGACCTTTCTCTGCTAACCCTTGGAACTAAAAACCAGGACGAATATATGTGCTTGAGAATTCAAATATGAAAAGCCGGCCGGTTCTGGCGAAAACCCAGCGAATCTGTGTCTCTTAACGATGCGGTGTTTTCCAGCCAGTCCAATTCTCGTGTTGGTCGCGCAGCGTAAGTCTCATGATTCATAGACCAGGTCAAGTGGCGGGGAGGGCCGCCGTTTTTCCAATGCTCCCGGAACTCTCAAGCAAGGGTTGAAAAGGCGTCCCCCTACTTCGGCTCCAGGCCGTGTCTTTTCATGTAGGCCTGCAGCCAGAGCGCGAGGGCCAGGGCGATTATTCTGATTGCCAAGGCAGGTTTCGATAGAACTCCGAGACACGCGCAAAACAACATTCGAATTCTGGAACTTCACTTAATTCGAGTTCCATCGTTTGCCATTCTGCGTGTGAACGCGTTTTAATCTCGGGGTCGTTTAGGGATAAATCTGTTGGCTCGATTCGGCGGGATCGGCATTTCTCAATAAAAACATCCAGGATTTGTGCACGGAGGGCATCATCAATCTCATGTTTTCCGATCAGCAAGTCGAGATCGTAGACATCTTGTCGACGGTTACGCCTACGCGGCACTTGTTGAAGCATGGCGCGAAATTTTTCGGCAATGAGATCGACAAGGCCATAGGCACGCAATTTCTGTCCGCCAGTGAGTTCCAGCACCTGGATATGTTGTAATGTCTCGTTGAACGATATGTCGAGGTCAATCATCTCAGAAACTTTACCCTCCGAAAGCCTCGTTTCTTGTTTTGTCCCACGCCGAGCGTAGGCGATTTTGAGTTTCAGGGCGGGAAAATCTGCGTTTTCGAACTTAGTCTTCCTGGGCATCCTTTTTAGAGAATGAGTTATTAGGACGAGATCGGCATAGCCTAGTGCAGCGGCAGCGCGTGGGAACGCTGCATCCAGTTTTGTCCGTATCATGTCGCCGGTATTGTGTTTGACGATGAGTTTTGTAGTCATATCGATATCGGTCGTTTGTCTTGGGCTGTCGTAGGCAAGTCCCATGAGAATGCCACCTTTTAAGAACATCTTTGCGTTTAGGGGAGTTGTAATCGCTATAGCGTTGAGGACGATCTCCACCGTCTGGCGTTGCCGGTAGGCGACAGGGTCGGCTTTTGCGTTTTCGACCCACTTTGCAACATCGATTTTGTAATTGGGTTCAGGCATTGAGCGAGATCATCCATTTCTCTGAAAAGATGGGTGCAAAATTTTTAGACGGGTCAAGTTTGCGGCTGCCGCCACGCTGTGCGTATATCTTCCAAGATTCGATTTCACTGTGATGCAGGCTTAAGCGTTCTTCTAGAATGTATCCTGCTCGACTTTTTACAAGTCCACTTTTGGCAGTGCCGACCGCTGCAACGATTTCTTCAAAATAGGTTTTCGCGTGCTCTTCCCATACATCAAGAACGTGAGGCATGCCACCACAAAGATCGGGTTTTTGGAGCATGTCGAGGAAAGTTTGTCCGATAGTTGAGAGAAACACTCCATCCCCCCGATTCTTCAGAAACGCACCTGCTGTTTTGCTCTCGTGAATTCGGACGGCCCGGCGTCGTACGACAGGGGGATGACCGACGATCTTTAGCGGGAAGAGATTGGTTTCTCCCTCGCCTAGGTTTTGCGTCATATATGCCCTTAATCGGGCCGCGGTAGTCTTGCGATCAGGGCGAGACAGCATCAAGGCATCCGGCCTTCGGTCGGTGAGTCCCCATCGCTGCATAGCGGAGAGGTGGGAAATATAGCATGTTGGATCGACGAGGCAGACAATGCTTTCAGCTGGCAGATCCGAAATGGCCAACACCCTGATGACGCGCGCGCCATAATCCCGATCGGGCCCGATTACGCCTTGACTATTCAGGTTCGACCTAAGGCGAAAGTAGTCTTCCCGGCTTGGAGTAACGTGGCGCAGATATAGTTTCTTGTCTGGTGATTCTCGATACATTCTGTGAATGATTTGAAAAAAGTCGAACTGGGTGAGAACCGGTTTACCGTTTTCTTCCAGCAAACCCGCCAAGTAGATGCTGGCTCGGGTTGGTTTTCCTGTGATTCCTCCTGGATAGTACTCCGTCATTGTCCCAAAACTCCATGCGGATTATATCAGGAGTATAAGTATATAAACGTCCTTAGGACGTTTATATACTTATACTCCTGTATAGTCAAGAGAGAATCTGTATATCTATTGAATGTGTTTAAGACTGGTTATCACTCTCAGGAAAGTGAAATAATATAGATTATCTTCTTATATACGTCCTTAGGACGTATATAAGAAGATAATCTTTTTGTCAAGTATATTATTCGTAGGCGTGCGAAAAGTCATTGAGGGATACTGTAGTCGTTACGAACGATAAAAATGGTGATTATAATTTTGTGTTCAGATGGACTTAAATTGGAAGTCTGTGATTTTAAACCCATTCCTGTGATTTAAGTTCTTGAAACGCGTCCCCCTACCTCGGCTCCAGGCCGTGTCTTTTCATGTAGGCCTGCAGCCAGAGCGCGAGGGCTAACGAGACGAACATGAAGGCGATGATCGTCAGGAAGGGAATGAGGTAGCTTTTCGTGTAATCGAACATGAAGCCCGCGAACGGGGCGCCGACGACGCCTCCGAGGCCGTAGCAGATCTCCATGAAGCCGATGATGACGCCGTAGGTGCGGCCCCCGAAGCAATCTCCCGCCAGGGCCGAATAGCATGCGCTCATGGCGCCGATGCCGATCCCGTACACGAGCGCGAAGGCGTAGCCTGGCAGGATGCCCCCGCCGAAATGGGGAATGAGGATCAGCAGCGTCAGGCCCGCCGCCACCACCACGGCCGCAAGCGCCACCCCGCGTCCGCGCCCGATGATGTCGCCTACCCATCCGCCGCCGATGCTTCCGAACGTCCGGATGAAGCCGACGGAGCCGAAGATGACAGCCGCCAGTGCGGTGCCGTACCCCACGTCGACGAGATAAAGCTGCAACTGGCTCATGATGGTGTTGTTGTTGAGCCCGATGGCAAAGACCATCAGCAGGAGGCACCAAAAGCGGATGTCACGCTTCACGACCGTGAAGACCTCCCACACGCCCTTGCCCTCGCCGCCGTGGCCGACGCCCGCTCTCGCCATCTCCTCGGGCGTGCGCGGCGGGCCGCCGTCCGGCCCCTGGCCGACGTCTTCGGGCACGTCGCGCAGGAGCACAAATGCGGCAGGCGCTACGACGCACAACAAGACCAGGCCGAAGATCATGTACGTGTAGCGCCAGCCGACGGACGCGATGAGCCGTTCGATCAGCGGCGCCAGGACGAGGATGCCGATTCCGATACCCGAGAGCGCGATGCCCGTGGCGCGGCCTCGTTTTCTGACGAACCAGCGCGGGATGATGGCGCTGTGCGTGGAGAAACCGCTCAGCGAGAGGCCGTAGCCGGCGAAAAGCCCGAACAGGATGTAGAGGTGCCAGAGCGAGGACACGAAGAAACACGAGATGAAGGTGAGGCCCAGTATCACCGAACCCCAGGGCATGATGGCGCGCGGGCCTTTTTTCTCGAGGAGCGAGCCCGCAAACGGCGCGCCGATGGCGTAGGTGGCCATCGAGAGCGAGAACGCCCCGCTCAGAAGGCCCCGGCTCCAGCCGAACTCCTCGAGCAGGGGAACCTGGAAGATGCCGAAGGAAAACCGCGTGACGACGTGGAAGCCCAGCGTGGCGAAAGAGAGCCATACGATGAGCCAGCCGTAGTAGAATCTGGGCTTTTTAGCGGGGCTGTTTCCTGGGGAACTGGACATTCGCTTCCTTATTGTTGCGATGAATCACGAAATTTGAGGGGAGTATACACGCCGCCCGCGCTCCGGGAGAAGCGCCGTATCATATTTCCCAAAAGGACATCGCCGTCTGAACGTGGATGTCCACGGTGTCCGCAGGGTTCAGGGCGTATCCCCCGCCCAGGGTGCCCGCCACGGGAATCCCGCGCGCCCGGCACTCTTCGAGGATGTAGGCATCGCGCCGCTTCAAACCCTCCTTCGAGAGCTTGAGCGTTCCGAGCTGATCCCCCGCATAGGGGTCCGCCCCCGCCTGATACATGACCAAGTCGGGCGCGTGTTCATCGAGCATCTTCGGGACGTGTTTTTCGAGATGGGGGAGGTATTCATCCTCGGTGGCGAGGTCGTAGAGACCGACGTCGACGTCGCTTCTCTTCTTTTGCGGGTAGATGTTCTCCTGATGGATGGAGAAGGTGAACACCGCCTCCTCGCGCCTGAAGATAGCGGCGGTGCCGTTTCCCTGGTGCAGGTCGCAATCGATCACGGCGGCTCTTTCGACCGCGCCCTCTCTTATGAGGACGCGTACGGCGACCGCCAGGTCGTTCACGTAGCAAAACCCCTCGGCCTGATCGGCGAAGGCGTGGTGGAAGCCTCCGGTGAGGTTGATGGCGCGGCCCCTATCGAGCGCCTCGCGCGCGGCGAGAACCGTGCCGCCCGTCGCCAAAAAGCTCGCGTCCACGATCTGCTTGCTGATGGGGAGCTCGCTCGGCGCCGTGCGCGCGGTGTGAACGCCCGAGTAAAGGTCCGCCAGATATTCCTGCGTATGGACGAGGGCGAGTTCCTCCGGCTCAGCGGCGCGCGGCGCGAGAAAAGCGCTCTCTGGCAGACCGGCTTCTCTCAGTCTGGTGTGGGTTTTCTGGTATTTCTCGGCTTGCAGGACGTGCTGGCCGATGTAGGCGTAATAGCCTTCGTGAAAGATGAAAACGCAGTGCTCGGGAGGCGCTCTCATCGCGAAAGCTAGATGATGCCCTTGTCCCTGAGCGCGGAGATAGCCGAGTCGTCGTAGCCGATTCCCTCCAGCACCTCGTCGGTGTGCTTGCCCATGGGAGGCCCCGCCCAGCGGATGGCGCCCGGCGAGCCGTTCAGACGCGGAATCACGTTCTGCATCTTGATGGGGCCGAGCTCCTCATCCTCCACGGTGGTGATGGTCTCGCGCGCCTGCACCTGGGGGTCCGCCATAAACTGGGCCACGTCGTAGATGGGCCCCAGGGCGCATTCGTGTTTTTCGAAGTGGGCGATCGTCTCCTCGAGCGTGTGCTCGCTTATCCAGGCCTGGATTGCGCCGTCGAGTTCGGCCATGTTCTCGACCCGGCCCGCCTGGGTCACCATCCTGGGGTCGTCGCCCAGGTCCTCTCGCCCCACAGCGCGCATGACGCGCTTGAAGATGTTCTCGGCACTCGCGGATATCACGACGTAGCGCTCGTCCTTGCAGCGGTAGGCGTTTCTCGGCGCGGCGAATGGGATGGCGTTTCCGGTGCGCATCTGAACGTAGCCGAGCTGATCGTATTCGAGCGGCTGGGGGCCCAGCACCATGGTGATGGGTTCGTAGATGGCGATGTCTATTTCCTGTCCCGGCGCGTCGTGTACGTCGCGGTGGTAGAGCGCCATCATCACGGCGTAGGTGCCGCACAGCGCGCTGATGCCGTCTGCAAGCGCGAAAGGCGGCAGCGTGGGCGGCCCGTCGGGAAATCCCGTGATGTGCGCGAAGCCGCTCATCGCCTCCGCCAGGGTGCCGAAGCCGGGCCTTTGCGCGTAGGGGCCTTTCTGCCCGAAGCCGCTCGTTCTGGCGAGGATGAGCTTGGGGTTCAGGGCGTGGAGGCTCTCCCAGGAAAAGCCCCACCGCTCCATCGTGCCGGGGCGGAAGTTCTCCACCAAAACGTCGGCGTTCTCGCACAACTTGCGGAGGACCTCCTGCCCCTCGGGTGAGGAGATGTTGCAGGTGATGGATTTCTTGTTCCGGCTCGCGAGCTTCCACCAAAGCGAAACGCCGTCTTTCTGGGAGGCGAAGTTTCTCAGGGAATCGCCGCGCGGGTGCTCGATCTTGATCACATCGGCGCCGAAATCCGCCATGTAGGTGGCTATCCAGGGGCCGGCGAACAGGGTTCCGATGTCGATGACCCGCACACCTTCGAGCGGCATTTGTTTGTGTTCACTCATGAATTCGGCGCTTCCTTAAGATTAGGGGCCGGCGCTTCGAGGCCCCGGACAGTTTCACGAAGTACGTTTCGCGGGACGCCCCGATGGTAGCAAAGCGCGGATGCGCCAGCAACGATTTCAGGGGATTCACGCCCCATGCCGACTGGCCGTTCTGCGGGATATCGATCCCGACCGGGCAGGGTTGTCTTCTTTCTTGCAGGGTCCGCATACGGGGTTGTTGAAAAAGCCCGACGAGGGAGGGTTTGACCCCGCTGGTGCGGCGGTGGGCTTCGCATGACGGGGAGGAGAGGGCGAGGGGGTGTTTTCTAGCCAAGGGATAAGTGGCTCGCTGAGGCGAAACTTCCTTTTTGCGTGGACTTATCTCTCCCATGTTGGGATAATCCAGATTCCTGGAACGGCCCTTTTTCTTTTCGGGCTTTGCCGCATTCGGAGGTTTCGCATGAAGTCTTTTCTCATCGCCTTGTTGTTCGCGTTGTTGTTCCTGGCCCCCGCGCACCTGGGCGCGCCCACGCGCACCACGGATGGTCTGGTTTTCATGACCCAGGACGCCGAGGCGAGGCGCTTCGGCGGTTTCCGATCCTTCGGGTTCCGCGGCTCGCGCGGGTTCGGCAGCTTCGGGCGCAGGGGCTTCTCGAGGCGCTCGTTCGGCTCGCGCCCCCGGGCGCGCAGCTTCTCTCGCAGACCGCTCCGGAGGTCCTCGTTCCTGGGCGGGGGCTTAGGCTCGGGCCTCTTCGCCGGCATCGGCGGGTTTCTGCTGGGCGGCATGATAGGACGCATGCTCTTCGGCGGGATGGGCGGTATGGGAATGGGGGGCGGATTCGGAATTCTGGAAATTCTCCTCATCGGCGGCATCATCTTCTTCATCTTCCGGATGATGAGAAACCGCACCGCCGCCGCTTCCCAGGAGCCGCGCTATTCGGGAGAGCGCTACGCCGAGGCCGACCCCTACGGCGTGGGGGGATATGAGGAGGAGCCGCACGACAGGCACGAAGAACCCCGCAGGCAGGAGAGGTCAGGCGGCGTATACCGCGGCCCGGACATCGGCAAGACGGGCGGCGCGAGCCGCTTGGCCCGAGGTTCGAGCGGTGGCCCGACCCCCGGGGATCGGGCCACCCACCGTGATTCCGCGAGCGATGCGGCTTTGCGGAAAATGGCCGAGAGTGACGCATCCTTTTCCGAGCAGGCCTTCGTCGGCCTGGCGAAGGAGAACTTCATCCGCTTCCAGAACGCCTGGACGGCGCGCGATCTTTCTCCTGTCCGCGATCTCATGGACAAGGAGATTTACGGCGAGGTCCAGCGCGACATCGAGGGCTTGAAGAGCGAGGGTAAGATCAACAAGCTCGACGACGTGGACATCAAAAGCGCCGAGATTGTCGAGGCCTGGAACGAAGAGGGTTATGATTTTATCGCCGTGCGCTACGAGGCGAGTCTTTGCGATTACGTGGTGGAAGAGCGAAGCGGGAATATCGTCGAAGGCAGCCGCACGGAGCGGGTGAATTTCTCGGAGCACTGGACATGGGTGCGGCCCGAGGGACCGAACACGTGGTTCCTCTCCGCCATCGAACAGGCGTAAACCCTGGAAAATCCTACGGAGCGGACACCTTATCCGAATCGGGGGCCGGGGCTTCCGCTTCCTCGTCACCGTAGCGCCTGCCGCCTTCCCAGTCCTTGAGCGACCACCAGAAATAGATGATGCTGCCCATGATGGCCGTCATGACGAGGGCGAAACCCACCAGAAAATACAGTGGCAGCGCGGAGCGGTAGGCGACGGGCTGGGTCCCCGCAACGGTCGCCGCGCCCCCCGTCGTTTGCGCGGGCGGGGCCGTTTTCGCCTGGATAATGGCTTGTTCGGCCTGGAACGCCGTGTAGCCCCAGTAGATCATCCCGCCCAGTAGCGCGAGTATGAGGACGGTGCAGACGGGCCATTTGAGGCCTGCTTTTTTCGTCTCGCTCAATTTCTCACCTCGGGTATCACCTCTTCCGCCAGAAGCGCCATCTGGTCCATCTCCTCATCCGCCGGACCCGCGTGCTTGAAGATGAAGTGCGTTGCGCCCGCCTCCTGGAACGCCGCTATCTGCTCCAGGCACCGCTCGCGCGGCCCATAGAATAAATACTTTTGGGCGATGCCGTCAAAATCCATGTTGTAGCGCCTGGAGAGATTCCTGATGCCCTCGCGCAGGGCGTGCTCCTCATCCTCGTGGACGTAGATGAACGCATGGTGCGCCGGCGTCCACGCGCCCCCTTCGATGTCCAGCGTCCTACCCGCTTCCTCCGCCCATTGCCTCATGTCTTCCAGTCCCCTGGCGAAGCGGGGAGCAGAAAACATATAGGAGACGTAGCCCTCGCATCTGAGCGCCGCTCTTTTCCGGGCGGCGTCGCTGCGTCCACCTACCCAGATGGGGGGACCGCCCGGCGTGGCCGGGGCGGGCGTCTGGCGCGCGTCCGTAAAGTTCCAGAAGCGCCCCTCGTGACTCACCTTATCGCCGCTCCAGAGTTTTCGCACGATTTCGATGGACTCATCCGTCCGCGCGCCGCGTTCTTTGACGGGCACGCCGCAAAGCTCGAACTCGGTTTTTCCCTCGCCTCCCACGCCGACGCCGAAGACGAAGCGTCCCCCGCCCGTGAGGTAATCCACCGTGGCGGCCGTCTTGGCGGCGATGGCGGGGCGTCTCAGCGGCAGGAGGTAGACCCCCACCCCCAGCGTGATGCGGCTGGTGCGCGCCGCGAAGGCGGCCAGCGTGGTGAGGCTCTCGGTGTAGTGGCCGTAAAAGGAGATGTGATCGCCTATCCACAGGGAATCGTAGCCCAGGGATTCGGCGGATTCTACGAACGCATACGATTCCTCGGGCGTAAAGATGCGTTCGGGGTGCATGCCGAAGCTGATGCCGAATTTCGTTTTCATCCCTGATGTTCCTCGTTCACGATTTCAGTTTCCGCCCCTGTGGATAATGATGAGGAAACTAGAGTACCCGCCAGCCCCGGTCAACTCGTCCGGGCGAAGCGCTGGAATGTGAGAGGGCCCTCAAATCCTGCGTATCGGCTCGATCATGTTTTGACACTCCACTCGGGCGACCTTAATATCCCCTCGCCGCTGTTCTCATCGTTATGTATCGTATTCTGGAAAGGGGTTTTTCGTGGTTCAGGTTCGGGCGTTTCGCGCGCTGAGGTATTCAAATATCGCACCGGAAGAAATGGGAGAAGTCTCCTCCCCGCCTTATGACGTTTTTACGTCCGAGATCAGGCGTTCGTTTTATGAGCGCCACCCCCTGAACATCGTGCGGCTGATTCAGGGCGAGATACTGGAGGGTGAAGACGGAGACGCGGGCCGCGTGGGGCGCGCTGTTGATTATCTCAAGGACTGGCGCGCGAGCGGGGAGATGACCCTGGACGAAACGCCCGCGCTCTACCCCTACCGCCAGCGCTTCGCGCTGCCCGACGGAACGCGCCTGGAGAGAAACGCGTTTTTCGCGGCGGTGAAGCTCGAACCCTACGGCGCGGGTGAAATCCACCCTCACGAGCAGACCTTCCCCAAGCCCAAGGGTTATCTGTTTGATCTGTGGGGGCGGAGCGGCGCGCATCTCGGGCCGATTTTCAGCTTTTACGACGAACCCAACGAAACGGCGAACAACGCCTTAAAGAACGCGGAGAAGGGCGCGCCTATCGCCGATTTCGAGGACGACGGCGTGCGCCATACCCTGTGGCGGTGCGATGATCCAGAAGTCATCGCGCTTGCGCAGGAATCGCTCCTCGGGAAAGAGGCGTTCATCGCCGACGGCCACCACCGCTATGAGACGTCCCTGGACTTGAGAGACGCTGCCCGCGCGAATGACGCCCCCTTGGGGAGTGAGGCGGACTACACGCTCATGTGCCTGGCCAACATCGCGGACCCGGGCATGGTGATTCTCCCCACCTACCGGCTCCTCAAGAAGGTATCCGCCACGACCGGAGAAGCGCTCGCCGCCTTGGCCGGGAAATACGATGTCCTGGAAGAAGCGGCGCCCGAGGCCGGCGGCTGCGGCCGGGTGGCGGAGCGGCTCTCGGCGTTATCCGGAGCGAACGGCGGGGCGAGCGTGTTTTGTGTCTATGACGGCGGCGCGAACGTCCGCTATCTGATTGGCAGACATGACGCGGCAACCGCATCGGTGGAAGAAGCCGTCGCCGCGCTCGATGTGAGCCGTCTCCATGCGGACATCGTGGACGGCGCATTCCAGGCCTCTCACGAGGAAGGGGACATCGCCTTCACACCCGACCCGGAATTGGCGCTCTCCTGCGCAAGGAGCGGGGAGTGCGCGGTGGCTGTTTTGCTGAATCCCACGCCCCTCGAGTCGGTGTGCGAGATCGCCAAGGCGGGCGGGAAGATGCCGCACAAGTCCACCTATTTTTATCCCAAGATACGCACGGGACTCGTCGTTCACGCATACGCTCCCCCGGCAGGGGATTCCTCCTGACGCTTGCGGCATGAAAATACAAAACGCGCGATTCATCACAAGCGCCGCCGATCGTGGTGGCTGGCCGAGGGCGGCGTTGCCCGAGGTCGCCTTCGCAGGCAGGAGCAACGTGGGCAAATCCTCGCTCATCAATTCCCTGACCAACCGCAAGAACCTGGCCAAGACGAGCGCTACGCCGGGCAAGACGCAGCTCGTCAATTTTTTTGCTGTGGATGATCGCTTCAACCTCGTGGATTTGCCGGGCTACGGCTACGCGAAGGTGCCGCTTGCCGAGAGGGCCCGCTGGCGGCCCATGATCGAGACCTATCTCGAGCACCGCGAGACGCTCCAGGGCGTGGTGGTGCTCATCGATTCGCGCCGGGGGGCGCGTGAGATGGACATGCACCTCCTCGAATGGCTCGCGGCGGTGAACCTGCCGGCCTGTCTGGCGCTCACGAAGGCGGACAAGCTGAAGCAAAACGAGCGCAAAGGCGTTCTGGACGCGCTCGTGAAAACCATGGTGGACGGCGGCGGATTGTACGGCCACTGGTCCGGCCCGATTCTCTGCAGCGCGAACACGGGGCTCGGCAAGCGGGAGATTCTCGCCCAGATGGCCGAGTGGCTGAGCGAGCCGCCCCGCGACGCGCCCGCCGCATAAATTCTGAAGGGGAGGATTCTCGCAGCATGCGCGCATATCTGCTAGAGTGGGCCATCGACCGCCTGAAAGAGCGTTCCGACAAAAAAACAGCGCCATTGCGCGATACATCTTCTGAGGACGAGCGTGCCGGAAAAGAAAAAAGCGGCTCCGAAAGCAGCCAGGAAGAAAGCGGCGAAGCCAAAACCAAAAGCTGACGTGCGCGGCTGGGCGCCGGGGGTTCCAAAGGAAAAGCCGAAGGGCAGAACCTATGACGGCCCCTTGAGCGTGAACGCGAAGCCGAAGAAGGCGGACAGGATTTTCTTCGGCACGGGCGGGGTCCCGCATTCGGCCAAGCCGCAGACCCACCCGGCGGCGGTGCGAAGACTTCACGATCTGGGCCTGGGCGTATACGAGATGGAATTCGTCCACGGCGTGCGCATCAGGGAGGAGACCTGCGATGAGGTGATGGCCGCCCAGGCCGAGACGGGCGTTCAGGTCACCGCGCACGGGCCCTATTACGTGAACCTCTATTCGCTGGAAGATGAAAAGGTGGCGGCGAGCAGAAAGCGCGTGCTCGACACCGCGCGCGCCCTGGCGAAGTGCGGGGGCGACGGCGCGTGCTTTCACCCCGGGTTCTACCAGAAACGTGACCCGAAAGAGGTCTACGACTTCATCTGCAACCAGATAGGAGAGCTCGCCGATATCCTGGAGGAGGAGGGCTGTGCGGTTCGCCTGGATCCGGAGACGACGGGCAAGGGCACGCAGTTCGGCTCGATCGAGGAAATCGCCGATATGGGCGGCGATCTAAAAGGCAAGAACGTCGGCTTCACGATAGACTTCGCGCACATTCACGCGCGCTCGGCGGGCGCGCACAACACGTATGACGAGTTCGGCGCGCAACTGGAGCTTTTGAAGAACAGGATGGGCGACGACGTTCTCAAAACCTTACACATCCACCTCTCGGGCATCGCGTATTCGGACAAGGGCGAGGCGCATCACCTCGAACTCGACGAGTCGGACATGAATTACAAGGACTTGTTCCGCGCCCTCATCGATTTCGGCGCCGAAGGCCGGGTGGTGTGCGAGTCTCCGGCGCTCGAATACGACGCGCTCATCATGCAGCGAGAATACAGAAAGCTGAACGGCGGCTAGCCCGCTCGATGAGAATTCCCCTCTAAAAACCGGTTCGAAGAAGGAAGACAACATGACGATTGTGGAACAGATTGCGGCGTTCGCCGCGAACAGCAGTTTCGATGACCTCTCCGAAGAGATGCGCACGCAGATGAAGACCCTCATGGTCGACACCATCGGCTGCGCCATCGGCTCGCTGGGCGAAGGCCCCGTCCGCTACCTGCGCGAGCAGGCGGATGATTTCGGCGGCGCGCCGCATTGCACGCTCATCGGCGGCGGCAAGAGCGCACCCGACGCCGCGGCGTTCTATAATACCTCGCTCATCCGCTATCTCGATTTCAACGACGGCTTCATGGGGAAGCTCGCCACCTCGCACCCGAGCGACAACACGGGCGCCGTGATGGCGGCGGCCGAATACGCCGACGCGAGCGGAGCGGAGTTCATGACGGCGCTTGCGCTTTCGTATGAGGTGCAGTGCCGCCTTTGCGACAGCGCGCCTTATGAGAAAAGAGGCTTCGACCAGCCCATGGCGGGCGCCTACGCCGTGGCGGCGGGCGCCTCGCGCGCCCTGGGGCTGGATGCGGAGAAGACGGCCAACGCCATTGCCATCAGCGGTGTGAGACAGAACCCCCTGCTCATCACGCGCACGGGCGAACTCTCCCACTGGAAGGGCTTCGCCTATGCGGCGGGCTGCCACACCGGGGTGCACTCGACGTTTCTCGCCATGCGCGGTGTAACGGGGCAACTCCTGCTGATGGAAGGCCCACTGGGCGTTTTCGAGTCCGTGACGGGCGAGTTCGATGTCGACTGGTCGGACACTTCCTTGAGCAAGATGCTCGAGATCAGCGTGAAGCGCTACAACGCGGGGCTTCACTCCCAGACGGCCATCGAGGGCGTCATCGACATGAAGCGAGAACACGGATTCAGTCCCGAGGACATCGAGGACGTTGAGATCGGTATCTACGAGCGCGCCTATTTCATCATGGGCGAGGGCAAGGCGGGCGCGCGCGAGCACGTGCTGAACAAGGAGACGGCGGACCACAGTCTTCCTTACGTGCTCTCGGCGGCCATCATCGACGAGCAGGTGCTTCCCGCCCAGTACGAGGAAGCGAGAATCCGCGCGGACGACGTGCAGACGCTTCTCAAGAAGGTACGCACGACCAATTCCGATGAGATGACGGCCAGGTATCCCGCGCAATCTCCCGTGCACATTACCATCACGCTCAAGGACGGGACCGTCCACAAGCTGGACAAGCCCACCTGGGAGGGACATTTCACCACCCCGATGAGCTGGGCGACGGTGAACGAGAAGTTCGAGGCCCTGAGCGAGGCCCGCACGGACGCCTCCTTGCGCGCGGAGATCGTGGACGCCATTTCGAGACTTGATTCGATCCGCATCAAGGAGCTGGCCGCCCTGCTCGAAAGAGTGAACACGCCGAAGTAGCGCAAAACACCCCCGGGAACGATATTGATAATGAAGCGCGCCCAGAAGCCCGGGCGGCGCACACCGGCTTCAAGGGAGACTTGAGATGTCCGATAAGGAAGTGACGGTCTATTCATCCACGTTCTGAGCGCCGTGCAAGGCGGTGAAAGAGTTTCTTTCCCATCATGGCGTGGCGTACACGGAAAAACTCGTCGATCAGGACGAAGAAGCCCTGGAGGAACTCTTCCAGCGGGCGGAGATGCGGGCCACGCCCGTCATATTTATCGGCGAGGAGAAGGTGGTCGGCTTCGACAGGGCGAAACTCCAGGCGCTTTTGGGGCTCGCCGCGTGAACGGGAGGCGGAAGACGCTTCCCTGCCCCGGCTGTGGGCAGGAGATACCCGTCCCGTGGGACGCGAAGGTTCGAGACCTGATCGATTGCGGGAACTGAGCGGGGGTCAGGTTCCGCCTGGGCCGGGCGGAGGGGGCGGAGGTGCTCAGTATCGTGCAGATGGTTTCATGCCCTGTTTGCGGCGTGCGCATCCCGGTGGATGATGATACCCCCGCAGGCGCTGTTATCGAGCACGACGGAAAAAGGCTTCGCCTGGAGAAGGAGTTCGGCGCGTTTGTTCTTACGCCTACGGAATAGGGGCGAGTTGAGCTAGAGGTAACGAGTGGAGGACAAGCAAAACCAGGGTATGTTTTCTTCGCTGTGGATTGTTGATAGAGTGTTAATGCGCTCATGTAGAGCGTATCCAGGTAGGTGAAGCGCAAGGGAGTACGCGATGGCTTCTCAACCTCAAGCGGCTGCCCGTCCGTCTCGGATTGGCAAATTGAATCGGGAACTGCTCACGCAATTGAAGGAGTTTGAAAACACGCCCGAGGAGGGGCGCTGGCCGGGCGCAACGTGGCCTGCGCCTCAGGCGTTTCGGGATGCGGAAGCGTTCGTCCGCAAGCTGCCGCTGGATTCGATTCCCATGCCCGACATGGGGCTGGCCGATGACGGGGAAGTCAATTTTCTGTGGAAAAAAGACGGGGTTCACGTTGATCTGGGATTTTACGGGACGGGCGCCTGCTCCTATTTTGCGCGCGGTGAATCGGGGAACAAAATTCATGAAGAGGATGCTCTCGTATCGGATGATTTTCCCGGTGAAATTCTAGCATTGTTCAAAAGCTGACAAGACGTTGCCGCTCCCGATATTGCACCTTGATGAGTCGAAGAGCGCCACGCCTCAAAAAGGCAAGGCGTATGCGCGGGAGGCGCGTGGAATCCTTTTGCCGCTTCTTCAAGACAGGGTGACCCTTGACGAGGCGTATGACGGCGTGATCGGTTAGTCATTCGGAGCAACATTGTATATAATCCCTTTTCCTTAATTCTGGAGATACGTAGTGGCTGAGCGTGATTTCGAAATCATCATCATCGGGGCGGGACCGGCCGGTCTGACGGCGGGGCTGTATACGGCGCGTTCGAAGCTGAACGTGGTCTGCTATGAAAAGCTCGCCCCGGGCGGCGAGATTCTCAACACCGAGCACGTGGAGGACTATCCGGGCTTCGAACTGGTCGGCGGCCAGGAGCTGGCGGCCAAGTTCGCCGATCACGCCATGAAATTCGGCCTCAAGATCGAGATGGAAGAAGTCACCGAGGTGAAAAAGGACGGGGATGATTTCCTCGTCACGACCGACATGGGTGTGCGCCGCTGCGGAGCGGTGATCTACACCCCCGGCGGCTATCCGAAAAAACTCGGCATTCCAGGCGAGGAGAAATACGCCGGCAAGGGCGTGAGCTACTGCGCGCTGTGCGACGGCGCGTTCTTCCAGGATGAGGTCATCACCGTAATCGGCGGCGGGAACAGCGCTGTGGAAGAGGGGCAGTTCCTCACGAAGTTCGGCACGAAGGTCTACATCATCCATCGCCGCGATCAGTTCCGCGCCCATGCGGTCCTGGTGGACAAGATACGCGAGAACCCGAAAGTGGAGATCATCACCGATTTCGTACCCGAAGAAGTGGTGGGCGACGACCGGGAGATGAAGAAGCTGCGCATCAGGAACGTCAAGACGGACGAGGCGCAGGAGATCGACGCCACGGGCCTGTTCGTCTTCATCGGTTTTATTCCGAACACGGATTTGATAAAAGATCATGTGGATAAAGACGAAGCAGGCTTCATCCTGACGGACCAGAACATGGAGACGAACGTTCCGGGCCTGTTCGTGGCCGGTGACTGCAGGAGCCAGCTGATCCGCCAGATCACCAACGCGTCGGGCGACGCGACGACGGCGGCGGTGGCAGCCGAGAAATATCTCGAAGCCCAGGAAGAGGCCAAGAAGGCCGCGGCGGCGGCTTCCTAGAGCACAAGGCGAGGAGAGGGAAATGGAGTTCACCAGGGGGATTCAGAAGTTCTTTCTCTGGGATATCGTGAAGGGCATGTCCGCCACCCTGCGGCACATGTTCAAAAAGCCCGTCACGCTTCAATACCCGACGGAACGCTGGGAGCCGCCCGAGCGTTTTCGCGGATTCCTGGGACTCACGCGCGACTTCAAGACGGGCGAGGAACTCTGCATCGGCTGCCTGAACTGCGAGAAGGCCTGTCCGGTCGACTGCATCACCATCGTCACGGCGGGCAAGGGCCGCGAGATGTACGCCAAGGAGTTTTATATCGACTACATGCGCTGCATGTACTGCGGGCTTTGCACCGAGGCGTGCCCCACGACGCCCAAATCCATCGTCCATACCCATCAGTACGAGACGCCCGGCTATTTCCGGGAAGATCTCGTGTATGAAAAAGAACGCCTCTACGACGTCTGGGAAAAAGAGGTGAACTACACCGGCCCCAGGCCCTGGGGCAAGCTGTTCGGCTTGAGGAACGAAGAGGCGGACATGCGGCCTGAAGCTCCTGCCGAGACGGCGCCCGCCGAATAGCGGGTCTCCCTGGCGGAATCCTCTTTTGCGTCTTTTCACCGCCGATTTCGACGATATCCGTTCGGGCAAGGTGACGGACGTCTATTTCGAGCGGACCCTCAAGATTCTCGAAGCCAAAGGCATCAGAAAGAACGTGCGCGCGGAATTTGCGGCCAAGTCCCTCCCGGGCGGATGGGGCGTGTTCACGGGTCTGGAGGAAATCCTGCGCCTGCTCGAGGGGTTCCCGGTGGACGTTCGCGCCGTGCCGGAGGGGACGGTTTTCGGGCCTTCCCAGCCCGTTCTGGAAATTACGGGAACCTACAACGATTTCTGCCGGCTGGAGACCCCCATCCTGGGGCTGATGTGCCAGGCGAGCGGGGTCGCCACCAAGGCGGCGCGGTGCCGCATCGCCGCGGAGGGCAGGCAGCTCGTGAGCTTCGGCGCGCGGCGGATGCACCCGGCCATCGCGCCGATGGTCGAGCGCGCGGCCTACGTGGGCGGTTGCGACGGCGTGGCGCTGGTGAAGGGAGCGGAGCTTCTGGAGATACCGGCGGCGGGAACGATGCCCCACGCCCTGGTGATTCTCATGGGCGGCCTCGTGCCTGCGGCCAAGGCGTTCGATGAGGTTATCGAGCCGGAGGTGGGCCGGGTCGCGCTTGTGGACACCTTCGCCGATGAGAGGTTCGAAACCCTGGAGGCGGCGCGCGCGCTGACCGACAGGCTCTCGGCCGTGCGGGTGGATACGCCGGCCTCGAGACGGGGGAACCTCTACCAGATCCTGGAGGAAATCCGCTGGGAGCTCGACCGGGCGGGTTTCCCGCACGTGAAGCTCTTCGTGAGCGGGGGGTTGAGCGAGGAGAAGATTCTCGAACTGAACCCCGTGGTGGACGGCGGCTACGGGGTAGGCACGTCCGTCAGCGCGGCGGCCACGATCGATTTTTCGATGGACATCGTCGAGGTGGACGGCGAGGCGGTGGCCAAGCGCGGCAAGCATCCGGGCGCGAAGCACCTGCTGCGCTGCCGCGACTGCGGGGCGGAGCGCGTCATACCGATGGACAAGCCCTACGGGGATTGCGCGTCGTGCGGCGGCGTGGTGGAGCAACTGCTCGCAAGCGTGATGACCGGCGGCGAGCGGTCGGACGCCGCGCCTTCTGCAAAGGAGATCAGAGGCTACGTTCTGCGCCAGATCCACCGCGTGAGCCTGGAATCATCCTCATGAGAACCAAGAGAGCATGAGTACGGAGCAAACGCCAGGCCCGGGCCGCTTCCAGCCCTTAAGAGATTTCCTCGCACTACACAATCGCTTCCTGCTGCTCACCCACATCGGACCCGACGGCGACGGCCTCCTCGCCAGTCTTGCGCTCAGCCGCTACTTGAAGGCGATCGGCAAACACGCCACCGTCGTCACCGAAGACAAGGTTCCCGTCTTCGTCGCGTCTTTCGACCCCGAGGGCTTCGTGCGCTCGAGAAGGGATATCCTCGCGCAGGAAGACTGGGCGGAGCGCTTCGATGCGTGCCTCATCCTCGACACGGGAAAGGCGAGCCGCCTGGGCAGGCTGGAGGAGCCGCTTATGGCCAGCGGCCTTCCCATGGCCGTTGTGGATCACCACATCCGGGAAGAGGACAACATCGATTGCCCCTCCGTCATCGACGCGCAAGCCGCCGCGGTGGGTGAGATGATCGCGGATTACCTGGACGAGGAGGGCTACGCGTTCGACGACCCGCTCATCACCCGCGCGCTCATGGCGGCCCTGGTCTACGACACGGGCCAGTTCCGCTTCACGAACACGTCCAAGCGCACCCTGAACTGGGCGGCGCGCCTGGTGGAGCTCGGCGCGAGCCCCGGTGAGGCCTACTCGATATTCTGGGAATCGAACGGCGCGGGCTCGGTGAAGCTGCTGGGCACGCTGATGAGCCGCATGGCGCTCGACTGCGGGGGACGCCTCGCCTGGTTCACCCTGAGCGCCCAGGAACTCGACCGCTTCGGTGTCTCGCGCTCCGAGACGGAGGAATACATTTCGGTTCCCCGCTCGATAGAGTCCGTTGAGGTCATCGCCTTTATGTCCGAACTCGAAAACGGGCGCATCCGCGTGAGCCTGCGTTCGAAGGGCCGGGTGGAGATTCACGACGTAGCGCAAATTTTCGGCGGCGGCGGCCACGCCTTCGCCGCAGGCGCGCGCATGCGGCCCCCACTCGAGGAGGCGGCGAGGCTGATCACCACCGAACTCACAAAAAAAATCAGAACCGTCCTGGGGCCCGACTAGCGGCGCCTAGACGCCGAACTCCTTGAACACTTCCAGCGACACGTCTGTCGCACCCACGGCGTTGGGCGCGCCCGCATAGATCGCGCACACCATGATGATCTCCTGAATCTCTTCTTTCGTCATGCCAATGCGAAGCGCCGCCTTGGCGTGGTACCCGAACTCCCTGTCCCGGCCCAGGGCGCACAGGACGGAGAGGATCACGGTTTCGCGCATCTTGTCGTCGATGCCGTCTCGCGCGTACAGATCGCCATAAACGGTTTCGGTGACGAACTGCGCGAACGCAGGACTCGCCTCCGCGAATGCCTGACGTCTATCTTCACCTTCGTCACCAAAGATTCTCGCGCGGGTTCTGAGTCCTCTCTCGAGGCGTGTTTCTTCGCTCATCGAATCGACCTCCTGTCTCGGGACGGGCGAAAAGGCCCATCCGGGATGAATACGTGCGGCCCCTCCGGGGCTCGCTGTTGGTTTTGCCGGGAAACTTCATGGGGCTTATATTGAATAGCGTATGTAGGAGCGTATTTCCACGCCATCAGGGAGATTCGACGTGAAACTGGACGCCGTGAAATTCGGCCTGGCCGCCGGCATCATCTACGGGGCCATGTTTTTCCTCTACGCGCTGCTGGGCGCGCTGTTCGGCGTGGGCGGGGAAATGCTGAGGATGATAGGCGATTTCTACCCGGGCGTTTCCCCCACTTATCCGGGTGCGATCATCGGCGCGGCCTGGGGGTTCGCGATAGGCTTTTTCTTCTTCACGATTCTGGCGTGGATATACAACCGTCTGCTGGGAGAGGGGTAGGCGATTCCTGGCGGGGTTGTTGGGAAAGTCCCGACTTCGCGATCTGGTGTTTGGAGCCGACGTGGGAGGATGGTCAGTAGGGACAGGTCGCGACCTGTCCCTACATTCTTCTTTTTCGACCAATCAAAGGCATCGTCATTCCGGCTTTCGCCGGAATGACGTTGGTAGTGAATTCCGTTCCTGAAAAGATTTGTTTCAATAACCCCCTAACCCAGGGACTTGGCGAGGGCTTCCCCCTGCGCGCGCATCTCGGGCGTCATGGACTCGTTGTGGGGCAGGAACGCCATGGCGACGAAAATGTTCTCGACCCCGTCTCCCTTGGAGAGGTTGCGGTAGAGCGGCTGGGGGTAGTAGTCGTTCATGGGCTCCGCGTGGCCGATGCGCTCCTCGTTTCTCGCGAAGTGATAGGCCACCACCGCCCTGGGGGGAACCCAGCGCACGCGCTCCTCGCCCTCCGCGTCCAGGTCGCGCACAAAGCCGCCGAACCCGCTGGTGAACGAATCTCCGAACACGAAGTGCGCTATCTGCGCCTCATCGCAGGTGTCCATCTCCGCGAGCTGGATGTAGAGGATTTCGTTCGGCTCATCCACTCCGTCCAAAGGCAGTTCGGTTTTTCCGCACGCGGGGCAGATGAAGGTGACGTTTCCGTTTTCAGCCATATCGGTGTTCCTGTTCCGAGGGCCGCCGGAGAGCGTCTCCGGACTGGCGCGCTGTCATGTTGTCAGAGTGTTCCACCGAAAACGAATCGTGCCAGAGGTCACACTCTTGCGCAAGGTTGAAAGCGCATTCCGGCCCGCTGGAGAGAGAATGCGGAAAGTCGATGGAATCTCATCCCCGCGTCCGGGGATCGAGCGCGTCGCGCAGCCCGTCGCCCACGTAGTTGATGCTCAGCACGGTGAGCGAAATCGCGAGGCCGGGCCAAAGGACGCGCCCGGGGTATTGCTGGAGGTAATCGGTCGAATCGTAGAGGAGCCTTCCCCAGGTGGGGAAATCAGGCGGAAAGCCAAGGCCCAGGAAGGAGAGCGCGGATTCGGTGATGATGGCGTCGCCCACCCCGAGTGCAGCGGAAATCATGATGGGCGATATGACGCCCGGCAGGATGTGGCGGAAGATGAGGCGCCCCGCCGGCGCTCCGAGCGCGCCCGAGGCGAGGACGAATTCGCGCTCTTTCAAGGCGAGCACCTCGCCGCGCACGATGCGGGCGGTCTTCATCCACGAAGTCGCGCCGATGACCGAGGCGATGAGAATGAAGATGCCGGTCTCGGGTCCGAATGCGGCGCGCAGGGCGTCCCGGAACAGCGCGATAATGACGAGCAGGAGCGGCAGGAGCGGAAGCGCGAGAAAAAGATCCGTCAGCCGCATGAGCGGGCCGTCCAGGCGCCTGAAGTAGCCCGAAGCCACGCCGATGACCGCCCCCAGGGAGAGGGCCAGGCCCATGGCGGCGCCCGCCACCGCGAGCGAGACGCGTCCCCCCGCCAGCATGCGCGCCAGGGTGTCGCGGCCCAGCCGGTCGGCCCCGAGCGGGTGGGCGAAGCTGATTCCCTGGTTCCGCGCCCTAATGTCGATGAGGTGCGGGTCGATGCTCCACAGATGCGGGCCGAACAACACGGCGAACGCGGCGATGAGCAGAATCCCCGCCCCTATCACCGCCCCCCGGTGGGTGCGGAACTGCGCCCATGTACCGCGCCTAGCGCTGGTCATAGCGGATGGTGGGGTCCAGTACCCCGTAGAGGATGTCGGCGACGAGGTTGAACGTCACGATCAGCCCCGCGAAGATGAAGGTGAGCGTCTGTACGGTCGGCAGGTCCCCTCCCTGAATGGCGACGATGAGCAATTGACCCAGCCCGTTCACCTTGAAGATCTGCTCGGTGATGATCGCGCCCCCGAACACCTGCGGCACGCCGAGCGCGATGATGGTGACGACGGGGATCATCGAGTTGCGCAGGACGTGGACGAACAGGATCCGCCGCTCGTGGAAGCCCTTGCCCCGGGCGGTGCGCACGTAGTCCTGGTTCAGATTCTCGAGCATGGAGGAGCGCATGAACCGGCTGATCTGCGCCGCGTTGTAAAGAGCGAGCACGAAGACGGGCATGGCCATCTGCCGCGCCTGTACGAGAAAGCTGCTCCAGTCCGTCACGCGGTGCGTGGTGTCGTAGATGGAGGGGAACCAGCCGAGTCCCACCGAGAAGACGACGATCAGCAGCACGCCGGTGAAAAAAGTCGGCACCGAGAACCCCACGGTGGAGACGAAGGTGCCTATCTGGTCGAACCAGCTGTATTGCCGGTAGGCGGAGATGATGCCGATGGGTATCGCGATGAGTACGCCGATGACGTAGGAGAGACCCACGACCCACAGGGTCTGCGGCAGGCGCTCGACGATCAAGTCCACGACCGGGGAGCGCGTCTGCCAGCTCAGCACGCGGAGGCGTTCCGAATCGCCCGCGCCGAGCAGTGCTTCGACCACGTTCAGCGGCTCGTTGATGAAAAACTGCTTGCACCACAGCAGGTAGCGGATGTGGATGGGCTCGCCCAGCCCCAGGGATTCGCGGATTTTCTGGCGCACCTCGGGCGGAATCGTGAGGGGGAGGTTCGCCGTCGGGTCGCTGGGGGCCAGATCCAAGAGCAGGAATATGACGAGGCTGATGAAGAGGAGCGTGGGAACGGCGAAGAGCAGCCGTCTGAGCGTGTAGGTTCCCATCGCCAGAAGCCTCGGTGGCCCTAAGCGGCGCGCAAGCCTATTTGACGCGGCGCCAGTCGGCGATGTTCCAAAGTTCCGAATCCCAGGTGTTCAGAACCACGCCGCCCAGCGTTTTCGCATGGGCCGATACGCGGCCGCGGTCGACCAGCGGAATGAGCACGTAGGCCTGCATCAGCATGTCGTTCATGGCCCTGGCGAGGCGGGCCCGTTCCTTGAGCGCGCCCGCGCGCGCCATCTTGGCGATGAGGGCATCATAAGCCTTGTCGCAGTAACGCGGCACGTTGTTGCCCTGCCATTGCGTGGCGGGACGCGGCGCCTCCTTGCACGCCCAGTTCGCCATGTAGGACTCGGGATCCGTGCCGTCGAAGTTGTTGGCGTACATCTGCACGTCGGCCTGGAATTTCTGGAAGGTGTCGCCGCTCGCCGGGTCGCCGCCGAAGAACACCGAGGCGCTGATGTTGCGAAGCTCGGTTTCGACCCCGATCTTGGACCACCATTGTTTTATCAGCGCCTGGAAATCCTGGCGCACCGCGTTGGTGGAGGTCTGGTAGAGAATCGAGAGCTTGACGCCGTTCTTCATTCGCACGCCGCCAGATCCTCGCTTCCAGCCCGCCGCATCGAGCAGCTTGTTCGCGCCGGGGATGTCCTGCATGAGGCAGCCGTCGTTGGCGGTGGATTTGTAGATGGCGGGGGCGGGGAGGATGTTGCACGTCGGCCGGCCGGCGGGGCCGTAGCCGATCTCGACGAGCAGCTTTCTGTCGATAGCCATCGAGAGCGCCTTGCGAACGCTCGGGTCCGAGAGAAAAGGATGCGGATGCTTCGCGGTGGAGCGCTCCTTGCCGAGTCTGGAAGCGGGATTCGTCAGGTTCACGACGATGCGCTCGACCAGCGTGCCGAACGAGGAGATGACCACCCCCTTGCCCGCCTTTTTCATGTTCGCGAGTACGTCGGGGGCGAGTTGCAGGTTCCAGGCGTAGTCGAACTCCCCGGTCTCGAGCACCGAGCGGGCCGCCGCCGTCGCGTCGCCGCCTCCCTTGAAGGTCACGCGCGCGAAGGCCGGCCTGGCCGGGTCGCGGTAGTTGCTGTTGGCGACGAAGGAGATGACGTCGTTCGGGCGGAACTCGGCGACGGAGAAGGGCCCCGTGCCCACGGGCTTGAAGTTGGCGTCGGTGCAGCGCGGCGCCCTGGCCCCGAGGCAGTCCGCGAACTGCGCCGCCTGGATGATGGGGGCCTGCGCCCCGACGAACGGCCCGTAGGGAAAGGGTTTCGCGATGCCGAAGGTCACGCGCACGGTGAGCGCGTCCAGGGCTTCCACGTTTTTAACGTCGTTGTATTTCTCGCTCTGGGAGCACCCCCCCTGGGGATGCGTGCAGTATTTCCAGGTGAAGACCACGTCTTTTGAAGTTACCGGCGTGCCGTCCGCCCACTTGAGGCCGCCCTTGAGCTTCCAGGTGATGGTGCGCAAATCCTTCGACACGCCGCCGTTTTCCAGCGTCGGGACCCGTTCGGCGAGCCAGGGCTTCATGTTCCCGTTCTGGTCGTAGCGCGCGAGGGGCTCCAGGACCAGCGATGCGGCCTCTATCTCCTTGGTGCCGCCCGAGAGGTAGGGGTTCATGGTGGAGGGCGCCTGCCAGTAGATGATGCGCAGGTGCCCGTCGGCCCCGCGCGCGGCATGCGCTGCAGGTGCGACGTATAAAGAGAAGATGGCAATAATGAGTGTGAATGCGGTTTTCACGCTTTTGTCCTCGCGTTGTTGGAAGGGTGGCGGGTTCGTGGCACGGGTGCGTGCAAACGCTGAATATCCTAGAAGGCGGGGCGGGGAATTGCAACAAGAAAGTGGCGTCCGGCCTGCAGGGAAAGAGTTTTGCAGGGGCGATCCTTCTTCGTGGCCGCTTCACAGGTTGTGGTCTGTCCCTGCTGAAGGATTGCTGAAAATTACTCCTCCCCTTGAAGGGTCGGGCATCTCGAGGGGAATCATGCTTCACTCGCCCTCCCTCGGCTTGAAAACCAACCCCCCCTACCCCCCCCCTTAACAGGGGGGGGTAAAAGCGACGTTCCCCCTACGAAGGGGTAATTCAACCGCCCCCCTCAAGGATGGCCAAGGAAAGTTTATTTGTACGGACAGGTCGCGACCTGTCCCTACGGGCTATAGAAGAATGAAAACACTTCTCGCCTTATGAGCGTTCACGATGATTCGAGATCGCAGGAATCGATTTCTCCTCGCCTCTCTCCTCGCGCTCGCCCTGACGACGGCGTGGGTGGGCGCAGCGAAAGGCGCGGGGCTTCCCAGGCAGATCACCGGCCTGGACGGCGCGCCCCTGCTGCTCGTTCCGGCGGGCGAATTCGTGATGGGCTCAGCCCCTGGCGGCTTTATTTTCGGGGACAACGAGACGCCGCGCCGCCGGATTTTTCTCAAAGCCTTCTACATCGATAAATACGAGGTGACCAACCAGCGGTTTTGGAAGTTCTTTGAGCCTGCGGAACGCTATGCGGGCTCGTTCGAGGAACCCGAACAACCCGTGGTGGGCGTCAACTGGTTTCAGGCGCAGGAGTACTGCACGCGGGTGAACCGGCGCCTGCCCACCGAGGCGGAATGGGAGAAGGCGGCGCGCGGGGCGGACGGGCGCATCTACCCGTGGGGGGATGAGCGGGCGACGTGCGCGCGTGCCGTCATGGGCGGCGTGATCCCCTCATGCCGCAAGGGGTTCGCCACCTGGAGCGTGGGCAGCAGGCCGATGGGCGCGAGCCCCTACGGCGCGATGGACATGGCGGGAAACGCGATGGAATGGGTGGCGGACTGGTACCGGGGGAATTTCTACGCGCACATGCCCGAGAAAAATCCGAAAGGCCCTGGCTCGGGCAGCCTGAAGGTGCTGCGCGGCGGCGCGTGGTTCAACAGCCGCTTTCTGATGCGCTCGGCCTTTCGCACAGGCTTCGCGCCCTATGAGTCGAACCACGGGGTGGGGTTCCGCTGCGCAAGACCGGCGGTGGTGGGTGTGGTGGAAAATTCCGGAAGCGGGGGATGAGGAGCGTTCGTAATGGCAGGGACAGGTCTCCGTGCCTGTCCTGACTTGCCGATCGCCATCATCCCGTAGGGGCGGGTTCGCGAACCGCCCCTACAAACTCCTCGGCTGACGAGGGTTGTTCGATATTCGCCTTTTTGCGGTAGGGACAGGTCGCGACCTGTCCCTACAAGATCGCTTCGATACGTGAGGTGTTCGTAGGGGCGGCCCCTTCTCGGGACCGCCCCTTATGTGTTGTTTGTTTCCTGTCCGTGCATCGAGCAGTGGGCGCTAACAAGAACGGCCCCTGCGGAATTTCCCTTCTGTCCTACCAGCGCAGGGAACCGCGAAGGGCCACGCCGTGAACCGGGTCGGCGTTCACGCGCTCGCGCACGTCGCCCTCGAGGCTCATGCTCAGGCGCTCGCCCATCCGGAAGCGACTTCCCACGCGGTAGGTTCCGTTCCCGCTATCCGACACCGAGAGGCTTGTGTAAGGTGTCAGCAGGCCGCCCCAGGCGTCCAGGCCGTAGCCCACCTCCGCGCGGACGCGGGGGTCGAGGTCCTCGATTTCCTCTCGCGCCAGACGCGAGGCGTCCTTGATGCCCCACAGACGCGCCGCGCCGCCTGCGGTCTCGCCCATGGCGGGCTGGACAGTGAACGCGAGGCCCCGGCCCGACTTGCCCCGGGCGATGCGGATCATGCCGCCCACGCCCCAGTCGCTAACGTCTTCTTCCTCGTGGGTGATGAGACCCCGCGCATTCACCTCGAACGTCAGTCCCATACCCGGATTCGTGAAGCGAATGCTGCCGCCGACTTCGACGCCCAGCCCCTCATCCACGTCGCCTCCGTCGTGGCGCAGGCCCGCTTCGACTGAGGGCCGGAACGTCCCGCCGCCTTCCATGGCCACCTCGCGCGAGGCCTCGAGCATCACCCTGAGACGGCTCGACTCCGCCGAGATGGCCTCGAGCCCGTCCTTCGCGTCCGAGTCCATCTGCGTGAGGAGGACGTCTGATTTGACCGCCAGGTCGAATCCGCCCATCTTCGTGAGCGCGCCGCGAACCCCGAACGCGCCCATGCGCATATCGATGTCGGTCTCGTGCTTCTGACCACTCTCGTCGAGCGTCATATCGCCCTGGCCCATACCCAGGATTCCCCACAACGAGAGCCGCTCGCTCGCCGCGTAGCGGAAGTAGGGATGCACGCTCGTGAGCGTCGCTTCCAGCTCGCTGCGGCCCCCGTTCTCGAAGCCGCCGTCGCCGCTCGAACGCGATAGCGCCACGCCCGCGAGCAGCTTGCCCTTCTCGTAGTCCACGCCGAGCATGGCCGTCGTCACGTCACCCTCGATGGCGGCCTCTCCGCCGCCCTCGAACGAGCTCTGCGCGCCGCGGCCCCATATCGACCACCTGCTGCCCGCCGCCTCCGCGGCTTCCTTGGTCGAGGCGAGATGGAACGAAGCGCCCGATAGAAGCTGGCTCATCGTCATCTCGCGGTAGGCGCCGGTGGAATCCTCCTCCCCGCCATTGAGCCGGTTCGCGGTTCTTGCCCGCGCGATGCTGCGGGGGTCGATTCCTTGATGCGCGAGGGAGGCGAAGCCCAGGCCCGCGCCTTGTTCCGTCAGGTAGCTGTCCGGATCCGCATCGAGCTTCACGGTCTGGCCGCCGAGGGTCATCTTCGCCCCGTCCGGCGCGGGCGCGTTCAGGCGGCCCGAAATCATGTCCACCGCCTGGCTTCCCACCGCGCGGCCGAAGCGCGCCAGCCAGCCACTTGTCGCCGCCAAGCTCTCCTCCGACACCGCGCCCTCATCCCCGTAGATGCCCGCGCCGACGATGAACGAGTTGGTTTGCGGAGGGAATCCGGGGATTTCAATCGTTGTGGTGAGCAGGCGCGCATAGGTCACCTTGGGCACGTCTGCGCTGTCGGTGTCGTCGTCGGGGTTGTCGAAGAAGTACCGCACGAAGCCGCCCTCATCCCCGCTCTGTTGCGCCACCTCGATGATCTGCGGCAAGATGAGTTCTCCGGTCACTTCGTCTCTCAGGGTTTGCGTCGGCGTCTGGAATTCGAACCTGTCCGGGAACCCTCCGTGAAGGTGCGTGTAACCGGTCGGATCCATCACGAACAAATAGACGGGGCCGTGCCGCCAGGGCGGACGCCTCAGAATGCTTCTCGCTATTCCGATGGCTCCGGTGGGGTTATCATTGAAGAGCCTGAGCAGGTGGTCTATCGCCCCGTTCACGAATTGCTTGAGCGTATCGCGGTCCACCACCTGGTCGGCCCTGACGGGAGGCGTGCCGGGGGCGAGGGTTTCCGGCGCGAAGTGCTGCTCCAGAAGGTCCACGCCTGCGAGCAGGATGTAGGGAATGGTCGTGCCGTATCCCACGGCGTAGCCGCCGATTCCCGGAATCTGGCCGCCGTTCGCGTTCGGGAAGCTTCCTGTTGCGGCCACATTAGTCAAGGCGGTTCTTATTTCGGCCTCGGTAGTGGCAGTGATTCCCAGTGCACGGAGGATGGCCCCATACACCGTGGGTTGGAGCGGTCTGCCCCCCGTCGACATATCGTTACCATTGAAGAACACCCTGCCGTCGAGAGAAACGCTGACGAGGTAAGTGGAGCCGGACTTCCAGGGCCCCTCGTTCCTGGCGATGCAGCCGGCGTAGCCCAATTCCCCAGGCGTCCTGATGGAGTCGAAATATTCTTTCGCAGCCAGCGCGAAATCGCGAAGACTGTCGCCGCCCGCCGCCGCCTGAGCCGCCGTTACGCCCGGGGTGGCGCGTGGGTTGTCGGCAAGGCCTGCCGGACGCGGACAGACGTCCTCCGCCACCGCGCCCTCATCCCCGTAGATGCCCGCGCCGATGATGTAGGATACCGGTTGGCCTCCCGGGACGTCGAATGTCAGCAGGCGCGCGTAGGTCACCTTCGGCACGTCGGCGCTGTCGCTGTCGTCGCTGGGGTCGTCGAAGTAATACTGGACGAAGGCGCCCTCATCGCCTCCCCCTTTCGCCGCCTCGATGATTTGCGGCAAGATGAGCTCTCCGGTGACTTCGTCTCGCAAGATCTGCGTCGGCGTCTGGAATTCGTACCTGTCCGGGAACCCCGCGTGAAGCAGCGTGTAGCCGCTGTCTTCCATGATGAAAAGATAGGTGGGGCCGCTTCTCCAGGGCGGATTTCTCAGAATGCTCCTCGCGATTCCGATGGCGCTGTGGGGGTTCGTCCGGTAGAGTTCCAGCAGGTGGTCTATCGCCCCGTTCACGAATTGCTTGAGCGTATCGCGGTCCACAACTTGATCGGCGCTTACGTCCGGGTCGCCGGGGGCGGCGGTATCCGGCGCGAAGTGCGCTTCCTGAAGGTCCACGCCTGCGAGCAGGATGTAGGGAATGGTCGTGCCGTAGCCGACGGCGTAGCCGCCGATTCCCGGAATTTGGCCGCCGTTCGCGATCGGGAAGCTTCCTGTTGCGGCCACATTGGTCAAGGCGGTCCTTATTTCGGCCTCGGTAGTGGCAGTGATTCCCAGCGCGGCGAGGATGGCCCCATACACTGCGGGTTGGAGCGGTCTGCCTCCCGTCGACATGTCCTTCCCGTTCAAGATCACCCTGCCGTCGAGCGAGAGGGCGACGATGTAGGTGGAGCCGGCCTTCCAGGGTCCCTCGTTCCTGATGAGGCACCCGGCGTAGGCCAACGCCTGCGGTGAGGTGAGGCTGTTGAAATAGTCCCTCCCCGCCAGCGCAAAGGCGCCTACGTCGCCAGAACCCGACGCCACATCGACAGCCGTTACGCTCGGGGTTTCGTACATGCTCTCGGCAAGGCCGGCCGGACGCGGACAGACGTCCTCCGCCACAGTGCTCGTGTCCCCGTAGATGCCCGCGCCGAAGATGAGCGGGTATTCGAACGTGGTCCCGTCCGCCCTCTGTCCCTGAAAGACGTGCTGGCGCACATAGCTCACCTTGAGGGTGTTGAAGTCGTCGTTCGGGTCGTCGGGGTTGTCGAAATAATACTCCACGAAGCCGCCGCCGGGGTTGCTTCTCGCGGTCCGGATGATCTTCGGCAGAATGAGGTCACCCTGCTCACCCGATGGCAACTGCTCCCTCAGGGTATTTGTCGGCGTCTGGAACTCGAACCTGTCCGGGAACGCTCCGTGAAAGATCGTGTAGCCACTGGGATCCATGATGAAGAGATAGGTGGGACCACTCCTCCAGGGTCCGCTCGGATCCCGCAAGACGCTCTTCACCTGCGTGAAGGCGGCGCGGCCTTCCGACTGGAAACGATCGATGACGTACTGCGTCGCTCCCTCCACGAAGGCCTGGAGCGATGCGCGGTCCACCACCTCGTCGGCCCGCACATCGGGGGAGCCCGGGTCGATGGTCTCCGTGCCGAGGTGAGATTCCCCGATGTCGAGACCTGCGACGAGGATGAGCGGACTACCTCCTTCGCGCTGGAAGCCGACGGCGTAGCCGCCGCCGATTCCCGCCGGCAAGGCGCCGCCGTTGGGGTTGCCGAAGTTGCTCGTCGTGCGCAAAGCGACCGCGCCGGTTGCGGCTGCTACCGCTCTCCAAACGTCAGGCCTGAGCGGCCTGCCGCTCAAAGCGGCCTTGTCCGAATGGAAGAACACCCTTCCATCGGTGGATATGGTGACGAGGTAGGTGGAGCCGGACTTCCAGGGCCCCTCCTGCCTGATGACGCAAGCGTTGTGCGACAGTCCCGCCAGATTGACGCTCTCCATATATTGCTTCGCCGCCAGGGCGAAATCGCTGATGCTGGCGGAACCAGCCTCCACCTGCGCCGCCGTGACGCTCGGGGTGGCGAGCGGATTCGCCGTGACGCCCGCCGGCAGCGGGCAGGCGTCCTGCGCGAAAGCTACGGGCGCGGTGGAAAAGACGCCGGTCAGTGTCAGGATGAGCGCCGCAAAAAATATTCGTCTTGGAAATTTCATCGTGGGTCCTCCGGTGCGTAAACTTTTCTTGCCTGCAATCCCTCCCTCTTCGGTCGGGATTGACCTCGTGTTTTGAGTCGTCCACGCCGGGGGCGCGGTATGGTCGCAAATAAAAATGAATGTGCGATTAGATTACGACAGGCGTCGCGCGGGGTGCAAGGTTTTTTTAGAGGGGGGGTGCGAATATCAGGCGATGCGCGGACGCGCCTGGGCGCAAGATGTCCGGCGGGATCCTCCGGCCTTCTTGCGCGGCAGGGACGGCCCTCCGGGGCCGCCCCTACGGGTTGATCGTTTTCTACCAGCGCAGCGAACCGCGAAGGGCCACGCCGTGAACCGGGTCGGCGTTCACGCGCTCGCGCACGTCGCCCTCGAGACTCATGCTCAGGCGCTCGCCCATCCGGAAGCGACTTCCCACGCGGTAGGTTCCGTTCCCGCTATCCGACACCGAGAGGCTTGTGTAAGGCGTCAGCAGGCCGCCCCAGGCGTCCAGGCCGTAGCCCACCTCCGCGCGGACGCGGGGGTCGAGGTCCTCGATTTCCTCTCGCGCCAGACGCGAGGCGTCCTTGATGCCCCACAGACGCGCCGCGCCGCTTGCGGTCTCGCCCACGGCGGGCTGGACGGTGAACGCGAGGCCCCGGCCCGACTTGCCCCGGGCGATGCGGATCATGCCGCCCACGCCCCAGTCACTCACGTCTTCTTCCTCGTGGGTGATGAGACCCCGCGCATTCACCTCGAACGTCAGTCCCATACCCGGATTCGTGAAGCGAATGCTGCCGCCCACTTCGACGCCCAGCCCCTCGTCCACGTCGCCGCCATCAAGCCGCAGGCCCGCCTCCACCGAGGGCCGGAAGGTGCCGCCGCCCTCCATGGCCACCTCGCGCGAGGCCTCGAGCATCACTCTGAGACGGCTCGACTCCGCCGAGATGGCCTCGAGCCCGTCCTTCGCGTCCGAGTCCATCTGCGTGAGCAGGACGTCCGATTTCACCGCCAGGTCGAAACCGCCCAGCCTGGCGAGTTCTCCGCGAACCCCGAACGCGCCCATGCGCATATCGATGTCGGTCTCGTGCTTCTGACCACTCTCGTCGAGCGTCATCTCGCCCTGGCCCATGCCCAGGATTCCCCACAACGAGAGCCGCTCGCTCGCCGCGTAGCGGAAGTAGGGATGCACGCTCGTGAGCGTCGCTTCCAGCTCGCTGCGGCCCCCGTTCTCGAAGCCGCCGTCGCCGCTCGAACGCGATAGCGCCACGCCCGCAAGCAGCTTGCCCTTCTCGTAGTCCACGCCCAGCATGGCCGTCGTCACGTCGCCCTCGATAGCGGCGTCGCCGCCGCCCTCGAACGAACTACTCGCGCCGCGGCCCCATATCGACCACTGGCTGCCCGCCGCCTCCGCGGCTCCCTTCGCCGAGGCCAGGTGGAACGAAGCGCCCGATAGAAGCTGGCTCATCGTCATCTCGCGGTAGGCGCCTGTGGAATCCTCCTCCCCGCCGCTGAGCCGGTTCGCAGTTCTTGCCCGCGCGATGCTGCGGGGGTCGATTCCTTGATGCGCGAGGGAGGCGAAGCCCAGGCCAGCGCCTTGTTTCGTCAGATAGCGCTCCGGATCCGCATCCAGTTTCACGGTCTGGCCGCCGAGGGTCATCTTCGCTCCGCCCGGCGCGGGTGAGTTCAGGCGGCCCGAAATCATGTCCACCGCCTGGCTTCCCACCGCGCGGCCGAAGCGCGCCAGCCAGCCACTTGTCGCCGCCACGCTCTTCTCGGACACCGCGCCCTCGTCCCCATAGATGCCCGCGCCGATGATGAGCCTATCCTCGTAAAAGTTTCCATCCGGCAATGGGACTCGCACTGCGTACTCGCGCACGTAGCTCACCTTGAGGGTGTTGAAGTCGTCGGTGGGGTCGTCGGGATTGTCGAAATAATACTCCACGTAATCGCCGCTCTCTCCCGCCGCCGTCGCCGTCTGGATGATTTGCGGCAGAATGAGCTCTCCGGTGCGCTCGTCCCTCAAGGTATTCGTGGGGATCTGAAGTTCGAACCTGTCCGGGAACGCGCCGTGAAAGAGCGTGTAGCCGGTGCGCTGCATGATGAAGAGATAGGTGGGGCCGTGCCTCCAGGGGCCGGTCGGGTCCCGGAAGGCGACCCTTATTTTCGAGGCGGCGGAGATGTCTCCACTGCCGGAGAGGGTCTTCACGAAATCCGCTGCTTCATCGACGAATTGCTTCAAGGTTGCGCGGTCGGTGACATCAGCGGCCGTTATGGATGGCGTGCCGGAGTCGATGGCTTCCGGCTCCAGGTGAGATTGCCGGATATCGAAGCCGACCAGCAGGATGGATGGAGCCCGGGTAAGGGGGGCGATGTATCCGACGGCGTAGCCGGATGCGCCCGGAAAGCCGAATGGACCTGCATTGAATGCGCCGCCTTCCGGGTTCGGGAAGGTTCCCGTTGCGGCCACGCTCCCCAGACCGGCTTGTATGGCGGCCGGGCTGGTGACATCGATTCCCAGCCCGTGGAGGATCGCTCCATAAATCGCGGGGTTGAGCGGTCGGCCTCCCGTCGACATGTCGTTCGTGTTGATCCACACCCTGCCGTCGAGCGTCAGGGTGACGGTATAGGTGGAGCCGGAAAAGAAAGGCCCCCCTCTGAGCCTGAACAGGCATGCGATGTACGACGCCTCATCGATGTTCCTTGAGGGAGCCGTCGTGGCGCTTAACGCCGCCAGGGCGAAGTCCTTCAGTTTGGAGGGGTCCGCAACCGCTTCGGCGGCCGTCACGCTCGGGGTCGGCAATTCCGGGACGCCGGGTCCGCGCGGGCACTCCTGCGCGAAGGCGGCGGGCGCGGCGGAAACGATACCGATCAGAGCAAGAATACATACCGCTAAAAGCATTCGTCTTGGAAAATTCATCGCAGGTCCTCCGGTGTGTAGATTTTTCTCTCATGCAATCCCTCCCTCTTCGGTCGGGATTGACCTCGTGTCTCAGTCCGTCCGCGCCGGGAAGCGCGCCGGGGCGTTCGTTCTCGCAGACAGCCGGCCTCATCGAGGCGTGGACGAGATGCTTTGTTTTGTTTCCCGATCAAAATCGGGCGTGATATGGACGCAAACAAAATTGAATATACGATTAGATTACGACAGGCGGTGCGAAGGAATCAATATATTTTAGTATTATATTAGTAAATAACAGGTGATATAGCATGTATATATAACAATATGCGCAATATGTCCGGCGGGATCCTCCGGCCTTCCTGCACGGCAGGGCCGTGCCGCGCATTTCCCCGCAATTGCGGTCAGGGGTTTTCGTTGGAATGATCCAGAATCCCCCGCAAGGGGAAAGGCGTTCTCATCGACCCGGGGAGGAGAGAAAATGGAATGTGCGATTCGGCGTCAGCGGCGCGATCTTCCGTCCCTCGCTCCGCAAACCGCAATCGCTCACCCCTCGGTCACGACAAACCCCCGTCCCCCGCTCGCGTCAAACGCTGTTCCTCCTTCCCCGGTCGGAAAAGACAGGATCGTTCGGGCGCGAAAACCCCCGCTCATCGCTCGGGTATCGCCCGGCGAGCCCCTGAATCGAGACGAGTCGGAATTTCTGTAAAATACGGTAAATACAGATAAATTCACGGGGTTTTTCGATAAATAAGTGAAAATAAAATCGGCGGAATAAAATTAAAACATAAGGATTTACAATGAGTTATGGTTTAGTATTGCTCTGGAAGCCGCCAGATGCGGGGAGATGCGAGTTCCACACTGTTCCCCGCCGGGTCCCTGAAATAGATGGAGCGCCCGCCGCCGGGCCAGTCGACTTCCTTTTCGATAGCCACATCCCGCGCAGCCAGCCGCTCCCGCCAGGAGGGCAACTCGGCCTCGCGTATGGAGAACGTCACGTGCCCCGGCCCCGCCGCGCCGTGCGTCGGCACGCCGAGCTTCATGTCGGGACGGGCGGTCGCTTCGGGGTTGAAGACGAGGAAGACGGCATGCGGCCCGCAGTAAAAGAAAACGTGGCGTCCGGGCGCTTTCTGAAAGGCTTCGAGGCCCAAAACGGAGCGGTAGAACGCCTCCGCCGCTTCGAGATCATCAGCGTAGATGCACGTCTCCAGGACGCCTGCGACATTCAGGCTCAACTCATCGGCCCTTCCATTCGGGCTTCCTCTTCTCCATGAAGGCGCGCAGGCCCTCCGCCTTGTCCTCGGTCTCGCAGAGCGCACCCTGGGCGAATTTCTCAAGCGCCAGACCCGCCGTCATGCTGCCCTCCATGCCGTAGTGCACCATGGCCTTCATGAACTGGGGCACGAATGGCGCGTAGGCCGCGAGTTTTTCGGCCATTTTCCTGACGGTGGGCATAAGTTCATCCGGCTCGACCAGCCGGGTGATGAGGCCGATTTCGAGTGCATGTTTCGCATCGATGGTCTCCCCCATCAGGAGCATCTCCATCGCCCAGGCGCGCCCGATGAGGCGGGGCAGGCGCTGCGTGGCGCCGCCGCCCGGGATGATGCCGATTCTACCCTCCGGCGTGGCGAATTTCGAGGCAGGTGTCGCGATACGCAAATCACAGCCGAGCGCCACCTCGAGTCCACCGCCCATGCAATAGCCGTTGATCGCCGCGATTGTCGCCTTGGGCGTTCTCTCCAGTCGCTCCGCCACCCCTTGCACAAGCGGGGTGAGTGCAATGGCGAGGTTTCGGTGCTCGACTTCCTTCAAGTCCGAGCCTGAGGCGAACGCCTTTTCGCCCGCTCCGGTGATGGCGATGACGCGGACGGCTTCATCCGCCGCCGCATCGGCGATTGCGGCGTGGAGATCGTCCAGCGTGGCCAGGGATATGGCATTATGCCGCTCGGGGCGGTTGATGGTGATAAGGGCGAGTGGCCCTTCGACTTCATACAATAGGTTTTCGTATGGCATGGCCGTCCTTTCATCTGTGTGACCGGGCGGGCATTGTATGGCTCTTTAGGCGGGAAGGAAAAGCATGGTGCAAAAAGTGAGGGAGGTTACGACTTGCGCACCCCGGCGATACGGGCGGTATCGCTATTTTCTGGAGGTGCGGATTGCGGAGAAGCCTGCTGGAGTGCTCACAGTTATTCTCAAGAACCCATCCACAGCATCTGCGGACAGGAGTGACCCCACAGTGGGGAAAGTGGAGGCCTGGGCGCGCAAGAACAAATTCTGCCGCATCCGGTACGTAAACCTCTTTGCGCTTCGCTCTCCATACCCCGAAGAACTGAACGCACATCCCTGCCGGGTGATGGTGGGGCGAGAGAACGGTGCCTGGATAAGGAGGAGCCTCCAAGGCGCGGACGTTGTGCTGGCCGCCTGGGGAAACCCCAACGGCGTCGACACCGAGAAATACGAGAGAAGAATCGCACAGGTCTCACGCCTGCTGGAGGGAACCTGCGTCCGCGCCCTGGGGCCTCCGACAAAACTAGGCTACCCCCGGCATGGTCTCATGTGGAACGGGGAGCTTGTGTTGCGCGAATGGCCACCCGGTCTTTAAGTCTCTCTCACAATCTTGTTTTGCAGGACGCCGATTCCCTCGATTTCAAGTTCAATGACGTCTCCCGGTTTAATCCATTTATCAAGATCCGCCCCGCATCCAGTGGCAACGGTGCCAGAGCCGAACATCTCTCCCGGAACGAGTTCTTCCTCCATCGAGGCGTACTCGATCATCTTGTTCCATGAATAGTAGGCGTCGCCCGCGTTGCCCCGGCTCCATTCCTCACCGTTGACGCGGGCGATCATCACCGCGTCGGTGGGGTCGAATTCATCCGTCGTGACTACGCAAGGGCCGATCGCCGTGCCGAAATCCTTGCCCTTGTGGGGCCCTAGCCAGTTTTTCATCTCCTCAATCTGGATGTCGCGCGCGCTGAAATCATTCAGAACGCTGAAGCCGAATACGTGATCCATGGCGTTTTCCTGTGAGATGTCCTTGCCGCGCTTTCCGATGAACATGGCGAGTTCGAGTTCATAGTCGAGTTTTTTGGTGTAGTGAGGCCATTTGAGTTCGTCATCCGGGCCGATGATAGTCAGGCGGTTTCCCTTGTAGCAGGAAGGAAGCTCGTACCAGGTGGGATCGATGGCAGTGTTTCTGCGGCGCGCGCCCGCGGCTTTGTGTCCTTCGTGGATCAGAAAATCGCGAAACGTGACAGGCCAGGGCACCGGTGCGCGCAAACGAACCTCTTGAAGGGAGAAGGTAATTTGCTCTCCATCCGGCCCGCGTCTGGCAGGGTTCGCCAGAATGTATTCCTGCGCCGCCCGGGCGGCTTGGAGGGATGGTTCCCCGCCCGCCATCAATTCGCACATATCCTGGGGAAGCCTGAAGTCTGCGTATTCAAGAAAACGAGGCTCAGCACCTTCTTCCTGCAGGAGCGCGGCGTAGCCGTGGGCGAGGTCCAGGGCGATTGGATCGCCCGCACCTTCAGCCAGAGCGCCGACACGGGGGACGTTTCCGAGAGGGGTGGCGATTTCGAAAGTAACGAATTTCATTGCTATCTCCATGAATGAGGCAGGCGATACGGGAGTTTCGGGATTGTTTGGAAAATAGCACAAATCCCCTGGCGCGAGGAGGTGTAGCGTACCGGAGAACGAAGGCCGAACACCCTGAATACAGGAAGTTGTAAAAAATTCCTCCGGGGCTTGACTTCGACCATGGCTGTGGGTAGTTTTAAGCGTTTTTCGGGGCAGGTCATCAAGCCATGCCCTTGAAAACCATACGATTTCATACGCCATTCCCCGACGGTTTTTCGTGGAAGCGCCCGAATCTCCTTGGGATGGGTTTGTGCCCTATAGGGCATGATGCAGAGGAAACGATGGTCCGCCTTTTCCGTTTGAAACGATTCGTATTCGGCCTGACGCCGATTCTCATGCTACTGGCCGCGCCGTCCATATCCTGGGCTGCGAGCGCCCCCACGAGCGGTTTCGGCGCATGGCTCGCGAGCTTCAACGTGGGAAGCGGCGCCCTCGTCATCAATCCGATCGTCATCCTGATTCAGTGGACCAACTTCCTGATCCTGTTGATCGTCCTCAACAAGATACTGATTAAACCACTGCTGAGTCACATGGAATCGCGTGACGCGCAGATCACCGGCGACCTCGAAACTGCCGAGCGCGACAAGAGCGAGGCGGCGGGCTACATCAGCCAGTACGAGGACGCCCTGGCGGAGATTCAGCGCGAGAATACGGAAGCCCTCATCGCGCTCCAGCAGGAGATGACAGAAGCGACCCGCAATCGCCTCGATGGGGTTCGCGAGCGAACGAACCGTGAGATAGAGGAAACGCGTCAGTCCATCGCGGCGCAGGCGAAACAGGCGGCTTCCGAACTCGAGAGTAGCGCCAGCCGGCTGGCGGGTGAAATCGCCACGAGGCTTGCGGGCCGCAGCATCGCATAGAGGATTCGACAAGCCGTGCTTTCAGAGAAAAAATTCAGCAGCCTTTCGGGCCTTCTGGTTCTTGTGGCGGCCCTGCTTTCTGCGGAATGGGTACTGGCCGCGGAGGCCGGAGCGCACGCCAAGGCGTTCAGCTTCACCGAGGAACTCTTCAAGATCGTCAACACGCTCATCGTCGTGGGCATTCTCTACAAGGTCGCGTATCACCCCATCAGGAACTTCCTCAAGGACAGAAGAGAGGGAATACGCAAGGCGCTCGAGGAATCCCGGGCGGCCCGCGAGGAGGCGGAAAAAGAGCTTGCCGAGCAACGTTCCAAGGTGGCCGATCTGGAAGCCGAACTCGTGCGCGTTCGTGAGCAGGGTAAGAAAGAGCGCACCGCGATGCAGGAGAGACTGGAAGAAGAACAGGAGAATCAGGCGCAGCGCCTGCTCGAGCAGACGAGAACGACCATCGAGCTCGAGGCTTCCAAGGCGCGCGCGGATCTACAGAATCAGGCGGCGAGTCTGGCGTTGAACCTGGCAGAAGAGATGCTCAAAAAAGAGTTGGGCGAGGCGGATCAAGAAAGATTCGTCGAAAACTATCTCGCCAAGCTCAACGATAGAAACGGAGGATCGCTGTGATTGGTGGCGAGGCGCCGCGCCGCTATGCGCGTGCGTTGGTGGACATTGCCGAGAGCCGTAGCGTTCTGGATGAAACCGGAGAAGCGCTGTCGGAGATAGCGGGCGAGTTCCAGGGAAATCTGGAGTTGCGGCGCGTTTTGCTCAATCCACGATTCGCGCGCGCTGAGCGGGTGAAGATACTCGATGAGATTATGGCCGCATCGGGCGCAAACGAGTTGTTGCGCAATTTCGTGCGTGTGGTGGCCGAGAAAGACCGCATCGGCGAACTCTCCGATATGGCGCACAGTTACCAGCAACTTGCGGATGAGAGACGCGGCCGGGTTCGCGCACAAGTGAAGGCGGCTTACGACCTGGATGCAGAGGCCATTGAGGGTCTCCGCGAAAAGCTCTCCGAGATTACGGGCCGTGAGGTACTCATGGGAGTGGAGACGGACGAGACACTGATTGGCGGGCTGGTCTGTCGCGTTGGCGGCGTCATTATGGACGGCAGCATCAAGAACCAGCTACGCAATTTAAGGAAAACGTTGATTACGAGTTGATACTCCAAGAACAAATTGAAGGATCAAGGGGGCAATCCATGCAGATTCGCGCCGAAGAAATCAGCCAGATCATTCAGAAACAAATCGAGGGTTTCGACGCCTCGGTCGAACTCGCCGAGACCGGCAGCGTCATTTCGGTGGGCGACGGTATCGCCCGCGTCTATGGTCTCGAGAAGTGCATGGCCGGTGAGTTGGTAGCCTTCCCCGGAGATTTATTTGGGATGGCGCTCAATCTCGAAACCGACAATGTCGGCGTCGTACTCTTGGGCGATGACCGCGCCATCAAGGAGGGTGACGAGGTCCGGCGTACGGGCCGAATTGTCGAGGTGCCCGTCGGCAAGGCGCTGGCCGGACGGGTCGTGAACGCGCTGGGCCAGCCCATCGACGGAAAAGGCCCCATCGAGACCGATGATACCCAAAACCTTGAGGTTATCGCCCCCGGCGTGGTGGAGCGCCAGCCCGTGAAAGAGCCTTTGCAGACCGGCATCAAGGCGATTGACGGTATGGTGCCGATTGGCCGCGGGCAACGCGAACTCATCATCGGCGACAGGCAGACCGGCAAGACCGCTATCGCGATCGACGCCATCATCAACCAGAAAAACACCGATGTGTATTGCATCTACGTCTGCACCGGCCAAAAACGTTCCACGCTCGCGCAGGTGGTGAGCACGCTTGAGGAATACGGCGCGATGGACTACACCGTCGTCGTGGCGGCCACGGCGTCAGACCCGGCGCCCCTGCAGTACATTTCCCCGTATGCAGGATGCGCTATCGGCGAATATTTCCGCGACAACGGCATGCACGCGCTGATTATCTATGACGACCTTTCGAAACAGGCAGCGGCCTATCGCCAGCTTTCTCTCATGCTCAGGCGCCCGCCGGGCCGCGAGGCCTATCCCGGAGATGTCTTCTACCTGCATTCGCGTCTTCTGGAGCGCGCGGCCAAGCTGAACGACGACTTGGGCGGTGGTTCGCTCACGGCCCTGCCCATTATCGAGACGCAGGCGGGTGACGTGTCGGCCTATATCCCGACGAACGTGATCTCCATCACCGACGGGCAGATTTATCTCGAATCCGCCCTGTTCCACTCGGGCATCCGGCCCGCTATCAACGTGGGTCTTTCCGTCTCCCGTGTGGGAGGCGCCGCACAGAACAGGGCGATGAAAAAGGTGGCCGGCACCTTGCGCCTCGATTTGGCGCAGTATCGCGAGATGGCGGCTTTCGCGCAGTTCGGCTCCGAACTCGACGCGGCCACGCAAGCGCAGTTGGCCCGTGGTTCACGCCTGACGGAACTGCTCAAACAGCCCCAGTATGCGCCCGAGATAGTACACCGCCAGACCATGTCAATCTTCCTGGGCACGCAGGGCTATCTCGATAACGTGGAAATCGATGAAATTGAAAAAGTGAACAACGACTTCCTGACCTATATGGAGACGAGTCACTCGCAGCTGGTGAACGATTTGATTGAAAAGCGCGAGTTGACCGACGAGATCACCGAGGGCTTGCGGGCCGCGTGTGAGGAATTCATGAAGACGCTCCAGACTGCGGAGCCCGAAGCGGCGGCTGCCGCGGCGGAATAGGTGAAAAATGGCCTCTACCAGAGATTATAAGCGCCGCATACGCAGCGTAAAGAACACCCAGCAGATCACGAGAGCGATGAAGCTCGTGGCTGCTTCAAAGGTGCGGAGAGCGCAGGAGCGCATCGAGAGCGCCCGGCCCTACAGCGAGAAGATTGAAGAGCTGGTGAATTCGCTGGCCGCGAAAGTCTCGGCGGACACGCACCCCCTTCTACGCGACGATATGAAGGACGACAGGGTGCTTCTTCTCGTCATCACCTCGGACAAGGGTCTTTGCGGCGGCTACAACACCAATTTGCTTCGTCAGGCATTTCAGTTCCTGAGAAAGCGCGAGGAAGAAGGTAAAGAGACAGAGATAATCGTCGTGGGCCGCAAGGGCCGTGATTTCCTCGCGCGACGGGAATTTGGGTTCAAGGAGCAGTTCACCGATGTCTACGGGAAGATTGACTTTGCTCTCGCCGCAAAATTAGCCGAAATCTTGACCAAGGCGTATCTTGAAGAGGGCTTCGATGAGGTCCACATCATCACCACGGAATTTCGCACGATTCTGAGCCAGAACCCGAGGCTCTCGCGTCTTCTGCCCCTGGCCCCCCCGGTGCCCGAGTCTATCGACGAGCAAGGCGAGCCCGTGGCGGCGGAATACATTTACGAGCCCTCGATGGAGGGCGTGCTGGACAGCATCTTGCCGAGACACGTGCGGGTGCAGATCTACAGGTCGCTCCTCGATGCGGAGGCGAGCGAGTTCGGCGCCCGAATGACGGCAATGGACAACGCGTCCAGAAACGCCGAGGAGATGATAGGGACGCTGACGTTGCAGATGAACCGTGTACGCCAGGCTTCGATCACCACGGAGTTGCTCGAAGTGGTGGCCGGGGCCGATGCGTTGGCGTAGAGGATTACGGATCAGAGAATACATCCCCGAACAGAGCCGCTCGATGAGTCGGCCGAGCGGGGAATTTGATGACGAAGGAGCCCAGGATGAGCGAAGGACGTGTAACACAGGTTATCGGACCCGTTATCGATGTCGAGTTTGACGCAGGCAATCTGCCGGAGCTCAGGAATGCGCTCGTCGTCAAGAAGGATCCTTCCCTTCTCACCGAGGGGGAAAAAGACGAGGTCGTCGTGGAGGTGGCGCTCCATCTGGGCGAATCCACCGTGCGCACGGTTTCCATGGAGCCGACCGAGGGGCTGATTCGCGGACTGACTGCCGTGGATACGGGCGCGCCTATCACGATGCCCGTTGGCAAGGCGTCACTGGGACGCATCCTGAACGTCATCGGCGAGCCGGTGGACGGAAAAGGGCCTGTGGAAACGACGGAACGCATGCCGATCCATCGCCCCGCACCCACTTTAGAGGAACAGAGCACGTCCACGGAGATGCTCGAAACGGGTCTCAAGGTCGTCGACCTCTTGGAACCTTACACCCGTGGCGGCAAGACGGGTCTTTTCGGCGGCGCCGGCGTGGGCAAGACGGTTCTGATCATGGAGCTCATCCACAACATTTCCACGGAGCACTCGGGCACGTCTGTGTTCTCCGGCGTGGGCGAGCGCACCCGTGAGGGCAACGACCTCTATCTCGAGATGGAGGAATCGGGCGTTCTGGAGAGTGTCGGCCTGGTGTACGGCCAGATGACGGAGCCTCCCGGCGCGCGACTGCGGGTGGGCCTCTCGGGCCTGACGCTTGCGGAATACTTCCGCGACGTGGAAGGCCAGGACGTGCTTTTGTTCATCGACAACATCTTCCGCTTCACGCAGGCGGGTTCCGAGGTGTCCGCGCTTCTTGGCCGCATGCCCAGCGCGGTGGGCTATCAGCCCAACCTCGCGACAGAGATGGGCGACCTCCAGGAGCGCATCACTTCGACGAACAAAGGTTCGATCACCTCGGTGCAGGCCATCTACGTGCCTGCGGATGACTTGACCGACCCTGCGCCCGCTACCGCGTTCGCGCACCTGGACGCCACGACGGTTCTTTCGCGTCAGATAGCCGAGCTCGGCATCTACCCGGCGGTGGACCCGCTCGATTCCACGAGCCGGATTCTCGACCCGAGGATACTGGGCGAGACGCACTACGGGGTGGCGCGGCAGGTGCAGCAGATTCTACAGCGCTACAAGGACCTTCAGGACATCATTGCGATTCTGGGAATGGACGAACTCTCCGAAGACGACAAGATTATCGTGGCGCGCGCGCGCAAGATTCAGCGCTTCCTGAGCCAGCCCTTCCATGTGGCCGAGCAGTTCACGGGCACGCCGGGCGTATATGTGCGGCTCGAGGACACGATCAAGGACTTCCAGGAACTCGCCGACGGCAACGTGGACCACCTGCCCGAGCAGGCCTTCTACATGGTGGGCAATCTGGATTCCGCCAAAGAGAAGGCCAAGAGCCTGGGCGTCGAGGTATAAGAGAATGGTTGAAGGCAAGATGATGCTCGACATCGTAACGCCCGAGCGAAAGCTCGTCTCCGCCGAGGTGGACGAGGTGACGGCTCCGGGGTTTTACGGCGAGTTCGGCGTATTGCCCCAGCACACGCCCTATCTGTGCCAGCTCGGCGTCGGCGTGCTCAGCTACCGCACGGGCAGCGCGCGGTATTTCATCTCGATCATCGACGGATACGCCGAGGTGGGTCCCGACAAGATAACCATCCTGGCGGAGAGCGCCGAGCGAGCCGAAGACATCGACGCTGCGCGTGCGCAGGAATCGCGCCAGCGCGCGCAGGAGCGCATGGGGGGCCAGAAGAGCGAGGAAGAACTCGATTTCGATCGCGCCGAGTTGTCCTTGAAGCGCGCCATCACCCGCATTTCCGTGGCGAACCAAAGCGGCCTCAATAACTAACGGGCATTTCGCTTGGGGGCTGTTGCTTACCCGAAAGGGTGAATGACAGCCCTCTTTTTTTGCCGTATACATGAGGCCGAAATTCATGTATCGATCTGATTGATCGATAAGTACAACCGATCAAAATATGCCGTCTGAAAATGGAAGTTTCGTTTCCAGGAGATGATGTCATGAAAATTATTTCTCTCGTTATTTTTGCGGTTGTGATTTCGCTCGCTCTGGCGGCGCCCTCTCATCCGGCGGGGGATCCCAAACCCGAGATGGCCGGACAGAATTATGCGCAAGGAGAGGAAAAGGCGCGGCAGGGCAAATGGGGGGAGGCAGTAACCCTTTTCCGTAAAGTAATCGAAGAAGACGGGCAGCATTACAAGGCCTTCAACATGCTGGGCTATTCTTTGAGGAAGATGGGCAAGGCGAAAGAGGCCATTGCCGCCTACAACAAGGCGCTCTCCATCAAGCCCGACTACGCGCCTGCTCTCGAATACAGGGGCGTCGCCCACGTCATGGCCGGAAACAAGGCGGCTGCACTGGCGGATTTACAAAAGTTGAAAAGCCTGGGTTCTCCCCTCGCCGAAGACCTTGGCAAGCAGATCGCGGCTATGCCGGCAAACTGATTCTCCTGATCATAAAAGTCGCCCCGCAGGATGAGCCAGCGGGGCGGCTTTTTATATGCGCATGAACTTCATGGGATATTTCTGGAGGGCGTGCGCGCCGGTCTTGGTGACTTCCACGAGGTTCCCCACCTGAAGACCGCGCTTACCGTCCGCCGTGCAGACGTTGGGTTGAATCACCATGAGCATGCCTTCCTGAAAAGTGATCTCGTTCTGCGGACGCTTGAGGATGGTGGCACCCACGTCGACGCGGGGGTTTTCGATGAGCAGTCCCCAGCCGTGGAAAGTGGTGTCGAAGGTTGTGAAGCCCTCCTCCTCGATGATGGAGCCTGCGCGCTTGATGTCCTCGTGCGTGTTGCCCGGCTTGAGCGCGTTCAATATCCGCTCGTAGGCCTCAACGCCAACCTCGTAGAGTTTCCGGTAGATGGGCGTCGGTTCCACGCCGACGGAGATGGGCCGGTGCGCCTGGCCGGGGTGCATTTCGTAATCGGCGGATAGTTCCGTCAGCACGATATCGCCTTTTCTTATCTTGCGGTGCGATGGGAACTGGTTCGGGAAGATTAGCTGCGGCCTCGCCATGGAGGTCGAACCCACGAAAATGAGCTGTGGGCTCCCGCCTTTGGGCACGTATGCGCCGGAGATGGTGGCGGCGAGTTCGAACTCGCTCATGCCTGTCTTTGCTTTTTTATCCAGAGCCTCGAAGGCCATGTCCGTAAGAGCCGCGCCGCGCCGGAACCACTTGATTTCCTCACGGCTCTTGATGAGCCGGACTTCGGCGAGAATGTCCGAGGCGTCCGTAAAGCTCGCACCTTTAAGAGCTTTACGCCAGTGATCCACCACGCTGAACGGCATGGACACGGGCAGAATGCCGCGAAAGCCGACCAGGCCGATGGTTCCTTTCGCAAGCCCCAATTCGCGGATGCGTCCCTCGACCTTGAGCCCCGGCTCGTAGTCCACGGCCTCTGTCTTCGCGATGATGCTCATCTTCTTGGCATAGGGGAGATAGAGCCGGTTCGAGATGAAAAGGGCGGGCGCGCCCTTGAGCGGAAAGACGAAGAAACTGCTCACCGGGTCCTTGTAGTTCGTGACGTATTTGAGGTTGGCCTGGTTGCCGCCCTGCATCCCCGAATCCCCATAGAAGATGAGGACGTCGATTCCCCGCGCGCGCATCCTTTTTCTGATTTCGCGGTAGCGGCGCGCGTATTCGGTTTTCGGGTAGCGGGGAAAATCTTTTGCAGAAGCCATTGTAGTGTCTCCCTGGTGTTCTATGCCTTCAGAGCGGGCATGAGTTCATCGGAGATGAGCCGCGCGCTCTCAAGCGCCGAGGAGGCAGGCATGCCGATCCAGTGCGTGCGGAAGATGAGGTGGTTCACACCCATGTCCTTGTAGGGTTTGAGTTGCTCGTAGCAATCCTCCGGTGAGCCGATGACGAAGCGGTCCTTGAGCAAGTCCTCGAAGGGCTGATCGAAGGTCTCATCCCCGGGCAGGGCCTTGTCCTGCCCCCAGCGGGCGTAGTCCTTGTATTTCTGGCCAAGGTAGGGGCCGGCGAGTTCAAGCGCCGTTTTCCTGTCCTTCGCGCAGAAGACCTCCTTCATGCAGGGGAGTTCCTCAGGCATGGGTTTGCCCGCCTCCGCCAGGCCTTCGCGGTAGACGTCCATCTGGCGAGCGATGGTAGCCGTGGTGGCGTGGGGGTTGATGAAGAGCGTATCGCCCATGTGCGCGGCGCGCTTCACGGCCGGGTCGTTGTTCGCTGCAAACCAGATGGGCGGATGGGGTTTCTGCACGGGGCGCATGTTCATGCGCACGTTATCGAGTGTGCAGTATTCGCTCTCGAACGATACGGATTCTTCCGTCCACAAACGCTTCACCAGTTCGAGGCAGTCCACGAAGCGCTTCACCCGCTCGCCCCGCCGGACGCCGAAGGCGTCGAACTCCACGTCACGGTATCCCAGGCCTACGCCGAAGGCCATGTTGCCCTCGGCGATGACGTCCATGGTGGCGACTGTCTCCGCCACGTAGACCGGGTTGTGCAGATTGATGAGCAACACGCCGATGCCGAGCATCATGTCGCCCGCCTCGGCTTTTAAGCGCGCCAGAAAAGGCAGGTTTTGCAGGTGCTGCACGTTCCCCTCACTCAGGTAGTGCTGGCCGGTGAAAAAAGAATCCCAGCCCTTGTCTCGCGTCAGGCGAACCAGATCGATTTGAGAGCGGAACGCATCGACCAGATTGGCGTCCAGGGTCTGCTGCGCGGACAGAAAGATGCCGAATTTCATGTCTGAACCTCAAGTAAGCGTTTTATCCGTGAAGGTGTAAAAAAACCGCGGGGGGCGCCTGTCCACCCCCCGCGGCGTGATGCAGCGAAAACACCCGCTTTAGTTCATGCCGAGCACTTCGATCTCCCAGGGGAGAAGCGTCTCGTCGTGGCGCGGAGTCCACTTGAGATTCGCCCGGTGGCCGAGTACGTCGTGGATCTTCACGACGATCTTGTGCGTGGCCAGTTCTTTCATCTTGTCGGTCACTGCTTCAAATGCCATCTGCTGTTTTTTCTCATCGACGGTGGCATTGGCCTTGTCGATCAGAGCGTCCAACTCCTTGAAGCACATGCCGCTCCAGGCGCCTTTGCAGCTTGACGTTCCGCGAAGCACGCCGGAGGAATCGCCCCCGCCGTTGCCGAAGCCCATGTAATAGGCGGCGGCGCCTTTTTTCTTGCCGGCTTTGTAGGCGCGGTGCAGCTTCTTGAAGAGCGGGAACCGCTGGGAGTTACATGTGGCGTTCACGCCGACTTTCTTGACCATGCCGGCGATGGCCTCGCAAGTGGCCTTGTCGCCCGGGTAGCGGCCGTTCGTGGCGACGAGTTCCATCTTGAAGCCCTTTTCGTAGCCGGCTTCCTTCAGGAGGGCTTTCGCCTTGGCCTGGTCGTAGCCGTACCATTTTTTCTTCGGGTTGTAGCCCGAGTAGTTCCAGGGGTGAAGCATCTGACCGAAGAGATCCGCGCGTCCGCCCAGGATGGTCGTCCGAATCGCTTCCGCGTCGATGGCGTAGTTGATCGCCTGGCGCACCTTCACGTTGGCCATCGGGCCGCCGTGTCCCGTGAAAAATCCCATGTGCATGATGCGCACGGCGGGGACGACGGCGACTGCCGTTTTGGGGTTTTTCTCGAGCTGGGGGATGAACTGCGGCATGATGCCCCAGGCCACGTCGATCTCGCCCGCCTGGAGCGCCTTGGCGCGCGTGGCGCTCTCGCGGATGCGGCGGAGGACGATACGCTGCGGCCGTTTCGGGAAGTTCTTGTTGTTCCACCAGTTCGGGTTCGCATCGAACACCATCTTCTGGCCTTTGGTCCAGGATTTCAGAATGTAGGGACCCGTGCCGTAGGTGTTGCGCGAGATGTGGGCGAGTTCCATGCCCTTGGTCTTCAGGCTGATGGAGCCGGCCCAGCGGGTCAGACGGTTCCACATGCCGCTGTCGGGCTGTTTGTTATGGTAGATGAAGGTGTTGTCGTCGAGAATTTCGATTTTATCAAAGTTTTTGAAGTACTGCTTTTGGCGCGCGGATTTCAAGACACGGGTCATCGTGTACTTGAAGTTTTCCGCCGTCAGGCGCGTGCCGTCCGAGAATTTCACACCCTTTCTCAGATGGAATTTCGCGCTCTTGGGGGATACTTTCACCCACTTCGTGGCGAGCCAGGGCTTTTTTGCGCCCGTTCCGGTCTCGGCGTGAATCAGGGTGTCATAACTCCAACGCCAGACCATCGCGCCGATGAAGTTCGAGACGCGGTGCGGGTCCATCGTCGGTGGTTCGCCCGTCAGGGCGATGGTGACGGTGCTTTTCGCATGAGCCGTCAGGGGCGCGCCTACTGCCAGAATGGCGAAGACGGCCAGAATTACGAGAAACTTGCGCATGGTCTTTCCTCCTTTAGAAGGACAGGTTACAAAAACCTACTCCAGTGAAGATGCAAAAACCTCTGAAAGTCCAGAGAGTGTCGAGTCGTTTATTTTCCTTTGTATTGTATTAAAGAAATCTATCACGGATGCAAATAGAGCGTCAAAGCAAGGAAACGACTTATCGCCGCCGGGGTTTCGAGTGAGCGTGAGGTGTTTCGTTGTGAAAGCGGGGACATCGTGTGCATCTTCCCCGCACCGCGAAATGTATGAATGCGTCCGACGTTTCCAAGAGGAGGAGGCTTCATGGTGGAGAACGTAATCGGCTCGTGGTTTTGGAATTACGGGGAGCGCTATCTTTGGCCGCAGTTGCTGAGCGGACAGAAAGATGCCGAATTTCATATTTGAACCTCTATAATGCGTTTTATCCGTGAAGGTTAGAAAAAAAACCGCGGGGGGCGTCGAGCCACCCCCCGCGGCGTGGTGAAGCGAAAATACCCGCTTAGTTCATGCCGAGCACTCCGATTTCCCAGGGGAGGAGTGTTTCGTCGTGGCGCGGGATCCATTTCAGGTTCGAGCCATGGCCGAGCACGTCGTGGATCTTCACGACGATCTTGTGCGTGACCAGTTTTTTCATCAAGTCTGTTACGCCTTCGAATGCCATCTGCTGTTTTTTCGGGTCGACGGTGGCCGTGGCCGCGTCGATCGCCTTATCCAGCTCCGGATAGCACATGCCGCTCCAGGGGCCCTTGCAGCTCGACGTTCCGCGAAGCACGGAAGTGGAGTCGCCCTGGCCGTTGCCGAAGCCCATGTAGTAGGCGGCGGCGCCTTTTTTCTTGCCGGCCTTGTAGGCGCGGTGCAGCTTCTTGAAGAGCGGGAAGCGCTGGGAGTTACACGTAGCGTCCACGCCGACTTTCTTGACCATACCGGCGATGGCCTCACAAGTGGCCTTGTCGCCCGGGTAGCGGCCGTTCGTGGCGATGACTTCCATTTTGAAGCCCTTTTCGTAGCCGGCTTCCTTCAGGAGGGCTTTCGCCTTGGCCTGGTCGTAGCCGTACCATTTTTTCTTCGGGTTGTAGCCCGAATAGTTCCAGGGGTGAAGCATCTGACCGAAGAGGTCGGCGCGTCCGCCCAGGATGGTCGTGCGAATCGCTTCCGCGTCGATGGCGTAGTTGATCGCCTGGCGCACCTTCACGTTGGCCATCGGGCCGCCGTGTTTCGTGAAGAAGCCCATGTGCATGATGCGCACGGCGGGGACGACGGCGACTTTCGTCTTCGGGTTTTTCTCGAGTTGGGGGATGAATTGCGGCATGATGCCCCAGGCCACGTCGATCTCGCCCGCCTGAAGCGCCTTGGCGCGCGTGGCGCTCTCGCGGATGCGGCGGAGGACGATGCGCTGCGGCCGTTTCGGGAAGTTCTTGTTGTTCCACCAGTTCGGGTTCGCATCGAACACCATCTTCTGGCCCTTGGTCCAGGATTTCAGGATGTAGGGACCCGTACCGTAAGTGTTGCGCGAGATGTGGGCGAGTTCCATACCCTTGGTCTTCAGGCTGATGGGGCCGGCCCAGCGGGTCAGACGGTTCCACATGCCGCCGTCGGGTTCTCTGTTGTGATAGATGAAGGTGTGGTCGTCGATGACTTCGATCTTATCGATGTTCTTGAAGTACTGTCTCTGCCGCGCGGACTTCTGGACACGGCTGATGGTGTACTTGAAGCTCTCCGCCGTGAAGGGTGAGCCATCCGAGAACTTGACGCCCTTTCTCAGGCTGAACTTCCATTTCAGGGGAGAGAGTTGCACCCACTTCGTGGCGAGCCATGGCTTTTTCGCGCCCGTTCCAGTCTCGGCGTGAAGAAGGGTGTCGTAGCTCCAACGCCAGACCATCGCGCCGACGAAGTTCGAGACGCGGTGCGGGTCCATTGTCGGTGGTTCGCCCGAGAGGGCGATGGTGACGGTGCTTTTTGCATGCGCCGTCAGGGGCGCGCCCACCGCCAGAATGGCGAAGACGGCCAGGATTACGAGAAACTTCCGCATTCGTTTTCCTCCTTTAAGGAATTGAACAGGTTTATCAACCTACTCCGGTGAAGATGAAAACTCATCTTTTCAATCACTTAGAATTTTATTTATCTGCTCTTGTAAATCAAAATTTATCATGGTTGCGAATCAAGCGTCAAAGCTTGGGCGGGTGCTCCGCGACAAAGTTTCCTTGTGAGCGCGCGGGCGTTGCGTGTATGGTTCCGGCACACACAATTCATGATTACAAATGAATCAAAGGAGGCTTTTCATGGCGGCGGAGAACATCATCGGTTCGTGGTTTCGGTATTTCCCGGAGCATTATCTGTGGTCGCAGTTGATGAGCGGGCAAATCAACATCTCCCCGATGGGGGGCTCGAACTTTCACGAACTCGATCAGATCGGAAAACGCCTGAGCGGACGCGCCGGCGATGCCGAGGCATGGCACGATGCCTGGTCCTGGATGTCGGATAAGACGCTGGCCCGCGCGGAGAACGAGGAGCGGAAGGGCCACACACGCACCGCCATGGCGGCCTACGTGCGGAGCGCGATTTACCGCTACGCGAGCGAGCGTTTCGTGCATCCCGACGACCCGAGAAAGTCCGAATCCTACGGAAAACTCCTGCCCCATTACGAGAAGGGGATGAAATACCGCGTGTCCGGATTCGAGCGTGTGGACGTACCCTACGAGGAAGGTCCTCTGGCGGCGTACCTCCTTCCGCCGAAAAATCCGACGGGCAATGACCCTTACGTCGCCTTTTTCGACGGACTTGACGGTTCGAAGGAAATAACCGTCTTGTGGGGCGCGCTCGCTCTCATAGAGCGCGGCGTCGGGGTGCTCTGCGTGGACGGCCCCGGACAGGGCGAGACGCTCAGGCTGCGCAAGATACCGAGCCGATTCGATTACGAGGTGGCGGGAACTTCTGCGTTCGATTTTCTGGACGCGCGTCCCGAGGTGGATTCTGCTCGCATCGGCTTGATGGCCATGAGCATGGGCGGATATTACGCGCCGCGCATCGCCGCCTTCGAGCACCGCTACGCGGCGTGCCTCACATGGGGGGCGCATTTCGACTATCACGAGGTCTGGGAGCACAGGAGAAAAGTGCTGGAAAGCGGCGGCACCATCTCTTCTTCGGCCATCTGGCAACTGCCATGGGTGCTTGGGACACCGGACATGGATACCGCGATGGAAAAGTGCAAGGCATATACCCTGGCGGGCGTCGCCGAGAAGATACGCATGCCTATCTGCATCACACACGGGCAGGACGACAACATCGTGCCGGTCGATATGGCCCACAGGCTCTATGAGGCGTGTGGTTCCGAGGAGAAGGAACTCAGAATTTTCACCGTCGAGGACGGAGGCAGCCAGCACTGCGTGTTCGACAACCTCCCGATGTGCGGCGAGTGGATCGCGGACTGGTGGATGGACAGGTTCGGTACGGCGTAGGACTGCTTTTTCAGGTGGGGGTTTCCTGACTCGGAGGCCTCCGCTTTTATCTTGTTCCCATAAGGAGAAGAAAATGACGGAAGAAACGAGAGAGGAAAAGGTAAAGCGCATTACGGAGAAGATTCATGGCGACCGGGGGTTCGTGTATGACGTGCTCGGCTTCGGTGCGCAACTGGACCCGGATTATTTCGAGATTTACTCGCAGATGCACTGGGGGTTTTTCAAGGAGAAGCCGCGCCATCTTGAGCCAAAGACGCGCGAACTCATCGAAATCGGCCTGCTCGCCTTCAAGGGCATGAAACACGAGGTCTACACCCACACGAAAAAGGCGCTGCGCCTCGGAGCGACGATGGAAGAGGCGCTCGAGGCGTTCGAGGTGGCCAGCATCGGCGGCGGGGCGCCCGTGCTGATGGAAGGCCTCTACGCGCTCAAGCGCATCGCCGACGAGCAGGCCGAAGAGGAAAAGGCGAAATCCGGTTGAGTGCTGGCCCGACGGGCTGATTTGTGAGAATCTTAAAAACTCCGGATGAAAAACTTAATCCTCCCGCGCAAGGAGAACATCTATTGTCTGAAGATAAAGCGCCTCTGAGCGATGAGCGCATGCAGACGATGTACCGCGATATGCTGCGCATACGCCGCTTCGAGGAAACGGCGTTCGAGTTGTTCGAACAAGGTGAAGTGGTGGGCGGAATCCACGTGAGCATCGGGCAGGAGGGCTGCTCGGTCGGCGCGTGCAGTACGCTTAATGAAGATGACGCGATTCTCACCACCCACCGGGGCCACGGCCATTCCATCGCCAAGGGAACGCGCCTGCCCGAGATGATGGCGGAGCTTCTGGGCAAGGCGACCGGTCTTTGCCACGCCAAGGGCGGCTCCATGCACATTGCCGACGTGTCGAAGGGCCACTACGGGGCGCATTCCATCGTGGGCTCGAACATGCCCATGGGAGTGGGCATCGGCCTCGCCTTTCACTTCGAGGGCAAGGGCCAGGTGGCGGTCATCTTCTTCGGCGACGGCGCAGCGAACGAGGGCAGCTTTCACGAGTCGATGAATCTGGCCGCGATATGGAAACTCCCCGTCATCTTCTTTTGCGAGAACAACCACTTCGCCTCGAGCACGCGGGTGGGGTACGCCACCTCGGTGGCGGACATCAGCGCGCGTGCTGGAGGATACGACATACCCGGCGTGACGGTGGACGGCATGGACGTGCTGGCGGTCCATGAGGTGATGGTGGAGGCCGTGGATCGCGCGAGGAGGGGCCTGGGCCCCAGCTTGATCGAGGCGAAGACCTACCGGTATTTCGGTCATTCGAGAAAAGACCCGCAGTTCGGACCGTACCGCACGGAGGAGGAGTGGAACGAGTGGAAGGCGAAAGACCCCCTCCTCGTGGCGGAGAAGATACTCGGCGTGAGCGAGGAGGAGAAAAAAGCGCACGATGAAGCAGTGGAAAATGAATTGAAAGATGCGCTCTCCTTCGCGCGGCAAAGTCCCGAACCCGAACCCGACGATGTGTATGAGGATTTATATGCCTGAGGTGAAGATGCGCACCATTTCATATTCGACAGCGATCAACGAGGCGCTCCATGAGGAGATGGCGCGCGACGAAAAAGTGTTCCTGATGGGGGAAGACGTCGCGCTCTCCGCCATTTCGCCCGCCACGGCGGGTCTGGGCGACAGGTTCGGCCACGAGCGGGTTCGCAACACGCCCATCAGCGAACTTGGTTTCACCGGAGCGGCCGTAGGCGCCGCGATGGCGGGCTATCGGCCCGTGCTTGATATGCGGCGCATCGATTTCATGATGCTGGCAATCGACCCCATCGCGAACCAGGCGGCCAAGCTGCGCTATATGCTCGGCGGGCAGGTGAGCATCCCGCTGGTCATCCGGGCGCCAGAGGGCGGCGGTTCCCAGAACGGCCCGACGCACAGCCAGTGTCTCGAAGCCTGGTTCATCCAGGTGCCGGGCCTGCGCGTTATCGTGCCGAGCGACCCCGCCGACGCGAAAGGGCTATTGAAATCAGCGATCCGGGAGGACAACCCGGTGCTCTTCGTGGAGTATCGTGCGCTCTACTCCCTGGAAGGCCCCGTGCCGGAGGGCGACCATACCGAGCCCATCGGGAAGGCGGCGGTGAAAAGAGAAGGTAGTGACATCACCTTGATCGGCATCGGAAGCCAGGCGCGCAGTTGCCTGGAAGCCGCGGAGTTGCTTGCGGGCGAGGGGGTCGACGCCGAGGTGGTGGACCCCAGGACCATCAATCCCCTGGATGTTGAGGGGATTGCGGATTCGGTGCGAAAAACGGGCCGTTGCATCGTAGCCGAAGAAGGGCACAAAAGCGGCGGAGTGGGCGCCGAGATCGCGGCCTCGTTGCAGGAGGCGGCCTTTGGCGCGCTCAAGACTCCCATTAACCGCGTGGCGGCCCTCGACGTTCCCGTTCCCGTTCACACAAAACTCGAAGCCATCGTCCTGCCCAGCACGGAGAAGATCGTGGCCGCGGCGAAAAAAGTCCTTTCATAGAGGAATCCTACTTGGCCAGGTCGACTTCCAGGTTATCCCGAAAACGCCTGGGCGAAATGTATCGCACCATGCTCCGGATCCGCCGCTTCGAGGAGACGGCGGACGATCTCTACATGGTGGGCAAGGTCGTGGGCGGCGTGCATGTGAGCATTGGGCAGGAGGCGTGCTCCGCAGGCGTATGCGCGGCCTTGCGGGAGGACGACGCCGTGCTCACCACCCACCGGGGCCATGGACACTCCATCGCCAAGGGAACGCGCCTGCCCGAGATGCTGGCCGAACTCATGGGCAAGGTGACCGGCCTTTGCCGCTCCAAGGGCGGCTCGATGCACATTGCCGACGTCTCTAAGGGCCACTACGGGGCGCATTCCATCGTGGGGGCGAACATGCCGATGGCGGCGGGCATCGGCCTCGCGTATCAACTCGAAGGGAAAGACCAGGTGGCGGTGGTTTTCTTCGGTGACGGGGCTTCGAACAACGGAGCGTTTCACGAGGCGATGAACCTGTGCGCCATCTGGAAGCTGCCGGTGGTCTTTTTCTGCGAGAACAACCAGTACGCCGTCAGCGTGCCGGCGGAGTATTCCACCTCGGTGGACGACATCAGCGTGCGCTCGAAGGGCTACGACGCTCCCGGCCTGACGGTGGACGGCATGGACGTGGCGGCGGTGTATGAGGCGAGCCGCGAGGCCGTGGCTCATGCGCGGCGCGGTCTGGGGCCGAGCCTCATCGAGGGGAAGACCTACCGGTTTTTCGGCCACTCGCGCGGCGATCCGCACTACGGCATGTACCGGACGAAAGAGGAATGGGAGGGCTGGAAAGGGAGAGACCCCCTCATCGTGTGCGAGAAGATGCTCAAGATGACAGCGAAGCAGAAGAAGGCGCATGCCGACGCGGTGGAAGCGGAGATTAAAGAGGCAATCGAGTTTGCGGAGAGCAGTCCCGAGCCCGAAGAAAGCGTGGCGCTCGAGGACATCTTCGCCTGAGGATACCCGGGATGCCTGAACTCACATACGTCGAAGCCCTGAACGAGGCGCTCCATGAAGAGATGGCGCGCGATGAGAAGGTGTTCCTCATGGGCGAGGACGTGGCGTTCGATTATTTCGGCGTGTGCTCGGGGCTGGCCGATCGCTTCGGCCGGGACCGGGTGCGCGATACGCCCATCTGCGAACTCGGCTTCACGGGTGCGGGCGTGGGCGCGGCGATGGCGGGCTTTCGCCCCATCGTGGATTTGCGATTCATGGATTTCGCGACCTACGCGCTCGACCCCATCGTGAACCAGGCGGCGAAGCTGCGCTATATGCTCGGGGGACAGCTTTCGGTTCCCATGGTGGCGCGGATACCCAGCGGCGCGGGTCTTCAATACGGCGCGACGCACGGGCAGTCGCTCGAAGCGTGGTTCATGCAGGTGCCGGGCCTGAAGGTCCTCTACCCAAGCTGTCCATCCGACGCCAAGGGACTGCTCAAGGCCGCCGTCCGGGACGACAACCCGGTCATGTTCATCGAACACAGGCTGCTCTATGCGCAAAAGACGAAACAAGACGTTCCCGAGGGCGATTACACCACCCCCATCGGCGTGGCCGAAGTGAAGCGAGCGGGCGCGGACGCCACCATCGTGGGAATCGGCTACCAGATGGGCCATTGCCTGGAGGCGGCGGAGGCTCTGGCGGGAGAGGGAATCGAGTGCGAAGTCATCGACCCGCGCTCGCTCACGCCCCTGGACGTGGAGACCATTACGGCCTCCGTGCGCAAGACGAGCCGCTGCGTCATCGTTGAAGAAGGTCACCTGAGGAGCGGCGTGGGAGCCGAGATTTCAGCCGCCATACAGGAGGCGGTCTTCGAGTACCTCGACGCGCCCATCGGCCGCGTGGCCGCGCTCATGGCGCCGATTCCCGTTCAGACGAAACTCGAGAAATTCGTGCTCCCCAGCACGGAGAAAGTCATCGCGGCCGTCCGCAAGGCGCTGGGCGTCTCCGCCTGATCCTCAGTCCTGAGCGACGATGGGGTTTCTCAGGACGCCCACGTGCTCGACCTCGCATTCCACAACGTCTCCCGGCTTGAGGAGGAAGGGTTCCGGGTCTTCCTGCTCCAGGGCCACGCCGCAGAACGTGCCCGATGAGATGATGTCTCCCGGCTCCAGCGACATCTGGCTGTAGAAGGCGATGAGCTCGGGTATCTTGAAGATCATGTCGGTCAGCAGCTCATCCTGGCGTGTCTTGCCGTTCACCCGGCACTGCACGTGGAGCGATTCGGGGTTCGGCACCTCATCGGCGGTGACGATGTAGGGGCCGATGGGATTGGTGGTGTCGAAGTTCTTGCCAAGGAACACGCCGCCCAGAGCGGCGGAGCGCTGCACCTCGCGCGCCGTGATGTCGTTGTATACCGTGTAGCCCATAATGACGTCGAAGGCGTTTTCGGGCTTCACGTCCTTGCAGTGTTTGCCGATGATGAAGCCGACTTCCACCTCGTAATCCAGCATCTTGGTCTGTTTGGGATAGAGTACGGGCTCCTCGTGGCCGACGAGCGAAGTGTCGAAGCGCGGCGCGCCCGGCACGTTTTCGGGAACCGAATGGCCCGTGTTCGCGACATGCTTGTTCGAGTTGAGTCCGGTGTGGAAGAACTTGCCGGGATGGGGGATCGGCGCCCTCAAGCGAACGTGCCTGTCTTTCAGGGCGGCGAGTTCGCCATCCGGCCCCGCAGGCTCTCCGCCGGAGGCGATTATCGTTTCCGCGTGGCCGAGCCCTGCGCCCGCCGCCGCCATGGCCGGTTCTCCGCCGCAGAGAAAATCGCGCATATCCCGGGGAATCCGCGCGTTCGCCATGGCGTAGGGACGTCCTTCCCCCTCTTTTTCCACGAGATAGCTCGCGTAGGCGAGCCGCAGGTCGAGCATCCTCCCGTCATTCAGGACGGCGCCCAAGCGGTCTCCGGTGGCGCCAGGCGAGAGGTTCTGGTAGGTGGCGAGTTTCATGGACGTCTCCTTTCGGTGATGGAAGCTAAGAATCGCGCATGTATGGGGGGACGCGCATCGCAATTTCCGCATCCTACAGAACGGAAGCGCGCGTTGTCCATGAAGCGGAGAGCCGCCCTGCGTTTGGAGAATTGGAAGGATTTGCATTTTGCGCAAGCGTGACGGCTCTTGACGAGCCGGGGAAAGAAAGAGATAACTGGAGAATCACATAAAGGCGTTGTATTTGTTTATCGTTTTTCGGCAAGGGTTTCATCATGCGCACATATATCATCAGGCGCTGCCTGCAAAGTTTCATCGTGTTCGGGGCGATACTGATCATCGTTTTCTCGATGCTCCAGATCACCGGGAACCCCGCAGCGGTCCTCATGCCGCTCGATTCCACGGATGAGGACATCCAGGCCTTCAGCAAGGAGATGGGCTTCGATCAGCCCATACCGATCCAGTTCGCCAAGTTCATCCTGGGCTCGGACCTGGTGGACAATCTGCTCGGCTCCGAAAGAGAGAAAGAGAAAATCGATGAACTCGAGCGCGACCCCGACGCGCCCAAGATCGTCAGGACCAAGGGCGTGATTCGAGGTGATTTCGGATTCTCCTACCGCCACGAGATACCGGCGATGGGCCTCGTGCTCGAGCATTTCCCGAACACGGTTCTCTTGGCCCTTGTGGCGGTCCTGATCGCCGTGGTGATCTCCATACCCGCCGGGGTCTTGTCGGCGACTTTCCGCAACACGTGGATCGACTACACCAGCTCGGTCGGTGCGATGTTCGGCCAGTCGATGCCGAACTTCTGGCTCGGTCTCGTGCTTATCATCGTCTTCGCCGTTTATCTGGGCTGGCTGCCCACGTCGGGTTACGATGCCTGGTATTACATCATCCTGCCGTCGATCACGGCGGGTCTTTACGCCACCGCGCGCATTACGCGTCTGGTGCGCTCCCAGATGCTCGACGTGCTGGGCATGGACTACGTGCGTACGGCGCGCTCGAAGGGAATCGTGGAGTGGCTCGTGGTAGTGCGCCACGCGCTCAAGAACGCGTCGATTCCCGTCGTCACACTGGTGGGCTTCGAACTGGGCATTCTGCTCGGCGGCACGGTGGTGACCGAAGCCGTCTTCGCGTGGCCGGGCGTGGGTTTTCTGGTGGTGGACGCAATCAACAACCAGGACTACCCCATCGTCCAGGCGGCGGTGGCGCTCCTGGCGTTCGTTTTCGTTTTCGTGAATCTCGTGGTCGACATCTTGTACGCATGGCTCGACCCGAGGATTTCCTATAGCTAGAGGATAAGGGCAAACGATGGTTGTCGACGACAGGGCGGCGACGCTCGACATCGAAATCGATGAGGACATGGAGCGCGGGCCGAGCGATTTTCAGTTGGCCATTCAGGAACTCAAGCGCAGGCCGCCGGCGATCTTCGGCGCGTTTTTCGTCAGTCTCGTCATCATCTTCGCCCTCGTACCGGATTTATTTTCTCCGCTGGACCCGCTCTCGCAGGACCTGGGGCGCTATCTCAAGGCGCCCGGCTACGTCGACAAGGCGGGAGACGTCTACTGGCTCGGCACTGACCAGCAGGGGCGCGATATCTTAAGCCGCATCATCTGGGGCTCGCGCATATCGCTCATCGTCGGCATCGCCGCCGTCATCGTGAGCGGACTCATCGGCATCACGGTCGGCATCTTCGCGGGCTATTTCGGCGGTTGGGTGGATACCGTCATCAGCCGCATCATCGATACGGCCCTGGCCGTTCCCTTCATCCTCCTGGCCATCAGCCTGGTGGCGATACTGGGGCCGAGCCTGCAGAACATTGTCCTGGTCATTGCGCTCAGGACCTGGCTCGTCTACGCGCGGGTGGTGCGCGCGGAGGTTCTCTCCATCAAGGAGAACGAGTTTGTTACCGGCGCGAAGGCGACTGGCTGCGGCACGATACGGATCCTGTTCATCTACCTCTTCCCGAACGTGGCTTCCACGACCATCGTCATCGCCACCCTGTACCTGGGCCGGATGATTATCATCGAATCCGCACTCTCCTTCCTGGGGCTGGGCGTGCCGCCTCCCACGCCGACGTGGGGCGGAATGCTCGCCGACGGCAGGAGCTTCCTCGACACGGCCTGGTGGATAGCGCTCTTCCCGGGCCTCATCCTCATGCTCACGGTCTTGAGCGTGAACCTTCTGGGCGACTGGCTGCGCGACGTGCTCGACCCGAGAATGAAGCGTCTGGCCGAGTAGCGCCCCCGGCTGGAGGATACCTTCCATGTCGAACCCCGAACTTCCCACGAGCGTTCTCGTGCGCGACGTCGTCATGCGCGACGGCATCCAGAACCTGAAGCAGGTGCTGCCCACGGAACTCAAAATCGAGATTATCGAGGGTCTGGCGGACGCAGGTATCCGCCGTATCGAGGCCACGAGCTTCATGAACCCAAAGGCGGTTCCCGCCACGGCGGACGCGGACGAAGTGATGCGCCGCATCAAGAGAAAGCCGGGCGTCACCTACGAGTGCCTGGTCGCCAACGAGCGCGGCGCGCGCCGGGCGGTGGACGCCGGGAGCGACGGGGTGCAGCAGGTCATCTCCATCACGGACGTGCACAATCGCGCGAACGTGAACCGCTCCGTGAAGCAGAGCCTGGATGAGATGGCCAAAATCTCTAAAATCGTGAAAGGCGCGGGCATCCCCTTCAGCGGGGCCATCAGCCTCTCGACGGGGTGTCCCTACACCGGACGCGTGGCGGAAGAGGTGGTCTACGACATCGCCGAGAAATACGACGGGCTGGGCGTGGACGAGTTTTTCCTGTGCGATTCGATGGGCATGGGCGACCCCACGCGGATGGGCCGCATGGTGAGCGAACTTAAAGCTCGCTGGCCGGAGAAGGGCCTTGTCGTCCACCTGCACAACACGCGGGGCATGGGACTCGCCAATGCCCTGGCCTCGATGCAGGCGGGAGCCACAGTGTTGGACGGCTCTCTCGGCGGCATCGGCGGGTGCCCCTTTGCGCCCAACGCCTCGGGCAACATATCCACCGAGGATCTGGCCCACATGCTCTGGCTGATGGAGGTGGAAACGGGAGTGGACGTGGATGCGCTTATCCGTCTCGCGGAAAAACTGTCCGACGCCATGGAAGCGCCCCTGTACGGCACGGTGTTAAAGGCGGGCAAGAGCTTCAAGAAGACGCCTACGCCCGAGTGGCTCCTGGTCGATGAGGACGCCCGCACCACCCAGGCGGTGGATGAACTGGCCGTGCGGTTCTAGCCGGACGGCGTTTCACGCCATCACACCAAGGCATTATATGCGAGTGAAAAAGTAGGGACAGGTCGCGACCTGTCCCTACAGAGTCGATAAAAACTGCACGCATACTCTCCTATTATCCCAGGTCGATTCCCTCTTGCTCAAGTTTTTCTTCCGAATAGCCGAGACGATCCACGAGAACCTCGCGGTTGCTCCTCCCTAGCGGCTCGCCCGCGTGGCGCACCTTGCCGGGCGTGCGCGAGAGCTTGCCGAAGGCCTCCTGCATCCGCACCGGACCACCGAGTTCCGCGTCTTGCACCTCGGTGATGTTCCCACGCGCAACCACCTGTTCGTTCTCCATCACCATCTTCACGCTGTTGATGGGGGTGGCCGCGCCATCGAACTCGGTCAAGCGTTCCATCACCTCATCGAGCGTCAGGGTTTTCAGGGTCTTCTGGAGTTCGTCCTCGATGGCGTCGGCGTTCTTCATGCGCTCGCGGTTGTCGGCGAACCTGGGGTCGGCTATCAAATCTTCGCGCCCCAGGCCCTTGCAGATGTTCTCGAAGATGGACTGGTTCGAGCCCGCGATGAGCACCCACTGGCCGTCTTTGGTCTCGAAGTTGTTCCGGGGCACCGCGAACTCGAGGCGCGAGCCGCTCCTGCCCTGGATGAAGTCGAGTTGGTCGTAGTAGATCACCTGGGGTCCCAGCATGGTGAGCAACTGCTCATAAATCGCCAGGTCTATCTGCTGGCCCGCGCCGCCCCTCCGCTCGCGCTCGAGGAGGGCGGTCATCACCAGAAATGCTGCGCCGATGCCCGTGGAGCAATCCCCCAGCCCCCAGGAGGGACTGAGGGGCGGGCCGTCGGGATAGCCGTTGATGTGGCTGAAACCCGCGAAGGCCTCGGCCAGAGAGCCGAATCCGGGGCGGTTTTTGTACGGCCCCGTTCTGCCGAATCCCGTGATGGAGAGCATGATGACGGCGTGGTTCACCTCTTTTAAGTTCTCGTAGTCGAGACCCCATTTTTCGAGCACGCCGGTGCGGTAGTTCTCCACGACGACATCGGCCCCGGCCACGAGTTTTTTCACCGCTTCTACGCCGAAAGGCGTTCTTAAATCCAGCGTGACGCTCTTCTTGTTGCGGTTGATCATCTTGTAGTAGAGGCCCACGCCGTTTTTGTTATGGCCCCAAAGGCGCATGGGGTCGCCGCCTCTCGGATTTTCGATTTTGACGACGTCCGCCCCGTAGTCTGCGAGATACATGGTGCAGAGCGGCCCCGCCAGATAGTTCGACATGTCCACGACCCGCACGCCTTCCAAAGGCATGCGCGCGGTTTGCTCATCGTTCATGGGTTGTCCTCACGAGAAAAAGTTCGCCTGCGTGTTCAGGAAACGGGGAGAATGCTATCATCCGGCGAAGCCTTTTGAAATCTTCTGAAGACTCTGTGGGGAGAAAGCGATGGGCTACCGGGGGATGCACGTCGTGGACGCCGACGCGCACTATCTTGAGGAAATCCGCGATTTCGCCAAGTATCTGAAGGGCCCCTCCGTCGAGCGCTTCGCCGACTGGAGCGGGCAGTACCACATGCCCGCCCTGGTGGGGGATCAATACGACGTCATGCTCCACGGCCGCACCGTACGGGGGGCCGTGGCGGGCAAGGGCGATCAGGACGAGATGCTCGGGATGTCGAGTCCCGCGGACATCCCCGTCGTGATGGAGCGCTTCGGGGTCGACACCATCGTCATGATCCCCACCTACATGCTCATGGTCGAGTTCGTGCGGAACGCGAACCACGCAATGGACATCTGCAACGGCTACATCGACTACATGGTCGACGGCGTCTGCGCGCCAGAGGAGGGAATCTACACCCTGGTGGTGGCCGCAGGCCGCGACCCCGAACGCGCCGCGAAGATGATAGACCGCGTGGCGGGCAATCCGGCCGTGTGCGGAGTGGAGATGCTCGGCAGCGTGGAGCTTCCCCTGGGCGCCGAGGCGTACAACCCCATCTACGAGGCGGCGCAGCACCACGGTCTCCCCATCGTGTTGCACGCGAACTTCCTGGGGCCGGACCTTTCGAGCTTCGCCAAGTTTCCTTCCTTCGTCGAGAGCCACGCGCTGGACATGACGTGGTGCAACCAGGTGCAGCTCGTGAGCATGGTGATGGAGGGCGTGCCCGAGCGCTTCCCGATCTCAAGATCGTCTTTCAGGAAAGCGGCATCACCTGGGTGGCGGGCCTCATGTACCGCCTGGACACCGAATACATGCGCCGCCGGGTGGAAGCGCCGCTGCTCCGGAAGCTGCCGAGCGAATACATCAAGGATTTTTATTTCGGCACCCAGCCGATGGAGGAGATGCCGAGAAAGCATTTGAAGATGTTCTTTGACCTGCTCGACGGGGAGAACACCTTCCTGTTCGCGAGCGACTGGCCCCATTTCGATTACGATGAACCCTCGGTGGTCGCTGACCTCCCGTTCTTAAGCGACCCGGGCCGCCGCAAGATCATGGGCGAGAACGCCTTGGGCGTCTTCCGCTTCACGGAGAAGACGGTGAACCTGGAGGTGGGCGCCTAGATGGCGAGGCGGCTCTGGGCGGCGCGCGCGTCCGAGATAGGCCCCGGCGAGCGGATTCGCCTCGAACTGGGCGGTCTGAAACTCGGGATATTCCGGTTGAGTGACGGGTTTTTCGCCCTGGAGGACAAATGTCCTCACCAGCAAGGCCCCGTCTGTTCGGGGAACCTCTTTCGCGAGATCACGGCCACTGTAGACGAGGACGGCAAGGTGCGCGAGCGCTACGCGCGCGATGAGGCTGACGTGGTCGCGTGCCCCATGCACGGCTGGGAGTTCGAAGTAAGAACGGGGGAATGTCTCGCCAACCGCAGGCGGAAAGTCCAGCGCTTTCCCGTGGAAGTCGACGGGGAGGACCTCTACGTCCTCCTGCCGGGTGGGTGAGGGGAATTAGTCCGACAATGAAGAAACTGGCGCTGAAGTTGTTGCTGATTGCGTTACTCGTATATTTCGGAGCGGGCCGGGCTGCTGCGCAGCCACTACCGGAAACAGTTGGTTGGTGGGAGTGGGCAATCACTGCGGCGCATGCGTCGATTGCGAGTGTCAGGAGCGCAGCGACCGCGCTAGGATTGGATGAGATGCCGAAAGTTGCCACGAAGCTAAGCCAGAGGGCGTCGGACATAAATCAAAGGGCCATCACCGGCAACCTCAAAGGGAAGGATCTGTTCCCGAAGATGCCTGGTGGAGTCCGGTTGGCTGGTGAGGGGGCGACGCTGGAATATCTCGACAAGCATCATGTGAGCCACATTCGCTCTGTGAAATATCATCCGGAGTTGGCTGCCCAACCACCCAATTTGGTCTTTGAACCCAAGAAATGGAACCTGGCACGTGGGTCGAATGATATGACCCTCATGGATAAGTCCAAAGTTCGCCTCTACAACGCAGCGGTGAGCATAGCGGGTGGAGGAAAGATCATGTTGATCACGATTGCGAGGGGTGGGGTAATCGGAGCGCTTGTAGAATTACCGGTGACGACGACAGTGGAGACGCTTAACATTGTCAACGAGCGCAAGACAGTGAAACAAGCAGCGAAGGAAGGGGCACCCAAGGTCGCGATGGGTGCGTTGGCTGGTGCTGCGACGGCAGGTGCGGTAACGGCTGCAAGCACGGTCGGACTCACTGTAGGGGCCCCAGTGTTGATTCCTCTGGCGGTAGTGGGCGGCAGTGCATATTTCTGGGTGTCGGGTAATCGTGTCTGGCGCGCTCTTGATGACGAGACGCGCGCGATAGTCAAGACGCGTCTGATAGTGGTGCGAGATGCGATTCGAAACTCATTTCACGAGTGGAGTGACCAGACGCGAGTGGCGACCAAAGCAGCGACCAAGACATTACGGGAATACATCAATTCAGTTATTACCACAGGAACGGGGCAGAAATGAGAATACACTCGAAGTAGTCATATTGAAGAAACGCAGAGCATTCTCAATCCATGCCTTGAGACAGATTTCCGCCTCAGTCACAATTCTCCCTTCTTGACAATCCCGCCGGTAACGCCTCTATAATTTCCACCATATTCACACTTTCGACGGACAGGCGAGAGGGAAGACCTCCTCTTTTTCGGCTCACTTTTTCTGGAGGGGATACGATGTCCATGCCCACCTACGGTTACGATCACCTGCACTTTCGAAGCGAAGACCCCCACGCCGCCAGAAAGTTCTGGGAGGAGATGTTTGGGGCTAAGGTGATGGAAGAGGGCGACCTGGGCGGCTCGCCCATTTTCAGGTTCGATCTGAACGGCATGAGTTTTCTCGTATCGGGCCGGGCGGAGGGCGAGAACCCCGTCCACACGACGAGCGACCCGCGCTACGGGCTGGACCATTTCGGACTCGTCGTCGACGACATGGACAGGGCCGAGGCCGACCTGCGCGCGAAAGGGGCCGACTTCATCTGCGACCCGTGGGAGATAGGTCCGGGCACGAAGATCGCCTTCATCAGGGGGCCGGACGACATCAGCATCGAGCTCGTCTCGCGCGGCTAGGCAGTTCGCGCGGCACGCTCTGGCGTTTTGTTCAAAATTGACAGCGCGGGGAAATCCTGCTAGCGTTTTTTCCATAGCTACAGAAACAGTTGAGGTTGTTTGAGGATTTATCGAACGCCGGAGAGTGGGAATCGCGAACCGGTGGTATCGTCGCCTCCAGGGGATTGTTGCCCCGTTTCGCCTCCTGCCGTTAACACGCTTCCCATCTCTTCGTCTGAAATCCGAGTGAACAGAGAGGCCCGGCCCAGGGTTTCTTGATGGACGTTGTGGTTTGGTTCTGCCCCCGATGGCGGATCGCCCGTGCCACGGGGAGCGCAAGTTCTCCTAGGGCGACGATGGAGGGTTGACCATGAAAGAACTCGGTTTGAGTCGTCGGAAACTCCTTCGCAATGCCGCACTCGGAACGGCCGCCATGGCCTTGCCCGTCTCGCGGGCGACGCCCTCGGCGGCGATGGTGAAAACGCTCAACTTCTACAGCTGGACCTACGGGATCAGCTTCGTGAAGCAGCGCATCGCCGAGTTCGAGAAGCTCGCCAAGGTCAAGATCAACTACGGGAACACGCCGGGCAGCAAGTACCACGACGCCCTGGTCGTCAAGTTCTCAGGCAAGACCCCACTGGACGTCATCTACATGATCGACGGGCACCTCGCCGAGTTCGTGGAGGCGGGCTGGCTCTACCCCATCGACGAGTTCCCGAGGGTGGACGAGTACCGCAAGGAATTCATCGGCCCGACCGCCGATGCGCTCACCTATAACGGCAAGCTCTACGGCCTGCCCTACTACGTGGGCCACATGGCGTTCCTCTACAACGAGGAGCATCTGGAGAAAGCGGGTATCGGCGCTCCTCCCAAGACCTGGGACGAGGTGGTCCAGCAGAGCCTCCAGATCAAGAGCAAGGGGATTCAGGAGTATCCCTTCCTGCAGTTCCTGAAAGCCGATTTCTGGATGGGCGAGCTGCTCTTCACCATGATGTACAGCCGGGGCGGGCGGTTCGTCGACGAGAAGTACAACGTCATGAACTACGACAAGGAAGGCTCCGCGGCGGCGCAGTCGATCCAGTGGATCATCGACGCGGCCAAGAAGCACAAGATCACGCAGCCCGGCTTCCTGGAGCTCAACGAAGTCGCCGCGCTCAAGGCCTTCAGCAGCGGCACGGGCAGCTTCGCCATCCTGCCGAACTACCGGCTGCGAGCGGCGAACGAGCCCAAATCCTCCAAGGTGGCCGGCAAGGTCAAGATGGCGCTCATTCCGACCGCAAACAACGCCAAGCCCAACGTGTGCGGCTGGACGCGGGCCTACAGCATGACCGCCTCAGCCGCGAAGGACCCCGCGCGCAAGGCGATGGCCTGGAAGATGGTCGACTTCCTGGGCGGCAAGGACAAGTCGGGCACCTACCGCACCGCGAAGAAGTGGTTCACCGAGTTCGGCCTGGGCTTCGGCCATGCGCCGCTGTTCAAGGACCCCGACATCATCTCGGCCGCGAACAATTGGGGCGAGGCGAAACTGTTCGAGAGCCAGATGGCGCTCAGCAAGCCCAAGGACGGGCAGAAGGCCGTCTGGTACGCCGAGTGGGATCAGTACATGCGTCCGCGCGTCCACAAGGCGATTCTGGGTCAGGCCGACATCGTCGGCACGCTCAAGACCCTGACCAAGCAGTGGAACAGACTGAAGAGGCGTTACGGTTAGACGAAAGCGCTTGCCTCCCCCGGCGGCGGACCGCCGGGGGAGGCGCGATGGAGGTTTTCCTTGGCGAATATCCTGTCCGTCGAAGGAGCAAAACCCACCGAGCAGGCGGGCCTGAAGGGCTGGTTCGCCCGGCGCACGCAGACCGAAGGCGGCATTGCGATGTTCTTCGTAGGACCGGCTCTGCTGCTGATGGTGCTGCTCAACATCTATCCCATCCTGCATTCGTTCTACGTCAGCGTCCACGTCTATAACCTGAAGCGGCCCCACAGAAACCCCTTCGTGGGTTTCGAGAACTACGTCATGTTCCTGGAGAGTGAGGATTTCTACAACGCGTTCATTAACACGATAGTCTTCGTCGTGGTGTCGGTGATCGCCGTGGCCCTGCTCGGTCTCATCTTCTCCCTGGCGCTCAATGAACTGGGCGCCGGCGTGCGCAGGTGGGTGGTGCCGCTCATCCTCGTCCCCTGGGCGGTGCCCTATGTGGCGAACGGTCTCATCTGGGAGTGGATCTACCATTCCGACTACGGGTTACTGAACGGCCTTCTGGTTGCCCTTGGCGTCATCGACAAATACCAGACATGGCTCAGCAACCCCGACCGCGCGCTCTACACCCTCGTGAACGCCTTCGTCTGGAAGGAAGTTCCCCTGGCCACCGTCTTGTTCCTGACGGCGCTGCAGGCGATACCCGAGGACCTCTACAGCGCGGCCAAGATCGACCAGGCGGGCGCTTCGAGGCGTTTCTGGCACATCACCCTGCCCGCGCTCAAGCTGGCCTTTCTGCTGGTGCTGGTCTACACCTCGATAATCTCCATCAAGACATTCGACCTGGTCTATATACTCACCGAGGGAGGGCCGGGCGACGCGACAGCGCTCGTCTCCTGGTACACCTACGTGGAGACCTTCCGGAACCTGCAGTTCGGCTCCGGCGCGTCGATTTCCTACGTCATCGCCATCGCCACCTTCATCCTGGCGATCGGCTACATCAAAATCCTCTACAGGCCGCAGGAGAGTTGATTATGGCTGCCCCGAGCGTTCCCGACATCAAGGAGATTCAAAGATACCGCCAGGCCGCCATCGTGGGACGAATCGCGCTCTACCTGATCGTCGCCGTCATGCTCTTCTACGCCATCTCGCCTTTTTACTGGATGTTGAACTCGAGTCTCCAGTTCGAAAAGGACGTGGTGTCGGTTCCGCCCAACTGGGTTCCGCCCGCGCTCAACCTCGGCAATTTCGAGGAGATCATCCTCAGAAAACCCGCCGACACGAGCGTCGCATTCGACAAGAAGATGGCCGGATACTCCACGTTCCCCACGGCTGACGTGCTGCCCTCGATGTGGAACAGCTTCGTCGTGGCGTTTGGCGTTACCATCATCAACGTCATCCTGGGCTGTCTGGCGGCGTACGGCTTCGCGCGTCTTTACTTCAAGGGAAAGCAGTCCCTTTTCTACATCGTGCTGGCGTCGCGCATCGTGCCCGAAGTGTCGCTGATCGTCCCCTTTTACCTGATGATTCGCGGGCTGGGTCTGCTGGATACCTATATGGGGCTCATCGTGGCCTATATTCCGATTTCGCTTCCCCTGGCGATATTCGTGCTGGTCGCCTATTTCGAGACGGTGCCGCAGGAGATCGAGAGCGCCGCCCGCGTGGACGGCTGCAACCGCTTCCAGACGCTCTGGCGGGTGATTCTGCCGCTTTCGACGCCTGCGATCGTCACCGCCGGGGTGTTCGTGTTCCTCACGAGCTGGAACGAGTTCCTCTTCCCGCTCGTCCTGACACAGACGATGAACACCCGGCCCATCACGGTGACGCTGCTCGATTTCGTCTCGGAGTTTTCGGTGAGCTACGCGCGGATGAACGCCGCGGGCGTCGCCTGCGTCGTGATTCCCGTCGCCCTGGCCCTCATGTTCCAGCGCTATTTCGTGCGCGGGCTGACGGCAGGGGCGGTGAAGGGCTAGCCGGTTTTCGATAGGAGCGCGTGAGAATGGCGAAAGTCGTTTTGGAGAATCTGAGCAAGAACTACGGCGAGGTGGTCGCGGTCGACAACGTGGACCTCGAGATCGAAGACGGCAGGTTCGTCGTGCTCCTGGGTCCTTCGGGGTGCGGGAAGACCACCATCCTGAACGTGGTCGCGGGTCTGCTCGATCCCACCGAGGGCGCGATTCTCATCGACGGGGTGGACGTCCGCCACATTCCGGCCCACAAACGCAACATGGCCATGGTGTTCCAGAGCTACGCCCTCTATCCCCACCTGCGGGTGCGGGACAATCTGGCCTTTCCGCTTCGGATGATGAAGATGTCCAAGGCGGAAGTCGAGGAGAAGGTCCGCTGGGCGGCCGAGGCGCTCGACATCGAGGAGCTTCTGGCCCGCAGACCGCGCGAACTCTCCGGCGGACAGCGCCAGCGGGTGGCGCTTGGCCGGGCCATCGTACGCGAACCCTGGGCGTTTCTGATGGACGAGCCGCTCTCGAACCTCGACGCCGCGCTCAGGGTCGAGATGCGCGCCGAACTCAAGAAGCTCCACCGGCGTCTGGAAACCACCATGATCTACGTGACCCACGATCAGGTGGAGGCGCTCAACATGGCGGATGAGATAGCGCTCCTGAAAGACGGCGTGCTCCAGCAGTATGCTTCTCCCTATTCCGTCTATCACGAACCGGCCAACACGTTCGTGGCGCAGTTCGTGGGGACGCCGCCGATGAACCTCATCCCCGGCGCCCTGGAGCAGGAAAACGGGAGGCTGAGTTTCCGCTACGGGAGCTTCGCCGTGGAGCCGCCGCCGGAGCTTCGCAAGCGCCTCGAAGAAAAAGAGAGGGATAAGGTGATTCTGGGGATTCGCCCCGAGGACGTCGTCGTGACGGCCGCCGGAGGCGATGGGGACGGTCACCTGAGCAAGGTGCTGCTGCTGGAGCCATACGGGGCGGATCAGGTGCTGGAACTCGCCTTCGAGGACGTATCCATCATGGCGCGCACCGACTCGACTTTCAGAGTCGATATGGGGGATGAGACCCGCGTTGGGATGCGCGAGGACAAACTTTTCTTCTTCGACGCCGACACCCAACTGGCCATCTGAGCCTGACGCGCGCCGAACCTTACGTGTAGACCTCCTGTATCCCGAAGTAATCCGGGTTGAAGTTCTCCACTATCTCGCTCACCTTGTTCACGCAGGCCTCGAAATACTGGCGGCCCTTCTCCGGCGTGGCCCGGCGCGGGTCTCCGTAAACTCCGTTGTGCACGCGGCTGTCGGGCAAACGCACGACCGACGTCACCCCGTGCTGGAAGGAGAGCACCAGTTCGGGTTTGTACTCCCAGTCTCCGAGCCTGTCGACGTGCACCATGTCCGGGCGGATGTGCATCATGAAGGACGTCTCGAACTCGTTCGCGTGGGTGCCTTCGCGGAAGTTGTCGCCGATGGCGTCGCAGGTTTCCTTGTCCACCATGAAGTAGCTTCCGGCGACGATGAGTTTGTCACCATTCCGGCCGTAGCGGTCCATGAGCCTGAACATCATGGTCTGCAGCAGGGGCAGGTTGGGGTTGTGGCCGTTCAGGAAGAGAATCCGCTTGAAGCCGTTGCGCACGAGGCTTTCGGTGATCTCGGCGACGCACGTCATGAAGGTATCGGCCGTGAAGCTGATGGTCCCGGGGAAATTCTCCCACACCTCCGAGTAGCCGTAGGGAAGAGGCGGGGCGACGAGGCAGCCCGTCCGGTCGCCGACGGCCTTTGCGACTTCAAACGAACTCGATATATCCACCTGAACCGGCAAGTGGGGGCCGTGCTGTTCGGTCGAGCCCACGGGCTGGATGATGACGGGGTTCTCGGGAAGCATGTCGCGAATTTCCATCCAGGTCAGGTCGCTTAGCATCATGGCGTCGTTTCCTCCCTTGGGTTACGGACTCAGCCGGAGACGGCCTCGGCGGGTTCTCCCTCATACATTTTGAACAGCGCCAGATCGAAGCCGTCCGGATCGTAGAAAATGGCGGCTCGCCAGTAGCGGCCCGGGCCTCGCCACGTCACCTGGGGCGGGGTGGCGAACCGCACGCCCTTGGCCACGAGTTCCTCGTAGGCGGCGTCCATGTCTTCGGGCTCGAAGGCGATGTGGCTGCTGCCCACGTCGTTCAATGCCGGCGGATTGTCGTAGGACTTCCCCTCCTGTTCCAGGAACTGGATGAGCTCCACGACCGCGCCCCCTGCCTGGAGCATGACGATCCGAAGCCGGCTGTCGGGCGTGGTCGAGGCGTACTGGATCCCCTCCTCGTCGGAGGAGATGTCCTCCACCACTTCGAAGCCCAGGGTGTCGCGGTAGAACGCGATGGACCTTTCGATGTCCGAAACCGTTCTGCTGGAATGGTGCATGGGACCTATCATGACGATCTCCCCCCATTGGTCTTGAGAAAACCTTGCGGGCCTACCGTCTTTCGGGATGGCGCCCGTACCGGATATTTCATGTACGAGATGTGTCGGCAATATAGCACAAAACAATATTGGGAGCACGAAACGACCGGTGGAAGGGGGTTGTTGAAAAACCCTCAAGGGAGGAGGGAATTCCGATCATCGAATTGTTCACCGTAGGGACAGGCCTCCGTGCCTGTCCTGATGAAAGATAACCACGGAGGGCAGGACAACCACGGAGGGTTGTCCCTACAAACCATCGCGCTCGCCCACGCCACGTGAACCTCCATGCCGCCCGCTTCCGAAACGGGGTTTTTCAACAACCCCAAACGAGGGGGGATTCAACTAAAATTCCGAGCGCTTCTCAACTCCCCTTGAAATCGGGTTTGCGCTTCTCGTGAAAGGCCTCCACGCCCTCTTTGAAATCATCCGACTGGCGAAGCCGCGAGTAGCAATGCCCTTCGAGCTGGATGCCCAGGGACAAGAAGGTGTCTTCCGTTTCGTTGAGCAGGCGCTTGGCCGTTCGCTGCGCGAGCGGGGCGAACTGACAAAGCTCCGCGACCAGGGAGTCCGTGGCCGCCTCCAGTTCTTCGTCCGGCACGACCTCGGTGACGATACCCCAATCATACGCCTGGCTGCCGCCGATGCGCTTCGAGCGCATGACGATGTGCTTCGTCCGCGTGATGCCGACCATCTTCTGCAGGCGCGCCGAACCGCCCGAACCCGGAATCTGCCCCAGGCGCTGTTCGGGCAGGGCATAGAGCGTCGTCTCCGAAGCGACGCGGAAATCGCACGCGAGCGATATCTCGAAGCCCACGCCGAAGCAATAACCGCGGTTGGCGGCGATGGTAGGCTTTACGCACCGGGTGGGCGCGGCGATGTTGTCGGCCAGGTTCGAGACGTGCTCGGGCGAGGCCTCCATGAACCCGCGAATGAACCCGCCCGAGGAGAAGTTGGGGCCCTGGGCGCGCAGCACGATGACGCGCACGCGCTCATCGCGGTCCAGATTCTCGAAGGTGGCGCGCAACTCCTCGCGCTGGCCCATGCTTATCGTGTTCATTTCGCCGCGGTCGAGAATGATGTCGCCGCGCTTTTGCCCGGCGTCTATCTCGACCGTGAAGCCGTCGAAACTCGCGCCGTGCAGGTCTTCGCCGTGTGCCATCGTCTGGGTTCTCCTATCGATTCGGTTTTGCCGTTCTATTCATCGGGCGCCAACTCCAGCAGCGCTTTCTTGTCGATCTTGTCACTCGCGACGCGGGGGAATTCGCCGAGTTCGATGAACCGCGTCGGTATCTTGTAGGTGGCGAGGCCGCTCGCCCTGAGCGCATCGGCCAGAACCTCCGGGTCGAGACTCCTGCCCTCATGGGGCTGGATGAAAGCCCAGGGCGCCTCGCCGTATTCGGGATCGGGCGCGGCGACAACAGCGCACTCGAAGACGTCGGGGTGTTTGGCGATCTCGCGCTCGACCTCGACAGGCAGTATCTTCTGGCCGCTGCGGTTGATGACTTCCTTGCTGCGGCCCAGAAGCCGCAAGCGGCCATCCTCGTCGATGGTTGCGATGTCGCCGGTCGTGTTCCAGCCATCCGACCAGACCGCCCTCGTCCCTTCCGGGTCCTTCCAGTAGCCGGAAGACGTGAATGGGGCGCTGATTTTGAAATGGCCGACGCCCCCTCGAGGCAGCGTGTTTCCCTCCTCATCCTCGATTCGCCAGCGGCATCCCTGGTGAGGCAAACCGACGCTGCCGTTGAGCCTGAGAGCGGCGGGCTCGTTGAAGTCCGCGTGCGCGAAACCGGGGGTTTCCATGCTGCCCGCCGCGACCACGACGCGGCAATCGGTGAGGCTTTCCACATGGCGCGCCGCGTCGAGGTCCGCCGCCGCCGTGCCGATGCGAATGGCGCGCAGCGAGCGCAGATCGAAGGAGCTTAAGTCTTCCTGCGCCATCCGGGTGAGGATGACGGGCACGGTCGTCGCCACGGTGATCTCCGCACTCTCGATGAGCGCCAGCAAAGCGCGCGCGTTATAGGTTTCGGGGAACGTGAAGGCGCACGGCGTCATGCCCGACGTCACCCAGACCAGCAGCCCCGCGCCCCCCGCCATCGGCGCGAATACGCCGACGTTGTCGTCCTCGCTGATAGACAATCGCGCGCCGTTTGCGCGGGCGAGGCACATTTGCGCCCCTTCGGGCCATTCGCACAGCTTGGAAAAACCGCTGGATCCGCTCGATACCGTGATGAGGGAAATCTCATCGAAGCGGAATTGCCGGGAGACGATTTTCTCCATCGCTCCCGCGTTATCAGGCGGCCTGGTCAGATCGGCCCAAGGGAGCCACCCTTCGGGAGATTCGCCCGAGAGATCGACGAGAAGCGTGTGCGAGGCCCCATCGAGCGCCTCATCCAGCCAGGCCGGCGCATCGCGGCCTGAATCGGGTGAGGCGAATATGGCGCTCGGCGACAGTTCCCGAAAGGCGTAGCCCAGTTCCTGGCGCCGCCATTGCATGGGTGCGAAACAGCCGATGATTCCCGCTTTCTTGAAAGCGATGCGCAAGACGATCTCGCGGTTCGACGATGACATCTGCACCAGGGCGCGGGCGTCGCGCTCGATTCCCCTGGCGATCAGGTTCGCGGCGATGCGGTCGGTGAGTTCATCCAGCCCCCGCCAGGTGATCTCCTCTTGCGAATCGCGGCAGGCGATTTTATCGGGAAAATCCCGCGCATAGGCGGCGTAGCGCTCCACCATCGTCTCGCGCGTCCAGTACCCGGCGGCGAGATAGGCCTCGACTTTTTCCTGGTCAAGAAAAGAAGGTTTCATGTTCGTTCCGGGATTAGCGGCCCTTGTACCGGGGCGCGCGTTTTTCGGCGTAGGCTTTCAGGGCCTCGCGGCTGTCCTCGGTCGCCATGCAGATGGCGTAGAGCTTGCGCTCGAAGTCGATGCCCGCCAGCAGCTCGGTTTCCGTAGAGCGCAAGACGGCGTCTCGCCCGGCGACGAAGGCCATGGGGGACTGCGCCCCCAGCGTGCGCGCCAGCTCCTTCGCGCGGGGCATGAGGTCGGCCAAGGGCATGACTTCGGTGACCAGGCCGATTTCGCGCGCGGTTCCGGCGTCGATGCGCTGCCCCGTCAGGATCATCTGCATGGCCCAGCCCAGCCCGACGAAACGGTAGAGGCGCTGCGTGCCGCCGCTTCCTGGAATCTGGCCCAGGTTGATCTCCGGCTGCCCGAGTCGGGCGTTCTCGCTCGCGATGCGGATTGTGCACCCCATGGCAAATTCCAGCCCCGCGCCGAAGCAGTAGCCGTTGATCGCGGCCACGGTCGGCTTGCCGAGCCGCTCGATGGCGGTCGGCAGTTCCTTTCGCAGCGTGGCCGAGGGGCCCATCTCCGAGACCAGCGTGCGTCGTTCGAGTTCGGGGATGTTGGTGCCGGCGCAAAACGACTTGTCCCCATGCCCGGTGAAGACGATAGCCTTCACCGCGTCGTCTGTTTCGGCGCGGCGGGCGCAGTCGAGCAGGTCGATCCGCATCTGCTGTGTCATGGCGTTTCGCCGCTCCGGCCAGTGCAATGTGACGATCAGCAACTCACCGTCCATTTCGGTGCGCAGGTTCTCGTAGTTCATGTCGGCTCCGCCCCCATGTTGTGTGTGTTTTCTCCTCGACACCGCCTGTTTACCCATTGTAATCACTATCCGCGCCGTTTACGTCAACCGGCGTTTGGCCAGTTTCGTGAAAGCCCCGTCTTTGGCCATGAGTTCTTTGTACTTTACGCTCTCGAAGATCCGGCCCTTGTCCAGCGCGTAGATGCGGTCGTCCATGCGTCCACGATTCCGGGTTGTGAGGAATTCGCAATGTTGTTCGTGTGGTACGGCTTGTCAAGCATACGAACGGAGCGTCAATGAAGAGCGCCGGAAGAAAGGGCGTTCACCGCGGCGTCCCGACCCTCATGCGAGAGAGCCGGGACGCCGCAGCGGGGTATGGTCGAAAGTATGCGTTCGGTCCCGTTACGCACCCAGCTTCAGTTTGAGCCAGTCGAAAATCTCGTGCGCGTAGGGGGGCACGTTGTCCATCTGGCAGTGCTGGGCGCCGGTTTCCGTTCCCTTGACGACCCGGAAGGTCTTGTCCTTCGAACCCGAGGCGTTGAAAAGATTTTTCGCGTCGGCGAGGGGGATCTGCTGGTCGCCCTCTCCGTGGATCAGCAAAAACGGGCAGCGCATGTTCTGCACCACGCCGTCGAGCTTGAAGTCCGCGAGCAAGTCGAGGCACTCCTCGGTGGAGTCCGAGTTGAAAATCCACGTCAGGTGATGGCCGGGAACCGAGAGGGCCGTTTTGTAGGCGGCGGCGATTCTGTCCTGCCACACCCGCTGGTAGTCCCAGATCGCACCCCACGCCACGCACGCCTTGAAGCGGTGCTCCATGCTCGCGTTTCTGGGCGCGTAGTAGCCGCCGAGGCTGATCGCCATGACGCCGGCGCGCTTCGCGTCCACGTCGTTTCTACTTTCGAGATAATCGAGGGCCGCAGCGCCCGCGGTTTCATGATCGTGGCGCAGGTAGAGCTTCCTGAATCGGATGGCTTCTCCGTTTCCGGGCGCATCCACGGCGAGCACGCTCATCCCCCGGCGAACGAGGTCTTCCGCGCCCAGGATGTATTGAATCTCCTTCGAGACGTCGAAACCGTCGAAAGATACCACCACGGGCGGTTTTCTCTTTCTCGTATTCTGCGCGTGAATGAGGATTCCAGGCAGCGTCTTCTTGCCCTCGAAGGGGATCTCCACGTGCTCGATGCGCGGAGCGTCCGTGAGCGCGGCGAAGCGCTTGAAGCTGTCGAGTGATTTGCGGTACGCGGCGTTCGCCGCCTTGTCCTTGGGCGTCCGGAAACGCTCGCCGAGCTGATAGTAGAAACACGCGCGCTTGAAGAAAGCGGCGGCGGAGAGGTTGTTCTTCTTCCGCGCGGCGGCCATCCCGAGGGCGCGCATCCTGTCGGCCTCGCTCACCCATTCGTCGAACCAGGCGTCGTCGTCGCCTATCTTGCCCTTTAACTTCCGGCAGACCCTGTCGACCTCGCCCATCGTGGACGAACCCCAATAGGATGTGGAATAGGCGATGCCTACGCCTGCGGACCAGCGGTAGTCATCGGGAAAATACGCGAACCATGGTTCCTTGCGGACGGCTTTTGCGGCTTTTGCCATGAGGCGTTCTCCTTACGCGAAATTGAATATTATCGTGCAAATATCTGTTGAGGGATGGCGCGGGAAAATCGAGAAAAACGGATGTTTCATCCGTGAGTTCATCGAAATTCAGGCTTCCTCGCTATATTGTTCCAATAAAAAAACTTATACCACAGCGTTGTTACGTGCGTCATCGGGGATGGGGGTTGCTTTCGGGGAGGAGGCCGCCGGGCGTAGCCGGAATGGCGTTATGGAATCGAATCATCTCACGGCATATTCATAATCGAATCTGTGGTAAGGACTGGTCGCGACCTGTCCCTGCGGATACAACTTCCGCGCCTCTTCCCAGAGGCGTTCCTTCCCCACGAATCGATACCATTTCTCGAATTGCGCGCGGTATCGCCCCCAGGGCGCAGAGAGTTTAGGCCGGGGGTCCCGGCTGAGCGCGTAAGCCATTCCCTCCTTGAACCAATCGGGGCTTAGCCACTGCCTGAAAACGCCCAGCCGCTCGGCCTGCAAGTGATGAATCATCTCGTGACGCAGGTAGTAGTCTTTCCACCCGCGCGGGCCAATCACGATTCCGGAGCCGCCAACGGTGTGCGCCGCCGCCTTGTCGAACCCGAAAGCCTCGAAACAGGCCTGCGAGCCGCAGAAGATGGCGCGGGGCTTGTTTTCGATGGCGCCGAGCGAGGCGTTCACGGACGCGTAGGCTTCCTCATACAACGCCGCCGCTTCTGGATGGCGCGCCGCATTCTCCATGCAAATGACATCGCTGACGCACGAGACGCCGTTCCACTCGGGCGCGAGGACTCGCGCCTGCTTATACAGTCCCCAGACGGCCACGGGAATGCAGATTAGGCAGATGAGCAGCAATCGCTTCAGCATGTGAACCTCGAGGCGCGCGCTCGCTGAATACGGGGCGGAAATGCCTGATAACGCGATAAGCATCCACCACGGGCATAATCGCCGGGGCTATTGTATCGTGAGGGATTGTATTTCCCCACTGTAAGGACAGGTCGCGACCTGTCCGAAAAAGGACAACAACTGGGGCGGGACAATCCCAATGGGTTGTCCCTGCAATCTACGGGGTTCGGGCTATACGAAAAGGTTGCCCCGATTCGATGATTGCATCGCAATCAAAAGATAAGATAGAATACGGTGAAAAGGAGGGCCTCACCATGGCGAGCATCACAATCCGCAATCTCGACGACGACGTGAAAACCCGCCTTCGCGTGCGGGCGGCGCAAAAAGGTCGCTCCATGGAAGAAGAGGTGCGCCTGATCCTGCGCGAGGCCGTCGGGCGGGAAGAAGCGCCCGCGAAGGGTCTGGGAACGGCGATCCACGAACGGTTCAAGCCCTTCGGCGGCGTCGAATTGGAGCTTCCGCCACGCGAACCAATGCGCGAACCGCCACGTTTTGACTGAGTGTCGGCGATGGTATTGCTCGATACAAATGTGGTGTCCGACTTGATGCATGTCTCCCCGAATCCGGCGGTTCTCGCCTGGATCGACAACCAGCCATCCCGGCAGTTGTACGTGACGGCGGTTACGGAATCAGAGTTACGCACCGGGATCGCTTATCTGCCGGAAGGCGCACGCCGCAAGGGCCTCTTGGACGCCGTCGAAAGAACCCTCGATGAATTGTTCGCAGACCGCGTACTACCTTTCGACAGCAGCGCGGCGCGGGCCTTCGCGGAGGTAGCCGCCGCCCGCCGGGCCGCGGGACGTCCCATCTCGCAATCAGATTGCCAGATCGCGGCGATTGCGCTTGCGCGCGGAATGGCCGTGGCGACGCGCAACGTCCGCGATTTTTCCGAAACTGGGGTCAATGTAATAGACCCCTGGGCGGGCGCTTGAAGTCGTCTCTTATCTGGCGCGTTATCCGGTAGGTGTCGTGTATTCATAAGTATATTTGAGTCTCTTGCTTGAGGGTTCTTCTCTCTGCGCTCGGTATTGTTCCTACATTGACCGGCCCAGCGCCTTCTTGAGCGCCTCTTCATGGCCGAGGCCGAGTATCCACGCTTCTTCCGTTTCGATGATGCGGCGCTCGGCGGCGTCGAGATGAGAAGCGCCTTGGAATAAGGGGCCCAGCCCGCCCAGTGTGTCGAGCCGGGCGAATGCCTCCGCGTTCACGCGAACCTGTGCGGCGTCAGTTATTTCGGCCCCACTCTTTCGCTCTTCAATTTCTTTCCTGAGGAGGGATGGGTAGATTTCGGCGATGACAGCGGGCGCTTCTGGCGCGCGCAATCCGGTATCGAAGGGCCAGACGGCGAGGCGGCCTTTCAGGCGAGGGTGTTCGAGGAGGCGCTTGATGGCGGGAAGGCCCAGGAGCACCTGCGAGCCGACGGACCCGGCGTAGGCCAGTTGCCAGACGGTCTTGGCGCCCCTGGCCTGGGAGTCGGCGATGCGCCGCTCGGGAGGATGCGCCTCCCGGTGAGTGCGGCGCGATTCGCGTGTCGGCACGTCCGGGTATCGCCAGGTTCTTGGTCGACCCCAGAAGGGGCCGACTCCCGGATAGGCCCGGTTGATCGCTTGAGCGACTTCGAAGCGGTTATTCGCGTTGTCCTCTCCATCCTCGATGCGGGCCGCCAGCCAGTCCCAAAGCGCGCGGGCGGAGGCCTCGCCCGTCAGGTACGCCGCGACTCCCGCCGGGTAGCCGAAGGGAAAGTCGAAGCCGATCAACACGCGGCGGGCGGCGCCTAGTTCCGTGGCGATAAGGACGGCCAGGCGCTCCACCGCGTCATGGCGGGTGCGGGCGTAGGCGGGTTCACTCACCACGCCGTCGCGCGCGGCGGCCCACCAGATGGCGTCTTTCGTCGGACGGGCCGGGCTCGGCTTCGAGCGCGCCGACCAGTCGACGATGACGTGGGTGTGGAAGAGGGTCATGGTCTCTCAGGTAGGGACAGGTCGCGACCTGTCCCTACACAGGCAAACAGGAAGGCAGGAAAGGCCGGGGGCCTGTCCCTACGATCCCGTCTACCCGCAGAGTTTCTCCTGGAGCCAGTCGAACATGTAGGCCGTGCCGATGGCATAGTTGTCGCGCTGGCAGTGCTGGGAGCCGCCTTCCTTCACGGTGAATACCTTGAGCGTCTTGTCCTTTGAGCCCACGGCGTTATAGAGCGCCTTGGCGTCCCGGAGCGGAATCTGCTTGTCGTCCGCCCCGTGCGTGACGAGGAAGGGACACCGCATCTTCTGCACGACGCCGTCGAGCCGGAAGCCGTCCAGCTTGACCAGGGCGTCATCGAGCGAGTCGGCGTTCAGGATCCACTGGATGTGATGGCCCGGTACGGAGAGTTCCGCCTTGAAGGAGGCGTCGATTCGCTTTTTCCAGGTGGCGTAGTAGTCCCAGATCGCCCCCCAGGCGAGACAGGCCTTGTAGCGCGGCTCCATGCTGGCGATGCGCGGCGCGTAGTAGCCGCCCAGGCTGACGGCCATGACGCCGGCGTTCCTGGCGTCCACGTCGTTTCTGGTTTCGAGGTAATCGAGCGCTGCCGAGCCCGCGACCTCGTAATCGTGACGCAGGTAGATGTTTCTCAGGCGGATGGCCTCGCCCGTGCCGGGGCCGTCCATGACCAGACAGCTCATGCCGCGGCGGATGAGGTCTTCCACGCCGCGCGTGAACTGAAGCTCCTTGGTGACGTCGAGCCCGTCGAAGAAAACGACGACGGGGGGTTTTCTCTTCCGCGTGTTCTCGGCGTGCACGAGATAGCCGGGCAGCTTCTTCCGGCCCTCGAAGGGGACTTCCACGGCCTCGATTCTGGGCCTGTCCGTCAGGCGCACGAAGCGGCGGAAGGTGTCGAGCGATTTCTTGAACGTGGCGACCGCGCGCTTGTCCTTGGGCGTCCGGAAGCGCTCGCCCATCTGGTAGTAGCAGGTGGCGCGCTTGTAGTGGGTGGCGGCGGAGAGGTTGCGCTTCTTGCGCTCGGCATCGCGGCCCAAATCCCGCACGGTGTCGCCCATGCGGTCCCACTCGCGGAACCAGAGGTTGTCGTCGCCGAGCTTCTTGTAGAGGCGGCGGCAGACCTTGTCGACCTCGCCGATTTCGGTCCCGCCCCACTGCGCGCTCGACACCATGCCGCAGATGGCGGCCGACCAGCGGTAGTCCTCGGGAAAATACGTGTACCAGTTCGTGTTCGCGGGTGCTTCGGGCATGAATGGCCTCCTTGCGTCGCATCCGGGACGTGACGGAGCGCATGGACGCCCGGGTCTGAGTCGCGCGAATGCGGGTTTTCGGGTTGAATGTAAGTGCCGGGGATCATATCTTTGTTCCACGCAGATAATCAAACCGATGAGCCGATCGCGGGCGTTTTGCGAATGAGGAGTGTGCGATGAGCAATGGGAAGGATTTTGATGCCGTGCTGGATTATATCGATGCGAACGCGGATCGCATCGTGGCGGATCTGCAGGAACTCTGCCGCCAGCCGAGCATCTCGACGACCAACGTGGGGATAAGAGAGATGGCGGCCCTGCTCGAAGCCCGCGTGGCGCGGTCGGGCCTTAAGACGACGCTCCATGAGACGGGCGGCAACCCGATTCTCACCGCGCGCCTCGGTGGCGGTGGGGACAAGACGCTTCTCTTCTATAACCACTACGACGTGCAGCCGGCCGAGCCGTTATCGGAGTGGGACACACCGCCCTTCGACGCGGAGATTGTCGACGGGGCCGTCATCGCGAGAGGATCGACGGACAACAAGGGCAACATCATGAGCCGCCTTGCGGCGTTCGAGGCGTTTCTCGCGGTTCGCGGCGAGCTTCCCTGCACGGTCAAATACATCATCGAGGGCGAGGAAGAGGTGGGAAGCCCCTCGCTCGAGCCCTTCGTCAAGGAAAACGCCGATCTGCTCGCGGCGGACGGCTGCGTCTGGGAGGACAACACCACGCGGGTGGACACGCCCGTGCTCTCGCTCGGCAACAAGGGGCTCTGCTACATGGAGCTTACCTGCCGCACGGCGAACGTGGATTTCCACAGCTCGAACGCCCAGATATACGAGAACGCGGCCTGGCGGATGACGTGGGCGCTCTCGACCATGAAGGACCAGAATGAGAACGTGCTCGTCGAGGGCTTTTACGACGACGTGCTGCCCATCACCGAAATCGAGGACGAACTCATCCGCCGCGTCCTGCCCTACAACGGGGCGGAGCGCATCGAGAAGTTCGAGCTTCGCAAATTCCTCCTCGACATGAAGGATGAGGACCTCCCGCGCCGCCATCTCGCGAACCCGACCTTCAACATCGCGGGCTTCGACGGCGGCTACACCGGCGAGGGGGTGAAGACCATCGTTTCCGCCCGCGCGCGGGCCAAGGTAGACTGCCGCCTCGTGCCGAACCAGGACCCTTACAAGATAAGGGACTGCGTGCGCGCGCACCTGGACAGGCACGGCTTCGAGGACATCGGCGTGGAGCTTCTGTTCACCTCCTACCCGGCGAAGAGCGACCCCGAGGCCGACATCGTCAAGGCGTGCAACGCGGCGTCGCATCGGCTTTACGGGGAGGACGCCATCATCAACCCGTTCGGCAACGGCAGCACGCCGACGTATATCGTTTTGAAGCACCTGGGGATTCCGCTGTCCTCCACCGGTGTGGGCCGCATTACCTCGCGCACGCACAGCGCGAACGAGAACCTCAAAATCGCGGACCTGATAGACGGGGCCAAGTGGATGGCCGCCATCTGCGAGGAGTTCAGCGGGCTGTAAGGAGTTCATGGGGGCCGCGTCCGCGCGCCCGTTATTGGAGTGATGGAATCACGCATACAGGAGAAGAAGATGCACGTTTTCGATCTGGAGAAGGAAAAGGAATTCAGCAAGGAAAAACACGTGGAGAAGATTCTCGGCCGCTTCGAGGAGGGCGACGTGACGGTGGCCTGCTGGGAGCCCGGGCAGGTGAGTCCCTACCACTGCCACCCCCACGCGACGGAGATTTATTTCTGCTACAAGGGCGGCGGCAGGATGAAGACGCCCACCGGCGAGGTGGACGTGATCCCAGGCTCCTTCATCGTCCATCCTCCGGGCGAGGTGCATGAATACACCAACGGCCCGGAGCGCACGCTGCTCTACCGGGTACGCTACGGCGGCGACAAGCTCTCGCGTCACCTGGAATGGCCCACCAACCCCAACTGGAAGGCCCGGCCCGAGGACGAAGAGTATTTCAAGGACGCGTAGGCATTCGCACACCGTAGGGGCGGACCTGAGTGTCCGCCTCACGGTTCGCGAACCGTCTCTGCTGTCGAGTGGAAATATGCAAACTGCAGGGCGGGGTATTGATCGTCATTCCGGCTCAAGTGATGTGAGAGAAGAACCACTCCCCCCTTGAGGGGGAGTCGCAGAAGCCGAGCGGTTTGTGCGAAGGCTGATGCGGTGGGGGGTAAATCGCGTTTTAGCGCCATTCCGAATTATACCCCCCACCAGTTCGCTTTCGGGCTTAGCCCTTAGCTCACTGACTCCCCCTCAAGGGGGGAGTGGTTGGTTTTACACAAGGGGGAATGAAGTCTCCCGCCCCCTGGTCGTCTCCATATGCTGAATTACGAAATGAGGACTTTTTCAACACCCCTCATCCCGAGTAGACCCGGAGGGTCGTATCGAGGGACGGCCCCTTCGACAGGCTCAGGGCAGGCCCTTCGATACGCGGCTTCGCCGCTACTCAGGGTGAGGCTTTGGGGAGGGGTTGCGGTACGATGGATTTCGATGAGCGCGCCTCGCGCCGCGCCGAAGCCATATACCGGACCCGGGACATGGTGGAGGCCAGGCGGCGGACCATAGAGGCTTTGCGTCTCACACCCGGCGCGCGCGTTCTGGACGTGGGTTCGGGCCCCGGTCTCTTCGCCGATGAGATGGCGCAGGTGGTCGGCCCGGCGGGTATGGTGCGCGGCGTCGACCTGAGTGAGGCGATGCTCGAGATCGCCCGGGCGCGCTGCGCCGATAAGCCCTGGGCCGAATTTCAAATCGCCGACGCCGTATCACTCCCGTTCGGAGACGGGGATTTCGACGCCTGCGTGAGCGTGCAGACGCTCGAGTTCGTGGCTGACGTGGATGCGGCCCTGCGTGAGATTCACCGCACCTTGAAGCCCGGCGGACGACTCGCGGTCAGCGACGCCGACTGGGGCTCCACGACGTGGCACTGCAAGGATGCGGCGCGCTGCGAGCGGGTGCTGGCCGGCTGGCTGGAGGGCTTCGCCCATCTGAGGCTGCCGCTCACGCTCAAGTCCAGGATCGAGGCGGCGGGCTTCGTCGATGCGGCCGCCCACGCGATTCCCGTGCTCGACACCGCCTACGGGCCCGAGCGCTTCAGTTTTCACTTTATCCGCATGTTTCAGGGCGTCCTGCCGGAGCGCACCGGCCTCACGCAGGAAGAGGTGGACGCCTGGGCGGAGGACTTGCGGGAACAGGGCGAGGCGGGCGCATATTTCTTCGCGCATAACAGGTACCTGTTCACGGCCGAGAAACCGCGCTGAAGAATCAACTCCCTTTCGATTTTATCTTCTTGTACACCACGGGGATGAGGGAGAGCACGGCTAACCCCACGAGCGCGATGATGACCTGGGGCGTCAGTATCCCCTTGGCGGAGAACTCGCCCCCCGCCTCGAAAATGCTGCCGAGACCTGCGCCCACCGAGGCGAAGACGAAAGAGCCGGGAATAATTCCCAGGAACGTGCCGATGAAATAGACGCTCAGGGATACCCCCAGGAACGCGGGCACCAGATTCACCACGAAAAAGGGAAAAATCGGCACGAGCCGCAAGACGAGCAGGTAGCTCAGCGCATTTTCCTGAAAGCCCTCTTCCATCTTCTGGAGCCAGGGGCCGGCCTTCGCGCGCAGGGGGTCGCCGAGAGAAGTCTTCGCCGCGATGAAGAGAACAGTCGCCCCCACCGTTGCGCCCACGACGATGTAGAGCGCGCCCCAGACGGTCCCGAACAGGAAGCCTCCCGTGATGCTCATCACCAAACCGCCGGGGAGGGAAAATATCGTCACCGCCGCGTAGGCGAGCATGTAGGCGACGATGGCGAGCGCGCCGTTCGCGCGCACCCACTCCTTGAGTGCGCCCTGGTTTTCCTTCAACGCCTCGAAGGAGAGGTAGCGGCCCAGACCCGAATAGAAGAAAAGCACCAGGACGATGACCAGGACAAGCGGGATGATGAAGTTCTTGTAGGATAGTTTTTTTTCGTTTTCGCTCATTTTCGGATGACTGCTTTCATGATTTGGTTGGCGACGCCGGAGGTGACGGCTGCTCCGCATGAGAGCGGCCCGGCGCATATCTGCGCCGCGTTTTGCTTCTACCACATTTCGCGCGCGGGTCAAATCGTCCTGGAATGAAAGAAAAGACTGGCGATATCCGCGCGTTTGCGCGAAAATGCCCTTTTACATCGAACGGGGAAGAGTCGATGAACCCGAGGTTGAGGCCGTATCAGACATACGGAATCGCTTTGCTTCGCGTCTCTCTGGGCGTGTACTACGTTCTGCATGGCTATTACGGCTGGCTGGTGGTCGGCGTAGAGCGTCTCGCCGCCCTGAACGCGTCGATGGGAATCCCTCTGCCCACCGTCGGCGCGTGGGTCGTTCTGCTGGGTCACCTGGTCGGCGGGGCGCTCCTCGTCATTGGGCTTTACGCCCGTATGGGCGCCTTGATGAACGTTCCCATCATGGCGGGCGCGGCCTTGCTGGTGCATTTCGACCAGGGCTTTTTCATGCACGGGGTCGTCACGAACCCCCAGACCGGCGCCGCCGTCGCCGGCGGCTACGAATATTCGCTTTTCCTCCTCCTCGCCACGATCGCCGTTCTCCTCCTGGGAGGCGGCCCCCTCTCCATCGACGCCCGGACGAGAAACAGAATGCGTATGGGTGAGTGAGGGGGGGATGGAACCATTGGCGGCAATGCCCCGTAGAGCTTCGCATAAGTTATCGAACGAACCGGAACCGACACCGGAGCGGCGCGAGAATATGGCGCGCGTCGGCCAGAAAAACACCAAGCCGGAGTTGATCGTTCGCAGACTGTTGCTTGGTTTCGGCTACCGCTATCGTCTGCATAGAAGGGACATACCCGGAAAGCCCGACATTTGCTTCATCGGACGCAAAAAGGCGATTTTCGTTCACGGCTGTTTCTGGCACAGACACGAGGGATGCCACAGGACGACAACGCCGAAGACGAGAACTTCCTTCTGGGAGGAGAAATTCAGGGTGAACGTCGCCCGAGACCGCAGAAAACTGGCCGATCTTGAGCGGCTGGGTTGGGATGCGCTTGTCGTCTGGGAATGCGAGACGAAAGACGTATCGAAGCTCGAATCTCGACTCGTAAATTTTTTATCAAACGAGGTGGACAAAAAGCGAAAATAAGAGTATCATAAAGCCACGCCCGATAAATGAAGATTGGAGTGGGGAGGCTCATCCGGTGTCGGTTCGACCGAAGTTGCTCGACCTTTTCTGCGGTGCAGGCGGTGCGGCGTGGGGATACGATGAAGCGGGATTCAAAGTATTCGGCGTCGATATAGTTGAACAACCCGGTTATCCATTTCCCATGATAGTGCAGGACGTTCTCACGCTCTCCAACTCATTCTTGAATGAATTTGACGCAATCCACGCTTCACCGCCTTGTCAGGCGTATTCCGATCTGGCCGCACGGAACGGCAACGGCCATGAATGGCCGCGGCTGATAGAGCCGATTCGAGATATGCTGGAAGCAAGCGGCAAGCCTTTTGTAATTGAAAACGTCGAAGGGGCTCCGCTTAGAAACCCTGTCGTCCTGTGCGGCACGATGTTTGACGGCCTTCGTGTAATTCGACACAGGCTATTTGAGGCGAATTTCCCTATAAGGACGCCTCCTGACAAACCGCATCCGTTGTGCCACACGCTTGATAAGCGCAAAGCCCACTATGGAAAGACCTGCGAGTGGAACGATTATGTTCAGGTTACAGGCGGTGGAAATTGCTCGGTAGCTGCCGCTCGTGACGCCATGCAGATTCCCTGGATGCTCAAGAAAGAAATCAACGAAGCTATCCCACCGGCTTACACGAGGCACGTGGGGAGCGAACTTCTAAGGAGCATGGGAATGGCAAGACAACCGAGCATGAAAGACCTGATCAAGGAACATTTTCTGGCAAGGCAAGGGGAAGTAGTCTCAAAGAATGAACTCCAGGAACTCGTATATCCACGATCTGAATGGGCGAGGCGAATCAGGGAATTAATAAGAGAAGAAGGTTGGCCTATTCAAACACAAAACGATTCGGCTGATCTCGGCCCCGGAGAATACAGACTATCGGGCGACCCGCCTTCGCCCGGAACATACGATATCGCGCCCAGCATTTCACAGGCGCAACGGGCGAGGATACTTGAGAGAAACGGCTACACGTGCCAAGCCTGCGGCGTGACCGTCGATGACCTTGATCCGCAAGGACGCCCCGTCCGGCTACAGATTGACCACCATCAAGCGCGAACACATGGAGGGCGCACGAGCGATCTGAATCTCCGCGTTCTTTGCGCAACGTGCAATCAGGGCGCGAGAAACCTGACAGCGGAGCCGCCTTCTTGGACATGGCTTCTCACGCAGATACGCCGCACGTCACGCGAAGATCAGATGCAGGCCCTTGAATGGCTGAAAGATAAGTTTAAAACCTAGACGAAAGGACTATGAAATTAACGACGCGAAGAAATCGAAACAACCCGTGAAGAAAGAACCACTCATGGCGGATTACCGGGGCGCGACACCTGCGTGAGTTGCGGAACGACGAGGGCTGGCCGATCGTCACCCACAACGACGACGGCAGCTTGAAACCCGGTGAGTACAAGCTGGTTACCGAACCGCCTAAGCATGACGTCTACCGGTTTACTCGCCCCATATCGGCCACATCGTGGATCGCAGCCATGGCGGTTCTGGTGATCTGCCAACCTTCGCGCTCTGTGCAGCACCTGCGATCAGGGAGCGAAGAACGTTGTTCAGGAGCCGCCGAGCCATGCTTGGCTCCTCTCTCAACTGCGCCGCGTATCCGTGGCCGACCAAAAAGCCACGCTGGAATGGCTGAACAAGAAATTCGAACCGAAAGAGAAGTAAACGGCAGGGAGCCGGAGGAGCGGGGTTCGGCGGTATCGATGCGGAGAAGGGAAGGGAAACTACCGGAAGTTCAGAAGTCTCACATCGCAGATGAAATTTTCGAGAGTTATCAACTCTTCAGCTATCGGGATTGGCGCACTTTTTCACCTGATACCTTCTTTCCTGAGTTCAGCGTTGATATCTTCGCGGTGAGCATCGCTATTATAACTATTAGCAAGTTCTTGCAGGGTGTTGGCGAGACGCGGGTGCGAGGTCTGCAGGGCTTTCGCCTGCTTGTGATAATACTGCGCCAAGTCGCGCTCCTGCTCTCCCCCTTCGGCCATTCCTCTCGATACTACTCCCCGTTTGTTTAGGCATCCGAGGTGAAAGCCATTCCGCATCTTTCCAAATTCTATTCGATCCAGAACATCCCGCGCCGGTTCAAACGGAAAAACGCCATCACTTCCTTCAGACCCCCGAGCCAAGATTCCCCCAATCGTACTGTCACATACCTCAAGCAGGCCGGACTGCTCACAAAGCTCACGCGTTTGCTCAATGAATGAAGCGAAATGATATGGATTCACCTCACCGTTCTCGGCTGTGCCGGGTTGCCGTTTCAAGTCATATAAGACGTGCTGGGCAATTTGAGTATTGGTTTCGTTTGGGACAGGCGAAGGGCCGCCGTCGGATTCACGGTGACGGGGTTTGTACAAAATGCAAAGAAGTTCGGTGAATAGTTTCGGCTCCGACATGATTGCGTGATACAGGGTTTTGGCGTGATGCGCGCCACCAAAGCCTAAGAGGGGGATAAGAGCGAACTCGAGACTGAGCAACCGGTTTATTTCAATTGCGTCTGATTGTTCTATGTAGTCTAAAGCCTTTTGAATATCGTGATAGTCTGGAATTCCCGCCTCGGATTCCTCGCCACGGATGATGCTTTCTAGCATCTCTACCACATTGTTCGCCGAGGTCTTCTCAAAATTGAACCGACACAAGGCAAAAGCCGTTCTTGGACGACTTGCGCCTAAAAAGCGTTGAAGTGCGTAATCGAATTCATCCTTTTTGTCTAGTAGCCCAATTTTTATGGAGCAAGTCTGCCAATATTGGTGGTCTGTTTCTACTCCGAGGCCAGCAGCGATTTTCCAGACGTGTTTTCTTGTCGGCGCAAGCGCGAGGAACTTGGCAACCTTTTCCACGGGCCAATTTGAAGCAACTTTTCTTGAAAGAACCAGCTTGATGAGGCTGATCATCTTATCTTCATGCTCATAGTACAAAGCTCCAAGAACACCGGATATCATCTCGGCGTCTTCTACGTGTTTTTCAAAGTCCACTGCTTCACTGACAATCCAGTCAGCGATTGCTTCTGTATCGATATCGAGCCGCGAAAGTGTTTCACCAACGGGCCGACCGCCGGATAATTCTCTTGCTATCCTTGTAAGTCCAGACCATCCTTCTGATTCGAACACTTCGCGTAATGCTTTTGTGCGCCATTCCTCAATTAAATTCCAGCGAGCCGAGTGATCCTGTTCCTGCATGCTTATAGGAAGAGCGACACCTAATTTTGCAAATAACCAACCGTAGCGTAGCACGAGATCAGACGGCTCAAGCGCCTGATAAGCTGCTTCATGGTATGAGAGTTTTGAGTCTAACTCCTCACCCTGAATTTTGTCATAGTTGCGATGCCAGTGAATTCGTCTACGGAGGGCGGAACGCAAAAGCTCCTTGTCCGCATCCGAAACATCAGAGTGTGTAAAAGGTTCGATCAACTCGAAGACATGCTCCCGGCGAGCCTCGTCCAAGTCGTCGAGTTTTTCTATCAGCTTGACTATGCGGTTGGGATGGCCCACCGCCAATGCCATTTGAAGAGCGGCCGCTACTTCAATCATTTGAATGCGTTCTTTGTTGGTTACAACTTGACCGACCTCAGCGTCGTCATCTCGCCATTTTGGGCGGGGATTGTGATCCGCAAAGTCATGGCCTGTATGCACTAAATTATTCAAGAGTTCATAGGTGGCGTCCGGGACCTCTTTTGATAGCTTTTCAAGAACTTTAATTCTTTGTTCTATTGTAGCCGCAGTCTGTGGAAGCCAGGACCGAAAGATACTCACCAAGGATCGGTTTGGCGCGTGTACCCAGTTGCCTTTCACTTCCGTCTCTGTCAAACAAGCTAGAATGATCGAGATACGGGTCAGCCACTCAGGCGCCCATGCCAGCGTTTCCAGCGCCCACAACAAGCCTGAGTACCAGCACCTCCCCATTAAGGCCGAGTCTTTCGTCTCTTCAATCAAGGTGCGAACAGGAGCGTCCGGCCTCGAAAGGCTATTCTCGATTGCTGTAAGAAATTCACTGGGTGCGGCTTCTGCCAATTGCGGTAAAACACCTGATAACGAAAGCCAGCGTGTGGAGTCGGCATCACTCAGCAGTTTACGTACGAGTGAGGCAACGCGTTCTTTTATGTTCTGTGCCCGAAGCGCTCCAATTTCCGGTCCTCTCACGGCCAGTTTGATGAGCGTGTCGCAAATCGAATCAATCAGCAACTCGCTTTGCGGCCTGATTTTGTCATGAATAACGGCCATGTATCGTTCATCATCGGGAAGCTCGAATTGAGGGTCAGGAGTAGTAAATATTTCTTCTGCGGCCGTAAAGAATGTTTCAAGTTGTTCATCGGTGATCCATTCACCGAATAAAGCAAGGAGTTCGATAGCGGACTTGGCTTTCCAGACTCCGCCAAGACGAATGATTGGCGAATCGTCAAGGCGGCCAATTTCACCTAGCTCTCGTTCCACGTTGGAGTATTCCATTCCCGCAATACGTTCAACGAAAAGTTTGTCCGCTGATTGCTCTGACGACCAGCCGCCAACCAGGCAAATCGTGGAAAGAACAGGGGATGAAGAATCGTCTAGCCACTTTGGTTTACGGATGGAAGGATTCTGCGCAAGACGGCGCCGGAAAACAGTCCAGGAACGTCCGCAGTTTCGGGACAGACGGCTGGCTTTATTCGGCTCGACTCCAATCTCGACGAGGGCTTTCTCGAATTCTTCATAGGTCGGTCTGTCTAGTCGTATATCGGTATTGTCGGCCTGTCCTCCCACATCGGGGAAATGCCTCGACATGTCGCCCGAGGCGTAGGGGACGAGTACTACCAGATCATCGCGTGATGAAGGCGATTGCGTAATTTCAGGTCGGGCAGATATGGCGACCTTTATCTGTGGGTTCTTATCGATGAAGCGCCAGCCTTGGACCTCTGTTACAATGACCGCACTAGTTGTTAGATCGGGATTATCCACCAAGCAGGTTGCCGTAAAGGCGGCTGCCTCCTCAACGCTGTCGGCTTTTATTGAGAGAAAATTCCTCGCTCTTGGTTCAAATTGTTTGAGGGTTTTTGCAAGGAGCAATTCTGCGGCTTCTGTTCGACCGGCTAGTAATGCGGTAGGAGTGATCGCAGGATTGCATTGCGTGGACCATTTGCTCCAATAGCCCGAAAGGCTCTCAACACCGTCACCCGTCAACCCGAGAGTTTCACCGAATTCCAGTGCGACGGCTGGAAACTCTTCCAGCCACTGTTCCAGATCTTCGGCATCGTATGCGCGAACCTCGCGCCACTCGTCTTTCTGATTCTTTTCTTCTAGCCAATCGTCCTTCTTGCTCCATTTGCGAGCAGTCACCGCAACATAAACACTTTTTTTGCGTTCTGCAGGCGATACCTTTTTCTTGTCTTCATCTAAACCATCGGCGTAGTCTACATTTGCTTTCTTAGTGACATCGCCTCGACAACTTACTTCCCAAACGGAGAAACCCTTTGGCACCCAGGCATTGTCTGTATCATTGAAAATTTTACCATCTAAACCTGGTAGGGTGACGGAATCTCCGGCGGGCATCGAGGCTTGAGTAAGTGTTCCTGCTGCATGGAGCAGCTTGCGGATCAGACGTGGCAACTCCCCACGAGCCTCGCCTGTGGCGGCCCAATCGGCTATTTGTTTGGCTGTGATTTTCATAGCTTTGACTAATGGGCGGTAGCTTAAAAATTACATTTAATATAGTAAGACTTATGTCCTTGCAATGCCTAGTCAATTTGGAATGTTCTCAAACCTCCGCGCCTTCTGAGTGAGATAACTCTCCTCCGGGTGCGCGTAAGGCCCCGTTGCGATAGAGTTCTGCGCTGGTCCACGGGATGGCCGCCGCCGAACAACGATCTCACAACCGACAGGAAACATTGATGAGCTTGCGCAGGTGGAAGGACAGGATGGTGGCGCGTCTGCTGACGCGCTATCCGGGTCTGGTGAAGAGATGGGCGGGGGGTAAGGATTTTTCCGCCGAGATGGCCGGCTGGCGCGCGGGGCCTTCGTTCACGCCCTGGACGCCGCTGGCGAGGCCCGTGAGCGAATGCAAAGTCGCGCTGGTGACGACGGGCGGGGTGCACTTAAAGACGCAAGACCCCTTCGACATGGAAAACCCCGACGGCGACCCGACGTTCCGCGAGATTCCGGGCGACGCCGCGCGCGATGCGTTGACGATAACGCACGATTACTACGACCACCGGGGGGCGGATGCGGACCTGAACGTCGTGTTCCCGCACGAGCGGCTCGCCGAGCTGGCGGCGGAGGGGGCGATAGGCGGGGTCTCGCCGGTTCATCTGAGCTTCATGGGCCACATCGATGCGGAACTCGTGGAGCGGCTCGTGGAGGAGACGGCGCCGGCGGCGGCGCGGCGGCTGCGCGAGGCGGGGGCGGAGGTCGCGCTGCTCGCGCCCGCGTGAGGGCTGTGCAATCGCTCGGTCGGGCTGATTCAGAACGCGGTGGAACGGGAGGGCATCGCAACCGTCTCGGTGAGCATCGTCAAGGAGATAACGGCGGAGCTTTGCCCGCCCCGGGCGGTGTTCGTGCCCTGGCCGCTGGGGCATCCCTTCGGACGAGCGGGAAATATTGAACAGCAGCGGGCCGTGCTGTATGATATGATCGGGTTGCTCGAGAGCGCCGGGGCGCCGGGAACGCTGATCGAGCGGGACCATCCCTGGTGAGTATCGGGGCGCTTGCAGGGGCGGAACGAAACGGCTCGGGAGCCTGTTAAATTTGGCCGGGAAGGCGCCTTCCGGACGAGCCTCATGGAGGCTTAAGGAGGCGCCCGGGAATAATGGAAATTGTCGATATAATGCAAATAGTAATTTCTGAAAATATGGATAAATTCGGATAAATTCACGGGGTATTCCGGTAAAAAACTGAAGGGTCAAGTGTCTGAATAATAGCAGATTACATCGATTTCCGCATCTGGAGGAGGTCGCCATGGACACAGTCGCCGCACCAAGCGCTCCCATCATCCGCCTCGCAGAAGAGCTTGCCGGCATTTACGATAACGGCGAACGCGGCCGAGATTTCATTCGCGCAGCCGAACCCGCCCTCAAACGCTTGCTGGAAGCGGGTTCTTTCATCCCGCCCGAGGCGCTCGATCCCTCGGACGAGGGATATGCGCGGCATCTGTTGTATCGCGACCCCGAGAAACGCTTCGTCGTAGCGGCCATGGTGTGGAAACCCGGGCAGGGCACGCCGATACACGATCATGACGGCGCCTGGGGGATGCTCGGCATGGTGGAGGGTGGCCTTGAGGTTGTGAATTATTTTGCGGATTCAGAGATCGCCGAGGGCGAGGTCGGTTTGAGATACGATGCGCCCCACAATCCTTCGGCAGGTGGGCAGAATTCAGTTTGTGGCTGCGCGGACATCCATACGGTGCGGAATCGGCGTGACGAATTGGCGGTATCTATTCATGTATATCCGCGTGATTTGGAAGCGTGTCATTTCTTCGAGCCCATCGACGGTGAACAAAATCGCTTCCATGCGCGCCGCGTTTCAATTTCCTATACGGATGATTCTTCCTGAGCGATTTCCGATCTACGAACAAAAAGCCATAGAATAAGATGGAATGTCGAGGAGCAAGGTATTTTGCTCATGCTTTATAATGCCTGAAAGCAGATGGTTTACCGAATGGGCGGAGTGTGGTTTATCGGCCAATTCTTTAACAGGAGATTGAAGCATCTTTTTCTCGTTTTGATAAAATTCCTTGCATAAATTCACTTTCTCATACCTAGAGGTTCGTATGCGCAGCGAGGGTGGTTGGTATGCCGGTTTCGAGACGGTATCGAATTTTCAATTGTTTTTCCGGGACTGGAGACCGGCGAAGAAAAGTTCGCTCTTGCCCCTTATCGCATTGCATGGTTCGCTGATTCAGAGTGGCATGTGGAACGCTACAGCGGAAGGCGCGGGCTCGATACGCATGATATGCCCGGATCAAAGAGGATTCGGAAGAACTGATGACCCGGGTACGGGTGACGCCGCAGCTGATTTCGCAAGAGACGTAATTGGCTTGGCCGACGTGCTTTTGCTGGACCGCTTCGTGGTGATGGGGCATTCCTTCGCCGCTTCAATCGCCCTGGCCGTCGCTGCGGAACGCCCGGATCGCGTTGCCGCGTCCGTGTTGGTGGATCCGACAATGCGTGATGCTTCGGGAGCCAATGCGAACATGGAGGCGTCACGAAGTCGCCCGATGGACTTCGAGGATTTAGAGCAGGCGCAGAAATTCTTCACGGAAAGCGAAGAAGGAAACTGGCCTCCCGCTAGAACGAAACGATTCTTGAGCGACGTGTTGGTGCGCGATGGCGCATATGGCGTTTGCAGAGTTCCATATGAGAAAAGCAGAATCCTGAGGTTGCGGGAATTTCAAGCCTCCTCCGCGAGCGATTACGATCCCGTTTTCTGGGCTAAGAGAACAATATGCCCTTCTCTGGTATTTCGTGGAGGGGAGAGTAAGCGATTTAGCGAGAAATCGGAAAAATTGTTGATGAGTGTGTTACCCATGAAGTCGAGAGTTGTCGTATGTGAAAAAGCAGGACATTTTCCGAGTGTTACCGAGCCGACCACCGTGCAGCGAGAGCTCAAGTCGTTTCTGGCAGATCTGAAATGAACAAACGTAACGGCAATAGCCTGCATATTGAAACCGAACTCAGTCGAGATTTAGGGCTCACATCCGCACTTTCGATTGGTGTCGGGACAATGATAGCGGCTGGTATTTTCACCTTATCTGGCCTTGCGGTCAGGGATGTCGGCTCATCGGCCGTCATCGCTTTTCTTTTAGCGGCGTTTGTCGCCGGGTTCACCGCGCTCACATATTGTGAATTCTCGTCTCTGTATCCGGAATCCGGAGAAGGATATCTCTATGCGAGAAGGACGTTTCCTCCGCCACTCGCCTACCTTGTTGGGTGGACGTTGGTGCTTGGCTACACTTCTTCATGTGCCTTTTACATCAGCAGCCTTTCTTCTTATTTCAATGAGTTCGTTTGGCATTCTCCTTATGAGCAAATATCGGGAACGATAGGACTAATTTGTCTTGTATTGCTGAATATCAAGGGAACAAAAGAGTCGGCTCGTTTTCAAATTCTCATTACTGCTGGAAAGGTCATCCTTTTATTTTGGTTTGTATATGGTGGGCTAGGGAATTTGGATACAAAAGCCCTTATCGATAGAATGAGTACGGACATCCCGAAAATCGGCGCGACGGCTGGGTTGGTTTTTATTACTTTTTTTGGTTTTTCGGCAATTGCAGCATCTGCTGGAGAAGTTACGAATCCCACAAAGACAATTCCCCGCGCGATATTTTTATCCATGACGATCGTTACGATTCTTTATACATTGGTAGTTTTTGTAATCATTGCCGCGAATCTCACGGAATATACGGAAGCGGCGATGGGCAATGCGGCACGTCTTTTCCTGGGCCCCATCGGGGGGATGGTAATTGTCGTAGGTGCGCTATTCTCAATGATTTCCGCATCGAATGCATCGATTTTGGCGGGTTCGCGAGTCGTTTTATCCATGGCGCAGCTAGGACACTTACCCTCTGGCATCGCTGCTATCAATCCAAAGACACGCACTCCTATTATCGCGCTTATTTTAGTGGGAGGAACAATTGTTGTTTTTGCGCAGAATTTTCACCTGGAGATGCTGGCGCACTTTGCGGACACCATTCTTTTGTTGGCACTGATTTTGGTGAATACAGCGCTCATCTATCATCGGAAAAAATTTCCAAACCTGCCGAGGAATTTCCGTGTTCCATTCGTGCCGTTGTTGCCACTGATAGGAATTGTCGCGAATTTATATTTACTTTCATTGATATTGCGGCATTCTGAGCCAGTTATCATGGCCATCTTATGGTTGATCGTGGGAATGCTTGGTTTTCTGGCTTGGAAAGGCTCTCAGGCTGAGGAGGAATTCTTGCCGGGTGAGCCGTCCCGTGTAGCACAGGTCAGCATGGAGGGTCAGGAGAGCGATTTCCGCGTGTTGGTTCCCATCGCAAATCCGACAAACGTCGCCCCCCTGATAGATCTGGCCTCGGCGCTTGCTAAAGAAAATGACGGTGAAATCGTCGCAATGCGGGTTGTATCTTTGCCTGAGCAGGCACCGATGAGTCGCGAAACTTCATACGTTGAACGCGAAAGACGAATTTTGGAGCAGGCCCATGTCCGAGCCAAATCGAATGGTGTCAAAATCAGCTCTCTTGTAACGATCGGGCGCAATCCGGCGCGCGCCATTCTGGAGACGGCGAGAGAGCGCCATTGTGATCTGATCGTGCTTGGCTGGAAAGGCTACACTTCTACCGCCAATCGAATTTTGGGAGAGATTGTCGATGACGTCGTAAATCTCGCACGGGCGGATATTATGCTGGTGAAACTTGTAGGTGATATGAATTTTAAAAATATTCTCTTGCCCACAACTGGAGGCATACATGCACGTTTGGCTGAGCGATACACAGCCCCAATCGCAAGTGCTTACAATGCCAGGCTTGTTGTATCGACAGTTATTTCTCCAGATGCCGATGCAACTCATAAGTATTCCGTTGAGCAAGGCCTAAGTGAGGCGGTAGGCCGAATCAACGATGAGAGCAGCGCTCATGTAGAGAGCCAAATCATCACGCACAAATCTGTTTCCGTGGGAATTATTCAAGCGTCGGGAGAATATGACGCGATTGCAATGGGAGCCGCTGGCGAAAGTTTCTACAAACAGATTCTATTTGGTTCTATTCCTGAAAACGTTGCAAAACACACGGACAAGACAGTTATCGTGTATAAACAGTATTCGCCAGTGAAAGCATTAGTGGGAAGAGTAATGGAAAGCTGATTGAATCACCTTGCCTGCTGGCATGCAAATGCTTAAACATGACAGGCAAGAGCTATTCGATTTTTCTCATTGAGGTAGTTCACTTGTCTAAAATTGTATTGAGTTCAATGGAAGCTGTTTCGGATATTCCCAGCGGCGCATCGATTCTTATCGGAGGGTTCGGCATATGCGGGATGGCGCATAACTTATGTAAAGCAATGAGCTTACGAAGAGATGTCGGCGATTTTCATTTGGTATCGAATGCAGGAGGAATGAACGGTTGGGGTGTTGGCATGATGATTGAAAATCGACAGGTCCGCTCCATCATCGCCAGTCGCGTGGGTCCGGCTTGTAAGGCTTATGAAGAACAAGCTTTAAAAGGGGAAATAGAAGTCGAACTCTCGCCTCAGGGAACATTCACGGAGCGTATTCGAGCTGGCGGGGCCGGCATCGGTGGTTTCTTTACGCCAACGGGAGCAGGTACTGTAGTGGCGGAAGGAAAAGAGACAAGAATCGTTGATGGACAGGAATATATTTTTGAAGAACCTATCCGGGCGGATTATGCTTTCATCAAGGCTTGGAAAGGGGATGAGCGTGGGAATCTGATATACAGGATGAGCGCGCAGAACTTTAATCCCGTCATGGCCACTGCTGCCGAGGTGACGATCGCAGAAGTGGAAGAAATCGTTCCCGTAGGTGAAATTTCCCCGGAAAAAGTGCATACGCCCGGGATTTTTGTGCAGCGTGTGGTTTTGGGTGAAGATATTGAGAAACCAATCGAAATTATGACGACTCGGCCCCGAAAGAACTCTGGAGTGAGTTGAATTGACTTTAAGCAGACACGATATTGCCAGGCGCGCAGCCATGGAAGTGCCTCGAGGGGGTTATGTCAATCTCGGGCTTGGCATACCTACCTTGGTGAGCAATTACATACCCGAGGAATACGGAGTCACCATCCATTCGGAAAACGGTGTGTTGGGTGTCGGCCCATTTCCATACGAAGGGGATGAAGACCCAGACCTGCTGAATGCCAGCAAAGAAACGGTGACGTTAATGCCTGGCGGTTCATTTTTCGATAGCGCCACGTCTTTTGCCATGGTCAGAGGCGGGCATATAGATGTCACCATACTCGGTGCTATGGAAGTTGCCGGGAACGGCGATCTGGCGAACTGGGCGATACCCGGCAGGATGATATCCGGCATGGGAGGTGCGATGGATCTCGTCGTGGGCGCCCGGAAAGTTATCCTCACTATGGAGCATGTTTCAAAGCGAGGTGCACCGAAAATTGTGAAAGCATGCTCTCTGCCTTTAACCGGAAAAGGCGTAGTCGATGTCATCATTACTGATCTCGCTTTCATTACGGTGGAGACTGACGGACTTGTGCTGCGTGAACTCGCTCCTGGCGTGAGTGAAAATGAAGTAATGGATAAAACCGATGCGCCATTGGGGGTAGCTTTGGATTTGCGCGAGATGTTTGCGACCTCTTCAGCCTCATCATGATCGATCTTGAAAAATATACTCAAGAATACTGGGGGTTGATGCGGCAACACGCTTATCGGCTCACCGGCAGTATTTTGGACGCGGATGATATCGTGCAAGATACGATGTTGCGAGCCATTGAAATGGGCCCAGCCCTGGAGAATATCGAAGATCACCCTGAATGGCTCTATACGTCGTGCACGGAAGCGGCCCTTTCTCGATTGCGAGAGAAACAACCATTGGAGTTGAATGAGTTCGACCTCCCCGATTTGATACAAACGATGGGTTCAAGTGCGAATGGTGTGACTGAATCGGTGGAGGCAGGTGCTGTATGGCCAAGCGTTGCGCTTGAGTTTTTGTTCCCCCTCCAATACATGACGCCCGAACAGCGTGCAGTTGTCGTGCTCAGGGACGGGGTGGAAGATGGTGATCGGATTGCGGCATCCTCAATAGGGGTAAAGATTCAGGAGGTTTTCAAAATTGCCGACAATGCGGATAAGAAACGAGCGCAAATTCAAAAGTACTGGGGAAAGAAACTTTTCTTTGTATCCACCGATGATCAGGTGAAGGCCACGCGCGTATTCGAACGGTTTGTGGAGGCGCTTGGTTTTCGGGACAAGGTATTGTTGCAAGGCCTCATGTCACCGGGAGTAGAGCTCATCGTCCGAGACGAGCGAAGAACGGGTGACGATTTTGTAGCCGTGGCCTGCACGGAACTTCTTGGCCAAATGGGAGAAAAGCTGACTTTCAGCCCTGTTTGGCTCAATGGCTGCCGGGGTGTGCTTATCTGGGCTTGGCGCACAAGGAGAAATGAATGGTTACGGTGTGGCGCCATCACGATTCTGAGTGATGATTCGAATGTCAAAGCAATGAAGTGGTATTTGGGTGGCCATCTTCTACGCGCCATTCAGACCGAAGTCCCTCAAGTTTCATAACACTGCATATTAGAGTAACTAAGCCTTCGAACCCAAAGACGAAAAAAATGTCTGAGCAACCAAAGGCGCTCATCTCTGCTGTGTATTCAGGAATTCTATCGCGTTTTTATGTTTCGCTCTTTTTTCCGATCGCTTCGCATATGTGATGCGGGCCCACCGGGATCTCGAAAAATCGAGTTCCCACCGCATCCGCGATGGCGTTCATGATGGCGGCGGGGGCTGCGAGTATGGGCGGTTCGCCGACCCCTCTCATTCCATACGGCGTATCATCCGCCTTGTTATCAACCATTACGGTTTTGAGTTCGGGAACATCCAGACTGGTGGGCAGGAGGTATTCATGGAAAGTTCCGCCATAGATATTGCCGTCCTCGTCTCGAGGCTGTTCCTCCATCAGCGCCAATCCGATTCCCTGAAGCATCCCGCCTTCCATTTGACCGACGACGGAAGTCGGGTTCATGGCGAAGCCCACATCTTGCGAACAAACCAGCCTCAAAACCTTCACCTCACCCGAATCCGAGTTTACGGCCACCTCCGCGATTTGCGCCGTGTAGATCGGGCAAAAAGCCGGCGCCTGTGTTTCACCTTGGCCCATAATATAACCAGCAATCCCTGGTGCCGCTTTTGCCACTTCACTCAATGACATGGTGCGCTCGGGCGTAGAAATCGAAGAAACGTGCCCTCCTTCGATTTTCAAATCGTCTGGAGCGGCTTCTAGTTTTTCGGCGGCCACGATTCGAATTTTTTCTTTCAGATCGTCTACGGCTACGATAACGGCGGCGCCCATCGAGCGGGTCAGCATGCTGCCCGCCGCGTGGATGGACTCGGGGGCGGTGTCGGTATCGCCGCTGTCAAAAGATACTTGCTCAAAGCCGACATCCATCATTTCCGCGGCAATCTGGCACATAGAGGTTGTAGCGCCCGTAAGGTTCACAGAGCCACTTAGGAGTTGGACGCTGCCGTCTGCGTTTAAACGCGCCGTACAAGCGGAAGCTCCGCCACTCCCACGCCAAAAACTAACGGCAAGGCCTCGACCAAACTTCCAGCCTGGACCTTCCAATTCCACATTCGTTTCAATTGTCTCGCCCCAGTTTCCTTCTTTAGCTGTGCTTTCCAAAACTTTCAGCATACCGTCGTCTTCTTGCGTGCCGAACAATCCGGTGTCACCTTTTCGGATGGCGTTTTTCCGCCTGATTTCAAGGGGGTCGATGCCTAGTTCGCGAGCAATAATATCGAGATGGACTTCCGTTGCGAAAAAACACTGGGGGCCGCAGGGGCCTCTTACCGAACCGCATATAGGGCCATTGGTGTAAACGCTCGTCATTTTCACATGAGAGATTGGGATATGATAGCAACTTGTGAACATCGGAATGCGGGAACTCGCCTGGGTCGGAGCGCCGGGACCATATGCGCCATGGTCGACGATGACATCTGATTCGCGAGCTAGAATTTTGCCATCTGAGTTTACTCCGGTCTTTAAGTGTATTCGTAACCCTTGCCTGGGACTGACGCCGTTATGATCGTCTTCCCGCGTCATTTCGTGGCGAACGGCGCGCCCGCTTTTGAGAGCGAGCAATGCGATGATGTGTTCAACAAAAGAATGAATCTTCCCCCCGAATCCACCACCGATTTCTGTGGGGATGACTTTCACTTTCGTCAGCGGAATCCCCAAAGCCGCTGCGACTTGTTCGCGGATGACGAAAGGCGCTTGCGTTGTTGTCCATATGCTTATTTTTCCATCGGCCCCCGGCTCCGCCGAACAGGCATGAGGTTCGATATAACCAGAATGCGCGTATGGAGTCTGGAATGTGTGTTCGAATATGTGATCCGCTTTTTCCATGGCAATTCCAACATCACCCATGGACATTTCATAGCGACCAATTACATTCCCTTCTCCATTGGGCCCTAAGCCTACTTTTTCCCAATCTTCATGCACGAATGGACCCATACCGTCACGAGCTTTCAAAAGGTCCACCACAGGCTCAATTTCCTCGTAGCTAAGCTTTATCGAATCTAGCGCCGCCTGTGCCGCATCGAGTGATTCTGCTGCAACTGCCGCAACAGGGTCTCCGATGTATCGAACAAAACCATCGCGAGCCAGCCAGCACATATCTTTGATCTCAAGACCGAAATGGTGTGCGGGGCAATCATTGCCCGTCAATACGGTTCGCACACCCGGTATTTTTATCGCTTCTTTCGTGTTAATCGAAACGATACGAGCATGTGGGTGTGGACTTCTGAGGATTAAACCAACAAGTGGTTGTACAGTAGTAACGTCTGCTGCGAATTTTGCCGTACCCACAGCTTTATCCGGCAGATCGTATCTGGGTATATCTTTCCCAGCTACCTTAAAATTATTCATGAGGCCCTCAACAAAGTGGCGTATGTCTTTGGTGCGATGTTGAGTTTACCAGCTTTCAAATCCCTAAAGAGGTGAAATGTTATCTCGATTGCGTATGAGCTCTTAAAATTCTAGTCTGTTTTTATATTGTTACAACAACAAGTTTTTCACAAATACGGCGTTAGACAATAAACGATGGAATGATGTTAAGGAGAACATTCATGCCAAATCCGATACCACTGGGTGTTTTTGGATTCCCGGCAGGGCATATATTGTCACCTGTGCTTCATAATAAGGCGGCTGAAGTTTTAGGTGTGGATTATCACTATCTTTCCTATGAAGTGCACCCGGATTCTTTGGAGGAAGCTGTGCAGGGAGCCCGGGCGATGGGATTTCGCGGACTCACGATCACAATTCCGCACAAAGTGGCTGTTGTTAAACTCATGGATGATCTGAGTGAGGATGCCCGGTTGATGGGTGCAGTAAACACGGTAGTTTTTGAAGAAGACGGAAATCTAATCGGCCATAACACGGATGGTATCGGTTGGCTTCGCTTTTTTGAGGAGACAACGGGAGAACATCCCAGGGAAAAGAAATGTCTTGTTTTGGGTGCGGGAGGGGCTGCGAGAGCAATTGCCGTCAAAATAGCCCAGTGCGGAGCGGCTCACCTTGAAATTAGAAATCGAACATATGAAAAAGCTTTGGAGTTGGCACACTTTGTAGAAAAAAGCGTTCCTTCTTCGAAAGTAAAAGGTGGTGGCTTGGACGATCTGTATTCGGCGGCTGATGGTTGTGAGATAATCGTGAATACTACAAGCCTCGGGATGTGGGGAGACACGGAAAGTATGGCGACCCCTCCGATTCCCGAAGACGCTATACCTAACGGCTGTATCTGTTCGGATGCGGTCTATATTCCTCCTGATACGGAGTTTCTGAAAGCAGCCAGGCGGGCTGGAGCTCAAGTTGTTCGCGGAACGGGTTGGTTGGTATATCAAGCAGCGGCTGCTTGGAAAATGTGGACGGGAGTGGATATGCCTACGGATATAGTGATGGAAGTTTTACACGAAGCTTTAGAAATGCGCCTCGGTGTCGAGGGTTAACTATCGAATGTTTTTCGTTTTTTTACACGCTCCTCACATGGGGTTGTCGAATCATTGCCCAGCCATAAGTCCCATGCGCCGTGATGACCAATGTCCACTCCTTCTTTTTGAGCTTTTTTTTGTAGCGCGAATTGCAATTCATCCATAAACTCACTATCCATAAGCTCAAGGTGTTCTCCGATGTGGAGATGCAGTATCCTGTAAACGAGTTTCATTTCATCTATGGATGTCTCGAATGAAAATGAATCGCCTTGTTGTGAGAACGCCATTTTATTTTCCCGGTTAATTAAAGGATTTGGAAAGACTAATGATAAATGTCTTTTAATTCTACCGGATTATTTTAGCCAGTAAAATCTCTGTACAGTTATTCTATAAAGAAGGGACCGGGAGCCCGGTATTGCGCATGGGGCCGGGCTCCCGGTAGGGGGGGGTGGTGCTCTTGAAGATCAGTTTAGACAGACTTGCTTGAAGTCTTTTAAGTGGTCCAGTACGTGTCCAGTTCCACGGACGACGGTGGTTAGCGGGTCTTTTACTCTATATATAGGGAGACCTGTCTCATCATGAAGCCTGGTCCCAAGCCCCTTCAAGAGTGAACCGCCACCAGCCAAAACGATTCCTCGTCGGTAAATGTCTGAAGCAAGCTCAGGGCTTGTCTTGGACAGCGCTTTTCGAATGGATTCAACAATGGCCTTCACGGGACCGTCGAGAGCCTCACGCACCGACTCATCGGATATCATGATGGTGCGGGGCATTCCGGTGGAAACATCTGCGCCGGAAATTTCCATTTCAAGCGGCTCAGAAAGAGGAGCTGCTGTTCCAATCTCCATCTTGACGCGTTCAGCCTCGAATGATCCGATCGATAAACCGTGGTTTCTTTTAATGTGGCGTTGTATGCATTCGTCCATCGCATCTCCCGCCATACGTAGAGATTCTGAGTATGCAACGGCGTATTGGGAGATAACGGCCATTTCTGTTGTTCCTCCCCCGATGTCAACGATCATAGAGCCAGCGATTTCGTGAATAGGCAGTTTGCTTCCAATGGCCGCCGCCATGGGTTCTTCGATTAGATGGACTTTGCCGGCTCCACATTGAGTGGCGGAATCAATCACGGCTTTCATTTCCACACTGGTGATCCCTGAGGGGACGCAGACCATCATTGTGGGTCGGCTGAAAGACCGTTTGGGTACAATTGCTCCAACAAAATGACGTATCATGGCTTTGGTTACATCAAAATCTGCGATTACCCCATCTTTCATGGGGCGAATTGTCCGAATTGTATCTGGGGGAGTCCGGCCGTACATCTCCTTGGCTTTTTTGCCTACTGCGAGAATGGCTCCTCCATTTTTCGAGTTCAAGGCGACAACAGAGGGTTCATCGAGCACAATTCCGGCATTTTTTGTGTAAACCAGGGTGTTCGCTGTGCCTAGATCCATCGCGATATTTGGCCCCATCCAGGATCTGAGACGCTTGAAAAAATTTAATTCCATGATCTATCTCCCCCCATAAAACAAAGTTGATTTCCAGCGCCCCCTTTTTGAGCGTAACCCAATGCTGCAAGAGATGACTTGATTAGGCTATTTGAATTTTGCGCAGTCTCAGGGAAACATGCGGCGCCTATTGAAATTGTGATTTCGAACTCTTTTCCACCAAGATAGAAGGGAGTGTGATTAACGACATGGATGATCCGTTCTGCTACAGCCTCGGCATATTCTTGAGAGGAGTCATGCAATAACAAGAGAAAACGAGGCCCCTCATGCCGCACCAGAATATCGTTTCCGGCAGCGAATGGTTTAAGTGAATTTGAAAGCTGGAGAATGACTTCTTCCTCAGATGTATCCTTAATTTCCAATGAAGTGTCGGGAGCGATACTGAGCAACGCAAGTTGACGCCCCTTCATTTCCGCATCGCAGATAATTTCATGAAGGCGAGAATGTAGAAATTGCACATTCTGTTCACCTGTAAGGGGGTCGATTTCTAATCGTGCTTGCCAGCGCAACTCGTTTTTCCGGTTTGCGATGGCATCCGCCACAAGCGCTGCAATAATTTCTCCGCGTTGGACAGAAGAAGCGTCGAATTGGGCTCGGCGTTTACTTGTGAACCCTAGACAACCGAGAGTTTCACCTCTTGAGATAAGAGGAAGACACACGGCGGAACGTGCTTCAAGCTGAGGTTCATCATGATGGAAGAGAGGTCTCGTTCCTTTTTTTCCATTCAGGTCCGGGAGTCTTAAGCTTTCTTTTTTGCTTAAAACGTATCCGGCCAGACTTGCTCGTTCGCTAATGGCGACTTCGCCCAGAAATAGTTCCCCGAACCCGGAGGTTCGCACGAGGCGGGGGAAGCCTGCTTCCTCGTCGATGAGGACGAGGAAGCAGGCGTCGAAGGGAAGCAACTCGCGTGGTACCTGGCATACCGCATTCAACAACTGACCTTCGTTCTCGCTTACGCGAAGCGAATTCAGGTACTTGCTGAATGCGGGAATGTTCATGGAGCGACGCTCCATTTGAACGCTCATTAGGGCACCGTCTGCAAGATAGGCGAATTGCTGGGCGAACCCCGCGAGAATTTTCTGGTCTCTGGACGTGAAGCACCAGCTTTTTTTGCTGTCGATGGCGAGCGCCCCTTTGTTGATCGAGGAGGGCAGGGGGGTCGCCATGAAGGACTTGATATCCTCGTTTCTGCTGTAATAGCCGAGAACCAGGGTGTCCTTGTCGAACTGGTTGACGCTCAAAGGCTCGTTATTCTCCAGAACCCAGCCCATGAAGCCCTGGCCCATTTCGACCGAGGCATCCGCGAGAATGTACGGGCTGAGGCTGTGGTACGTGGTGAGCTGATACGTCTTACGGCGTTTGTTTTCAAGGAATAAGCAGGCGGAGTACGCTTCCGTTACGTTGCTGACGAGCGTGATGAGGGAGAAAAGGTCTCTTTCCAGATTCGTCATTTCAAGCACCCTACGGGACGGATTGGAACGCTGCCGAATATACCAAGGGCCTGGAATATATTTCAAGTAAAATTTTCACTAGTCGATATATCTCATTGATTTTGAATGTTTTATGTACATTATAAAATAATCAACTCTCACCATGCTTAAAGCGATTCTTGCATAATTAATCATAACATATTGATATTATGTATGTTATGGGCATAGAAATTGATTTTTCGGCGGATTTTCTTGCTGAGAGAATCATTTCGCACATATATAGTGTGAAGATTCTGGAATCAGACTAGATATTGTGGCGTATTCGGAAGTCCGGGACGAGCGCCCGCTCCAGGTATCACCCCCGCAGTTCCCCGCATTTGCCGCTGCGCGAACGCTTGGGGAGCCGTGGTATCCTCGCGACGTGTCTTCGGTGGAAGAATTTCGCCCCCGCAACTGCCCGCGGAAATTTACGGAAATACCCCGTTAATTTACCGGATTTTATCCAAATTTATCGATATTTACGGAAATTCAAGGGGCGGGGAGCGCCGGTTTTCCCTTCCTAGTGCTCATACGCCTGGGTGGCGCTCACGGGAATCATGCAGACGAACTCCATGGTCTCGTCCGAATCGTTGTGGAAGGTGTGGTTCTCGCCCGGCGCGACGAATATGGCCGAGCCCGGCGCGATGGCCCGCGTCTCGCCCTCGACGATCACGCGCCCCTCGCCCTTCAGCATGAACACCTGGTGCTCCCAGGAGTGTGCGTGGTCTGGCGTCTGCCCGCCCGCTTCAATCTCGATGACCCGCATCGCCATATCGGTCTCGCCGTCGCGCTCGCTGAGCAGCCAGCGGATGCCCGCGCCCTTCGCCGCCTTCTCCGATTTGAGTTCCGCATCCTTGTAGTTCATCACCTTCATGGCGTCACGCCTCCCCTGGTTTGATTCTGCCTGTAGAACTCCAGCCGGAACCCGCGAATCATACCATATCCGAGCCTGAGCGTGTCAAAACCACTCCCCCTTTGAGATTAATCGCGACTGATAAAGGAGTGATTAACGCGACTGATAAAGGAGCGATTGCGAGATGTCGACCGAGGAGGGAGGGTTCGCGCTTGAACATCATTGCCAACCGAAGAGAGAGAAAAAATCACTCTCCCCTTGAGGAGGTTGTTGAAAAAGACTCCTTTGGAGTCAGGTTAAACCATCCTCACCCTGCAGAACGCCAAACAACCACTCCCCCCTTGAGGGGGAGTCGAAGAGGCCGAGCGATTTTTGCGAAGGCCGATTCGGTGGGGGGTGAATCGCGTTTTATCGCCACTCCGAGTTATACCCCCCACCAGTTCACTTTCGGGCTTACGCCCTCAGTTCACTGTCGGGCTTCCCGAGGGGAAAGCCCAACGATGAAGCCGAGCGGATTTTGCGAAGGCTGAATCGGTGGGGGGTGAAACACGATTGATGAATGAGAGTTTGACCTGAGTGCAGAAAGAGGGATTGCCGGAATCCGGTTTCTTTCATGTCCGCGTTCGTTGGGTTTGCGTAGGGACAACCCCCCGTGGTTGTCCGGCCTTCTCCGCCCACGGGTTCTTTCACGCCGTCATTCCGGTGCACGCCGGTGGCGGCCGGAAGGCCGACCAGGGTTGTTTCCGTTCGTTCGATTTATGGTTTTTCGTAGAGGTGTCGGTATCCCCGAGGAGGGGAATACCGAAGGTGTCCGCCCTTTCGTGTTCCATTCATTCGAGATTTATTGTAGGGGCGGCTCGTGAGCCGCCCGTCTTAGGAACCCGGTGATCTTGTAGGGGTGTCGGTTTTCCCCGAGGAGGTGAAGACCGAACGAGCCGCCCTTTTATGTTTTGTGATTCGGGATTTTCCTTAGGCCCGCCTATGGGGCTGTTGAACGAACCCAGGGGAGCGAATTTGGGTTGCGCGAACACTTTAGAAGTTCACTCCCCCCTTGAGGGGGAGTCAGTGAGCTGAGGGCGTAAGCCCGAAAGTGAACTGGTGGGGGGTATGATTAGGAGTGGCAGTAAAACGCATTTTACCCCCCACCGATTCAGCCTTCGCAAATATCGCTTGGCTTCATCGACTCCCCCTCAAGGGGGGAGTGAATTGCTCTCTCGTTGGAAGAGTCAATCCTCGTTCACCAAGGACTTATTCATCAGCCCCGAAGAGCGAGTGTTTGCAGCTTTTCCAGACGAGAGAGGCGCCCGCTCTACCCCCTGAAATCGAACTTTTTTCAACAACCCCGTGAAGAGGAATACCGAACGAGCTGCTCGGATTCCCATTTATTCAATTAATGATTTTCTGTAGGGGCGGACCTATGTGTCCGCCCTGCCCGTTCTCTTTTCGCAATAACGCGCATCGTGATAACCTCCACACGAACGCCCCTCATTGACGAGGCAGAGGACCCACTCCCCATGAACAATCCCGCTACGTTCGGACCGCACAATCCACATCCGCTCTCGCAGATGAAAACAGAACTCGTCTGGGAGGGAAAATACGATGAATTCGGCAACCGCCGCGAGGTTGACATCGCTGGTTTCGCCATGCCGCCACAAAGGGTAGAGACGATTGACGAGTACTGCTCGCGCCGCGCGCGCCATTCCCGACCCGATCTCCCGCGACCACCGGCAATTGCGGGCAATTGCGTGTTCGAACTCAAGTTGTCCGATTAGCGACTAGTGAAGAACGGATATCTACCCCGTGTTGGCCGGAGATCTGAATCAGATTGATAACCGGCTCAACAAATAGAAGATCATATCGCAAAATGTTTGCCAACTTTCTCGTATTGTTCCAAAATAAGGTGTTGGCAATTGGAACCGCCAGACTCTTCGATAAGTTAATCTCGCCCGCGTAATTCTGCTCATGATGCACCTTATGGCTACACATTACGGGTCATTATAAGAGTTCCTGTTTGAGTGTGCTTTCAAACTAGGTAGGATGTTTTCCAGTATGCCAGAAAATGTTCATATTCCCGTCGAGCGTAGTTTCGCGGAAGCTCCAGCTAAACAATCAAGAGATTCAGAATACTTAGAATGGCTGGGAAGCTACAATACATCTGCATCAATGGGGTGGTCGGACGTTCTGTCCGGTATGCGAACTGTCGTGCTCGGAGAAGCGAAATGCGGGAAAACGCATGAATTCAAGCATCAAGTCGAGACCCTAAGAGAGGGGGGTGAATTCGCGTTTTTCCTGCCATTGGAGCAGCTTCACGATCACGAGATAGAGATGGTACTTACCTCTGAGGAAGAAGATTCCCTCTCCTCCTGGCTGCAACAAGCGGAGAAAGAAGCGTGGTTCTTCCTTGATTCGGTTGATGAATTGAAGCTGCGCGACGGAAGTTTCAAGATTGCGCTCAGAAAGCTGCAAAAGGCCATCGGTGAAAAATCCTCTTTCGCGCATATCTTCGTATCCTGTCGGCCTGCGGACTGGAACCAGTATCTCGATGGTTCAGATTTCGAGCGGTGTTTCCCAATCCCACCTCCGCGAAAAGCAGAAAAACCGGAGGTGCCGCAAGAAGAAGATTTTTTGGCCCCCATACAACGAAATAAAATTATTCTAACGAAGTCCGTGAGCAAGAGGGACGAGCAATCCGAGGAAGAAACCAACCCCAGGGTCCTGGTGATGCTGCCGTTGACACCGGATCAAACAATCGAGTTCGCTGATCAATACGATTTGGAAAATGCTCAGGGACTCAGAGAAAAAATCGAAAAAAGTGAAGCATGGCATTTTTTTCAAACACCAGCCGACATCATGGACGGCATGGCCCTTATGCGGGAAAACGGCGAACTTGGAACACTGGAAGAGCAGATTTCATCCGGCATTGACTATAAACTTCGTGAACATCCAGACAGAAAGGGCGAACAGCTACTTTCTCTAGAAAAGGCGCGCTCCGGTGCGGAGAGGCTTGCCTTGGCGCTGTCTCTGATGAAACGGCGGTCGCTGGCGCTAGAGAAGACATCCCCTGACGACGAGCAACTCGATGCGGGCGATATTCTGAGCGACTGGACAGCGCCAGAGCAAAGGGAACTGCTCAGGCGAGGGCTTTTCGATTTTTCGGGGATCAACACCGTACAATTCCATCACCGCTCCACGCATGAATTCCTGGCAGCGAAGCGATTGAAGAAGCTCATCTCGAAAGGACTACCGTTTAGTGTGGTTAAGCAACTACTGTTTCGCGATATTTTCGGTGAACGGGTTGTCATTCCTTCTATGGAACCTGTGGCCGCTTGGCTAGCACTATGGAATCAGTACATCCTGGCCGAAGTAAAGCAACGAATGCCCGAACTGCTCTTCCGGCAGGGTCTGCCTGCATCGTTACCGATAGTGGCTCGCGAAAATATTCTGCGATGTTTCGTCTCATCCTACGAGGGAGATGGTGTTCACGGGGTCGGCGTGAGTTACAACGACGTGGCGAGGCTCGGACACGATGACTTAAGTCCCGTCGTTGAAGAATTATGGTCCAAAGCGTATTCGGGTTATGGGACTCGTGAGTTGCTGTTACAGCTAATTAGGCTTACCCCCTTGCCTGCTTGTGCGCACCTTTCTTATGAGGCCGCGTTCGACACGAACCTGCCAATTTATCATCGCGTCTACGCCTGTCTTGGAGTTCTTGCGGCCGGAATTCTCGAGCAGAAGCGCAAGTTGGGTCAGGCGCTGTTGAACGAACAATGGCCTACAAAGTTAGTCTATTCAGTCATCCCGGAACTGTATCCCAAGAGCTTGAGCATAGACGAAATTGTTGCACTCGCGAAGCAAGCCAAGGAAACCCCAAATACCGTGCACGGGTTAGGCTTCGCACTGTATTCGCTCATTCATCGTGAGGAAGTCGGAATTGACCAAGCGCGCTCGCTCCGAGAGGCTTTTTCCAAGGAAGTGTGGGAAAAAAGAAGAGCCGATTGCAAACTGTATGAAAGTCATTCCGAATTTGATCATTTCACCGATGCTATTCTGGCCGCCTGCGCACGTGATACGGATATCTCCTCATTAGAGGAAATTTCGGATTGGGCTTGGTCTGCCGCAATAGCGCTGCATTTCGGTGAACGGAAACAATCCATCATTGCTAGGAAAGATACTGAAAGTATCTGCTCTCGCATCAAAGAGGATGTTCGGCTACGCGAAGCATATTTCTGGGCGTCATTGTCTCTCGCGGATGAGCTAGAGCCGGCGAGAAAACCACGGTTACGCTATGTGCAGGAGGTTGGATACGACAGCATCTTGGGTTCAATAACGATAGCGGATATCCCTTGGTTGTTTACAGCCTTGGAAGAAACTGCGCAGGAGGATCGGCGTCCTGTCGCTTTCTTCGCCTTGATGGATGTTTGGCGAGCGACTGGCGATAACGAAATTTCAGATGGTGTTCGTTCTCGAATTTCCGACATGCCGGAACTCATCGAAGAATATGAAATATACATGAATCCACCACCCGCAAACCAACCTAGCGAATATGATCAAGAACATGAAGAATGGAAGAAGAAACAAGAAAGGAAAGAGAAGAAGAGGCTCGCCGGTTGGGAAACATGGCGCCGGGAAATTCAGAGCGACCCCGAAGGAATGTTGGCTGATGACAGACAGGAAAATACTCTTTGGAATCTATTTCAGTGGTTACGCCAAGATAAAGATGCAAGTAACTACTGGGTTTATTGGGATGCTAAGAAAATCCGCGAGGCTTTTTCCGATAAGTTTTTGCAACTTCTTAGACCGTCGCTTTCTGGGTTTTGGCGTGGTGTTCAGCCTAAACTCCGGAGCGAACGAGAAGCGGAAAATAGAAACAGCTATCCAATAATCTGGCTCCAGGCTCTGATGGCGGTTGCTTGCGAAGCTGAAGATCCTGATTGGGCTGATAAGCTGACGGAGCACGACGCTAAACTCGCCGCGCGAATTTCCATGTTGGAATTGAACGGTTTCGCTACGTACTTCCCTGCGCTTGAAAAAGCAAAACCAGAAGCGGTTCGCGAGGTAATCATCGAAGAACTCGCGGTGCAAATCTCACTAATGCCGGAGTGTGGCGATTGTCCATTACTGCATGATCTGTATGTTTACGGGACGGATAAAATCAAGAAAGAAGCAGCCGAATTCTTGGGAAAGGCTCTCGCCAACTGGCCGTGCGAGATGACGAACCAAACCCGGGATGCGTTAGGATATTCTGTCGGGCTGATCGCCGGTTTTGGTTCAGATGCCACCGTAAAAGCTGCATCATCCCACGCGGCTCATCATCTAAAAAGGCCAGACCTAACCATCGAAGACAAGGCGGCGTGGTTGCGGGCCTTGATGGCACTCGATATTGCCGATGGGTGTTGCCATATCCTGCAGGCAACCACCGACCTTGAAGACGAAACCGACGCAACAGATGCCGTTTTGATCTTCGGTACGGTGTTCGGGGATCGGTATCATGCCGGAAGCAGACCGAATTTCTCGTCAATACCAATCGAAAAAAGGTCGGACATTCTTTTTCAACTCGTCATCCGTGCTTTCGAAGTCGTTCACCCATCATCTGATATCCGACACGATGGCGTATACTCTCCTGGTGCTCGCGACCATGCCGAAGGAGCGCGGAGTTTATTGTTTGAACAACTCGTAGAATTGGGTGGGCAACAGACCCACGATAAATTACTCCGACTCGCCGGCATGGATAATTTCGCGGGCATGAAAGATCGTCTGCGGCAAAAGGCCGTAGAAGTGGCTGAGAAGGAAAGCGAACCGACACCGATGCTGCTCGAAGTTTTCCGATCTCTTGATAATGAACAGAATTTGATTCCATCAGACAATCGGACAATCCACAATGTTATGCTTAATCGTCTGGAAGATTTCTTCCATTCCGTCAAGGAAAGCGAGTTTTCCAACAGAAAAACTCTTCAACTCGTGAAAGAAGAACCAGAACTGCGCCGGAATATCGCCGGCTGGCTCAACGATCATAGTTGTAGCGCCTATACAGTGAATCAAGAAGCCGTGAAAGTAGAAGAAAAGCGCACCGATATTAGGCTGACATCTTCATGCAAAGATATCGAAACCACAATTGAACTCAAGCTGGACGACAAGAGTAATCGATGGAGTGGTTCACAATTGGAAAAAGCTTTGAGAAATCAACTTGTGGGACAGTATCTGAGCCACGAGCGGTGTCGTTCAGGATGTCTTCTGATTTGTATGCGAGAACATCGAAAATGGAAAAATCCGTACACTGGCAAGCCGATGAACTTAACTGAAATCGTCTCTTGGCTGCAAGGAATAGCGAACGAGATTATGGAAGAAAACCCAGAACTCTTGGTCGCAGTAAGGGGTTTGGATCTGTGTATTAATGTTTCAAGCGGATCTCCCTTCAATAGAAAATGAACTCCCCCCTCACTCACCCCCCACCCCATTCACCGGGTTATCCTCATCGAGCGCCCACCTGGCCGGATTGTCCCGAATGTATTCCCGGATGCGGTTCATGTCTTCATCGTCGCGGATGACGTGGTCGTAAAACGAGCGCTGCCATTTGAAGGAGGATAAACCGTTTTCGCGTATTCGTTTTGATGACGTGGTTTTGAACGCGCCGATCAATTCCGACAACGATTTGGTATTCGCCTCACCCGCAAGGACAGGTCGCAATTACACAGAATTGCTTATAGATATGCCGCCCGGTGCAGTTGTTAAAAAATACTTAAACTCCTCACCCCCCTACCTCCTCAGCTTGGGATCCAGCGCATCGCGCAGCCCGTCGCCCAGCAGGTTGAAGGAGAGCACCACCGCCATGAGGGCGAAGCCGGGTATGGCGAGCAGGTGCGGCGCCAGGGCCATGTAGGAGCGGGCGTCGGCGAGCATGGTCCCCCATTCGGGCGTGGGCGGGGGCACCCCGATGCCCAGGAAGCTCAGGCCCGCCGCCACGCGGATGGAGGTCGCGATGAGGAAGGTGGACTGCACGACGACGGGGCCGAGCGTCCCCGGAAAGATGTGCAGGAACAGCACGCGGCGGCTCGAGCCGCCGATGGCCTGGGCCGCTTCCACGAATTCGGTTTCTTTCAGCACCAGCACCGAACTGCGGACCAGCCGGGCGTAGGTCGGGATGGCGAAGATGCCCACCGCCAGCATGATGTTCTCCATCCCCGTGCCGATGATGGCGATGAGCAGAATGGAGAGCAGGATGCGCGGGAAGGTGAGCGAGACGTCCACGATCCGCATGATGAGGTTGTCGAGCCATCCCCCCATGTATCCGCCGACGAGCCCCAGCAGCACGCCCCCGAACGCGGCGATGAGCACGGAGAACACCCCGATCAGGAGCGAGGTGCGCGCGCCGTAAATGATGCGGCTCAGCACGTCGCGCCCGAAATGGTCCGTTCCGAAAGGATGCTCGAGGGAGGGTTTTTTCAGCGCCGCCTGGAAATCCGCTTTAATGGGGTCGTAAGGGGCGACGACGGGCGCCAGGAGTGAGACCGCGACGAATATGAAGACGAAGACGCAGCCCACAACGGCGACGCGGTGCCGGAGGAGACGGCGCAGGGTATCCTCCCACATGCCGCGAATCGGCGCGCTTTCCAGTTCCTGCATGCCGGTTGCGACTTCGGCGGCCTGGCTCATTCGCCCGACCCTCCGTAGCGGACGCGCGGGTTGAAGATCGCGTAGAGGAGGTCCACCGTCAGGTTCACCACGGCGAACGTGAGCGCGAAGAAGAGAAGCGAACCCTGCACCGCGGCGTAGTCGCGCAGCTTGATGGCCTCGACGATGTAGCGGCCCAGGCCCGGCCAGGCGAACACCGATTCGGTGATCACCGACCCGCCCAGCAGGTATCCCGACTGGAGGCCGATCACGGTGATGACGGGCAGCATGGCGTTCTTGAGCGCGTGGACGTAATGGACCTTTCCGCTCGCCAGGCCCTTCGAGCGCGCCGTGGTGATGTACTCGCTGCCGGTGATCTCGAGCATGGTGTTGCGCGTCATGCGCGCGATGAGGCCGGCCCCCGTCAGGCCGAGCGTGACCACCGGCATGATGAGGTGCGCCGCCGTGCCTTTTCCTCCCGCCGGCAGCCACCCGAGATATACGGAAAAAAACGCCATCAGAAGAAGGCCGAACCAGAACGAAGGCATGGATATCCCCAGGAGCGCGCCCGCCATGCTGCCGTAGTCGAATTTCGAATAAGGGTTCGTCGCCGAGATCACACCGGCCAGCAGGCCCACAATGGTGGCGAGGAGCACCGCCCAGAAAGCGAGTTGAAGCGTGTTCAGGAAGCGGGACCAGACTTCGCCCAGCACGGGCCTGTCGGAGAGGATCGAGCGGCCCAGGTCTCCCTGCAGGGCGCGCTTCATGAACATGCCGTACTGGACGTGGAGGGGCTGGTCCAGCCCGTATATCCGGCGTATTTCCGCGATGTATTCCTCATCCGCGAATTCGCCCGCCAGGGCTTCGGCCGGGTCTCCCGGAACGAGCCGGATGGAGAGGAAGATGACGAGCGAGACGCCGATGAGAACGGGGATGAGCAGGACCACTCTCCTCGCGATGTATTCGACCATGAACGCGCCTTCCCGCCCGCAAGAGAACCAAATCACTTTGAAAGAGGGTTCGATGCTATCATAACCGGACCGAATGCACGATCCGATCAGCCTTTCCCGGGTTGTTGAAAAGAGTCCTCTCCGCTCGGTCGGAATTGATCACCGCCGTCATTCCGGCATCATTGCCGTTTCCGTGTAGGGGACGCATACATGCGTCCCGCATGCCGGACGGGGTGGGCCGCATGTATGCGGCCCCTACACACAAACAAATTTTCTTCTCCGGCTTTTTCAACAGCCAGCTAAAGGCTTTGTTGGAAAAACTTGTTTACGTGATTCGGCTCATGTAATCGACAGACGAGAGAGAAGAACCACTCCCCCCTTGAGGGGGAGTCGCAGAAGCCGAGCGTTTTTTGCGAAGGCTGATGCGGTGGGGGGTGAATCGCGTTTTATCGCCACTCCGAGTTATACCCCCCACCAGTTCACTTTCGGGCTTGCGCCCTCAGTTCACTGTCGGGCATTCCCCTCGGGATGCCCGACCCTCAAGGGGGGAGTGGTTCTTCTCTCTCGTGTGTCGGCCACGACCCTCAAGGGGGGAGTGTATGGTTGACTCTCTGCAAGTAAGGGAGTGAAATTCAGCGCGCTCCTTCTGTGGCCCTTCCCCACCACCCCCGCAAAGAGGCCGCATCATATTGCATGTTCGCCGTGTAAAACCTAAAATGGACGCCAAGCTTACAAACTGGTGAACCAAGAGTGTTGCTTCAGAGGTCGGCGCGCACTTAAGCGTCGGAACTTTTTCTCTGATATTCCTATCCAAGGAGGGATGTACATGCTGAGCACAAGTACCAGGAAATTCGTTGGCGCCGCAGTGCTGTTCATTGCGGCTATCGCCCTTACGTGGGGGATTTCATCGGCGGCGTCCAAGGTCGTCTTCGTACACGGAGCGGAGCCCAAGAGTCTCGACAACGCCCTTCACCCGGCCGGTTCCGCGGACCTGAACGTCCAGACGAGCCTGTACGACTCGCTGACCTTTCACCGCCTGGACGGAAAAATCGAGGGCCGGCTCGCCACTTCGTGGGAGTTCAAGAACCCCACCACGCTCGTCTTCAAGCTGCGCAAGGGGGTCAAGTTCCACGACGGCACGCCCTTCAACGCCGCGGCCGTGAAGTTCAATCTCGACCGCACGCGAAGCCACAAGCGCGCCCGCCTCAGGAAATGGATCGCCATGATCAAGGACGTCAGCGTGATCGACGACCACACGGTCCAGATCGGGCTCAAGTATCCCTTCGCCCCCATCCTGCTGAACCTCGGCACGCCGGTCGCCGCCATCGGCAGCCCCACCGCCATCAAGAAGCACGGCAAGAATTTCCGCCGCAACCCGGTCGGAACCGGCCCGTTCATCTTCGAGAAATGGGTGGCGGGTGAATACATCCGCTTCAAGGCCAACCCCGATTACTGGGACGGAAAACCCAAGATCGACGTTCTGGAATTCCGGCTGGTCCCCGAAGCCACGACGCGGGTATTGCAGCTTCGCTCCGGCCAGGCCCAGTTGGCCATGTTCCTGCCCCCGGCGCAGTTGGGCGAAGTGGACAAGGACCCCAAGCTGGACCTGGTGAAGGCGCCCCTGTTCCGGGTGATCTTCATCGGAATGAGCATGCTGCATAAACCATTCGACAACCCGATCGTCCGCCAGGCGATGAACTACGCCATCGACACGAAGACCATCATCGAGAAGGTGATGCTCGGCGTGGGACGGCCCATCCGCGGACCCTTCGGGCCGACCGTCTGGGGTTATGACCCCGAGTTCGAAAAGATGGGCTACTCCTACAACCCGAAAAAAGCCAAGGAGCTGTTGGCGAAGGCGGGATATCCCAACGGGTTCAAGACCGAGTTCTGGCACCCCACGGGCAGGTACACGGCCGATAAGGTCGCGGCCGAAGCCATTCAGGCCCAACTGGCGAACGTGGGCATCCAGGCGAAGCTACGCACGGGCTCCTGGGGCCTCGTCGCCCCCTCCGTCCGGAAGGGCAAAGCGCCCATGTTCCTCTACGGCTGGGGCGTATCCACGGGTGATCCGGACATGGTCATGTACAACAAGTTCCACTCCGCCACCCACGGCCGCTCGGGGAACTACACGCGTTACAAGAACCCCGAACTCGAGAAGATCGTGGATGAGGCGCGCCAGGTCAACGACCCGGTCAAGCGCAAGGCGATGTACAAGAAGGCGGCGAAGATGGTCATCGACAATCCGCCCTGGGTCTTCTTCAAGCAGGAAGTCATGCTGGTCGGAAAATCCAAGAAGCTCAAAGGTGTGATCGTCCACCCCGGCGAGCGGCTTTACTGGCGCAAGGCGTATCTCGAAAAGTAGAAACGTAAACCCACGGCAGCCCCTTGTCCGTCCTCATCGGGCGAGGGGCTGCTTTGCGTCTGTTTTCCCTGAAACGACTCGAACCTCCGAAAACGCCTGCGAGCAGGCCGGCCCGGAACGGGAGGATCGCCATGCCGGATTCCGAAAGACTGCAGAACATGCTCGATAAATTCGAGATTCAGGAAGTCGTCGCCGCAGCCTGTTACTCGCGCGACAAGGGCGACTGGGAGACGCTCCGGGACTGCTACCACCCCGACGGATGCGTGACGGTGAGCTGGCACTCCGGCCCGGTGGATGAATTCATCGAGCGCTCCGTGAAGATGATGGCCTCGCGCGACGTGCAGGAGTTCACCAAGCACGTCAACGCGAACCCGAGGGTGCGGCTGAACGGGGAGCGCGCGATCATCGAGTACGACGTCATTCTCCACAACCGGCGTCTCCTGGACGGCTACGCCTTCGATTTCCACACCTGGAGCTGTTACCTCGACCAGGTGGAAAAGCGCGACGGCAGATGGCGGATCTTCAACCGCACGGCCATCTACGAGAAGGACCGCATGGACGCGCACAATCCCCGGGAAATACCGGATTCCTTCTACGAGGACATGAACCTCGAGCAATATCCCTTGAACATCCGCTACCACTGCTGGCGGAACGCGCGGACGGGACAGACGCCTCCGGAGGGGATCACCATCGCCAGAACGGAGAAGGAAGCCGAAGTGCGCGAAGCCGCCGAGAGCTGGCTCGCCGGTGGATAGGGGGCGGAAGATTCCGTAAAGAAGAAATCAATTTTCCAGGAATTGTCAGAAGAATATGGAATTTCAGTAGGGACAGGTCGCGACCTGTCCCTACGCAGGATTGCTTACGGATATGCCGGGTGGTCCTCCCTCACGAATAAAACCGCCGCACCAGGTCGTCCAGGCTGAAGTCATCCGCGCGGATGGCGTCGAGGAGATCGGCTTCCTTGGCGAGCACGCGCTCGGCGGCGGCGGGAACCTCCGCCGCGATTTCTTTCGGCACCACGAGGGCGCCGCCACCGTCCGCGTGGATCAGGTCGCCCGGCGCCACGGCCATCCCGCCGACGGCGACCGGCGTGTTCACCGCCACAACGCGCACGTCGCCGCGCGATACCGTCATGCCCGCGCACCAGGTCTTGAAGCCCGCCTTGCGCATCTCCTCGATATCGCGCACCACCCCGTCCGTCACCACGCCCTCGGCTCCCAGGCGCGAGAACAGGTTCGACATGATCTCCCCCCAGAGACACGCCGAGAGCGGCTTGGGGCCGACGTCCTGCTGCACCAGAACACAGGGCTTGGGCGCGGCCGCCACGGCCTCATAGAGCGCGATTCTTGAAGTGTGCGTCCGCTCCTCGCCGGGCGCGTATTCGCCCGTCGTGAACGTCACGGCGTAGCCGAGCGCCACGCCCATCTCGGGGAACATGCACTTAATACTCGCGTCGGTGTGGCCCAGCGTCCGGGGTCTCACGCCGAAGGATTCCACCGCGTTCGACACCGTGGGCGTGTCGATCGCTCTCAGCTTCGCGAGCGTTTCAGCAGATAGCGTCATCTATCTTCTCCTTATCTGGTAAGAGGCGTCACGCCGCGCGCGCCTCTCCTGGGTCGAAAATAAAAAATATCCTTAAGACGCCGGATTATACGATCGCTTGGATGGGGAGTGTAGGGGGAAGTGGCTTTCCGAATTAAAGGGGTGAGCCAGCCCGACGTTGACATTCATAACAATTATGTTATATTTTAAATAACGACCCGGAAAAATATCCTTACAAAATATCAATGACCAATCTACGAGGAGAAAGGATGAACCATTTCCGTGCAACACAACGGGTCGAAGACACCCAAACCGATATGGTGGGTAGGTAGGAGCAAGGATGCGTTTGAGCAATTTCCCCATGAGGTGCAGGAGGGGATGTTCTACGCCTTGAAGGTAGCTCAATGGAGAGGCAAAGCCCCCTCCGCCAAACCATTGAAAGGTTTCAGGGGTGCTGGCGTTTTGGAGATTGTTGAAAATCGTGGCGGTGACGCGTATCGGGCAATTTACACGGTGAAATTCAAGGAGGCCGTTTGTGTTCTTCACGCCTTTCAAAAGAAATCGAAAAGAGGAATCCGAACATCTCGGCGGGAAACGCGGATCATCGAGGCGAATTTCAAAGGATTGATTGAATACATAAAAAAAAGAGAAGGCGCGAAGTGAGGAAGGAAGGAGATAAGCATATGAGTGAAATTGAAGTTTTCGAAGGAAGCCACAATATTTTCAAAGACCTCGGGCACCCCAATGCAGATGAGATACAGCTGAGGGCGGAACTCCTGAGCGACATTCTGGATACGATTGAGTCAAGAAAGCTGACCCAGAAAGACGTGATGAAAATTCTCGACATCAAGCAACCAGAAGCCTCCTATCTCATGAACGGGAAGCTATCGCGCTTCTCCCGCGAGCGGCTCATCGACTACATGGTCAAGCTGGGCATGACGGTGGAGTTGCGGGTGAAGAAGCCGAAGAAGAACGCTCCCCTGAAACCCGGCGCGCTCATATACGCGGGCGCATCGTAGGGGGCCGGGGAACCGCTTGCGGGAGTGGTTCTTCTCTCTCGTCTGTCGGTTTCATCGCTCAGGAAAATCTTCTGGAATCCGTCGAATCCTCATTCATCAATCGGGTTCGACCTCCCTCCTCGGTCGGGTCCGACACCGGAATGACGAGCAAAACCGCACCGCCTCGCAGGGGGCCGTTCTTTTTCGGTCAGGTAGCGAACAGTGCTTACCCGCCCTACCGCACGCTCTCCCGCCAGTCGCGCATGGCGGCGCGCGTGGTGTCGAAGGCGAGCTCGTCGAAGTCGATCGCATCGGGCGCGACGCGCTTGACTTCCGTGCTCTCGGACAGGGCGCGGGGGACGCCCGCCGTCACGACGCCCGTGTAGACGATGAGCACCGTGGCGTTTCCCTCGAATGAGTAAACCCCGAGCAGCGAGTCCACCGCCACCTCGATGCCCGCTTCTTCTTTCGCCTCGCGCGCGGCGGCTTCCGGGACCACCTCGCCCCGGTTCACGAAGCCGCCCGGGAATGTCCAGAGCCCCTTGCCGGGGTTGTGGGCGCGGCGGACGAGCACGGCTTCGCCCTCGATCGTCGCGACGACGCCCGCCGCCACCTTGGGGTCGAGGAAATGGACGTGGCTGCAGGACGCCGCGCTGCAGCAAAGCTGCATGGTGCCGTCTCCCTCCGTCCAGGGACGGTAGACGAGCGGATTCCCGCAGGAGACGCAGAATTTCACTCCGCCTCCCAGATGGGGGTGCGCCTGGGGGGTGTCCGGGCTTACGCCAGAAATTGTTCGGCTCCGGGCTGGCAGAAAGGGTTGGTGGATTTCTCGTGGCCGATGGTGGTCTCCGGCCCGTGGCCCGGATGCACGACCGTGTCGTCAGGTAAGGTGAGCAGTTGCGCCCGGATGCTGCTCAGTAGCACGTTCGCGTCGCCCATATAGAGGTCGGTTCGGCCGATCGACCCTGCGAAAAGCGCGTCGCCCACGATGGCGTGTCCCGCCTCGTTGCCGTTCCCCGGCCGGTAGAGGGTGACGTTGCCCGGCGCGTGCCCGTCGGTGAGCCTGATCTCGAATTCCAGGTTTCCCACCGAAATCGTCTCGCCCGGCACGAGGTGCGCGTCCACCTCGGGGACGGGCGGTTCCGGGAAACCGTAGCCGCGCGCCGCGTTCGGTATGTTTTGCAGGTTGAAGAGTTCCGCCTCGTGGAGCCAGTAGGGAACCTTCAGTTTTTCCTTCGCCTCGGCGACGCCTTCGGCGTGATCCAGGTGCGCGTGGGTGCCGATAATTTTGGTGAGGGTGAGGCCGCGCTCTCGCGCAAGCGAGATGACGCGCTCCACCTCCGCGCCCGGGTCGACGTAGGCACCCTCTTTCGTCTCCTCGCAGCCCACGACGTAGCTGTTCATCTGGAATGGGCCGACGGGTATCCGCTCGAGGATCAAAGAAAAGTCCTTTCTGGTGAAGCGGCGCGGGAGCGTCCGTTTCTTAGGAGTCGGGGGGGAAGATGACGATTTCGATCCGCCGGTTCGTCCGTCGTCCCTCGCGCGTATCGTTGTCGGCAATCGGGCGGAACTCGCCCATCCCCGCTCCCGAGACCCTGCGCGGGTCGAGGTTTCCCACCTCGACGAAGTAGCGTAGCACCCGCGTGGCGCGTGCGGCGGAAAGCTCCCAGTTCGTCTCCCAGCGCTCCGCCAGACGATCGGATATCTGCACGTTGTCGGTATGGCCCTGCACCTGCACCTCGCGGTTCGCGTAGCGGCGCAGAAGTCTTGAGAATTTGACGAGCAGCGCTTTGCTCTCGGAGCGGATCTTGGCGCTTCCCGACTTGAAGAGAATGGCGCTCGCGATGCTGGTCACCACCCGGTCGCCGTCGCGGCGCACCTCCACGATTCCGCGGCGGCGTTCTTTCGAGAACTGCGCCTTCACATCCTTTTCGACCTGGATCTGGAAGCGAATCCGGTCTTCGAAGCGCAGGAGTTTCTTTTGCGCGGCGACGAGGTTTTTTTGAAGCTCTTGAACCCGCGCGCGCGAGTTCTCATGGGCGCGCTGCAGGCGCTGAACCCGCCTGGCGGCCTCGGTCAGCTTCTTCTGCCGTTCGGTCGTCCGCGCGCGCAGGTCGGCCACGCGCGTCTCGGTCTGCTGGCTGTGTCGCCGGGCCATGGTGAGGGACTGGCTCAGTTCCTGGTTGTCCAGGTCTTTTTGTTTGATTTGTCCTTCGAGTTCCTCGATCTGGCCGCGAAGTTCCCTGATCCGGCTCTCGAACTTTGCGATTTCGCCCCGGAGGCCCGTGGCTTCATCCGTTTTTCGCTCATAGTCTTCGATGCCCACGCATCCGGTGAGCAGGGTGGCGGCGAGGAATAAAATAGCGAGGCGATGCGTCTGCATTTAGTTTCCTCCTCCAGACATGAAGCGGTTGGCATCGGCGATGTCGAGCTTGCTGCCGACGATGAAGGGAATGCGCTGGTGCAGTTTTTCGGGCTGGATATCCATCACCCTGCGGCTGCCGTCGCTCGCTGCGCCCCCGGCTTGCTCCGCGATGAAGGACATGGGGTTGCACTCGTAGAGAAGGCGCAGCTTGCCGCTGGGGTTTTTCTTGTCGCCGGGATAAAGGAAGATGCCGCCCTTCAGGAGGTTTCTGTGGAAATCGGCCACCAGCGAGCCGATGTAGCGCCCCGAATAGGGACGGCCCGTTTCGGCGTCTTCCTCTTTCAGGTATTCGACGTAGCGGGCGGTGGACTCGTCCCACTTCGAGGAATTGCCCTCGTTGATGCTGTATATCTTCCCCCGCTCGGGAATCCGGATGTCGGGATGAGAGAGGAAGAACTCGCCCACGGACGGGTCGAGCGTGAAGCCGTCGACGCCGTTGCCCGTGGTGTAGACCAGCATGGTGGACGAGCCGTAGATCACGTAGCCGGCGCAAACCTGGGCGAGGCCCGGCTGGAGGAAGTCGTCGACCTCCGTGGGGCCGCGCTCTGCCTTGCGGCGCAGGATCGAGAAAATCGAGCCGATGCTCACGTTCACGTCGATGTTCGAGGAGCCGTCCAGCGGGTCGTAGAGCACGACGTATTCGCCCCCCTCGATATATTCGCCGGGGACGGCATAGACCTCCTCCATCTCCTCGCTCGCCAGGGCGGCCACCGAGCCGGTGTGGTCGAGGGCTTTTCGCAGCACGTCGTTGGCGTATTCGTCGAGTTTCTGGACTTCCTCGCCCTGCACGTTGACCTCGCCGGTCAACCCGAGAATATCCACGAGGCCCGCCTTGTTCACCTCGGCGTTGATGATCTTGGCGGCCAGGGTGATCTGCGTGACGAGGCGGGTGAACAGCCCGCGCGCGCCCGGGTGGTTTCTCTCCTCCTCGCGGATGTGGCGCTCGAGCGTCATTCCCCTGAATTTCGTGGTGCCGACGGTGGCGGCTTCCTGCTGCATCCTCACTCCTGTCCTTGGCGGGCGGTCGCTTGCCGGTTACGCCGCGGCGACTTCCTGTTCCATCGCGTCCTCATACGCTCCCGTTCGCGCGGCGCCGTTGCACTTACAGCGGTGGAGGAAGAGTCTCTGGGCGAGGGGCACGTTCGCCGCCTCTCCGCCCCAGCCCTTCAGCGCCGGCGCCTGCAGCGCGCGACCGTAGGAGAAGCTGAGCTCCCAGGGGTGGGGGCCCATCGCGTTCATCGCGTTTAAGTGCGCGGTGGCGACTGCGTCGCTCTGCCCGCCCGAGAGGAAGCAGATGCCGGGCACCGCGGCGGGCACGTTTCTCGTGAGGGAGCGTACCGTGGCCTCGGCCACTTCCCCCACGCCCGCCTGGGTTGGGCATTGCTTGCCCGATATGACCATGTTGGGTTTCAGGATCATGCCCTCGAGCGAGACGCGGTGTAGGTGCAGGGCGTGGAAGACGCTCTCGAGCGCCTCGTTCGTCACCTCCTCGCAGACCTCGATGGTGTTGTCCGCGTCCATGAGCACTTCGGGCTCAACGATGGGCACGAGGCCCGCCTCCTGGGAGAGCGCCGCATAGCGCGCGAGTCCGTGCGCGTTGGCGTCGATGCAGTAGGCCGAGGGGATTCCCTCGCCGATGGTGATGACCGCGCGCCACTTGGTGAACTTGGCGCCGAGTGTGACGTATTCCGCCAGACGCTCGCGCAGGCCGTCAAGACCCTCGGTGACCTTCTCTCCCGGCGTGAACGCCAGGTCCTTCGCGCCCTTGTCGACCTTGATGCCCGGCAGGATGCCGCGCGATGTCAGCAGCGCGCCGAAGTTCGTTCCGTCCGCAGCGCTCTGGCGCAGCGTCTCGTCAAAGAGGATGACGCCGCTGACGTATTCCTCGATTCCCTCCGTCGTGAAGAGAAGCTCGCGATAGGCGCGCCGGTTATCCTCGGTGGATTCAACGCCGATGCTGTCGAGGCGCTTTTGAATCGTGCCCGTGCTCTCGTCCGCCGCGAGGATGCCTTTGCCAGGCGCCACCATCTGCTTGGCGATTTTCGCCAGGTTGTTCGTGCTCATGATTTCGCTCCTGCAAGAATTGCCGATGAGGTAAAAAAGTTCAAAGGAAATTCCCCCTCTATATAGGGGTTTCCCGCTTTTCGTCTCTGCTGGATTCGCCGGCGCGGACGCCAGTTTCCGGCCCGCCCGCCGTTCGATCGTCTGGTTTGAAACAAGACAACCCATCGCGCGTGGAGAATAACAAAACCATGCTGAAGAAGAAACCGCCGCTCGGGTGGCAATCATTTCCACATCGTGGTCGAATGGTGCCTCCCCGCCCGGGTGAAGAGGTCCCGGATGCTCCGTTTCCCGCGTGCTTGTCCATGAGCGCGCAAACCACAGGCGCAATCCCTTTCTGGCGGATGCCCGCGTTCTATTTCCTGCATTTCTTCGCCGTGGGCGCCATGCTCCCGTTCCTGAACATCTTTTATCACTCCGTGGGCGTGAGCGGGTTCCAGCTCGGCCTGCTAAACGCGGCGCCGCGCCTCTCGAGCGCGCTGGCGCCCCCTCTGTTCGGAGCGCTTGCCGATAAATTCCGCCTGGGGCGCAGCGTGGCCTTCACGTGCGCTGTTGCGAGTTCTTGCTTGGCGCTCCTCCTGTGGGGGGCGAGTGGATTTCTCGCCCTGCTCATATTGATCGCGCTCTTCTCCGCCTTGAGAGCGCCCCTCGTGCCGATAGCCGAGAATCTCTGCCTGCGCGAGATAGAAGCCACGGGCGCGCAATACGGCCGTGTGCGCCTGTGGGGGTCGCTGGGCTTCATCGTCGCGGCGATGGGCGCGGGCCGTCTGGTCGAGACCACCGGGGTCGCCTCCATCTTTCCGTTCGTGGCGTGCGTGGGCGCCCTGCTTGTTTTCGTGATTTTTTTTCTGCCGAGAGAGACGGGCCGCGCCCGCCCGCGCTTCCGGGCCGACCTGAGCCTGTTGCTCCGCAGCCGCCCGCTCGCCGTCTTCCTGTTCACGACGACGTTCGCCTCGATATCCGCAGGGCCTTTCGGGATTTACTTCAGCATCAGGCTGAAAGAGTTGGGTATGTCGGCGGACCTGATCGCCCTGGCGTGGACGGTGGGCGTGGTGAGCGAGATTGTCTTTCTCATCTACGCGCAGGCCATCCAGACGAGGTTCGGCCTCAAGTGGATGATAGTCGCCGGCATGATGGCCGCAGGTCTGAGGTGGGAGTTCGTCGCCCTGACGACGGATGCGGTTTTGCTCATCCTCATCCAGCTCTTGCACGGCGTCGCCTTCGGCGTCTTTCACGCAGGCGCGATTCAGTACGTCGACCGCCTGAGCAGCGCTGCGACCAAGAACACCGCCCAATCCCTCTACAGCGCCGCCACCTGGGGGGTCGGCTCCACGCTCGGCGCGCTGCTGGCGGGCTGGCTGCTTCCCATCTGGGGGTTCGTGACGCTGCTCCACGTCGGTGCAGGGGTAGCGTTATGCGCGGGGCTGGCCTTCGCCGTCTTCGGCGAGAACGTGAAGTAAAGGCCGCGCGGGAGGCTGATAAGGGCGGTTTCGGCTGTTCGTGTGAAGCCGGGCTTGCGCTGGACGACTCTTCTCATCGTGTGGGACTATGCCGCGCGCTCCCTTATCGACGGCGCGAGGTGAAACGAGGGAGGCGAGGGAGTAATAATGACCGAAAAGACCCTGTATCTGGCGAGCCCTTACGGTTTTTCCCTGCAGCAGCGTGAGGGGCCCTTAAAAGAACTCGTGGCGGCGTTAGAGGCGCTGGGCGCCGAAGTGTGGGAGCCGTTCACGCGGAACAACCAGCCCGAGATGCTTGCGCAACCCGGCTGGGCGTACCGCGTCGGTCAGAACGACATGCGCGACGTGCGCGATGCGGCGGGATTTTTCGGCGTGGTGAACGGCTGTCCGCCCGATGAGGGCGTGATGGTGGAACTCGGCATGGCGGTCGCCTGGGGAAAGCCAGTCTTCTTGTTCCGCGACGACTTCAGGCGCTCGACGGATTGCGAAGCCTATCCGCTGAACCTCATGATCTTCACCGGCCTGCCCGAGGTCGGCTGGGAGGCCTACTTCTACACCTCCCTCGATGAGATCGCAGCCCCCGCAAAGGCCCTCGCCCGCTGGCTGAAGGACGAGCCTTTGCCTTGATGGGGGCGCTACCCGAATCGAAATAAACATACAACTCATGAATTTCCGGTCGGGTTCTCATGCTATCTGGCGCGTTATTTGACACGCTATTTGGCAACGCATGTGATCTCGTAAATATCTGAAATTAACTTAGTTATGAATATTATTTCGAAAATATCATGTCTAATTTCCCGTTATTTGACGCACTATTTGACACGCTATTTGGCGTTAGTGTGTAGGATGAAGCGGCTTGATTTTTCGGTGAGTGATTTTGCGCGATCGGCGCGATTACCTACACGGCGTATTCGACCACGAAACCTTCCCTGGCGGCGGGAATGAGTTTTATGCCGATATTCCGCTTTCTCTGCTTGCGCACTTTTTCGAAAATATCGAATATCCGTTTCGGGTGTTCGTACCCTTTCCATGCCGCGTAGACGAGGCGGATCAACAGATCGTTCGGTCGCCCGGGCGCTCTTCCGTTTTCCCATTTGGAGAGCGTGGTGTGGTCTATCTCCAGCATTCCGGCGAATTCCCGGGCGCTGAAGGATAAGTTTTTTCTCAGGTAACGAATTTCCGGCCCGTTCAAGGGACCCGGCTTGTTGATCACGGCGTTGCCGAGTTCATCCAGCACGGAACCCATTGCCTTGATCTTCAGCCCGACGCCGCATCCGCATTTGATGAGATGCGCATCCTCGATATATGCGTTATCGAGCCCCGATGCCTTGAAGTGGTAGTCTCCCGTTGATTCGATGAAGACCTGTCCACATTCCCTGCATTTCATGATCATCCCCTATAGTGCATATGTCCTACTTCATGATGAAATAAAGTTGGCTTTAAGTCAATAAAGGAACTGTTTGGTCAGCCTGAAGATAAGCAGAAAAGTCTTTGAATAGGGGGTGTCAGATCACCCCTTCCTGATAACAACCCGCAGGCGGCCCTCTTCATCCGGCGTTGCGCTCTCGATGGCGTGGCCTTCGGCGGCGGCGCTATTGGGGACGCTGGTGGCGGCCTCGCCCGCGTCGAGCCATACTTCGAGCGTATCGCCCGGCGCCATCGCCTCGAGCGCGAGCTTGGTCCGCACCCAGTTCATGGGGCAGAGTTCGCCCGTGAGATCGATGGTTTTGGCGTGGCTCATTTTCGGCTCCTCATGAGGTTCGTCCGATGTCCGATATTGCCATTTTTTTGACTGGAACGGGAACCGGCGTGGGAAAGACGGTGGCGGGCTGCGTGGTCGCGGCACACTGGGCGGCTGGGGAAAGAAACCCCAGGGTGATGAAGCCCGCCGAATCGGCCTGCGCTCTTGTTGATGGCCGCCTCGTTCCCGGGGATGCTCTCGCTCTCAAGACGGCGGCGGGCGACCCGAGGCCCCTGGATGAGATTTGCCCTTACCGATACGAAGTTCCCCTGACTCCCGCTCATGCGGCTGAGCGCGAGGGCGAGGCGCCGGATTTGGAGCGCATCGTCGCGCAGGTGGAAGCGCTCAAAGAAGAAGGAAACCCCCTGCTCGTGGAGGGCGCGGGCGGCCTCCTCGCCCCGTTGGCCGATGGCGTCTTGATAAGCGATTTGGCCCTGGCTGCGAGTCTGCCCCTCGTGCTCGTCGCCCCGCTGGGACTCGGGACCATCAATCACACGCTCTTGAGCGTGCGGGAGGCGAAAAGGCAGGGTCTCCGGGTTCTGGGCGTCATCCTCTCCGACACGACCGGGGAGGCCACGCCTGCGGTGGAGCGCAACCCGGCGGCGGTCGCCGAGCTTTGCGGAGCGGATGCTCCGCTCCTGGGGGTGATCCCCCATTTGACGGGGGTGGATGAGATTATGGCGCGCGCGGCTCCCGGTTCCGGGGCCGCGGGAGAGTTGCTGCGCTTGGCGGAGGGCTTGAGACTGGACGCGCTCGGCTAGCGGGACGAATCGCTACTTCGCTTGAACGCGCTTGCGCAGGGATTCCACCTCCTCGGGCGTGCCCAGGGCGTAGAGGTGGTCTCCCGCCTGGATCTCGAAATCCGGTCCCGGGTTGAAGCGCATCTCTCCGCTGTTGTGGCGGATGGAGAGGATGTACACGCCGGTCTCCTGGCTGATCTTCGATTCCCGGAGCGCCATGCCGACGAGGTTCGAACCCTCGGGCACGGTCACCTCGTCGAAGTCCAGGTCCGTCGTCGCGTGGCCGGTCACCTCGTCGAGAAAACTGGCGAGTTTGGGTCTCAGAACGGACTGCGCCATGCGCATGCCGCCCATGATGTATGGGGAGACCACGTGGTCCGCGCCCGCCGCCTCCATCTTGCCGATGGAACTCTCGAGCGCAGCGCGGCTCAGGATGAAGAGATTCGGGTTCAGCGCCCGCGCCGTCAAGGTGACGAACACGTTTTCCGCGTCCGTCGCGAGAGCGCAGACGAGGCTCTTCGCCTTCTCCACGTGCGCCTCGGCGAGTGTCTCGTCGAGCGTGGCGTCACCGAGGATCACGATCTGCCCCTCCTGATCGAGATGCGAGATGATGGACTCGTCGCTCTCGATGATGACGTGGGGCAGCGACTCTCTGGCGTATTCCGCCGCGACGGTGGAGCCGATGCGCCCGTACCCGCAGATGATGTGATGGTTTTCGAGTCTGTCGAGTTCTTTCACCAGTTTTCGCCTCCCGAAAATCTGACGTATCCGCTCTTCGAACCTCACCTCGGCGATTATCGCGATTCCGTAGAAAAGGGTCCCCACGCCCAGGATCATGAGCGCCACGGTGAACATGCGCCCCGTCGTGCTCATCTCACGCACCTCGTTGAAGCCGACGGTCGTGACGGTGATCATCGTCATATAGAAAGACTCGACGAGCGACCATCCCTCCAGCAGGGTATAGCCTGCCGTGCCGAGCATGATAACGCCGACCAGACATGCGGCGATGTAGCCTATACGCAAGGTTTTCCGCGCCTTCTAAGAATAATCCGTTCTCGTTTCAACCTGTTCGGGCATGGATTTTAACCGGATTAGGTGCGCTGTGGCGAGAAGAGCCGGGTGAGATTCCGCCGAATGGTTTCCGCTTATCTTCTCTCGGCCAGTTCGAACAGCGCGCTCCCGAGCCTTTCCCTCGCTTCGGCGCGGATGGGTTCCGTAGCCTCCCCGAACGCCGCGCGCTCCGCGTCGCTCAGGTCCACGAAGGAGACGCCTTCTTTTTCCAGGCGCTTTCGAATCGCTATCTCTCCCGCCTGTGCGGCCTCACGTTGGTAATCAATGGCCTCACGGATGCTGTCGTGCGCCGCCTCTTGAACCTCCGCCGGCCAGGCGTCGAAGCCCTCCCGGTGGGCGAGCAGGGCGCGCGCGCCGTAGAAGTGCCCGCTCATCGTGATGCGTCTTTGGTAGTTCGTGACGCCGTAGGTGACGGTGTTGGAGAGCGGGTTTTCCTGCGCGTTCACTTGGCCTGATTCGATCATGGCGATCCCCTCCTTGAGCTCCACCGGCACGGCTTCGGCGCCCAGGAGTTCGAAGGTCTTGACGTGCGTCTCGTTGGGTTGCAGGCGCACACGCAGACCACGGCAGTCATCGGGCGTTCTCACGTCGCGGAGGCTGTTCGAGAGGTGGCGGAAGCCGTTGTCCCAGAAGCCCAGGCTCTTGTAGCCTGTCTGCGCCTCGATTCGCTCGCTCAAGTGCGCGCCGAGTGCGCCGTCGAGCGCCCCGTAGGCGTGAGCGGAATCCTCGAAGGTGAAGGGCAGGTCGACGATTTCCAGTTCCGGCACCCTGTCGGTGAGATAGCTCGTCGAGAAATAGCACATGCCGAGCATTCCGCATTCCACCATGGCGAGCAGGTCGGGCGCGCCGTAGCCGAAATCCATCACGTTCCAGAAGATGTCTATCCTGACGTCATCACCCAGGCGCTGGCCCATCTTCTCTTTGAAGAGAACCATCGCGCGGCTGTGGGAGGTATCGGGCGGGGAATAGCCTCCAATGCGGATGTGGACAGGCAAGGCCATTTGAAATCGCTCCTTTTCGATGATTGAGGGATAAAGCGCACTTGAAAAGCGCGACCATATCACATATATCCTCATTCGCTGAATGGAATACGGGTGCTTTCAGTATTGTCATACAAGTCCTCGAGACACTACCCTGGGTCTTGACGCATTCGCCGTGCTGGGGCATCTTCCATCCTCTGATTTGTCCTTCGAAGCCGAGGAGATAGAAAAAATGTCTTCACTTCAAGCGCAGCTTTTCGTGGAAACCGCTTCCGTCACGCTGAACCTCTTGACGAAAGACTTACAGAAACAATTCGAGCCCAAGAAGGGAGACCGGTTCAACGTCGAGGGCATCACCTACGAGATAGGCCCGCCGAAATTCGTGGAGGCCGACAGGGCGATTCGTTTCGAGATCAGCTCGAAGATACCCGGCGAGGAACTCCCCGAGTCCTACGATCACGCCAAGTACTTCAAACAGATCGAGAAGCGTAACACCTCGTCGAAAAAACCCGTTTCCGCCGACATGGAAAATATCGTCCGCGAGACGCGCGACCAGGAAAGAAAAGAAAGAGATTACGTGAAGCTCACCTATCAGTACGTGGAGAATGAACTCTACGACGATAAGGATGTCCTCAAGGACATCGAGGCGATCGCGAATGGTTCCAGCGGCAAGGAAGCGCCGCCCAAGATACCGGGTGTCACCACCCTGGCGGGCCGCCTGATTCTCGAGCGGGTGCAATCCTCTCTGTATGAGGTGGCGAAAGACAATATTGAGTCGCTCATCGACGCGAACGCGAAAGTACGCGCGGAACTGAAAAAAAGCGCAAAGAAGAAGTAGGCCCGCGTCATGGCCCTGCGCCTCGCGGGTGTGACGGCGTATACGCCGCTTGAGAAGATATCCGACGCCCTCCTCGTCATCGAGGAGGGCGTTTTTTCGTATGTGGGGCCGCGCGGCGCGCATCCTTTGCCCCCCGGTGCGCGCGCCCTCGACCTGGGCGGCGCGCTGGCGTGTCCCGGCTTCGTGGATCTTCAGGTGAACGGCCTGGGCGCGGACGCGCTCTTGACGGCCGACGCCGTCGGCGTACGGCGAATCGCCCGGGAGTTGGCGAGGCGCGGAACCACGGCTTTTTTGCCCACCCTCACCACGGCTTCTCGGGATGATTTGATTCGCGCCGCCCATGCGGTGAGAGAGGCGTGGGCGCTTCAACAAGAAGAAGGAGGCGCCGAAGCGCGCATCCTGGGCGTTCACCTGGAGGGACCTTACCTGGAGCCGCCCATGAGGGGGGCGCATCCGCAAGAACATATCCGCGCGCCCTCGAAAGAAGAGGTCGAGGCGATCGCGCAAGCTGCGGGAGGCTTAGGCGTGGGCGGCGCGCCGGGACTGGCCATGATCACCTTTTCGCCGGGGGTGCCCGGCGCAGCGGACTTCGCCCGCTGGCTGTCGGAGAACGGCGTCGTCCCCTCCATGGGGCACACTCAAGGCAAGGCCGATTGTGTGGAGGCGTTTTTGGAGGCGGGCGGCGCGTTCGCGGTTCATGCGTTCAATCGATACGGGCATCCGGAAACGCCCGCGCACAGGGGCGCCTCGCCCATGGATTTCGTCCAAAACGACGCGAGGCTCTCCGCCGGTCTGATAGCGGACGGCGCGCATGTCGCCCCGCGTCCGCTCGGGTCGTTCGTAAGCGCCAGGGGCTGGGAGCGGACGGTGCTTACATCGGACCTGGTGGCCGACGCGGGGTTAAGGACCGGGGCCGGCGGTGATGAAACGAGCAACGATACGCCCGGCGACGCGGTTTATAGCGAGGGCGTGCTGAGCGGCAGCCGACTCGCGCTCTCGGGGATGCTCCCCAGGCTTAAGCGTTGGAGCGGGCTCGATACCGCATCCGCTCTGGCGACGGCCACGCGAAACCCCGCTCGTGTCCTTGGCCTGGAGTCTGCTTTGGGCCGTCTAGCCCCGGGATTGTCCGCGAATTTTTGTATTCTCGATCCCGATTCCCTGGAGCTGACCGCCGCGATGATTAACGGGAAATGGGCCCCTGACGCGCCGCCGATTGCAGGCGGATGAAGATTCGCCCATAATTCACTTTGCTGCTAAGCTCGACGGTCGAGCCGCTTCCGCCCCGGGCAGTCCACGATGTATGACGTCATATTTCACCATGCCATGATATTCGACGGTTTGGGCGACCCCCCGTATGAAGGTGCGCTCGCCGTTCGCGGAGACGCCATCGCTGAGGTTGGTCCCGAGGTGAGCGGTTCCGCTCATCGCGAGGTCGACGCGAGAGGTCTGGCGCTGAGCCCCGGATTCGTCGACATTCACGGTCATTCGGATTACTACCTCCTCATCAATCCCGAGGCGCACGCGAAGGTTCGCCAGGGGGTGACGACCGACGTGGGAGGCAACTGCGGCTACGCCGCCTCCCCGATTCGCGGGGCCGAGGCCGAGGAGCGCAGGAAATGGTACCGGGAGCAATTCGACCTGGACCTCCCGTTTCAGAGCGTTGGCGAGCACCTTCATCACGTGGATGATGTGGGCGTATCGATCAACTATGCGCACCTGGTGGGACACAACACGATTCGTGCGAGCGTAATGGGCGGCGTGGCGCGCGCGGCCCGCGCGGAGGAACTCGCCGCGATGGAGGAGATGCTCTCCTCGGGAATGGCGCAGGGTGCCTTCGGTCTGTCCACCGGATTGGTCTATGCGCCGGCCTGTTTCGCGGATAAAGAAGAACTCGCCGCCCTTTGCCGGGTCTCGGCGCGCAAGGGGGGGCTTCTGGCCACCCACATGCGCAGCGAGGGAGACGCGCTTCTCGAGGCGATGGACGAGGTGATGGGTGCGGCCGCATCGGCGGGGCTGCCGCTTCAGATCAGCCACCTGAAGACGGCGGGCGAGCGGAATTGGGAGAAGCTCGACGAGGCCTTCGCCCGGATCGAGCGCGCCCGGGAGAGGGGAGAGGACGTGACCTGCGATCGGTATCCCTACACGGCCTCGAACACCCACCTGAGCGCGCTGTTGCCCGATTGGGCGCATGACGGCGCTCTCGACGAGAAAATGGCGCGTCTCGCCAACCCGGAAACCAGGACGAGGTTGCGGGGCGAGATCATGAGTGCGCACCCCGAGCCCTCCTACTGGGAGAATATTTTGATCAGCCGGGTGTTCACGGAGGCGAACCGGCCTTGCGAGGGCCTCACCCTCGCGGTTCTGGGGGAGACCCGGAATGCGGCCCCCGTGGATGCGATGCTCGATTTGCTGATCGAGGAGGGGATGAACGTCGAGATTCTCATTTTCATGATGAGCGCGGAGAACATGCGCCGCATCCTCGGTAAGCCCTACGTCATGGTGGGTTCGGACGCGGGCGCGCTCACGCACGAGCCGCCCCTGGGCGCGGGCAGGCCGCATCCGAGGAATTTCGGCACGTTTCCCTTCGTCCTGGGCGCGCTGGCGCGGGACGAGGGGCTTTTCACGATGGCCGAGGGGATACGCAAGATGACCTCCGCTCCCTGCGAACGGCTGGGCATAGCGGATCGGGGGCGTCTCGCGGTCGGAATGAAAGCCGATATCGTTTTGTTCAATCCCGACGAGATACGTGACGAGTGCACCTACGAGCGGCCCATTGCCTACCCCTCGGGCGTAGAGATGGTTCTCGTGAACGGAGAAGTCGTCGTGGAAGGTGGGAGCCATAACGGAGCGCGCCCCGGCCGAGCGCTGCGTAAACTCATCCGTCGGGAGACGGCGAATGTTTGAATTGGCTGTCTGGAAGATAATGTTCGGCGCGGTGGGAGTGGTCGCCCTTTTGGGTATCCCCGTCGTTTTGTGGATGCGCCGCCGCGCTTTGCAGCGCACGAGGCGTTCAGCGCATGCACGGGGCGGCGATTCGAAAGGCGGGTCCCGGGGCAGCGCGCTCGACAGCTGGGAGGATGTTTCCTCTCGCTTCATCGATGATTTCATACCTGACGTCGATGAGGATCGAGAAGATGAGGATCGACAGGAGGCGGCCCAGAGCGGAAGCGTCCGTGAGGTAGCCGCCAATTCCTCGGAATCGCTGGATGACGTGGAAGAAGGCGTGCGGGTCATCGAAGTGGAAAGTCGCGAGGTTCTTACAGATGAGACTCCCCCTGCCGAAGGCGAGGCTCCGCCGGGAGATGACGAAAAGCCGGTGTCTGGCGCGGATAAAGCGCCCGCCTCGGAGACGGACGCTCCCTGGTGGGATGGATTGTCCGAGCCGGTTGATGCGGAATACCCTCGGGAGGCGGATGAGTTAATGGAGGCCTCTTTGGTCGAGCCGCCCGCTTCGCCGGCGAAAGTCGACAGCGAAACGCGGTTCGAGGAAGTTCTCGACGATGAGGAGATGCAGGAGGCCGCCGAAGTCAGCCAGGGAGCAGGCGCCCCGCTGCGCATGCGGATTCCCGCCGTGAGCAAGGTTCGTGATGATGCGCCTGCGCCTGAGGAGGAAGGCGAGGAGGAGGTTCTTCGTCTTACGCGTGAGGGCGAAGGCGTGGCGGATGCGCCCGCTGAGCCTGCGCGCGAGGATCGGGATGACGAGGCCGTGGAAGCCGCTCGGGAATCGAGGCCGGAACCACAATTCGAAGAGCATGTTGACGAGCCGCCGCGGACGCAGCCTGAGGAGCCGGTTTTCGCGGAAGCTGAACCCGATGAAGCTCCTCCCGATTCACAAGTTCTTGAACCCGAAGAGATGTCTTCGCCACCGGAGCCGGAAGAGGAATCCGCACCGGCGCCCGTTGCCGAGGAAGATGTCATTTCCCTCATTCAGCGTGAACGCGCCGAGGATGAAGACTTTTCACAAAGCGCAGCCTTGCAGGAAGAACCCGGGGTGGCGGAAGACACCGGGGAGATTGATTTTCCACTCGACGATGATGTGGAGGAACTCGTTCCCGGCGAAGCGGCGCCGCTGGCCGCCTCGCACGAGACTCCGGCCAACACACCCTCTGAATTGATACGCGAACTCGTAGCGGATTTTTGTCCGGGAGATTTGCTCTTGGCGGAAGACTTGGAGCATAAGCTTCCTGCCTGGACCCCGGGCGTTGTGAATGCCGCCGGCATCGATCTCGGTCAACGCGAGAGAACCCGGCAGACGCCGGCTTCCGAGGAATATCTGCGTCTGGCCATTCTCGAGATGATCCTGGGGCGCAATCAGGATGCGACGGAACACCTCAAGGAATCCTTGCGGCGCGCGAGTCGACTCGCGCCCGTTCTCAACGCGCTGGCCGTGGCTTCCTATCTGCGGGAAAAAGTGGAGCCTGCGATTTCCTATTCGCGCGAGGCATTCCGGGAAGCGGGTCGGGATGTACCGGTGCAGGCGGTGATCTCCAGGAACATGGGGTATTTCTATCAGCGAAAGGGCGATGACCAGAAGGCGGCGGAATCCTACGAGAAGACGATCGACTATATCGGGCCGCAGGGAGCGCTGGAGCAATTATCCACCTTACGCATGCGGGTCGGTCGGTTGTTCCGCCGTCTGGGGGATAAGGAAAAAGCCAGAGAACATCTTTCCGAGGCGGCGCATCTGTTCCACAGGTCGGGGGACAGGCGCAGCGAGGCGCGGGCGCACACCGCGCTGGCCTCCGTCTTGACGGAGACGGGCGAGTACGAAGCGGCGCAGGTAAGCCTGGACGGAGCGCTGAATCTCTGTCAGAAAATCGGGGACAAGGCGGGCGAAGCCCTGGTGTACTCTCAGATGGGGGTGAGCTTTGCCGCGCAGGAGCAATTCACGCGCGCGCTTCGGTATTACGAGAACGCCTTGCGCCTGAATCGCGGACTCGAGAACAGAAAAGCCGAGGCGGCGAACCTGAGCGGGATGGGGAACATTCACTACGCGCGGGGCGATTTGCCCGAAGCGCGTGAATCGTATGAGGCGGCCCTGGAGATAAACCGCGAACAAGGGAGCGTACTCGCTCAGGGCGTAGCGCTCGGGAGCCTGGGCCGGGTGCATTTCGAGGGACGCGAATGGGAGGCCTCACGCGAATGCCTGACCGAAGCGCGCCGCATCTTTCTCGACCTCGGCGCAGCGGAAGCGCTCGACAGCATCATGGAATTGCTCCGGGCGCTGGAAAAGCACGCTGTTGAGTGATGGTGATGGTTATGGTGAGTTTTCGTCCAGCACGAATTTTTCGAGCAGTCTGCCGTAGACGCGGGCTGCATTTTTCAGCGAATCGACTTCGATGAATTCATCGGGCGTGTGGGCTTGTTCGATGTTTCCAGGCCCCAGAAGAAAGCAGTTTCGGCTCCCGGTTTGGGCCGCGGCCATGCCGGCGTCCGAGTAATAACTCACCCCCGCGGGCTCGGGTTCGGCGCCCAGGATTTCTCCCAAAGTCTCGAAAATGAGTTTGGCGCCGGGGCTGTCGGTGTCCGCCGTCACGGGTGGTCGGTCCGCTATGGTGGCGCGCAGGGAGAATTCGACCCCGCTCACCCGTTCGCAGGCCTCGGCGGCTTTCTCGTGAATGATTTGCTGGATGTCTGACGTCCGCAGGGGCGGGACGAAGCGTGAGTCGATCTGCATCGCGCATCTCTCCGACACCACGTTGGTCTTGTGGCCCCCGTCGATCATGCTCGTGACCATGGTGCATCGCCCCAGCAGGGGGTCTTCGTAGGGCAGTTGCGCCACCGCTTCCTGTAGGGCCACCACGGCGTGGGATGCGGCGTGAATCGCGTCCGCTCCCATGTGGGGTGCCGCGGCGTGGGCGCTCTTTCCACCGAAGATGAGCTCGAACCACATGGCGCCTTTTTGCGCCGTTATCAGGGCGAGTTCGGTCGGCTCGCAGGAAATCACGATGTCGTCCGCGCCGATGTATCCGCTCGCGATAGCCGCTTCGGTGCCTGTCATGCAGCCGCTTTCCTCATCCACCACCATGCAGCAGCGAACGGTGCCCTTCGCCGTCGCCCCGCCGTCGATTCGCCGCTTGAGGTTCTCCATCGCCGCGAGACTCGCCGCGATGCCGCCCTTCATGTCGCAGCTTCCCCTCCCCCATATCTTCCCTTCCTCCTCGGTCGCGAGAAACGGCTCGCGCGACCAGCCCTCGCCCACGGGCACGGTATCCATGTGATTGAGAAAAACGAGGGCGGGGCCGTCTCCCGAGCCTGTGATCTCCGCCGTTACGTTCTCGCGTCTCTCGGAGACGCGCTCGCGCATTACCTCGAGCCCGATGCTCCGGAAATACGCCTCCATCCGGTCCGCCATGGCGAATTCATCGCCCGTGGGGTTCTCGCTGGGAATCGCGATTAAATCCTTGGTGAGTGAGACGGCTTGCGCCTCGATGGCCGCATCCACGTTTTATCTCCTGATGGTTGAAAGTCGACAGAGCATGATGCCGCATCTTGATTCGTTTGAGTATGAGCATCCTCACATGGAAATTAGGAAACGCCTCATCAGGGAAGCAAAATTCCGCCCCTGCGTGATATTCCCGAGGCATACGGCTTCTCTGGCTCCTGTGACGCTCGGCAGGTTGTTCGCCCCTCCGGTGAGAGTGCCCCGCGCCAGCAAGGCGAAACAGACTGCCTCGACGGCATCGGGCGAGACGCCCCGCGCGTCGCTCTTGACGAGGGTTTGATTTCCCAGGGCTTCGCGCAGGCGGCGCATCAGGGTGTAGTTGTGGACCCCGCCGCCGCCGACCACCACCTCGGCGAGTGGAGGGTCGGTTGGTATGAAATCCCGAATCGCATCCGCAACGCACGAAGCGGAAAAGGCGGTGAGCGTGGCGATGGCGTCTTTCAACTCGCTTCCGCGCGCAGCCATGCGCTCGGTGGTTTCGTTGACGAACGTATCGCCGAACATCTCCCTGCCCGTGCTTTTGGGTGGCTTTCGTTTGAGGTATGGGTGCCGGCGGAGCTCGGCCAGGGTTTCGGGGCATACGCGGCCCGCCGCCGCCAGGTCGCCGCCCGTGTCGTGGGTTTTCTCCCCGTTCGTGATTCGCCGTGCGAGCGCGTCGAGAGTCATGTTCGCCGGTCCGCAATCGAAACCGAAGACACCTTCCTCTCCTGCGGGAGGGAGATATGTGATGTTCGATATGCCGCCCAGGTTCAGGAAAGCGGAGGCGGCGTTCTCCCGGCTGAAGAGAATCCGGTGCGCCCAGGGGGTCAGGGGAGCGCCCGCGCCGCCCGCGGCCACGTCGCGCGATCTGAAATCGCTGACGCAGGTGATTCCCGTGCGCTGGGCGATGAAGGCGGGGTCACCAATCTGGAAGGTGGAGGGGAGCAGCGGCCCGTGCGTTCCCTCCATGCCTTCCGGCAGATGGCGCACCGTCTGGCCGTGGCTGCCTATGAAGTCGATTTTTTCAAGCGGGGTGTCGGAGCGTGACGCCACCTCGAGCGCGGCTTTGGCGAATGCTTCGCCCACCTCCCGGTGCAGAGCGCATATCTCGTCCGTCCGGGCGCCCTCCTCGCCTGCGGCGAGCAGCAGCCGTTTCCTTAGGTCCTTTGGATAAGGAGTTGTGTGAAAGCCCAGAGTTTCGACTTGCGCCCGCTCGCCCGGGAGAATCCGCACCAGGGCGGCGTCCACGCCATCGGCGGAGGTTCCCGACATGAGGCCGATGGCCAGAAGAGAGCGCGGTTTGTTCATGAGGGAGGTGTTCCCCCCCGTTTCGAGCGATTCGCCTCGCCATAGATTCTTTTATATTCGTGGTAATAGCCCAGAACTCTTTTGACGTAGTTTTTCGTTTCCTGGTAGGGAATTTCCTCGATGAAGATTTCGATGGGTTTGTTGCGTCCGGCCTTCCACCATCTTTTGACGGGTATGCGGCCCGCGTTGTAGCTCGCGATCGCGGGAACGAGCGCGCCGCCGAACTCGCGAATGAGCGCGCCTAAATGCCTCGCGCCCAGGCGGGTGTTGATCTTCGGGTCGAATAGTTCGTCCACCGACTTGATGCGGATTTTGTGCTTTCTCGCGAGCCTGCGTCCGGTCGCCGGCATGAGCTGCATCAGTCCCATCGCGCCTGCGGGGGAGAACGCGCGGGGGTCGAAGGAGCTCTCCGCCCTGATGACGGCGTTCACCAGATAGGGGTTCGCCCCTCCGGGCTCTTTGCGTTTGACGGCGAGGGGGTAGACGATTTCCCAGAACTTTCTCGGCAGGTCGCTTCCGCCCGCGCGCACCGCATCCCAGAACGATTTGTTGATCAGGTATATGGCGCGGTGGCTCTGGCCCGCCACCGTGAAGGCGCGCGCCGCGTGGTAGCGCGAATATGGCGATGAGCCGAGGCGGCGGTACTCCTTGGCGGCGAGTTCATGAAAACCCATGGAGGAGAGCAGCGCGGCCGCCTCTCGAACCGGAGCGCTTTTCGGCGGTGGCCGCTGCCACTTGCGGTAGCCGGCCTCTCTCAATGGGGGCGGTTTCGTCGCGACCGGGTCTCCCCCGCGCGCGAGACGATCGATGGCCCGCAGGGCGAGTTGTCCGTAATAGCGGTGGCGGTGTCCCCGGGCGCAGGCGCGGTACTGGGCGAGGGCGCTCTTTCTGTCGCCTGTTTTTTCTGCGGAAACGCCGGCCCAGTAGGTGGCGGAGGATACCAGCCAGTGTTCGGGATAGGTGGTTTTCATCTTCGAGAATTCTTTGTGCGCCCGGCGGTAGTCTTTCGACTGAAAGCGGAGCCAGGCGAGTTGGAACAGCGCCTTGGGCGCCAGCGGGGAGCGCGGGTGTTTGGAAATTACATTCTGGTAATAGCGTGCGGACTTTTTGAAATTTCGGTCGTCTTCATAAACGCGGGCGAGGAGGTAGCGCGTCTTCGCCGCCCATTTTCCTTTTTTCTTCTCCTTGAGCAGGCGATGCGCCTGCTTTTCGAAGGCGGGTTGAATCCCTTTTCGCAGATGGTTTCTGGCCAGGAAATACCGCGCCTCCGCCCGCTGGGCGCTGCCTGCGGGGAAATGCCTGATGGCGTGCCTGAGGGCGGGGTCCGCCTGTTTCGTCTGGCGCAGGGAGAAGAGTGCGAGCGCTTCGTTGAAGACGATGCCCTCGTGGTAGGGCGCCCTGGGAAACAGGCGCTTCAGGTCCCGAAGCCCTCTCAAAGACTTCTCGAAGTGATAGCGTTTACGCAGGAGCCGGGCGCGTTCGTAGTGGGCCTTGGCCCCCGGTTTTTTAAGAGGCGGAGAGAGTGCGGCGCCGATTCTCAGCGAGTGTCGTAGTGCCCTTCGCGCGCCGGGATGTTCGGGGTGCCGCCGCCACAACGCCCGAAAGGCGAGCGCGGCCTGCCTGTTTCGCCGCGCGGCCCGGAGCGCCTTGGCGCGCCTGAGCAGAAAATCGGGCGCCTGGTAGCTTTTCGGGAACAGGAGCAGGTAGCGCTTTGCGATCTTCGCCGCGCTCAGGGGTCGTTTTTCCTCCCGGTGTATGCGTATCAACTCCTCGTAGACGAAAGGAGGCTCGGGAGCTTTCTTTCCTTTTTTCACCAGTTTCTCGAGCGCGCGCCGGGCGATGGCGTTTTTTTTCGCTCCGAGTGCGGCTTTCGCCAGAAACAGGAGAGAGTAGTTCTCGAGCGAGGGAATTTGCCCGAGCGCGTTTTGAAACGCTTTGACCGCCGGGCGATATTGCTTGAGCTTCAAGTGGGCGTGGCCGAGCAGAAAAGCGCGCCTGCCGCCCATGTCGGTTTTACTCCGGCGCAGGATGCGGATGAGTTCCTCGTAGCGCTCCTTCGCCAGGAGTTTTTCGATTCGGGCGGGCAGAGCTGGTTGTGCAGTCTGGTTTTGGACCACGGGCTTTGCCGCGCGCGTGCGGCGTTCCTTGGGCGCCGGAGAAGCGATTGCCGGGAGAAGAAAAATTCCGAGTAAGGCGATGGCGCAGGTTCGTGGTTTCATGTCGGTTTTCCGTTTTTTGATTTTTATGCCTCCCGACTCTCGAATTCAGATTGAACGCTCCGGCGCGCTTCTTCATCAAGAAGAAAATCGACGCCCGTCATCGCAAGCGCCTTGGCGCCGGTGAGCAGGACGCGCCTGCCCTCTTCTCCCGCCGATGCTTCGGCGAACTCAGGCGTATGCGCAGAGACCCCCGGCGGAACCATCTGGATTTGCGGATGAATGGTGGGCGTATGCTGGCTCACGTTACCCACGTCGGAGGATCCCATCCGCAGGGGCGGCGGGGCGTCTGGTTCGTGAACGCCGAGAAGGTTCAGGTTTTTCAGGAACAACGCCGCAAGAGGAGGGTTGACCCGCATGGGGGCGTAGGTGATGGGGTTTTTCTCAGTTTCCAGTTCCGCCCCCGTGGCCAGGGCCGCACCCTCTGCGCAGGCGATGACCCGCGGGACCAACGCGTCGAGCCCCTCCATCGTTTCGCTTCTCACGAAAAACCATGCGGAGGCTTTATCGGGGATGATGTTGGGCGCCTCTCCGCCTTCGGTGATGACGCCGTGTACGCGATCTGTCCGGTGCAGTTGCTGCCGAAGCAGGGAGACAGCGCCAAACGTGGCGATGAGGGCGTCGAGCGCGTTGACGCCCTGCTCGGGCGCTGCGGAGGCGTGAGAGGCGCGTCCCTTGAAATGAAAGCGAAGCTCGGAAAGGGCGAGAAGATTGATATCTGCCCTGGTCTCGTCCGATGGGTGCATCATCATGGCGGCGTCCACTTCCCGGAACATGCCGGTTTGCGCCATCAGCACCTTGCCGCCGCCACCCTCTTCTCCGGGCGTGCCGAAAACGGTGACGCCTCCGTATTCGGGTCCGAGCGTTTCTTTGAGCGCAACGCCGGCGGCCGCGCCGGCGACCCCGATGACGTTGTGGGCGCAGGCGTGCCCGAGGCCGGGCAGCGCGTCGTATTCCGAAAGAAACGATACCGATGGTTTTTCCTCGTCTGCGGCGGGCCTGTCTGCGCGAAACGCGGTGGGCAGGTTCGCTACGCCCCGGATGAGGGAAAATCCGTTTTCCTCGAGATAGACGCATAGGCGATTGGCGGCGCGGTGTTCTTCGAGACTCAACTCCGGGTCGGCGTGAATCGCGAGGGAAAGCGCCCAAAGCGCGTCCGCCTGATCGTCGATCAGCTTCGATACGGCGGTTTTCGCCTCGTGAATATCCACTGCGGGCTACCCCTCCAGGGGCGGGCGGGAGGTTCATTATCACCGCCCTTTCGAGGAGATGTCAACGATTTGCCTCGGCCCTTTTGGTTTGACGGAAACCGGGGAAAGGGCGATACTGCACGCTCCGCCCGGAAGGAGAACAGACTTGTTCCCGATTTTGGCCGTGGCCGCCTTGCCTGCCGGCGAATCCGCGCCGCTCGCACCGCTTCAAGAAGAAATGGACATCATCACCCTCGCCACCCAATCGGGCGGCATGGTGTTTTTCGTATTGCTGGTGCTTGTTTTCTTCTCGCTCTCTTCGTGGGCCATCATCATCTGGAAGTTCTGGGAGCTTCGGGGAGCGAGGCGTCGCTCGGCGATGTTCGTCGATGCGTTCTGGCGATCCAAGCGACTCGACAGGCTGTATGAGGAACTCACCGAGCACGAGGGCAGCCCGGTGGGCGAGGTGTTCGCGGCGGGTTATCAGGAAGCCGAGCAGTTGCTGAAAACGCGCGCCCGCGACGGGGAGGCGGATGCGGGTGTACTCACCTCGGAAATGACGGGAGTGGAGAGCGTCGAGCGCGCGCTGAGGCGCGCAGCGAACGAACAGGTGGGAAGGCTCGAGCGCATGCTGACCTTTCTGGCCACCACGGCGAGCGCCACGCCTTTCATCGGCCTGTTCGGCACGGTGTGGGGCATCATGAATTCGTTCCGCGAGATCGGCGCGAGGGGTTCCGCCGGGCTCGCCGTCGTCGCGCCGGGCATCAGCGAGGCGCTCATCGCCACGGCGCTCGGGCTGCTGGCGGCCATCCCTGCCGTGATCGCCTATAATCACTACCAGGGCCGCGTGAAGGTGATCGCGGATGAAATCGAAAACTTCACGGCGGACTTCCTCAACCTGGTCGACCGCCATTTCATGCGTTTGTGACGAGCGGAGGCACCCGTGGCCGTTAAGCTGAACCGCGGTTCGAGCATCTCGGACATCAACGTTACCCCGCTCGTGGACGTGATGCTGGTGTTGCTGGTGATCTTCATGGTCACGGCGCCCCTGCTTGAGACGCAGAACCAGGCCGTGGGCGTGGATTTGCCGCAGGTGCAGGCGGCGAAGGCGAACGTGGCCGAGGACGCCGTCGTCATCACGTTGGACAAAAAACGAGACATGTATATAAATGATAACCCACTGGCCGCCTCCGAACTCAAGGAGAAGCTCACGGTGCTCTTCAAGGACAGGAAGCGCAAGGAGATCTTTCTCCGGGCGGATCGCGCGGTTCCTTACGGCGAAGTGGTAGAGGTCATGTCCATCATTCGCGCGGCGGGCATTAGCCGCCTCAACATGGTGACCGACCCCCTGGAATCCTCTCGGGGCGGGCGGCGCAGACGTTGAGAAGTCAGTAGTCTCATGAATAACAAACCCGAATTCTCGCAAGATCCCGATTCATCAGGAGCGAACCCGGTCCGCGCGGGCGGAAATCCTCGGAACGCGGCCGGAAAAAACGGCGGCCTGCTTCGCGATAGCCGCTTTCTCAGGGCGCTGGCGGCTTCCGTTGTTTTGCACGTCTCACTCTTCGTCTGGGTGAGCCTGGCGCCCTCTCAGCCGAAGTATCGGCATTTCGGAGGTGGAACGGCCGTCAGCCTGGTGGGAGCGGATGAAATTCCGGGCGGTTCGGCGCGGGGCAAATCCGGCGATCGGCCGGAAGATATGGAAGCGCCCGTCCCCCGAAAAGGGCCGGACGAGGGAACGAGAAAGGTAGCGGCGCCCAAGAAAAAACCCGCGCCCGCCAAAGTGAAGAAGAAAAAGGTCGTCCGGAAGAAAAAACCTCCCAAGGAAGTTCGGCGCATCAAGACAGGCAAGGAGAAGAAGAACAAAAAGGTTGCGCGGAAGAAAAAAAAACGCGACCCTGTGCGCGAGGCGCGCCTCAAACGAATACGCGATCGCCGTGCGCGGGCCAGGCGCTGGCGCAATCGATTCAAGCAAAACGAAAAAAACACGCCGGTTAAAACGAAAAAACGCCCCCGCGATGACTGGAAGAGCGATGATCGTCTGGCGAAAGCGGACGTAGCTCCCAGGAGACGGACGCCTTCGAAGGGATACGCCGGAGAAGGGGGAGGCGACGGCCAGGGCGGCGGCAGTCGCGCGGGAGGCAGCGGCGGCGTCGCTCGAACGGATACGGAGCGGTATTATGGACTTCTGGCGGAACGCATCCGGGGTCTCTGGATAGTGCCGCCAAATATCACGGACCTGGGCAAACTCAAGACCGACGTCACGATAGACGTGGACCGGCAAGGGAATTACCGTAATTTGCGGATCGTGCGCTACAGCGGGAGCCATGTTTACGACCAGGCGGCGTTGCGCGCCGTGGAGCGGGCCGCCAAGCCCTCCCTGCCCAAGCCGCCCGACACGATTAAGGAAAACTGGCTTTTACTCGGCTTTCGATTCTGCGGAAAGGATTTTTGCCGTTGATGCAAGAAAAAATTCAATCCAGAACACACCTGCGGGAGGGACGGATGCTTCGTCGGGCGATTTTGCTCTTCATCATATTGATCACATGGCCGCAAGCTTCGGACGCCGCGCGCGTGTTCATCGACATCTATTCCCCGGCGGCCAGAAAGATACGATTGGCTGTCCCTGAGTTCCGCCCACTTGATACGGAGCGCGACCCGCTGGGCCTGAAGATCGCGAAAGTCATCGAATCAGACCTCAGGCGCAGCGGCTTGTTCTTCATCCCCGACCGCAAGGGCTATCTCGAGAATCCCCTGCGCGCCGGGATTCGAAAGGACGAGCAGCGCTTCTCCGACTGGAGCAAGGTGGTCAAGGTGGAGGCCCTCATCAAGGGCGGCTACACCATTTCGGGAAATACCATCACGGCGGAAGTCTACCTCTACGATACCCACCGCTCCGCCCAGGAGCTCGGCAAGCGGTATCGGTATTCCAAGAGCGGCTGGCGATTGATGGCCCACCGGTTCGCCAACGCGGTGATCGAACGCTTCACGGGCGAGAAGGGGGTGTTCGACACCCAGATCGCGTTCGTCTCGAGGCGTTCGCTCAAGGATCGCGGGAAGATCTACATCATGGACTGGGATGGCGCCCAGCTCAGGCGCGTGACGCGCAACGGCATGGGAAACAACGCGCCCGCGTGGTCGCCGGACGGGAGATGGATGGCGTATTCTTCGTTCAAGTCCAAACCACCCGGCGTATTTTTGCTGCCCACGAACGGAGCGCGCGAGTTCAAGGTGAGTTCTTCTCGCGCGCAGGCCGTCGGAGGCGCTTTTTCTCCGGATTCGCGCTACTTCGCTTTCGCCGAGTTCGTGGGGCGAAACTACGAGATTTTCCGCTACGACCTGCGCACTCGCGTAAAAAGGAGGCTCACGCGGAACTACGGCATCGACGTATCTCCCACGTTCTCGCCGGACGGCAAGAAAATCGCCTTCACGTCGAGCCGGTCGGGGAATCCCCATATTTACGTCATGAACGCGGACGGCTCCAACCCGAGGCGCATCACGTACAAAGGAAAATACACGAGAAAATACAATACCGAACCCGAGTGGAGTCCCCGGGGGGACAGAATCGCCCTGACGAGCCGAATCAAACGGGGCAAGGAAATCGACATCGTCACCATGACCCCCGACGGCAGAGATGTGCGCCGCCTGACGGGCAGTCAGGGGCGAAACGAGTCGCCCACCTGGTCCCCGGACGGCCGGCACATCGCCTTCTCCTCCGATAGGAGCGGCAGGAAGTACGTCTACGTCATGACATCAGCCGGTACGCAGCTCAAGCGGCTTCAGCCCGGACAGGAACCCGCATGGTCACCCATGTCGAGGTAAAATACTGAAAAACGGGAAATATCTCTCGAAAAAGAGAGAAATTGACTTGCTCATCGCGCATCCGCCCTTTATACTTCGCTTGCGAATGTCTGTGAATGAATGAAGAGGGAGAAGAGACTCCGCTCCGTGGTATTACGCGCTTCTCGCTCTGAACATATACGAACCAGAGACTCCGAGGGGGATGTCTGCATGTTGTTATCGGGCCGTATTCAATCTTTTCAATCCTTTTTGATGGGCGTGATGCTCGTGTTCGCCGTAGGTTGCGTGAAACAAACGGTGGAAACCGAAGAACTGCCGCCGCCCAAACCACCGGCTCCCATGGTGAGAAAAAAGCCGGCCCCTAAACCCGTGATGAAAAAAGAAATGGACGTGACGGAGGCGGAGCGTCGTCGCAAGCGCGCCGCTTTCAAGCTTTCGTTGGCCAAGTTTGAAAACGATCTGGTGTACTTCGATTTCGATAAATCGGAAATCCGCTCCGATATGCGCGCGATCCTGGATACCAAGGCCCGCTTCCTGCAAGAGTATCCCAGCCTTCGGGTGCAGATTGAAGGACATTGCGACGAGCGCGGCACGGTGGAATACAACATCGCGCTCGGGCACAGGCGCTCGCAGAGCTCCAAGGATTATCTCGCCTCGCTCGGCGTCAAGGCATCCCGGGTCGATACGGTGAGCTATGGCGAGGAGCGTCCGGCCGATTCGCGCTCCAACGAAGCGGGATGGGCCAAAAACCGGCGAGCGAAGTTCAACATCATCGGCGGCATTCCGGCGGAAATGAATTAGTCGCCAGGCTGTCCTGCGCATCGGAAAAGGACTCCCCGTCGGCAAATGCCGCCGGGGAGTTTTTCTTCATGAAAACTTTCAAGGCATCCAGACTTAAGCCTATCATGTTGGTGGCGCTGTCTTTTGTCCTGCTCGGTTGCCCGGATGCGGATATCCCGATTGAGGGCCCGACGGGATCGTCGCCTCCCCCCGCGCCGCCGGCTCAGATTCAGAATCCATCGGTCGACGTTGCGGCTATCGAGGAGAATCTCAAAGGCCTCAGACGCGGGATGCGAAATCAGGAGCAGCGTATCGAGGAAGCGCGCGAGGCCATTCAGGGGGTCACGGACGAGGTCGAGCGCGCGCGCAAGGATTCCGAAAAATCTATCGAGGAAGCCGGAAAAACAATCGCGAAACTGCAAGAGAGAATCGGTAAACTCGAAAAAGAGGTAAGCCTGCTGCGCTCAAAGGCTGCCCTGGTGGTTGCGGAGAAAAAAGTGGAGGTTGTCGTAACGCCGGTGGGCGGGGCGTCGCGGATGTCTCCTGTAGGCGTTCCACCCGCCGACGGGCGGATTGCAACCGCAGGCTTTCCGCAAAACCGGAACGCTCAAGCCGTGGGCCTGCCTGCCGAGGGCGAGCGCATCGCCGTCATTCCCGAAGAGCCCGTGAATCGACCCCCGCAGACTGCGCCTGTGCCGATGCCTCCGGATCCCGAAGAGGACTATACCCGGGCCATTCGCGTCTTGCGCGATGAGAGAAATTTCTCAAAGGCGCGTGGTCTGCTGAATGGATTCATATCCGAATATCCCACGCATGAATTGGCGGATGATGCGCAGTACTGGATAGGGCAGTCCTATTATCAGGAGAAGAATTTTGAGCGCGCTATCCTGGCGTTCAACAAGGTGCAGGTTGATTACGCCAACGGGGACAAGGCGCCGGAGGCGCTTCTTCTGGAGGCGCTCTCGTTTTTGAACATAGATGATCGCGCGAGCGCCCGGGAGTTGCTTGGCCAGGTGATTGCCAAATATCCGGATTCGAGCGCTGCTTCCACCGCCCGAAAACGCCTCGATTCGCTTTAGGTGCCTAGGGTCTGTGTGCCCATATCATGAACGAACCGAAGATTCCTGCTGAAGCTCAAGACGTTCCTGTTGAAGTTCTAAACCGCAAGGAATTTCTATGGCGGGAACTTTCGGCGAACAATGCTCTCTACTACACTTACGATGCCCCGGTGATTTCCGATGCGGAATACGACCGGATGATGCGTGAATTGCAGGAGTTGGAAGAGAAATATCCTGTCCTCACTTCACCGGATTCTCCCACGATGCGCGTCGGCGCACCCCCGCTGGATTCATTCGAGACATTTCATCACGACCCGCCGATGCGAAGCCTGGAGAACGCCGTCACGGAAGCAGAAGTGTTCGCCTTCGAGGAACGCGCGAAGCGATTTCTCCTTCAAACCTATGACAGGAGCATCGAGACGTTCGACTTTACTTGCGAGCCGAAGCTCGACGGCCTGGCAGTGGAGGTGATTTACCGGAATGGCTCCCTCCACTCCGGCGGAACACGGGGAAACGGGATCAGCGGAGAAGACATCACGCAAAATCTCAAAACGGTGCGAGGGATCCCGCTTCGCCTCATCGCTCCCGTAGGAGGTCCCGAGCCTCCGGCGTATCTGGCGGTGCGCGGGGAGGTGTTCATGAATCTCCGGGGATTCGAAAAGCTGAACCGCGAGCGCCTGGAAAAGGACGAGCCTCCCTTCGCCAATCCGCGCAATGCGGCGGCGGGTTCGCTGCGTCAACTCGACTCGAGAATCACCGCCACCCGGCCTCTGGACGTGGCGTTCTACGCCGTCGGACGGGTGGAGGGTGTATCGTTTCACAGCCAATCGCATTTGCTGGAATCCCTTCCGAAGTGGGGGCTGCCCGTGAGTCCGGTTTGGCGAAAGTGTGCGAACCTGCGCGATGCGGTGGGGTTTTATGAGGAATTACTGAGCGCGCGCGAGAATGCGCCCTATGAGCAGGACGGCGTTGTGCTGAAGGTGAATTCCATGGAATTGCAAAACGAACTGGGTTCCACCTCACGAGCCCCCCGCTGGGCGATCGCATATAAGTTCCCCCCGAAGCAGGAGACCACCCAGGTCGAGGACATCGTATTTCAGGTGGGGCGCACGGGTGCCATCACCCCCGTGGCGCTTATGAAGCCGGTGCGTGTAGGCGGTGTGGAAGTCACGCGCGCCACGCTTCACAACGAAGACGAGATGCGGCGAAAAGACGTTCGCAAGGGAGATTATGTGCTCATTCAGCGTGCGGGCGACGTCATCCCCGAGGTGGTAGCGGTCATCGAGAGAAAACGACCCCCCGATGCGGAGGCCGTTCTCATGCCCGGGGAATGCCCGATCTGCGCGACGCCCGCCGAACGCCCCGAAGGAGAAGCAGTGGTTCGCTGTCCCAACCCGACTTGTCCCGCTGTGGTGCGTGAGGGTCTCAGGCATTTTGCTTCCAGACGCGCGTTGGACGTCGACGGACTTGGTGAGAAACTCGTGAACCAGTTGGTGGATTCAGGTCTGGTGAGCGAGCCTGCAGATTTTTTCGCCCTCTCGAAAGAACAACTCTCATCTCTGGAGCGCATGGGGGAGAAGTCGGCGGAGAATTTGATCGAGGCGCTCGAGAGGGCGAAAAAACCGTCGCTGGCTCGTTTCATATATTCGCTGGGCATCCGCCACGTGGGAGAACACCTGGCGGAAGTGCTGGCCGAGAGGTTCGGCAGCATCGGAGAATTGTCTCGCGCGGGTTTGGAAACACTGGTCTCGGTTCATGAGGTGGGTCCTCAGGTGGCGGAGAGAATCGTGCGGTTTTTTTCCGACGTCAGGTCCAAACAGATGGTGGACAATCTCCTCATGGCGGGCTTGGAGCCGGAATCGCCCCGGAGAATGGAGGATAGCGGCTCCGGCGGGGCCGCGTTTTCGGGACTCTCGTTCGTGCTCACAGGGACGCTCTCGCGAAGATCGAGAAGCGAGGCGAAAGCGGCCATCGAAGCGCTCGGGGGACGGGTGATTTCCTCCGTGAGCAAGAACACAAGTTTTCTCGTCGCGGGCGAGCGCCCGGGTTCGAAACTGAATAGTGCGGAATCCCTGGGCGTTGATATCCTCGATGAGAATGCGTTCGAGCAGATGCTCGCCCGAAATGAGAGGTCTTGACCTTCGTTTGTTCCTTTTTCTATGATCTAAGGCAAATGTCACGTATTCACGCGCATCGACACATCTTTTTTTTCATGGGAACCTTCTCATGAGCCGGGTTCGCAAGGCAGTTTTCCCTGTGGCGGGGTTCGGCACGCGGTTTTTACCCGCCACCAAGGTGATCCCGAAAGAGATGCTTCCCATCGTAGACATTCCGCAAATCCAGATCGGCGTGCAGGAAGCTCTGGACGCCGGTATCGAGGAGATCGTCTTCATCACCGGACGCGGAAAGGTTTCGATGGTGGACCACTTCGATGTCGCGTTCGAGGTGGAGTCTTATTTGCGCGACAGGGGTGAGGAGAGACTGTTGGCCGTAGTGGAGGAAATATCGCGAAAAGCGCGCATTACTTCCATCCGCCAAAAGCGTCCTCTGGGTCTGGGCCATGCGATCTTGTGCGCGAAGCCGGCGGTGGGGGATGAGCCTTTCGCCGTCATATTGTCCGATGACGTCATCAGGAGCGAAGTGCCGGCCATCGGTCAGTTGGTTCGTGTATTCGAGGCGCATGGCGGCGGCGTGATCGCGGGCTTGCGGGTAGAAAAACACGCACTCTCAAAATACGGCGTCATCGAGCCTTCCGGCGAGCCCTCGCCCGTCCCGGGCCTCACGCCGCTAAAAGGGATGGTGGAAAAACCCGAGCCGGAAGATGCGCCCTCGGACATCGCCATTATCGGCCGCTACGTTTTGCCGCCCGAGATTTTCTCGGCCCTCGAAAGCGTGAGACCGGATGCGAAAGGAGAGATTCAACTCACCGACGGGTTGCGGGCTCTTCTGGACCATACCCGGCTTTACGCCTATGAGTATGAGGGAAAGCGATTTGACGCAGGTGATAAACTTGGTTTTTTGGAGGCGACGGTCGAGTTCGCATTGGACCGCGAGGATATCGGCCCCGCATTTCAGGATTATTTAAGGAGATTGACGGCCTCATGGTAGCGGAAGAACCTGCGCCCGACCCCGAACCTCCTGGGCGGATACAATTTCACCAACTTCAGCCGGGGGGCATAGACTGATGGATGCCGACCTGCTCTTCCGGTTTGTCGCCTTCGTTTTCCTCATGCTTTGCTCCGCCGGATTCTCGGCCAGTGAGACGGCGCTTTTCTCTCTCCCGCGTCCCAGGGTGCGCGCCATGCGCCGGGAAGGCGGCATGGGAGAGAGGATAGCCGACCTTCTGGACAGGCCCCGTCGGTTGATCACCTCCATATTGATGGGCAACGAAATCGTGAACATCGCCTCCTCGGCACTGTTCACAGGCGTTGTGGTGGCTTACCTGGAGCCAGAAAAGAGGTGGCTCGCACCCGTATTCATGACGCCTCTGCTCATGGTCTTCGGCGAGATCACGCCCAAATCCCTGGCGGCCCGGTATCCGGAGCGGTTTTCTCGACTCCTGGCGTATCCCATATCCGGATTCGCACGCATTGTCTCTCCTTTGCGGTGGGTCTTTTTACAGGTGGCGAACGGCGTACTCTCGTTGATGGGAGCGCCCTCTCGCGATCCGCAGAGCATTCTCATGGAAGACGAATTCCTGCATCTCGTGGACGCAGGCCATGCCGAAGGCGAACTCCAGGAGGGCGAGCGCGAACTCATTCACAATGTTTTCGGCTTTCACGACAGAACCGTGGCCGAGGTGGCGGTGCCCCGCACGGATCTGGAGTGTTGGGAGATGGGATTGCCCGTCGCCGAAATGATCGATCGCATCCGTACAACGACGCATTCACGGATCCCTATTTTTCAGCGAGACAGGGATCAGATAGTGGGCATCTTGTATATCAAGGACTTTCTGCGCCAGGCGGGGCGAAAGAACTTCGGCCCCGAGGAACGTTTGACGAAAAAGATGCTGCGCCCCCCCCTCGTAGTCCCGGGCGGCATGAAGCTCGACCGCTTGTTCCGGCGGTTTCGACATGAGCGTACCCACGTCGCCATCGTTCAGGATGAATTCGGCGGCACTCTCGGACTGGTGTCGATGACGGATCTGCTTGAGCAGATTTTCGGCGAAATCAAAGACGAACACGAAGAGGTTGAGGAAACCTGGATTACACAGGAAGGGGAGGATTCATACCTGTGCCAGGGCCGCGTTCCCTTGGCCGAATTCTCGGCGGTGAGCGGCTGGGAGCTTCCCGACTACGAGGAGGCGAACACGCTGGGCGGTGCCGTCTTCACGTTGCTGGGCCATGTGCCCTCGCTGAATGAAGGGGTTCGCCTGGGGAACGTGGAATTCACGGTGACCGAGACGAGTGGTTCTCGCGTCCTTCAAGTGCGAGTGCGAAGACGGGAGGATGCCTGAATTGGACCTGTCCACCGTCATAATCATCGGAGTGATTCTTCTCCTGGCGGAAGCTTTGTTCTCGGGTGCGGAGATCGCCATCGTTTCCGCGGACCGCGCCCGCTTGAGGGCCAAGGCGGAGGAGGGGAACCGGGGCGCTTCACTCGCCCTGGAGCTTTTGGAAAAACCCGAATGGCTCATGGGCACGATTCTCACCTGTCATAACGCAAGTTTCGTGACGAATGTTTCTCTCGCCACCATCACGGCCATCAATTTCGTGGGTCCTGCATACGGCGAGGCGCTCTCGATCGCCCTGGTGATTCCGCTGCTCGTTGTGTTCGGCGAGGTGGTTCCCAAGGGATATTGCCAGGCTCGCGCCGATGTGCTCGCTCCTTTGCTGGCGCGCGTCGTTTGGGGCGCCAGGCTGATCGTGTATCCTCTGGTGTGGCTGATCAGCATGCTCATCGGTACCGTTGTGGGGTTGGGGAAACGCAACGGAGAGAGCACTCCGTTCGTCACCCGGCAGGAACTCGAATCCCTCATGGAAGAGCAAAGCGATGGGGACGTGCAGGTTCTGGAGCGCCAGATGATCGGTCGCATCTTCACGTTCGGCGATTTGGACATGGAAAACGTGTTGGTGCCCATCGTGGATCTCTCGGCGGTGGACGAGGAGAGCACGGTGGAGGAGGTAATCTCAACTATCGAGAACGACGGCCACTCAAGGATCCTGATCTATAGGGAAAACCTGCACCATATTGTCGGCGTCGTTCACGCGAAGGACATTCTCGGACTTGGGGCGGATGCTGCGGGACGCCTGAAGGATAAGGATGGTCTCATCCGAAGAGTATATATTGTGCCGGAGACGAAGCCGGCCGATAGTCTGCTTGATGAGTTGATGAGCAGAAAGGACAAAATGGCCGTTGTGGTGGATGAATACGGGGCCTGTACCGGCATTGTGACCATGGAGGATTTGGTGGAGGAGATCGTGGGCGACATCGCCGATGAATATGACGTCGACGAGGTCCGCCTGTTCCACAATTTGGGTGAGGATCAATTTTTGGTCGATGCGCGCATGGAGGTCGAGGACGTGCGCGAGCAGCTCAAGTTGCCCGTGCCCGATGGGGACTACGAAACGTTGTCCGGCTATCTCCTGGAGCGATTCGAGCGCATCCCGAAAGAAGGGGAGCACATATCTTTGGAGGATTGGACCCTCACCGTGCAATCAGCGAACGAACGGCAGATAGGAACCGTTCGCGTGGAGAAAAACGTCTAGGGGATAATTTGCGGATGCGGCTCAGACCGCCGTTCTGTAACCGATGCCCTGCAGATTGTTGGTCTGGCGGATCACAACTCCTGCATGGCTGCTGGTGGCTCGACCCCCAGCCAGCCCCCTATCATGTCGAGCGCTTCCCACTGGCTGGCTTCATAGGGGATGCCGTATTTTTCCGCGTCCGTTTTATTCCGGGCCTCGCGCTCTCCGGGAAGCAGCATTTCCGGCCCCCCGCAGCTTTTGATGTCACGCACCGCCTCGGCCAGTCGCTTCTTCACATCTTCTAGGTGATAGAGCGCGTCCAGCCTCCAGGCCTCTATCGTCTGGGTGATGCGGGCATCGGGTTGGACACGCAGCGTCGGAATGTGTTGTGTCGAGCCGCCGCCGATGACGCCGTCCAAATCGATCAACACGGCGAGACCGGAACCCTTATAGCCGAATTGCGTTCCCCCCAAAGGAAGCACGGAGCCTTTGATAAGTTCGTCATACGCTACGCGCCCGGACATGACCTCTCCGTTTTCATGAAGGAAATAATCGGGCGGTATCTCTTCTCCCGCGCGGCTGGCGCGAATGGCGGGACTCACGGCGCGCTGAGTCATAGCCACGTCGATGACGATGGCCTGATCCCCCGCGGGCGCTCCCCAGGCAATGGGGTTCGTGCCCAGGCGGATCCTGTTTCCCCCGAAAGGCTTCATCCAGGCGCCTGAGGTGCATGTGGCGCGTCCGGCCAGACCCCGCTCAGTGAGCGCCTCGACATAGACGCACGCCGCCCCGAAATGATTCGCGTTGTGCACATACACTTTTCCGATGCCGTATTTTTCAGCCAAATCGCCTGCGAGACGGGTCGCATCCATCGCTGCCGCGGGGCCGATGCCGGCTCGGGCATCCATGGTGGCGACGGCCCAGTTTTCATTTTGCTTGACGCTCGGAATGGCTTTCGGGTCAATGGCGTCTTTTCGGATGCGTTCGACGAGTTCGCGCAATCCCGTCCCGCCCGCCACGCCGTGGCTCGAAATACCGCGCATATCCGCCGCTGTGAGGATTTCCGCCGTCACCCTGGCGCGCTCCTCGGGAGCCCCCAAGGCCATGATGATTTTCGTGGCGAAACGAACGAGCGCTTCTTCGGAAATTCGCTTCTTCTCAGTCATGTAGATGTATTCCTATGGAAGATCGGATTGTTGTGTATGATGAACGGGAAACTCTACTCTGAAAGATGCGCCACCCTCGGGAGGTGACGTGATATCCAGGCGCCCACCCAGGATAAGGGCGGTGAGATGGCTTCGATAGAGACCGATTCCGATTCCCTGAAGCGCGCCCGGATTTTCAAGGTCTTTCGCCATCCAGTCGATGAATGAATCGAAACAAAAAGGCGGAATTTCCGCGTCGCGGTTGGTGGTCGACAAAAAGATACGGTCGTTTTCTCTCATGAGAAATGCGTGGATGATGCCGCCCTCGGGCGCAATGTGGATGGACGCGTCCAGCAGATCATCAATAAGAAAAGTGAGCCTCGTCCTGTCGCCGTATATATCGAGCCGAGGCGGTAGTTCAGGTAAAAACCGAAAAGATGGAAAACTCCACAACCGCTTGCCGATGCGCTCGCTGAAAAGATGCGCGAGATTAATTTCCGCGTTCTCCAGGGTTACATGCTGCGTTTCGATGTCGGCGGCGTCGGAAAGCGTTTCGATGAGGCGGCTTAAAAGATGCATGTTCTCGGATAATTCCCGAATCTCCTCACGCGCCTTCCAGGGGTCTGATTCCTCGGCCAGGGCGAGAAATCTGCTTTTCAGGTGAGAGGCGGGCGTTTGGAGTTCACGTGCGGCGAGACGCAAAAACAAAGCGGCGAGTTGTTGATTCGGTGGTTTTTTTTCTGTGCAGTCATTCATGTGATTTCTCGATATTTCCACCGCGACGATTGGTTAAGCGCGGCGACCGATTCCAGTATGAATTCCGCCGTTCCACTCGTCATCGGACGCATGGTGGATACTTCGCTTAACGGAACCCACTTGGCTTCCGAAATATCGCTCGCCGCCCCAAGCACGCCCCCGGTGGGCTGACACACAAAGTCGATTAGCACGTAATGAAATTGCACGCGCCCCCATTCGTCCCTGGTGACGCGGTTCAATACTCTGCCTTCAGAGAGAATTTCTACGTCCAGGCCGGTTTCTTCCTTGACCTCCCGCATACAGGCTTCTTCGAGGTCTTCTCCCAGGTGGACGCCGCCACCTGGGATGCTCCAGGCGCCCATTTTGGGAGGTTGTCCCCGGCGGACGATGAGGACGTTTTCGTTTTCGAGGATGATGGCCCCTACGCCGACAATCGGGCGAAGAGGATATTCACGACCCAATCCCTCGGCTCCTTTGTTGAAAGATGACAGCAAAAACACTCAGTATTTTGGATTGTAACGATTTTGTCTGGCCTATGAACTCCAAGATAGCATGTTTTACGCTCCAAAGGTTACGCCAAGCCGGTCGTATTATGGAATATGGGGTTATTCGCCGTCATTCATTCCGTTGACACGCCGGGGTGGGGGCCGTATCATTTTTTCGGTTTTGAAGCCTGCCCTTTGAAGCTTCCCTGAATCGAGGGCGCTTTCATCCCCCCATCAGCCAAGAGGTATGCGTGGCGGGCAGGGACGTCCGCGCCGGGGAGTCGCGTATGCCGCCCGAAGTCATCTTCGCGCTTATGTCGTTGTGCTTTCTCGGCGTCAATGACTTTCTCTATAAATGGGGCCAGCAATGGGATATGCGAAGCGGGCCCTTCATGTTTCTGCAAAACATGGCGTATCTGCCCAACGCATTCGGCCTGGCCTACTATCGCGATGAGTTGCTCTGGAATCCGGGCCTCGCCTTTGGCTTCATCAACGGGATTTTGGCGTTCACCGCGTTTTTATTCGTTTTGCTCGCCCTGCGGCGAGGCGAAGCGGTGGCGCTGGTACCGATCGTCCGCCTGAATTTCGCGGTTACGGCCGCCCTTACGATTTTTTTCCTGGGCGAGAGTGTCAATCTCATCAAGGGTCTCGCTCTGGTTTTGGCGGCTCTCGCCGTGACGGCGGGCGGCAGCGGCGTGACGGCGTCCGTCGGGAATAAGCGTTCCGTCGGCTTGGCGATTGGCGCCATGTGCATGTTCGGCGTCATCGGGTTGTTCTACAAGCTGGGACTCGGCATGGGGGCCAAACCCGCCATGATGACGGCGATGCAGAGCGTGGGCGTCTTCTGCATGGCCGTACCCTACGTGCTCCTGCAAAAAGACCCGTTGCCCAGGGGTGGCGTACCGCTCTGGCTCCCCTTCGTGTGCGGCGTGCTCACCTCTTCGAGTTATGTGGCCATCGCCGTGGGTTTCACCTATGGCGAGGCGGTCGTCGTGGCGCCCATCGCCCAGTTGAGTTTCGTGTTGACCGGTGTGCTCGCCATCATTTTTTTGAAAGAAAGATTAACGCTGCGAAAAGGGGTGGGCGTCGCATTCGCCGCGGTGTCGGTGATTCTGTTTTCCAGAGGCTGACTTTTACAGCACTTCTTCGGTTCGCAGGCGCTCGATTTCCGGGGATGACATGCTCAGCCATTCGTCGAGAATTTTTTCGGTGTGCTCTCCGAGGGCCGGCCCTGTCCAGGCGATGTCGAGGGGCGTCTCTGACATCCTCGGAAAAGCGCCCTGCATGGGCACGGCGCCGAAATCCGAGTCCGGCACGTGGCGCACCAGGTTTCTCGCCTGAAAATGGGGATCTGAGAGGATGTCTTCAATGTCATAGACGGGGCTCGCCGTTACGCCGCCCGTGTTGAATCTCTCCATGTTTTCGTCGCAGCTGTGTTTTCCTATTGCGTCGGCCACGATTTTATCGAGCGCATCATGATACTCGACGCGTGTCTCGTTGTTCCTGAACCGCTCGTCGGTGATGAGGTCTTCGCGCTCCAGGGCGCGGGCAAGTCGCTCATACATCGGCTGGGTGGAGGCGGATATCGCCACCCACTTTCCGTCGCTCGTGGGATAGATGTTTCTGGGCGCCGAGTTTTCGGAGCGGTTGCCCAGGCGGGGGCGTTTTTTGCCTTCGATGAGATAACGGGCTGCCTGTGGGCCCAGCATCGTGAAGAGCGGCTCGTAAAGCGCCAGGTCGATGACCTGTCCCTTGTCGCCCCCCAGAGCGTCGCGGTGGTAGAGCGCGAACATGGTGGAGGCGACGCCCTGGAGCGCGGCCGTCATGTCGGCCAGGGGCTGGGGAGGAGCCAGGGGAGGGGAGTCGGGAAATCCGTTCATATCGGCAAAGCCCGACATCGCCTCCACCAGGGTGCCGAAGCCCGGCCTGTCGCGGTAAGGCCCGTCCTGCCCCCATCCGGATATCCGGACGACGATGAGTCTCGGGTTCACCTTCCACAGATCGTCCGGCCCGAGCCCCCAGCTTTCTAGTTTGCCGACGAAAAAATTCTCGGCGAGAACGTCCGCCTCGGCCGCCAGCTTCCGGATGAGCTCCTGCCCTCGTTGCTTGGTGAGGTCTACAGTGATGGATCTCTTTCCCCGGCCATAGATCTTCCACCAGTACGGGTTCCATGCGCGCAGTGTATCCCCGCGTCCTGGGACTTCGACCTTGACGACATCGGCGCCGGCGTCGGCCAGTTGCATGCCGTACATTCCGCCCGAGACGAGGCGGGTCAGGTCCAGTACTTTGATGCCCTCAAGGGGTCTGCTCAAGGTTTTTCTCCCGTCCGTTCTAAAAGAGCAACCTTTTTCTACTACTTCCAGATTCAATCTTTCAACGTGATCCACAATGCGGCGTGATCGCTCGGCGGCCTGGGGTCTCCCGGCGGCCAATCAATGCGCGCGCCGAGCAGCCTGCCATGAGCGTGCCGATTGATGAACGCATGATCCAGCCGGAAACTCCCCCCACCGCCGGGCGCGCGCCAGGTATATGCGCGTTTTTGGCCATGGACGCTGCGGTAGGCATCCGCCCAGCCCGTCTTGGTCAAGGACGTCATGAAATCGTCTTCACGCCGGTTGAAACATTTTACGCTTTCATCCTCACCGATTCGCCCGGTGTTGAAATCACCTACCAGTAAGGCTCCGCCACCGCGCCAGCGGCAAGTCAAATCGCAAAGCGCATCCAGGAAGGGATATTTGATTCCGCTTATGCGGTTGGGCACGTGCACGGCGGCGATGGAGATGGGCGTGGGCGCGCGAACGTGTGCGAGCAGGCGGCGCTCTTTGGGCTCGGGCGGCCTCTTCCAGTGAATGCGCTTGAGCGGCCAGCGCGAGGCGAGTAGCAGGGCGTTTTTAGCCGGTTGGCTTTCGGACCTCGTGCTCAGTTGGTGGGGCAGCCCCAGTTCCTCGATGCGGGAGGCGATCTCCCGGCTGGGCGGAGTGCCGCGAAATTCCATCAAGATGAGCAGGTCAGGATGTCCCCGGTCGATGCGCTCTATGATTTTAACCGCCCGGCGTCCGCCGCCGTGCATGATGTTCCAGATGAGAATATTCATGGCGAAGGTGAGTGTAGCGGTAGTAAGATAAGTAATGCCAACGGAAGGAGAGTGTGACTATGAAATGTAAAAGCCAGAGGATGTCGACCCCCTGCCTGGGCGCCGTCCTGGCAGGGAGGAAATTTCCTTGAAACGGATATGTGTTTTCGCCGGTTCGTCAAAAGGGGTTCGGCCCGAGTATCGGGAGGCGGCGCGAGTCTTGGGACATGCTTTGTGCAAGCGCGGAATCGGCGTGGTGTATGGCGCGGGGGGTATCGGACTCATGGGCGTTCTGGCCGACGCCGTGCTCGAAAGCGGAGGAGAGATTATCGGCGTGATTCCCGATAAGTTGATGGACATGGAAGTCGCCCATGAGGGGATCACCGAACTTCGCGTCGTGCGTACGATGCACGAGAGAAAAGCGTTGATGGCGGAATTGGCCGATGGCTTCATCACGCTGCCGGGAGGGCTCGGCACGCTGGAGGAAACCATGGAGATGATCACCTGGCTTCAGCTCGGGTATCACGAAAAGCCCGTCGGCCTGCTCAACGTGCGCGGCTATTATGATCCTTTGCTGGGGTTTTTACGCCATACGCGCGAGGAGGGTTTCATCACGCAGAAAAGTTTAAATCTATTCTCGGTCGACGATGCGCCCGAGGGGCTGGTGCAACGAATGCTCACTCCCAGGTGAGCGCGGCGAGGTAGCCTACGCCCTCATCCAGCATTATCTTTGCTTCGAATCCCTGCGCTTGCTTGTGCGCCTGGATGGTTTTGAGATGGGCATACCCTTCCCAGAGGACATGGCGAAATGTCCACTCCAGGTTGTAGTGAAAAACGTTGTCTTTCTTCTCGTCTCGCCAGAAGCCGTCGGGGTGGATTTTGAGGACCACGTTTTCCAGCCAGTCGATATACTTATCGCCTGAAGGCCATTCGTAGTTTTGAGGAACTTCCCTTTCTTTGGTTTTTTCCCGCAGGGATTCACTGGTTTCATTTTTCAGAATGTCCTGCGCCAAATGGCAGCCGTCTTCATAAGCGGCGAGCAAATCGCCCATCTCATGAAATCGTTCGGGATCAAGGAGACGATCTGCGCCGCCCGTGTCGTATAGGGATTTCGGCCTCGGCAAATCCTCTCCAAACAGGGATTTCCCCCAGACCTGCAAAAACCACCTGTAATTCACGTAACCAATGTGGCTGACCTGCTCGCGAATCGACCATAGTCCCCAACTTTTTTCGGGTTGTTTCAGATCGATTTGCTCCTCTGTGAGGCCTTCTACTTCACGCGCGTACATTTCGGGCAACAGGGCATATTCGAGAAAAGTTTCCGTGGCGGGCTTCGGTGAGTTCTGCGTCATTTTCTGTATCCTCGAATGGAGTCGGGAGCCGGGAATATATCATGCGGCGCCTTGTTTCGCGCGGGACTCGGATTACGGATGCCGGCTACTCGTGTCATAATGCGAGGCAATCGCTTCGTTTCATTTCTCTGTCCCTTGGATGGACCTTGATCGAATCGCTCCCCCCTATTTTTTTGTCTTTCCTGTCCGCTGTCTTTTTGGCAGCCACACAAACAATTTATCGAGGCGCCCTTCAGTGGATAGGACCGAAGGCGATCACTTTTGTGACCAATTTAACGCTGGTAACTTACGCTTCGACCATATACGTGCTGGGCGCCGGTCTCGAAAAATGGCCTCTGGTGGGGATTTTCTGGTTCGTCCTGGCGGGACTTTGCTCTCATTTTTTGTCAAGAAACCTGAACTTCATCTCGGCCACGCTCATCGGAATGGCGCGCTCCCAGATTTTTTTGCAAATCCATCCTATATGGAGCGCTTTTTTGGCCATGTTCCTCTTCGGCGAGACGATCAATTTTCCAATTGCCCTGGGTACTTTCGCTATCGTTTTGGGTGCGATTCTCCTTGTGCAGGAAAGAGGAGCGGGAGGCAAGCGCGCTCCCTTTTTATATTATCTCCTGCCGATTTTGGCGGCCTTTTTCTTCTCCTTCGCCCCGCCATTGCGAAAGCTCGCGTTTCAGACGATTCCTTCTCCCGCTTTCGGCATCGCCACCACGGCGTTGGCGGGCGCGCTTCTCCAACTCGGTTCCATACCGTTTGTCAAAAATCATGAGCTCAATCCCAAAACCTGGAATAGAAAAAGCCTATGGCTGGTTCTCATCGGAGGGCTTTTCAACATTATTTCGGCGTACTGCTTTTGGCTCTCCATAAAAAACGGAAAGCTCATAGAGGTGATCCCGATTAACCGGCTCTCCATTTTATTTTTAATCTTGTTTTCCTGGTTTTTTTATCAAAGGCTGGAACGCATCAATTTGCGCGTGATCGCAGGCGGGCTGCTTGCCGTGGAGGGCGCTGTGCTGATCGTATTGGGCAGGTAGGCGCTATTGCACCCTGCATCGATTCGCCATTTTTTTATGATAGGTGTGGGATGGCACAGTATAGATCAATCAATTCACGCGCTAAGGTGATGGATATATTCGTCCTCACAGAGTCTTCTTCCTCCCGAGCGCTTTTCTAGTTGGGATTGTGACATGCTGAATTTTGTCGTTGACGCACCGCCGGAGTTGCGTGCTTTGTTGGGCGCCTTCTTGTTCGCCTGCAACCAAATTCTCGTTCGCAGATTGCTCGAACGCGCCTCGGCGCTCACGATCATCTTTTGGGTGAACGGGTGGATGGCGGTCCTTGCCGTCGTTTTCTCACCATCTTTCGATATCTATGAAGGCGATTGGGTGGCGGCTCTCATCTTGTATCTTTTTACTGGCTTGGTGGGGAATCTCGTAGCGCGTTACTGTGCTCTTCGCTCGAGTAAGAACGTCGGGGTGAGCAGAACGAACGTGCTCGTGGCAGCGACTCCCATCGGTTCGGCGCTGATGGGCGTTGTAATTCTGGGCGAACGCCCGGACGTCGGCGTCTGGCTGGGAATCCTGCTTATCGTCATCGGGATGATCTGGCTCACCGGCGAGCGGATTTCGGGAGAGTATTCGCTGAAGCGTTACACCTTCGCTTTCATCGCAATGGCGGCTTTCAGCGTTACACCGTATCTTCGGAAAGCGGGGCTGGCCGCCATGAACGCGCCATGGCTGGGCATTCTGGTGGCCACACTGATAGCCAACGTGGGTTTGTTGGCTTCCTCGCGCTTCGCCTCGCAGGATCAGAAGTTTCAGTGGAGCATGCGGGTTGCGGCGGCATGCGTTCCGGCAGGCGTGTTCGGGCTCTTCTCCGCTGTGCTGTTCTGGACCTCGCTGCGCGACGGGCAGCTTGCGGTGATTTCCCCGCTCGTTCGCATGACGCCGATTTTCGTTCTTTTGTTGTCGGTGGTACTGCTGCGCGACCTGGAAGTCATCACAAAGCGCCTGGTGGTCGGCACGCTGATCGTCGTAGCGGGAGCCGTTCTGGTAACTTCGGGTGGCTGACGCTCCGCGCGAGTGAAAATCGGGATTTTGGTTTGACCCGAGTTGTCCGTCTCTGCGAGAATGAGCGCGTCTTCATTCTTCCAAAGATGTGTTTTTCGTGTCGTTACGCGTGAGATGCGATACGGGAAGCCCTTTCATCAAATCGTGGGGGTGCGATGAAAATACTCAAGATCATTCCCGAGAAATGTACGGGCTGCATGCGGTGCGAACTCGCATGTTCTTACGAGCAGACGGGGACGTTCCAGCCTTCGAAGGCGGTGATTCGCGTCTCTGCGTTCGAGGGCCATACGAGCTATGCGCCCTATACCTGTCCGCAGTGCGACGAGGCATGGTGCCTGACGGCGTGTCCGGTCGAGGCGATCGGCATCTCGCCTGCCGGGGCGAAGGATGTCGCGGACGACATTTGCGTGGGCTGTAAGCTCTGCACCATCGCGTGTCCCTACGGAACGATGTTCTACGACATCGACACCCACAAGGCGTTCAAGTGCGACCTGTGCGGCGGAAACCCCGCATGCGCGTCCGTTTGTCCGACCGACGCCATCGTTTACGAAGAGGCCGATAAGACCGACTGGGTCGGGCCCTTTGCCGCGGAGCGGGCGAAATCGCCCGCCGGACCGCTTGCGGGGGTGCTCTGATTATGGCCAGACATGTCATCGTAGGCGGCGGAACAGCCGGTTGGAACGCCATCACCACGCTTAGAGAATTGGACAAAGGCGATTCCGAGATTATTCTCGTCGCGGATGAGACGCCGTATTCACGGATGGTGTTGCCCTATTATCTTGCGAGAGATATCGCGGAATCTCACGTCTACATTGCCTCTCCTCCCAAGCTCGCCGCGCTGAATGTGGATGCGAGGCTTGGTGCGCGTGCCGAGAGAATCGACGCGTCCGCCAACAAGCTCATCCTCGAGGGAGGCGACGAGGTTGAATACGATAATCTCTTGATCGCCACGGGGTCTTCTCCCGTGAAAGCGCCCGTACCCGGCGCGGACGGGAAGAACGTGCACAGCTTCTGGACGTTTCCTCAGGCGCGCGCCGTTGCGTCCGGCGTGGGCGATGGCGCCCGCGTGGCGATGATCGGAGCGGGGTTCATCGCCTTCACGATTCTGAACGCCCTGGTGAATCAGGGAGTGAAGCTCACCGTCGTGGAACTCGAATCGCGCATCCTGCCGCGCATGATAGACGATACGGGCGCCGGGCTCGTTCAAAGTTGGCTGAACGAACGAGGCGTGGAAGTGAGAACCTCGACGCAAGTGACCTCCATAGAGGACAAAGGAGAATCGAAACTACTCAAATTCAAGGAAGGCCCCGATCTGGAGGTCGACCTGGTTATCATGGCCACGGGTATAAAGCCCAACATCGATTGGGTAACGGACAGCGGTCTCGAGACAAACCAGGGAATTCTTGTGGACGAGCATTGCCGCACGAATGTGGCGAACATCTACGCGGCGGGAGATATCGCGGAAGGCCCCGACGCTGTCACGGGTGATAGAGTCGTACACGCCATCGAACCCACCGCGATGCAGCACGGCCGCGTGGCGGCGGCCAACATGGCAGGCCAGGAGGTTGCGTACAAGGGCAGTCTGCTCATGAACATTGTGGACGTTCTCGATATGGAGATCGCCAGTTTCGGCGCCTGGGATGATGCCGACGCCGAAGTATTTGAAGCTGTACGGGCTGAGCGTCCCGCCTACAGAAAGCTATTGTTCCATGGCGGGAGGCTGACCGGCGCCATTATCCTGGGGAAAACCCGGGAAATCTGGACGACGAACGACGTGGGGATGCTCAAGGGCCTCGTGTACACGGGGGTGGACATCTCTGAATGGAAAGAGCATTTGCGCAAGAACCCGTTTGACGTGAAACGCGCGTTTTTGGCTTCGGGCGCTGCGGGCGGCTTGTTGCCGGAAACCGTTTTGGGACGCCCTTCGGCGTCGTCGAATGAACTCACAATCGCTTCATGAACAAGGGGGTCGATGCCTTGACTGATTACGCATACGCAGGAGAAATCCTCCGGGTCGATCTCTCGAGCGGGAAGACCTGGGGAGAGAAATTCGATGTCGCCGACCGCAGAAAATGGGTGGGCGGCGCAGGTTTGGGCGCCAAGATACTTTGGGAAGAAGTGCCCCCCGAGGTGAGTTGGGATCATCCTGAAAACCGATTGGTTCTGGCCACGGGCCCTCTGGCGGGTCTGCCGGTCTGGGGGACGGGCGGACTTACCGTGGTGACGAGGGGCGCGATGACCAACGGCGCGACCAACACCCAGGCGAACGGATTTTTCGGCGCGAACATCAAGTATTGCGGTTATGACGCTATCGTCTTTCAGGGAGAATCGCCCGATTGGGTTTATCTTCATATTCGGGATGACGGGGTGGAGCTTCGCGATGCCTCTGAGTTGCTGGGCCAGGACACCTGGGAGACGCAGCAATCGCTCGAGAAGACCCTGAATCTGAGCGGACATAATTTGAGTGTTTACAGCATCGGGCCCGCGGGCGAGAACCTCGTGCGCTTCGCCGCCATACAGGGCGATTACGGCCACGTGGCGAGCAAGAACGGCTGCGGGACCGTCATGGGCAAGAAAAAGGTGAAGGCGGTGGCTATCGAGCGCGGAACAAAGGGAGTCGCCGCCGCACATCCCAAAGCGCTCTTCGCGGCGGCCGACGATATCGCCCACAGTCTTCAGACCGATCCCTCCACCAAGGGGCTGTATCTGTACGGCACCCTGGGCGGCGTGCGGAACTTACAAGGCATGGGCGCGCTCCCGATTCGAAACTACACGACGAACGTGTGGCCTGAGGAAATCGAAACGAAGCAATGGGAGGCCAACGGCCTGCGCGAGGGTTTCGATCACAGGGGTCATCAGTGCAGCGCGTGCGGCATGCACCATTGCCATATGCAGGTCATCTCCTCCGGTCCATACAAGGGACAGGTAGTGGATGAGCCCGAGTACGAGGGCTGGTCGGGCGCGGGCTGGACGATTGGCGCCACGGACCCGCAGCAGGTCACCTGGATGAACACCCAGCTTGATCGCGCCTGTGTTGACGTGAACGAATTCGGCTGGCTTTGCGGCTGGGTGATGGAGTGCCAGCAAAAAGGCTATATCACGGATCAGGACTTGGGCTTCCGCCTGGAGTGGGGCGATATCGACGGAGCCAACAGGTTGCTCGAGATGATCTGTAAGCGCGAAGGCATGGGCGATCTCCTGGCAGAGGGAACGAAGCTCGCTGCGGAGAAACTCGGCGGCGAAGCGCAGGATTGCGCCATATATACGGAAGTCGGCAATTCTCCCAGGGGGCACGACCATCGCTCCCGCTGGGAGGAGATGATCGATACGTGCACGGGTTCGGGTGGAACGATGGATACGGCTCCCCCGGTGTTCCCGACGGATTACGGCCAGCCCGCTCGTGTGCACCCCCAGGACGCGGAGGCGGTGCCCAGGCATGTGGGCGGTCTCAGGGGACGTCGCGCGTATGAAGATTCTCTGGGAGCGTGTGTGTTCACTACGCGCGCGCCGATGGACGTATTGTGCCGATCCATTCAAGCGGCTACCGGATGGGACGTGGACAAGGATGAAGCGATGCAGACCGGCCGGCGCATCAACGCCTTGATGCGTGCGTTTAATTTGCGCTGCGGCATCGGGCCTGAGGTCGAGAAACCATCCAAGCGATACGGTTCCACGCCTGTGGATGGACCGATTGCGGGCGTTTCGATTATGGATCAATGGGAGAAAATGCTCGACATCTGGTACGAGACGGCCGGCTACGACAGGGAGACGGGCCGCCCCAAGCCCGAGCTTTTACGTGAACTCGATCTCGAAGATGTCGCCGAGGCGCTATGGGGTGCGAACGTATAGCTCACCTTGGAGACAGGAGATGACGCTATGAACGAGACGAAAAGCGTCAATGGAATCTGCGTCCGACTTGAGTTCATCTCCTGGGCGTCGACTTTTGTGGGCGGTGACGGAAACGAGCGCAAGTTTTTCGATGTGGAAGTCCCCGAAGGCGCTACGCTTCGTGACGTCCTCAAAAAGATGAGCCGACGCTACAGACCCTTGGATGAGGCGCTTTGGCACAACGGCACCGGCGAGTTGGCCGAACACTTGGAAATAGCCGTAAACGATGCGCTCATGGGCATTCACCACACGCTCGATTCCGAGATGAAAGAGGGCGACCTCGTCCTCTTGATGGGGCAATACATGGGGGGATGAGCGGGCAGCGGAATCTGATAACAGATCTGTTTTCCTAATAATCTTCTCGTCAAAACGGATGATTCGGGTCGAGCATTCCTAAGAATTCAGCGCAGCGTTTCGCTTCGGCGGATTCTCCAATGGCGTCGGCGCATTGCGCCAAGCCATGAATGGCGCGCAAAAACGGTTGATTGGCGGGGATTTCCCAGGGGATACGCCCATCGCCGCGCCAGCCCGAGGCGCGGGCCTTGTCCAGCCCCCTGTGATAGGCGACCCGAAAGTAGGCGTATGCGCTAATCGTCTCTTCGTTTGCGATCGCGATTCGCCCCATGGCCACCCAGCCGGATAGGGCATCCGGGTGGCGCGCCACGAGGCTTTGCAGTTTCTCCATAGATGGCCCGCGGTTTTCTTCGCTCGATATAATTTCATCACACAGTGAATCCAACGCGCCGAATTCTTCCGGCTCGGGTGGAAGTGATGTCATAGGAACACCACCTGAAGAGATGTCGAGCAAATCATCTGGTTCATTCGGCATGATAAATTCCTTTTCAGGGTGAAGGTTAAGAATTTCATTATAACTCTTACGTCATGATGGTACATTTGGCATTCGGGATTGACGTCCCGGAGTCGGTTTGTTAGCTTCGACCCGGCCGAGAAGTTCCGTACTATACCCCACGCCTGAAAAATCTGGAGGTTCCATCGATGTCGTCGGCACTTGCGCTGAGAGATCCCGATATTTTCGCCGCCATGGAAGATGAAAAAAATCGCCAGGCTGATGAGCTCGAGCTCATTGCTTCGGAGAACTACGTGAGCGAAGCGGTGATGGAAGCGGTGGGCGGCGTGATGACGAACAAATATGCGGAAGGATTTCCGGGAAGGCGATATTACGGCGGTTGCCAATTTGTAGATGTAGCCGAGTCACTCGCCATAGAGCGGGCGAAGTCTCTATTCGGCATGGGTCACGCCTCCGTTCAGCCGCACAGCGGCGCCCAGGCGAACGCCGCTGTGTATTACGGTCTGCTGGAGCCGGGCGATACAATCCTGGGGATGAACCTCTCGCATGGGGGCCATCTCACCCACGGCCACCCCGTCACCTTCTCGGGTCGTTGGTTCAAGGTGGTCGCTTATGGGGTTGATCCCGAAAACCACGTAATAGATTTCGATGAAGTGGAAAGCCAGGCGAAGGAACACCGACCCAAAATCATCGTCGTGGGGGCGAGCGCGTATCCTCGCTCGATTGATTATGCGCGCTTCAGAGAGATTGCAGATGAGGTGGGCGCCGTGGTGATGGCGGATATTGCCCATGTCGCGGGGCTCATCGCCGGCGGCGCGCATCCAAATCCGGCGGGACACGCGCAGATTGTCACGACAACGACGCACAAGACGCTCAGGGGTCCTCGCGGTGGCATGATTCTCTGCGACGAAGACTACGCGGCCGAGATGAACAAGGCCGTCTTCCCGGGTCTTCAAGGTGGGCCTTTGATGCACGTCGTCGCGGCCAAGGCGGTAGCGTTCAAGGAGGCGAGCACGCCCGAATTCAAGGACTATTCGGCGCAGACCGTGAAAAACGCCAAGGCGCTCGCGGACGCGCTTCTACAACGCGGTGTTCACCTTGTCTCAGGCGGCACGGATAACCACCTGATTCTCCTGGATCTGCGTGAATCCGGTTTCAGCGGCAAAAAGGCGGAAGCCGCACTGGGCCAAGCGGGAATTACGGTGAACAAGAACGCAATTCCTTTCGACACCAGAAAACCGGCGTTCACGAGCGGGATTCGCGTCGGGACGCCCGCGTTGACGTCCCGCCATATGAAAGAAGCCGAGATGAAAGTCGTGGGCGGCTGGATAGCCGATGTACTGGCCGATATTACGGATGAAGCCCGCATCGCCTCGGTGAGGGAAGACGTCAGGTCTCTATGCGAGAAATTTCCGATGGGTCCGCATGGAGCCAGGCCGGAGTAGTCGGGCATTCCACGCTAGAGGGGCGGTTTTTCGACTTTCACCACACCATTTTTTTCCAGTTGATGCACAAACGCCAGCGTATGGTGATCCGCAAAAGGCGCGCCCATGATTTGCGCTCCAAGCGGCAGGCCCTCCTTGCTCATGCCTGAGGGAAATGCCGTAGACGGCCCGCCAAGAAAATTCCAGAGCCTCGTCAAGGAGATCATGAGAGTTCGAATTTCGACTTCCTTGCCCCGAACCGTTCCGGTGGATTGAGAACGCAAAGCGGCGGGAATCGGCGTGGCTGCGGAGAGAACGAGGTCTACCTCACCGTAAACTTCCCTGCAGATGCGTTTCGTCCACTGCTCTCTGAATCGAAGCGCCTGGATATATGATGTGGCGGGAATGAAAAAGCCGGGTCTGATCCTTTCAAGGACCGCTGGGTCAAAATCTTGCGCATGGTTTCGTATGTTGTTCTCATGTACAGCCGCAGCTTCGGATACCATCAGCACGGCAGCCGCATGAAATGCGGTTTCAACATCGGGTATTTGGATTTCGACGACCTCTGCCCCCAGTTCCTGAATCGCCTTGGCGAGATTGTTCACCGCTTCCGCCACGGGAGGTTCCGAGCGATGTTCATAGTATTCACGCGCAAGACCGATGCGGAATTCTTCGATGGGTTTATTCAGCGCGCCCATGAAATCGGGGGGATTACCGACGGTGGATGAAGCGTCGGCCGGGTCGTGTCCGGCAATGGCTGACATCATGATCGCGCAATCCTGGGCAGATCGGGCCAATGGGCCGAAAGAATCGAGCGACCAAGACAACGGCGCGCAGTTCGATTTCGTGACAAGCCCATGCGTGGGCTTGTGCCCGATGACCCCGCACAAGGATGCGGGAATCCGGATAGACCCACCTGTATCGGAACCAATGGCGATGGAAACCTGACCTGTCGCCACGCTGTTGCCCGAACCGCCGCTCGACCCGCCAGTGACCCGCTCGGTATCCCAGGGATTTTTCTGATCCCCGTAATGGGGGTTGTGCCCGGTGGGGCCGAAGGCGAATTCATGCAGGTTGAGTTTTCCGAGGATCACGCCCCCCGCCTGGCGTATTTTCCGGGCCAGCAAGGCATCTGAATCCGCGACGGCATGATTGTCGATGATGCTGCCCGCCGTGGTAGGGAGGCCTTCCATGTCGATCAAGTCTTTCAAGCCTATCGGCGCGCCGGCCATGGTCCCCGGGTCCTCGCCACGGGCGATGGCGGCGTCCACATCCCGCGCCGTCTTCAGGGCGCCCTCCGGATCGAGCTTGATCCAGGAATTCAGAGCCGCCCCGATTTTCTCCGAGCGTTCCAGATGCGCCTCGGTGACTTCGACGGCGCTGATTCTCTTTTCTTTGATTTGTGCGACGATTTCCGCAGCGGTAAGTTTCGTGAGGTTGTTCGTCAATTTATTTCTCCCTCGCAAGGGAGCGCAGGAATCTGGCGTGTCCGCCAGGTTCTGTTTTTGGCGAAAGGTGCTCCCGTAATCGTGGATGCCCTTTCTCCATATTTTCTATTGTGGCGATGATGACGGCGCGTCGATCGGAGTCGAGGGGGTCTCCAAATACATCGTCACATCGAGATTTTAGCGAATCATCTGAAATTGACATTTTTTCTCCTGAGCGAAGAAGTGCCTTATGAACATTGGTTAGTGTGGCGATTGATTCATGAATGGACACATGATGCGTTTTCTCAAAGGGCATTGCAATCGAGACAGCGGAACATCGTCGATTAAGACATAAGATCGTTACGAGGTATTCATTATAGTTACAGTTGCCTCCTCACCAGTCAAAAGGCAAAATAGGGGGTGTTTTGTTCCACTTCGCCTTCCAGGGGAACTCGTGAGTAAATTCACCAGGTTCATCTTCATCATCGCTTTTTTGCCTTTATGGGTGAATGGATGTGTGCCCGGAGCGATTATTTTCGCTCAAAAAGGAATAAAGAGCGCCTTTGAGGATCGCTCTCTGAACCAGCAGTTGGAAGATGCGAAAATACATGCGAATTTGTTGCAAGAGTATCTGCGTGTGGATAGTGGTTTGCCTGTCGATGTGAATACGGACGTGTGGGAAGGAAGGGTGTTGCTGACCGGCTTAGTGGATTCAGAGAAAAAACGAGAGGCTGTTTTGAGTATTTTGCGTGGCGATTCCAGAATAAAAGCCGTTTACGATAATATCCTTCTGGGTTCTCCGGCCGAGGTGAAGCGTAATCGCGAGGTGGCGAAGACGCAACCAGCCGTGGAACGCGATATCGTCAAGGTCAGCCGAATCGCCAGCGATGCGTGGATAGAAGCGAAGCTCAAGGGCCAGTTATTGGCGACACAGGGAGTAAATTCCGTGAATTACCGCTGGCAGTCCGTGCGAAACAAGGTTTATATCATCGGCCGGGCGAGAACGGAATTCGAAAAAACCTTGGTTCTGCAGATCATTCGCGGAACAAAGGGTGTGATTCACCTTGAAGAATATATTCAGGTAAAATCGATTCAAAAATAAAATATCCCCCAAATTCTCCTTTCAAGTGGTTCTCGAATAGATGATTCGTTTAAGCGTTTTGGATCAATCTCCCATCCGTTCGGGGGGAACAGCGGCGGACGCCATCAGTGAGACCGTCCAGTTGGCGCAAACCGCTGAGCGATTGGGCTATCATCGCTACTGGCTGGCGGAACATCACAGCCACGGGGCTTTCGCAGGCACGTCGCCCGAAGTTTTGATCGGCCAGATCGCCGCGACGACGGAGACGATTCGCGTGGGATCGGGTGGGGTCATGCTCAGTCACTACAGCGCGCTCAAAGTGGCCGAATCGTTCAGGGTGCTGGAAACCCTCTACCCGGGCCGCATCGATTTGGGTTTGGGCCGCGCCCCCGGAGCCGACAGGCTCACGTCTGCCGCTTTGGCGCCTGAGCAAAGTGGTTTTCGTTACGACGATTTCCCGCAGAAGGTCTCGGACCTTCGGGGTTGGGTTGAAGGGTCATTACCGGAGGATCACCCCTTCGTCCGAATAAGCGCAATGCCAACCGGGGATACGGCGCCCGAAATGTGGCTCCTGGGGACATCGGACCAAAGCGCGATTCTCGCCGCTCATTTTGGTTGCGCGTTTTCTTTCGCGCATTTCATTAACACGTACGGCAGCGTTCAGGTGATGGAAATGTACCGTAAAGATTTTCGCCCATCAGCCAAATGCAAAGATCCTGTGGGAAGTCTTGCTGTTTTTGTGATTTGCGCGCCCACCGAAGACGAAGCGCTCTACCATGCGGCCAGCAGGCCTCTGGTAATGCTCAGAAGCCGCCGAGGAGAGGGAGGCGGTGTACCCACACCCGAGGAGGCGCTCGCCTATCCGTGGACGAACATGGAGCGCGCCTTCGCTGAGGATATCGACAGCAGAACCATCGCTGGAGATCCGGAGCAGGTCAAGAATAGGCTCGAGACCCTGGCTTCCGATCACAAAGTCGAGGAATTCGTCATCGTGAACGTGATGCACAGCTTCGAGGCCAGGGTGAAATCCTATGAGCTTTTGGCCGAGGTCTTCGAGCTGAAATTTTTATAAAGCCTTAGACCCGATTTGATGGTTCTGCTACGCTTCGCCGTCGACTTTGAGGTTCAGCTTTGCTCACTCATATTCCAAAGGAGTAATTCATGGCGCTTTCCGCAGTAATAACGACGAGCCGGGGTGAGATACGGCTTGATTTGCATGAAGACAAAACCCCGGTGACGGTGGCCAGCTTTGTGAATCTCGCCAGGCGGGGTTTTTATGATGGCCTTAATTTTCACCGTGTGATCCCTGATTTCATGATTCAGGGAGGCTGTCCATTGGGCGCTGGAACGGGTGGACCCGGCTATCAGTTCGAGGATGAGTGCTCCCCCGATCTTCCCCATGACGGTCCCGGTATTCTATCTATGGCGAACGCAGGTCCGGGTACGAACGGTTCTCAGTTTTTCATCACCCATGTGCCCACCGCCTGGCTTGATGGCAATCATACCGTTTTTGGACGCGTCACTTCCGGTCAGGATGTGGTGGATGCGATTGAGCAGGGAGATGGAATCGAGAGTATAGAGATCGAGGGTGACACCTCCGAGTTGCTTGCAGCGCAAAAAGACAGGATTGCAGAGTGGAACAAGGTTCTGGATGGCTAGAACGTTAGGCGTGTTTTCTGGCCTTTAGTTCCGTTTTGCGCAACCGGAAGATATCAGGGGTTACTTCCAGGCATTCGCCTTCGCGCAGAAATTCGAGCGCTTCTTCCAGGCTGAATCGCTTGGGCGGTATGAGTTGAGCGGATATGTCGGCATGAGCGGCCCGAATGTTGGTGAGTTTCTTCTCTTTCGAAATGTTCACGAACATGTCCTGGTCTCGGCTGTTCTCTCCGATGATCATTCCTTCATAGACTTCTTCCGTCGGCGCGACGAAGAGGGTTCCGCGCTCTTGGATGTTTTCCACCGCGTATGATGTGGTTTTGCCCGCGCGGTCTGATATCAAGGCGCCCGTCGATCTGCCCGGAAGATCGCCCGCCCATTCACTCCATCCGGCGAAAATATGGGTGAGAATTCCCGTTCCCCGTGTCTGGGTGAGGAAATCGTTACGATATCCGATGAGACCCCGACTGGGAATGAAAAACTCGAGCCGCGCACGTCCTTTGCCATGGTTGATCATTTTGGTCATTTTTCCCTTACGCGCGCCCAAGCTCTGTGTGATGGCCCCGATGAATTCTTCCGGAATATCCACCACCACGTTTTCCATAGGCTCCATGATTTTACCGTCTTGTTTGCGCGTAATGACTTCGGGTCGGCCGACGGTGAGTTCGTATTTCTCGCGCCTGAGTTGCTCGATCAGTACGGCGAGTTGCAAAGAACCGCGTCCGGACACGCGCAAGGCATCCGCAGAACTGGTTTCCTCGACTTTGATGGCCACATTGTTTCTGGCTTCCCTCAAGAGCCTTTCTCTGATCTGGCGCGAGGTGAGGTATTTACCGCTACGACCCGCCAGAGGAGTATCGTTAATCTTGAAATTCATGGCGATGGTGGGCTCATCTACGGTAATGGCGGGCAACGCAACCGGGTTGTCTGCATCCGCAATGGTGTCTCCAATTTCAACGTGCTCCAAGCCGGCCACGGCCACGATATCGCCTCCATGCGCTTCTTCTATCTTGTAGCGGCTCAGTCCTTCATAGCCGAACAAAGAGGCGATCTCCCCTTTAACCTGGTTCCCATTTGTCCCTAAAACCAGGGTTTGTGTCTTTGTATTGAGTTGCCCATTCCAAATTCGGCCTATGGAAAGACGGCCCACATAATTGTCGTATTCGAGGCGGGAGACGAGCATCTGAAGTGGTTTGTCAGCGTCGTATGTGGGTGGTGGTATCGTGTCCTGAAGTGTATTGAACAAGGATTCCAATGTGGGAGAGAGAGTATCGGGCTCGAAGCCGGCCTTGCCCTCTCGGGCGATGGCGTAGAGTACGGGAAAATCTAGCTGGGTTTCTCCGGCATCCAGATCGATGAACAGATCATAAATTTCGTCAAGAACTTGTTCTGGTCTTGCGTCCGGGCGGTCGATTTTATTGATGACCACGACGAAGGGGAGCTTCCGTTCCAGGGCTTTGGTGACCACGAACCGCGTTTGCGGCAGAGGGCCTTCCGAAGCGTCTACCAAAAGCATCACACCATCCACCATGGATAGAACGCGCTCCACCTCGCCGCCGAAATCCGCATGGCCCGGCGTGTCCACGATGTTGTAGCGTATTCCCTTGAAATCAATGGCGCAGTTTTTCGCCATGATGGTGATTCCCTTCTCCCGTTCGAGATCCATCGAATCAAGAACACGCTCGGCCACGTCTTGCCCTTCGCGGAAGATGCCACTTTGCCAGAGCATGGAATCCACAAGAGTGGTTTTGCCATGATCGACATGGGCGATGATGGCGAGATTTCTCAGGTCGGTTCGTTCCATGATAGCCATTTGATTCTCTCTTCAAGTTTCGAAATATCCAGTAAGCGCACAAAGCGCGGGGATAATGGAGTAATTGGAAGATAATGACAAGAGAAGGAAGGTTTTGATTTTGAAAGCGGGATGCTGGAAGTTCATAAATAAGATATTATGACCTGATGGATTCCTGATTTTCCTGTTTACACTTCAATGGGGGGGGAACTCGCCTTGAAATTTTCCTTTTTCATGATGCCGATTCACCACCCTTCTGAAAATCCATCACTTGCTTATCAGCGTGATATTTCACTTATCGAATATGCCGATGAACTGGATTTTGATGAATTTTATATCGGTGAGCACCATTCGGGTGGTTGGGAAACGATTCCGGCGCCCGAGATGGCTCTCGCCATGGCTGCGGCCAAGGCGAAACGAATTCGGTTGGGTACTTCCGTGATCAGCGTTCCTTTTCATCATCCGTTTCATTTGGCGGAACGAATGGCGTTTCTGGACCAACTCACAAGAGGACGTGTCATTTTTGGTGTGGGTCCGAGCAATTTGGTGAGTGACATCAAGTTGTTTGACATTCCACCGGGCGATCTGCGTCCGATGCTGAACGAATCGGTGGATATTATGGTCAAACTCCTGGAATCGCCCGAGCCATTCGATTATGAGGGACGGTTCTGGAAGTTAAGAAATGTGTGTCTCCAGGTGCGCTCCTACCAAAAGCCCAGAATGCCGTTTGCCATCGCATCGGCGGGGAGCCGCGGGGCAATCGATATGGCTGCTCGATACGAAATGATTTTGCTCTCTTTCGGCGGCAAGAAAATCATGGAAAACCTCTCACTCTCCGAGCAATGGCCCTATATGGAGGAATGCGCCAGAAAATACGGTACGCGTGTGTCGCGTGAAAACTGGAGAATCACCACGTACGTGCATCTCGCCGAAAGCCGCGAGAAAGCCTGGGCCGATATCGAAAAATATGCCCTGCGCGATATGAATTACTTTATGGATATCGGTTTGAAGCCTGCTTATGAGGCGTATCCAGACCAGCCGCGCGCTGAAATCACTCCGAAAACAGCCGCAGAGCAAAGATACTGGATAGTTGGCACTCCGGAAGACGCGATTGAGACAATCGAGAAAATACAGGAGGAATCAGGAGGATTCGGAGGCCTCATGCTCACGACGCAGGAATGGGTGGGTGATCAGAAAATAAGAGACTCGCTCGAATTGTTCGCGCGATACGTGATGCCGCATTTCAGGGGCCATTCACAGGATTTCCAAAACGAGTGGCGAAGACTGCAAAAGGATGTGGCGAAAGGCGGGATGCCTTCTCCTGGTGGAGTTCCCTCTTGGGAAACACCCGGGTTGGGAGAGCACAGGAGCAATTTGTTCACCTATCCGCCAGAGAGCGGGAATTTTCCCAAAGAGGCCCGATAGAAGAAACGATTATGGGAAGAGGAATTTGCTTTAAACAAGTGATATAGGCGGATATGTTCTCCCTGTGAAATATGGAAAAATTTAGACATACGACATGAGAATGGAGGTTTTGAATATGGGCGTCACTTTTTTCCATGGGGTGGAGGACGCCAACGATCCTTTGTTTGTTATGGCATTCTCTGGATGGAACGATGCGGCTGAGTCCGCAACGGCGGCGGCACGCTATTTGATTCAACATTTCCAAGGGAAACGTGTAGCGCAAATCCAGCCGGATGATTTTTTCCAATTCGCGGATCAGAGGCCAACAGTTAAGCTCGGTGAATCCGGTGAGCGGCAGATTACTTGGCCGCTGAACGAATTTTTTTATTGTCAAACGCCGGGCCTTGCAAGAGATCTCATTATCGGAATCGGCACCGAACCCCATTTGAAATGGAAACATTTTAGTCGTGATGTTCTGGCGATTGGTAGCCGCTACGATGCGCGCATGATTGTGACGTTGGGAGCTTTGCTCGCGGGAGACTTGCATACCCAGCCCAGTCGCTTGATGGCGATTGCCACCGATTCGTCATTGGTAGAACCCTCTGGCGTGGAAATAACGCGCTATGAGGGGCCTACGGGAATAATAGGCGTCATTCATACTCTCATGCAGGATGAGGGTTTTCCGGCAATAAGCTTGTGGGCGAATGTGCCGCATTACATTGCATCTATATCCAACCCGAAAGCAACATGCGCTCTTTTGGAGAAATTGAGCATCTTGGGTGATTTTGACATTTCCTTGGATGATTTTGATCTCGCGATCAATCAATTTGATGGGCAGGTGGAGCGAATCATCGCTAGAGATCCTCGCATAGCCAAGTATGTTGAGGATATTCAAAAAGGCCAGATCCCCGATGAAGTCCCAGGTGTGGATTTTGAAGATGCGTTCGAAGGAGAACCCGAGGATGAGGAGGGAAAATTGCCTCCTGGTGCCGAGGTAGCAGATGAGATAGAGCGCTTGCTCCGGAGAAAACCCAATGGGCCGGAGTCAGATTGAGCGATTGGCAGCAGTTTCTTTGCAGTCATTCAAATCGATTCCATCATATCAATAATATAGGTTTTTCATGAGCGGAGGTTTGTAATGTCAGAACGTTTTTACCAAGAGTTGTTCGGTGGACCTGAAGATGATGGGGATCTCATCGGCGCCGATATGCCCCGGGTCGATGGTCCGCCCAAAGCGGATGGTTCGCCCTTATTCTCAGCAGACCACAAACTGATCAATCCGTTGTATGTTGTTCCGGTGACGGCTCCTATCGCTTGCGGAACACTGGATCGAGTCGACACGACCAAGGCGGGTAATGCGCCGGGCGTCGCCTGCGTCCTGACCGCAAAGGACATACCTGGGCAGAAGCTCTACGGAATGTTGATTCCCGATCAGCCGGCTTTGGTGGAAAAACGTATTTATTCACTTCAAGATGTCGTGGCCATTGTGGCGGCGGACACGTTGGAGCAGGCGGAGTACGCGGCCGGGTTGGTGAAAATCAAAACCAAAGCGCTTCCGGCTGTCTTTGAAACACAGGACGCCTTGAATGATGATGCCCCTATTGTTCAGCCGGACCATCCGGTGGCCAAAGGCAATGTGCTCACCCACTTGAAAATTCGAAAAGGAGATGTCGAAAAGGGTTTCGCCGAGGCGGACGTAATTCTGGAAGATACGTACCAAACCCAGTTCATCGATCACGCTTATCTTGAACCAGATGCGGGTTATGTGGTTCCCAATCCAGATGGCTCCATTACTTGTACCGGGCCCACCCAGTGTCCGCATATGGTGAGGCGAGTCATCGCTCCGGTGCTGGGCTTGGGACAAAATGAAATTCAGTTCATCTCCACTCCACCGGGTGGCGGTTTCGGCGGAAAAGAGGAAACCTCCATCGAGATCGCGATGCGAGCAGGCTTGGTAGCGCTCAAAACAGGCCGTCCTGCCATCTACAACTACACGAGGGAAGAATCTCTGGGTGGCAAGGCGAAACGGGTGCCCGCAGTGATCCAACATAAAATCGGCGCCAAAAAAGATGGCAAAATCACCGCCATGCGCATCCAGATCTATCTCAACAAAGGTCCGTACGCCGCGGTAGGACCCGGCATCATCAAAAAGCTCATCATCCATTCCTCCGGTGCTTATGAATGCGACAATGTCTGGGCCGATGGCTACCTCGTGCTAACGAACAACATCAATACCTGCGCCATGCGCGGTTTGGGTGTTCCTCAGGTGCACTTCGCGATTGAAAGTCAGATGGACGAGTTGGCCCTCTCGCTCGGAATGGATCCTTTCGAACTGAGGCGTTTGAACGGCTATAAGCTCGGTTCTTCCACTGCAACCCGCCAAGTTTTGGACCAGAGTGTAGGATATATGGATTGTCTCGATGAAGCGGAAAATGCACTCGGTCCGCACCCGCGAGAAAACGCGAACGGCGATGGTCTGTTGTATGGCCGTGGTATGGCGGGGTTTTGGTATTCCACGGGTGCCGCATCGCCCTCGGATTCCTGTGGTGCCCAAGTTCATGTCACCGATGACGGAAAAGTTCAGGTGGGCGTTGGGATCATCGAACTCGGGCAGGGTTCACATACGGTACTCGCCCAGATAGCGGCGGAAGCGATGGGCGTGCGCTTTGAGGACGTGCGCATCATGCAGGTGGATACGGATGCGGTTCCTGAGAGTGGTTTTACGGCGGGCTCGCGTTCCACAACGATCCCCGGTAATGCGATATGCGAGGCCATCGCGGAGGTTCGGGGAATCCTGGCCCCTGTTGCGGCGGAAATGCTCGAAGGGCCGACCGAAGACATAGCCTTCAAGAATGGGAGGGTTTTCATTAAAAGCGCGCCTGAGCGTTCAATCTCGTTTGGTGAGGTGGTCTCACAGGCGCTTCTGGTAGGCAAGCAGATTACCGGCCAGGGCTGGTTCAGCACTGGCCCCTTGACGTTTAACCCCGAAACCGGGGAAGGCGAGCCGTTCATGGTGTACAGCTATGGCGTACAAGTGGCTGACGTAGCGGTTGACCCGAGTACGGGAGAGGTTTGGGTGAAGCGAATGGTTGCGGCCCATGATGTGGGACGGGCCATCAACCCCCAAGGAGTGACTGGGCAGATAGAAGGGGGTATCGAAATGGGGCTTGGGCAAGCCTTGATCGAGGAGATTGACGTGCATGATGGCCGTGTACTTACGCCGGATCTGGCGCGTTACGAGATTCCTGTCTCAATGGATACGCCCGAGTTCACCACCATTATCGTAGAAGCGGCCAATGCAACAGGACCCTATGGCGCCAAGGGCGTGGGAGAGAGTTCTTTGGTGCCCACATTGGCCGCGATCTCCAATGCTGTGCGGGATGCCGTCGGTCATCGGTTCACCAAGTTGCCTATCACGCCCGAAAGCGTCGCCATGGCTATTCACAAGGAAGGCGTCGAAGTAGGTTAGTCATAAGGAAAATTAAACGAACCGGGCGGATTGCAATGCCCGGTTTTGTTTTGCTCTCAAAGCTAAAGAGAACAATGTTTCCGGCCACAAGTGAGGTGAGCATGATGCGGGCGTTCGTGATGGCGGCTGGTTATGGCAAAAGGCTGGGGGCATTGGGAGAGGAGATCCCGAAACCACTATTGCCTTTGGGCGGAGTGCCGCTCATCTGCTTTGCGCTCGAAAAATTAGCTTCTATCGGCGTCAAGGAGGCAGCGGTCAATTTACACCATGGCGCAGAGAAAATTCGCTCCGCCATGGACGATTATGCGCACGGTGTCCATATCCAGTATTTCCAAGAACCTGAGATTTTAGGCACTGCCGGAGGGCTCAAGAACGCGGAGGCGTTTTTGAGCGAAAAGGACGAGCCTTTTTTCGTCATAAACGCGGATGCCCCGTGTGGTGCTGATTTAAAAGCTGCGCTGGCACATCATCAAAAAGGAGATTTCCTCGCCACGCTCATCCTTAGACGGTCACCCGAGGCTCAAAAATATGGGGTGCTCGAGTTTGATGAGGCAGGTCGTTTGCGAAAATATTTGAACGCGAGCGCGCCAGGGATGCCACAAGGCGCACTGCACCAAGCGATGTTCACCGGCTTGAGCATCATGTCTCCTGGTATGTTGAGTCATATCCCTGCGGGAGTGGCGTCAGATATTTCCACACAAATTTATCCCTGGTTGATGGAGAACGACGCTCGGATCGGAGCGGTTTTGAGTGATTCATATTGGATGGATGTCGGTACTCCGTCGCGGTATCTGCAGGCGAATATGGATGTCATGTCCGGCTCATTGGCGCCGGATTTCTTTTGGCCGCCAAAGGGGTTTTTATTGATAGAGGGTCCATCCATCAAATGGGGGGAAGGCAACATTCAGCCTCCCGTGTTAATTGGCCCCGATGTTGTGATCAAAAAAGATGCGAAGGCGGGCCCCTTCACTACAATCATGGCGGGTGCTACTCTTGGAAACAATGCCGAGGCGCGAGAATCCATCGTCTTTCCGGGCGGGATGATTGATGAGAATTCCATATTGGAAAGATGCATCGTAGGGCCGGATGCGTTGGCCTCGTTTTGTGGCGGGACTGTCAAGGAGATGGTTATTCTCCGCAATAGAGAACAGGCGAAACTATGTGACTCATAAAACGGTAAAATCTTGCATCTTATGAAGGAGTGGATGTTGAAAGAGCCGACCACAAGGACATCTTTGGCTGCAGGACGGTCTCCTGTATTCGCCGCGGGAGGATTGGTGGCGACCAGCCAGCCTTTGGCCGCCGAGGTGGGCCTCCAAATCCTCAAAGAAGGCGGAAACGCCATGGACGCGGCAATCGCTACAGCCGCAGCGTTGAATGTGGTGGAGCCGCAATCCACGGGTGTTGGCGGGGATATGTTCATGCTGTATTGGGATGCCGATGCGAAGAAGCTCCTGGGCCTGAACGGCAGCGGAAAGAGTCCGGCCAAGGCGACACTATCGCGATACCAGGAATTTTCTTCCATGCCGGAGACGGGTATTTATTCGTGTACCCTCCCGGGTGCTGTGGATGGCTGGTTCGCCGCCCACGAGCGATGCGGCAGCGGCAAGAAAACAATGTCGGAGCTTCTTCAGCCGGCGATTCAATATGCAGAAGATGGGTTTCCTCTTTCACCCATCATCAGCCGTGCATGGGCCAATCAGACGGAAAAACTGAAAAAATGTGAATTCTCGAGTCGGTTCTATCTGCCCGCTGAGCGGCCACCTAAGGTTGGAGAAAGATTCCGAAACCAGAAGCTGGGCGTATCCTTGCGAACGATAGCCGATGGCGGACGTGAGGCTTTCTATGAAGGCCCGATAGCCGAGGAGATCGTTCGCTACACCAAGGAAATCGGAGGTTTGTTCGAACTCGAGGATTTCGCCGCCACAAAATGTGAATGGGTGGAGCCGATTCGAGCGAAATATCGAGGCTATGAACTCTGCGAAATACCGCCCTCGGGGCAGGGGGTCACGGCGCTGGTATGCCTGAATCTCATCGACGCGTATCATTTGGGGGAGATGAGCTACGGCTCAGCCGATCATCTCCACATCGTGATCGAAGCCATGAAACTCGCCTTTGCGGACAGAGATCGCTATGTCGCGGATATGGCCAAGGCGGATGTGCCCTTGGCTGGACTTTTATCCGCGGAATATGCCGATGAGAGGCGGAGGCTCATCGATGAAAAAAAAGCCGGCAGTCCCGGACCAGGAAATCCCAAAAACTGGAACGATACGATATATCTCACCGTGGCGGATTCACAAGGGAACATGTGCTCGTTCATCAACAGTTTGTTTCATCATTTCGGCTCGGGCATCACCGGTGGTGAGACGGGTATCATGCTTCAGAACAGGGGCAGCGGCTTTGTGCTGGAAGAAGGCCACCCGAACTGCATCGCGCCCGAAAAGCGGCCCCTGCATACCATCATTCCCGGTTTCGTGATGAAAGATGGAGAACCCTGGATGAGTTTCGGCGTCATGGGAGGCGATATGCAGCCGCAAGGCCATGTGCAGGTTCTCTCGAACATGGTGGATTTCGGCATGGACATCCAGGAGGCTATCGAAGCGCCCCGTTTTCGCGTTTTGGGCGGTCGTGCAGTGGCGATAGAGAGCGGTGTGCCGGAAGCCGTGCTCCGGGAATTGGAATCGCGTGGCCACGATGTCCGCCGCGCAGGCGGCTATGAGGGTTTTGGCGGCGGGCAGGGAATCGTGCGGCTCGATGAGGGCGTATTCATGGGTGGATCCGATCATCGAAGAGACGGATGCGCGGCTGGTTTCTAGTCATTATTGCTGATCATTTCAAAGTGGGGTCGGCGACGTCGAGGGGCTTTTCGCCATGAAGCGTTTGCTGTTGTTGATTTTGGGCTTTTTCCTGGTCGCTCAAACGGCGCAGGCCGCATCCGATTGCCCCCTCAAAGGCCATCCCTTGGGTGACGGCGGCTGGACCCGGAGTCAATCCCTGCCATTGGATACGCGGGACGTACGAATCCGGTTCGAAAACGGCGCGACCGCACGCATGAAGGCGATTCGTCTGGAGCACAGAGAGTTTCAAATCAGGCTCCACTGGCGCAACAAAACAGATTGGTCCATGCCAATAGACTTTGGCGCTCTCGGCGAAAAGCTGAGCGCCGCCGTTATTCTCAACGCCGGCTATTATGATGAAAACGGGCGTCCCCTGGGGTATTTCCGCTCCGGCGGAAAAGTGTTCAACAGCCGCGTGTTGTACCGGGGGCGCAAGACCTTCCTGCATTACGGAGCGCTGTTCACGGTGGGGCGGACGGAAGGTCGGCCGAATATCGTTTCCCGCGAGAATTTCAAGGATTCGCGCGTCAAAGAAGCGTTTCAGGCCGGGCCTCTGCTCGTGAAGGATTACAAGCCCGTTCAGGGATTGTCCCGGTACCGGGAGTATCTGCGCGCCACGAGGAGGACGGTCGTGGGCCTCGACGCGAAAGACAGGCTCGTCGTTCTGGTGAGCGAGGCCGAGACGCGCGGCATCTCCTGGTGCGAGCTTCAGGAGTATCTCGCTCTGCCCGAATCGGAGGGTGGCCTCGGGGTTCGCGACGCCATGAACTTGGATGGCGGCTCGAGTTCGCAGTTGTGGGTGCGGGGCGGGGTTGAGATTCCGGGGCGGCCGGCGCCGACGTACATCATCGCCGCGCCTCGGGGTCGATGAGACGGCCACTGCGCGCAAATGCGGGCAAATGCGCGGGAGCCGGAAAACTTTTTTTGGCCTGAATCCTGGTGCGCGACGCTCAGGAATATGATGTAAATCATTGTATTACAATAAGTTGCAGTTGATACCCTTTTCATCAATTTATCGAAAAACCCCGTGAATTTATCTATATTTATCGTATTGTTCGGATGAAACGCGACCAATGCAGGAGCGTTGAACCAGACGGATGAAGGAGGGTTCGACGCGAGCGGGGAGCGATTTCTGCGCGCCGGTTGCGGTAAGAGGAATCGCCGACCGATTGCCGGGACGGATGAAGGAGCGATTGCTGTCGGCGCGTCCCCGAAGAAGGGTAAATCGCCCCGCCGGAAGCCGAATCGTTCGTTGCGTTTTTCCGTACCGCCCGAGCGCATGAGAACGCCCTCCTCGCGGCGCATCTTCCCGCATCCATGCGATAACGCCGTGACGGCAAATGCGGGAAATTGCGGGCGAAGCCGACTAGGATGCGGAGTGGATTGTGCCGGCCTGAAGATGTTCGATACTCTCAGGCGGCGGGATGATCGTTTCACGGCGAAGGGCAAGATTGAGATGTCCGCTCATGACGAGGGGCGCGACCGAGGAGACACCACATGCGTGACATGGAAGGAAAAATCGCCCTGGTGGCGGCGGGCAGCAAGGGCCTGGGCCGCGCCTCGGCGCTCAAGATGGCGATGCGCGGCGCGAACGTTGCCATCTGCGCGCGCGATGAGGCCGCGTGCGCCGAGGCGGCTTCGGACATCGCGGAACAAGCCGGCGTGGAAACCTGGTATTGTGCGGCGGACGTGAGCACGGCGGAGGGCGTGCGCAAGTTCGTTCACGGGGCGGCGGCGCATTTCGGCGGCGTGGACGTCCTGGTCTCGAACGCGGGCGGCCCGCCCCGGGGCGTGTTCGAGGATTTCGAGGACGACGCCTGGTTCGACGCCTTCGAGCTGAACGTCATGAGCGCGGTGCGCCTCGTCCGCGAGACGCTCCCGCACATGAGGGGGCGCGGCGGCGGTAGAATCCTCTTCATCCTGTCGAGTTCGGTGCGCGAACCCATCGACGATCTCCTGCTCTCGAACGTCATGCGGCCCGCCGTGGCCGGCCTGGCGAAATCCCTCTCTCGCGCACTCGGCGAGGAGGACATTCTCGTGAACGTGGTCATCCCCGGCGTCATCAACACCGAGCGCGCGAGGCAGGGCCGCGCATCCCTGGCGAAGCAACTGGGAATAACCTTCGCGGAATCGGTCGCCCGCGTGGAGCGCGAGGTGCCGCTCGGCCGCCTGGGCGAGCCCGAGGAGTTCGGCGCGATGGTGGCGTTTCTCGCCTCGCCCGAGGCGAGCTACATCTCCGGCGGCGTATTCGCCGTCGACGGGGGCAGGCTCAAGGCGATTTGAGGTGGGTGCACGTTGCAGTTGTTTTGTGACTTGAAGCCATAACTTGAATGGTTAGCACTAGAGTTGCGGTACGACCACCGAGTCATTCCTTGCCTTGCATGAAGGGAGTTCGACATTTTAATGATATGATGAGGAATGGTAATAATTGGTTAGATGGTTTATCAGCCCGCGTTGTGATCGGTGAAGTTACGTCGACCGGGGTTCAAGAGGGGAGGATTTGCAATGAAAACGAAGCGCTATAAATTGCGAATCAGTGGTCTCCGAGAAAACGAAGGGCAAATCAAGAGTGCAGTTCTTCAGCGTGTTTTGGACGCTCTTACAAAAACGTCAGAACGGGCCACTCGTTTACAGGCCACCGGTGAGGGGAGCGCCAAAGGGCCGAAACCCAAATGGCTTGATGCAAGCCTTGATTTCACGATAACCGGATTGGAGGCTGGTTCTACGGTTCTTGGTATCGAGGCGCCTCTGCTTGCTGAAACGGCCTATGAAGAATTTGCCCAGCAAGAGTTTTGGCATGATCAGCCGAGTCTTGATGATACTGCGCTCGATCTTGCTGCATATGCGATTCAGGAAGCCGGAGACGCCAACTCTGCTGGAGACCGTTTCGACAGTGGTGTTCTTGATGCGATTCTCAAATTCCGCAAGGCCGCCCGGACCTCTGGCATTCGCTACGAGTTGACCTCGGAAGGATCGGCACACGGGCAATTTACACTGGATGAGAGGGTTTGTGCACAAGTTAATGAGCGTATGAAGAAGATACCGGCCCCTAAGGCTTTCATCGTAAGTGGCAGGCTTGATGAAATAAAACACGGTGGCGGCCGTTTTCGACTTTTGATTGACTCGGATTCGCAACTGCTTGGGAGACTACGCCCCGATTCTCTTGATGCAGAAGTATTGCGGCCGTTATGGGGTAAGCCATCCACGGTTGAGGGGATGGTTCATTTCAAAGCAAATGGACAACCAAGATTAATTGAAGCCTACCGAATGAGTGTTTGTGTAGAAGGCGACGATGTTTTCAAGGAAATGCCGTCGGTGGGGAAAGCGGAGGTGCAAGGCTTGGCTGTGGCTCAAGGCATGCGTCTTCGTTCCGCAGACCCAATGGAACTTGCAGGGGCATGGCCTGGCGATGAGCCTATCGATGAATTGCTTGCTCAACTTGACTGATTGATTACATGGCAAATCGGTTTATGCTCGATACCGGGGTGCTCCTCGGGTTTGTTCGCGAGGCGCCTTGGGCTCTACGGATTCGCACGGAATTCGATCTCGGAAATAAAGAAACGATGGTTTTTACCTCTATCGTCTGCCAGGGTGAACTTCTTGCGCTTGCGGAAAAATTTGGTTGGGGAGATGGTAAGCGAGACCAACTCGATAAAGTACTAAGCGGGTTTCCAACGATCGATATCAATAAACCATCTATTTTGCGCGCTTATGCGCTTATCGACGCTTGGACACACGGGAAATCGGTAGCCTCTCCTGGTCAGACACCTCCTCCGAAGCCGGCTGTTCCGATGAAGCAGAATGATCTCTGGATTGCCGCGACGGCTCATGAAAGCCATGCTACGCTACTATCGACGGACAAGGATTTTGAGCATCTAAACGATGTGTGGCTCAAATTCGTCTATGTCGACCAGATTGTTTCTCAGCCGCAAGATTGATCACCCTCACACCGGTATCAAACGCTCTCCCTAGGGTTCCGAAATTGGTCGCCGAACCAATCCACAATTTCATCGCTCGAAAAATGTTCCGATATCCCCCCCGAAACGAGAGCGCATCATCTTTCTCGCATCTCGCGTATGGAATATACTGCCGCATCATTCAGCGGGATTCGGCGGGTGACGCGCGCAGGATCCTGAATAAAGAAACGACATGAGGGAGACGCCATTGAGCGGCTGGCGAATCGGCGTGGACGTCGGGGGCACCTTTACGGACATCGCTCTCGTGGAGGAGTCGACAGGCCGGGTCGGCGTCTACAAGGTTCCCACGTCGGTCGGCGAGCCGGTGTCAGGTGTCTTGGAAGGCGTGCGGGAAGGACTCCTTGGCGAAGGCCTGGACCCGGCTGACGTCGTCTACTTCGGCGCAGGCTCGACGCTTGCGGTCAACACGATCATCCAGCGTACAGGGGTTCCGACAGGCCTTTTGATCACGCAGGGATTCCGGGACGTCCTGGAGATCCGCCGGACCCGGCTTCCCGATGCGCCCAGCTTCGAGGCGGCAAGACCCGTGCCGCTGGTCCGCCGGGCCCACGTCCGGGAGGTGAGCGAGCGCGTCGGTGCGGACGGGGCCGTCCTGCGCCCGCTCGATGCGGATTCCGTTGTCCGGGGAGTCGAGGAACTCTTAGGCGCGGGTGTTTCGGCGGTGGCCGTCAGTTTTCTGCATTCCTACGTCAATCCGGTCCATGAACAAGCGGCGCAGGCGGTCATCGCCGAGCGCTGGCCGGGTCTCTTCGTCTGCGCATCGTGGGAGACGTGGCCCCAGCAGCGCGAATACGAGCGGACGCTCGTTTGCGTGATGAACGCCTACGTCGGGGCCACCATGCGCGACTACTACCAGCAGTTGGAAGAAGGCCTGCGGGCGATGGGCGTCGGCTGTCCGATCCTGATCACCCAGTCCAACGGCGGGACGGTCTCCATCCATGAGGCGGCGCGGATACCTGTGCGCACGATGTTCTCGGGGCCTGCTTCTGGAGTGATGGCGGCTGCGAAGTCCGCGCGTGAATACGGCGAGGCGAAGCTCTTCACCCTGGATATGGGGGGAACCAGCGCGGACATGTCCCTCATCGACGGCCGGCCCCGCGTCAGCGTGGAGAGCACGATCGGGGATTTTCCGCTCTTCCTGCCCGCCGTCGCCATCGAGACCATCGGCGCGGGGGGCGGTTCGATCGCCTGGGTCGACCCTCACGGGGTCTTGAAGGTGGGGCCTCGCTCGGCCGGCGCCGATCCCGGACCTGCGTGCTACGGCCGCGGCGGCCGGGAGCCCACCGTTACGGACGCCTATCTCGTAACGGGGATCCTGGGCGAGAACGACCTGCTGGGCGGCCGGATGACGCTTTCCCGCGCCCGGGCCGAAGAAGCCATCGGCGGTCTGGGCGAAGCCCTGGGCGTGGGGACGCTCCAGGCGGCCGAAGCCGTCCTGCGGGTCGCGACGGCGAATATGGTCGCCTCGTTCCTGCCGATGATAGCGCGCTACGGCGTCGACCACCGCGAATACAGCCTCCAGGCCTTCGGGGGCGCCGGGCCCACGCATGCTTTCCTGCTGGCGGCCGAGGCGGGCATCCGGAAGCTCGTCATCCCCCCGGCGCCGGGGGCGATGTGCGCGGTGGGAGCGGCCGTGTCGGACGTCCAGATGGATTTTGTCCGCAGCGTCCGCAAGGAGTTGTCGGATGGGGCGGGGATGGAAGAGATGTTCTCCGAGATGGAGGAAACCGCACGGCGTTGGCTCGCAGAGCAGGGTCTGGAACCCGACTCGGCGGAGTTCGAGCGGAGCGCGGATATGCGCTACAGGGGACAATCGTTCGAGATCATGGTCGGGCTGACCGGGAACGGGGACACTCAGGAGGCCTTCCACCGCAGATATGAAGAGACCTTCGGCTACCGCGACCCTGAATCCGCGATCGAGGTGCTCCAGATCCGGATGCTCGCCAGGGCGCCGAGCCGGATGGTAGGCGCTGCCTCTTCCTCAATGTCCGGGGAGTCGGGCCGGCCCGAACCCGTGGAGACCCGCGAGGTGACGTATCAGGGGAGCCGCCTCGCCGTTCCCGTTTACCGCAGAGCCCGAATCCCCGCTGGTCTCAGGCTCTCGGGGCCCGCCGTACTCCTCCAGTACGACACGACCGTTTTCGTCACGCCCGGGTTCGACTTCAGCGTTGATGAGTCGGGCAACCTTCACGCGGAGGCGACCGGATGAGCGAAACCTTTACGCCTGGAACCGAGTCCGACCCCGTCCTCTTTGAAATACTCCGGTGCCAGTTTCAGGGGGTCGTCGAGGAGATGGGCGAGCTGCTGACCCACTGCGGGCATACCGTCTTCGTCAAGGAAACCCAGGATTTCATCGTCGCCCTGGTGACGCCCAAAGGAGAGGTGGCGGCCTGCTCCGTGGATATCGGGCTCTGGATAGGGGTCGGCCAGAACTTTCAGGCCGTGTTTGACGCCGGCGGGCCTTACCGGCCCGGCGACGTCTGGTTCACCAACGACCCGGAGCAGAGCAGGGGCCTGGTCACTCATCTGCTCGACGTCTTCTGCTGGCGTCCCATCTACCACGAGGGCGAGCTCGTCTGCTTCGCGGCCGCCTTCATCCACTGCACGGACGTGGGTGGACTCGCGCCCGGGTCCATCGCGCCTTCCGCCGTCGACCAGCTTCAGGAAGGCGTGGTCATTCCGGTGACCCGGCTCGTCGCCGAAGACGAAATGCGGGAAGACGTTTTGCGGATCTTCCTGAGGAACGGCCGGGTTCCGGACAAGAACCGGGGCGACGTACTGGCCATGCTCGGAGCGCTGAAGCGCGCGGAGTTGCGCGTGACCGGCCTTGCCGGGAAGTTCGGCGGGGACCTCTTGCGGACGGCGCTCGACGACGTTCTGGATTACGCCGATGCGCAGGCCCGCTCCCTGATTAGAGACGTTCCCGACGGAGACTACGAGTTCTGGGACTATCTGGAAGGTGATCTGATGCCCGACGCCCGCCACGTCCGGATCCGCCTCGCACTCAGGATCCGGGGCGATGAGATGCTCCTCGACTTCGAGGGCACGGACCCGCAGGTGGCGGCGGCGTTCAACATCCCCTCCTACAGCACCGACGGCCACTACCTGCTGGTCATGGGCGTGGTCAACTTCATGCGGAGTATCAAACCGGACCTCGTTTACAATTCAGGTCTTGTCCGGTCCGTCAGGGTGAACGCGCCGCGGGGGTCTCTCCTCAATCCCGAGCCCGGAGCGCCCTGCGGAGCCCGTCAGGCCACGTTCTTCCGGGTGGCCGATATCGTTCTCGGCGCCCTGGCGCATGCCTGGCGGGAGCGGATGCCCGCCGCGGGCTGCGGCCAGGGTTCCATCATGCTGGTGTCAGCGCCGGATTTCTCCACCGGAACGAACCTGGTGAGCACCGTCCAGCCCCTCGTGGGCGGATCGGGGGCGCGGCCCTTCGACGACGGCACGGAAGGAGTCGATTTCACCACGGGCTTCTACCGGAACATCCCGAACGAGGTATTGGAGTCGGAGGTGCCCGTCCTGGTCGAGCGCTACGCCCTCATCCCCGATTCCGGGGGAGCGGGACGCATGCGCGGCGGGTGCGGACTGCACTATTCTCTCAGGCTCCTCGTGCCCGGCGGGGTGGTGACGGCCCGGGGGATGGAGCGGTTTTATTTCCAGCCCTGGGGAAGGGAAGCCGGCCTGCCGGGCGATACCGGGCGGGCGTTCCTGCAAGCCCCGGGCGAGGAACCGCGGCAGATTGAAAAGATAAACGTGCTCGATGTACCGGCGGGCGGCGTCGTCCACGCCCACTCGGCCGGCGGCGGCGGCTTCGGTCCGCCCTGGGAGCGCGACCCCTTGCTGGTGCTGCGCGACGTCGAGGACGGGCTGGTCACCCCGGAGAGCGCCGTGGAGGTCTATGGCGTCATCATTCGCGAGGGCCGGATCCAGGAAGAGGAGACCGCCGAGCGACGGCGGCTTCTTGCCGATGAGCATGACGGCGGCTCGCCCCCGGCTCTGTTTACGTTCGGGGCAGGTCGTGAGGCGTTCGAGCGCCTCTGGCCGGATGATTTGCAGCTCGCGGTCAACCGGGCCACGGAGGGCATCCCCCCCGCCATCCGCCAGCACGTGCGCTTCGAGGCGATGAGGGCCGTGGAGGAGAATCGCGCGGGAGCGGAGCCGATAGATGAACACTGGCTAAAGGCCAGGGTGAGCGAGATCATCCAAAGGATGAGCCCCCAGTCGACGCATTCCGCCTAAATTGGTCGGTAGACGATCACCCGGATTCATTCACGCGTTCTCGGGGTTCTGGGTTTTATGCCGTCATACCGGCGCGAACCTCTCATGCGAGCATCAGACGTTCGCCTTTGGGTTACGGGATGGGGTCTCCGGATTCTTTCGCCGTATCAATCCAGAGTTCCATCGCTTCGGTGACGTTCTTGAGAGCGACTACCTGGGAGTAGCCATGCGCGGTGCTGCCCGGAAGCTCCGGAACTTCGGCAACGAAAGCGTCGTCGGCGCTCTCCAGTAGAGAATGGTCTCGTACTTGAACATCACTCCTCCCGTAGTGATGACCCTAAGTAGAGGTTGTCACTGAAGTCGTGACGCGTTCGTATTTCTACCCTCCGTTCGGGTGGAAACGTCTGTATGACGATAAATTTTAGAATCGTGTAGGTAATGATGCGCATTTTTGTCTGAAGGCGTCATGTCTCTCTTTTCTATTTCAACATCTCTTTTATTCTTTCTTGCAAAAAATCAAACAACCTTTGATTGTGAGAATCTGCTGCTAACTTTAACGCATCAAGAAAATGTGCTACCGCTTCTTCGTTATTTCCCATTTTCAGTTTTACATCTCCCAAACCATAATGAGGCTCGGCAAATTTCTCATCTAATTTTCGAGCTTTCTTATAATCGGCAATAGCTTCTGCGTATCGCCCCATATCCTTTTTAACGTTTCCTCTGTTGTAATAGGCATATACGTCTTCCGTGTCTATCTTCAATGCTTCATCGAGGTCTTTGATGGCCTCTTCGTATTCACCCAAAATACCTTTCGCGACTCCCCGGTTGCGATAAGCTATTTGTGATTCAGGGTTCTGCGCTATTTCATAGGTGAGGTATTCAATCGCGGCTCCGTACTTGCCTTCAAGCATATTTTGTCTAGCGTTTTCCATAAAATTTACATTTGCCAAAGATTCCATAGAATCCTCAAAATTACAGTTTTGAACATATTACACTAAATCAGGATCAAAATTTGAAAGCATATGCTTCTTTTCTTACCTTTTCGATATCTCCTATCATTTGATTGGCGTAATCTTTGCCCTTTTTTATTTCCTCGACATATTCTTTTGCTTCGGTTTTCATATCCCGGAAATGCATTCCGATAAGGAATGCAGATACTGCGATTGCGATGCCTGCAAAAGTAATAAGTATCGCGGTTCCCATGAGCCACCACTCGAATACAGCTTCACGAGAGTCAATTATTTTTTCAGTGAGATCGTTGCCCAACCGTTTCATTTCCGCTTTGGTTGCGTATAGGTAGTCAGTGGGGTATTCAGAAGCGTTTACCTGGAGACTAAACGACAATAGGCACAATACGAACGCAATTATAATCCACTTCATTTCTGCAGTACCCTCTAAATGAGAGTTGTATTGTATTTGAGTTGGGTATTGGGAATGTAAAAAAGTACTAACAAGCTAGCAACTTAGGGTGATTTGGGTCGTGTGCGATGCTAGCGTTTTACTTATGGTTGTACAGTCACAACGCCGTTTTTCAATCTTGCCCAAATCCCCCCACCCCATTGACACTTGCCTCCCCCGCGCATCATATTGAGGGGTTATCGTTCGTCAGTCGCCCGTGTCACCCATAGAGTAGTCACGAGGAAATGAGCACCCAAATCGAAGCACCCCCCGCCGTCTCCCTGATGGAAGACATCCGGGTCGAAGGCGCACGGGAGCATAATCTCAAGGACATCTCCCTCAAGCTCCCGAGGGAGCGCTTCATCGTCGTCACGGGCCCAAGCGGTTCGGGCAAGTCCTCCCTCGCGTTCGACACCATCTACGCGGAAGGCCACCGCCGCTACGTGGAGAGCCTCTCCACCTACGCGCGGCAGTTCCTGGAGCGCGTGGACAAGCCCGACGTGGACTACATCGAGGGCATCAGCCCCGCCATCGCCATCGAGCAGTACAACCCGGTGAACCATTCGCGCTCCACGGTGGGCACGGCGTCTGAAATTTACGACTACCTGCGGCTTCTCTTCGCCAAGGCGGGGAAGATTCATTGCCCCGATTGCGGGAGCGAGGTCGCGCCCGCCACGGTCGACGGCACGGTGGCGCTCCTGCTGAACACCCATGAGGGTTCGAGAGGGTTCGTTCTCTTCCCGATGGGAGAGGTCGACCCGGAGGATTTACGGGGTGAACTCGAATCCCTCATGGGGCAGGGCTACGTCCGCGTGATGTTGGACGAGGAAATCGTGAACATCGGCCCTCCGCTTTTCGAGAGGCTGAAAGAAGAGGCTGAGCCGCCGCCCGAAGCGAAGAGGCGCGGCCGTCCTCGCAAGAAAGAACCGCGTGAAGAGAAGCCCGCCGTGCGGAACCATCGCGCGATCAGGGTGGTGGTGGATCGCCTCAAAATTTCTTCCAGAAACCGCGCGCGCCTGGGCGAATCGCTGGAGACGGCGTTCCGCGAAGGCGGCGGCGTCGCCGAGGTGCAGCTCGTGGACGGGCCGAGGCTTCGCTTCAGCCAGAAGCTCGAGTGCTGCGGCCATACGTTCGAAGAGCCCGTCCCGCACACGTTCAGCTTCAACAATCCCAACGGGGCCTGTCAGGAGTGCGGGGGGTTCGGGAACACGCTCAGCTTCGATGAGTCCCTCATCATCCCCGAACCCAGGAAGACGCTCGCGCAGGGGGCGGTGGAGCCCTGGGCGCGGCCGCGCTACCGCCGGTATTTCGGCGAACAGCTCCAGGATGCCGTCAAGTCCGAGGGCCTCGACATCCACACCCCCTGGCAGGAGATGCCCGAGGATCAGAAGAAGATGGTGTTCGAGGGGTCGGGGTCGTTTCTGGGCGTGTACCGATTCTTCGAGAGGCTGAAGCGCAGGAAATACAAGGTCTGGGTTCGCGTGATGATCAGGCGCTACCAGAGCCTTCAGAAATGCGTCTCCTGCGGGGGTACGCGCCTGCGCCCCGAGGCGCTCTGGATCAAGCTGGGCGATCGCACCATCGCCGACATCTGCGCCATGCCGGTCAGCGAGTTGCGGGAATACTTCGAGGCGCCGCCGCTCACGCCCGATCAGCGCGCGCGCGCAGGAGACGTGCTCAAGCAGGTGCGCGAGCGCCTCGATTTCCTGCACAAGGTCGGTCTCGAATACCTGACGCTGGACAGGGAGACCAGGACCCTGAGCGGGGGCGAGCACCAGCGGATCAACCTGGCGAACCAGCTGGGCGCGCACCTCACGGGCACGCTCTACATTCTGGACGAGCCGACCATCGGCCTGCATCCCAGGGACAATGCCCGCCTCGTGAGCATCCTGAAGGACCTGGTCGATCGGGGGAACACGCTGCTCGTGGTCGAGCACGATCGCGACGTCATCGACGAGGCGGACCACGTCGTGGATTTGGGTCCCGGCGCGGGCGAGCGCGGGGGCGAGGTGGTTTTCTCGGGACCCCGGGAAGAGCTCGACCTGTGCGAGCGGTCGGCGACGGCCAAATTCCTGAGCGGCGAGCGCGAGATCAACCCCAGGAAGATCAAGCGCGGAGACAACGGGAGCTGCTCCTACCTCTCCCTGCTGGGCGCGCAGGCGAACAATCTGAAAAAGGTGGACCTCCACGTACCCCTGGGCCGTCTGGTGGCGGTAACGGGCGTGTCCGGCTCGGGCAAGAGCACGCTGGTGCACGACACGCTCTATCCGGCCCTGGCGCGGATTCTCCACGACGGCAAGGGCGCCATCGGCCGCTTCGAGCGGATAGAGGGTTTCGAGGAGCTTGATTCCGTGGTCCTGCTCGACCAGAGCCCCATCGGCAAGAGTCCCCGCAGCAACCCCATCACCTACCTCAAGGCCTACGACGCGATCCGCCGCCTGTTCGCCGAAACCCCTCTGGCGCGGAACATGGGCTACAGCCCCGGACATTTTTCCTTCAACACCACCGGGGGGCGGTGCGAGTCCTGCACCGGTAGCGGTATCCAGAAGATAGAGATGCACTTCATGGCCGACATCTTCATCCGCTGTCCCGATTGCGAGGGCAAACGCTTCAAGCCCCAGACCATGGAAATCCAGTACAAGGGCAAGAACATCCACGACGTGCTGAACCTGACGGTGGATGAGGCCAGCCTCTTTTTCGATCACGTGCCCTCGGTGCTGAACAAGCTGCTCATCCTGAGGGACGTAGGATTGAACTACCTCCGGATTGGCCAGCCCGTGAACACCCTCTCGGGCGGCGAGGCGCAGCGTCTCAAGATAGCGGGCCAGTTGGCCGCCAAGCCGCCCAGAGACGTCATGTACCTGTTGGACGAGCCGACGACGGGGCTTCACTTTCAGGACGTGGAGCGGTTGCTGAACGTGCTCACGCGCCTCGTGGGGCTGGGGAACACGGTGGTCGTCGTCGAGCATAATCTGGACGTCATCCGCAACGCGGAGTGGGTGGTCGACCTTGGACCCGAAGGCGGGGAGCGGGGTGGCCGCATCGTCGCCGAGGGGACGCCCGGGGAGGTGGCGCAGAACCCCCGCTCGCACACGGGCGGGTTCTTGAGGAAGTATTTTGAAGAGGCGGTGGTGGGCTGAACGTCTTCTGGCGGCGCGTCACGCTTCGGCGCCTTGCGCTGGCCGCTTCGTTTCTCCTGATACTTTTGCTCGTCGCATCGCGTTTTTCGCCGGGGCTCCGCCACCCGGTGGATTCCCTCCTGATGGCCCAGGGACTCATCGACGTGCGGAGCGGCGGCTGGCTCTCGCTCCTCACGAAAAAGCCGTTAAAAACCGAGATTTCGCTCGACGGTGTTTTGGCGGATTCCTATTCGCCGGGCGATTCCATCGGCTGGGGCGGTGCGCCCGCGCGCGGGTGCGTCGTCCTCGTTCACGGAATGGCCACGATGGGCAAGGCGGATCATCGGCTGGTGGCGTTCGCGGGGTCGCTCGCGAGGCTCGGGTTCGCGGCGCTCGTTCCCGATCTGCCCGGCATGAGGCGGTTTCGCCCCGAGGAGGCGGACGTTGCGCGCATCGAGCGGGCATTCTCCTGGATGACGCGTGACGGCGCGGATTCGTTCGACAGGTGCAGTATCCTTGCTTTTTCCTTCGCCGCCGGTCCGGCCCTTCGCGCGGCGGCAAGGCCGGCGGTGGGCAAGAAGCTGGCCGCGTTCATCGGTGTGGGCGCCTATTACGATCTCAAGAACGTGCTGAGGCACCTCACCACGAGCGGCGGGCAGAACCGGCCCGCCTTCCCCGGCGGGCTGCCCATCCGCCACGGAAAGTGGCTCTTCCTGCGCTACAACACGGAACTCCTGGGCCTGGACGCCCACCGGGACCGGGTCGCCGCGGTCGTGTCGAGAAAGCGGAAAGACGAAGCGGCGGATGTAAGCGATCTGCTCTTTGGTCTGCCGGAGGGTGCGCGCGCGGTCATCGCCTTGATGGAGAACAAATCCCCCGAGCGATTCGAAGCGCTTTTTGCGCGGCAGGGAGCCAAACAGCGCGAGCGCCTGCGGGGTTGGGGGATGCGCGACGTCGTTCCCGGGGTCGGGGGCAAGAAATTTTTTCTGCACGGGCGTGAGGACCCCTTCATTCCGGCGTCCGAGAGCATCCTGCTGGCGAATCGAGCGCGGGAGACAACAGGCGATGCGGCATCCGCCTTCGTCTTCGGCGGTTTTCGCCACGTGGGCATCGAGGCGGGCTTCTTTTCTATCGCCAGGATTCTGGATGGGGCGCGTTTTCTGGGATTCATTTCCGCCGTCCTGAGCGCGATGGAGGAGTGATGAGTGGTGCGCGCGCACCCGATCCGCATGGCGCGGCGGTGGAGCGATGTAGTAGGCTACGGGCGATTTCACCTTATCTGAAGAGGGCGTCGGCATGAGCGATCAGAATACCATCACCCGGGTGGCGAACGCGCAGTGGATGGGGGATTTGCGCGCGCGGATACAGGCCCGCGATTGCCCCGAATTCTCGAGCGACGAACCCGTAGAGCGCGGCGGTCTGTTCGAGCATCCCACCCCCGCCGAGTACATGCTCGGCGCGCTGACGGGCTGCGGCGCCGCGCACGTGGAGTTGTTCGCAAACGAAGTCGGCATGACGATCGATGATTGCGCGATAGAGGGTCGCCTCACCATGGAGCGCTTCTCTCCCGGCGACCCGCACGCGGAGAACGGAGGCGTCACCGGCGTGGAGCTCGATATAGAGGTGACCTCGGCGGGCTCTGCGGAGGAACTCGATGAGGTGAAGGAGAAGTTTCGCGCGGGCTGCATCCTCTATCTGTTCATGAGTACGGCGACGCGCGTGAATGACAACTGGACGCTGAAGCGGCCCGGATAGCGGCCGTTCGGAAAATCTTTACGAACACCAGAAAGCGGTTATGAACCTATCTACCCATGTCGTGGGCCTGCTGTTCGCCACCTCGGCGCTTCTGAGCTGGACGAGCCTGTCCTTTTGCGTACGTCTGGCGATGAAGAACGCACCGCTCCTGAGGACGACGGCATGCATGTCGACCATGAACGGCGTCTTCGTCGCCGTTCTGGTCTTCTTCACCCTGCCGGCCTCGGCCTTTCAGGCCGGGTTGACGAGAACGTGGATCCTGCTGCCGATCACCGCCTTTTTCATGATCACCATATCGAGGCTCACCTACTACTACGCCATCAGGCGCATCGGGCCGAGCCGCACCATTCCCATCGCGGCGAGCACGCCCGCCGTCACCGCAATACTGGCCACGATATTCCTGGGCGAGCCGTTCACGTTTCTCATCATCATGGGGCTTTTGTGCCTCATCCTGGGGCTCAACATGGTGGTGCGCTCCGCACCCGCGCAGCCGAACCTCGAGTTGGGCCATACGCGAAAGGACGTCGTCAAGGGCTATATCTCGGCGGGCCTGACCACGCTGAACTGGAGCGTCTCGGGCGTCATGGTGCGGACCATCACGCTCGACATGAACGCGCTGGCCGCATCGGCGCTGCTCATCTGGATAGGACTTGGCTTCGCCTGGGTGCTGGCGGTCGGATTCGCTCACAGGGAGATGGCGGAGAAAATCCCCCGGGCGAGCTGGAAGTGGATGCTCATCGCCGCCGTCTGCCAGACGATAGCGGTGCCCTCGTTCAGCAACGCCATGGCGCGCACTTACGCGGTGGGCGTCACTTCCATCACGTCGGTCCAGCCCCTTCTGGTGATCATGATTTCTCACCTGTTCCTGCGGGAGAGTGAGAACATCACGGTCAAGCTCGTCCTCGGCGCGGTGATGACGGTGGTGGGAACGATCCTGATCCTGGTCCGCCTCTAGGGGGCTGTTGCAAAAGTCCTGATAAACGAGTGTTTTACGCGACCAGGGAGGAGGCAGTTTTTGTAGGTAGCGCTCCCTTCTTGGGAGCGCTACATATTATGCGGCCCTGCCTTTTCGCCTTCACAATGCGGGTCGCATAATATGCGACCCCTACACGAGTATTGACATCTCGACCAAGGGGGGAATGATCCTTGCTCTTTTCCCGGTCGAGTTTGACCCTCCCTCCTCAGTCGGGTCAAACCTTCGATACGCGGCTTAGCCGCTACTCAGGATGAGGTGGTCGTGGAGGCCACTACGCAGGATGAGGCGGAGAAAACTTTTTCAACAGCCTCTAGGGCTTCTTGATCCGCTCCACGCTCTTTCGAGAGAAGACGGCCTCATGCCCGAAGCGCTCTCGGATCTCATCGAGGCTCTCCACGAGGCGTTCCTCCTTCTCCCTGTCCCGATCCCCGAACAGCAGCGGCTGCGCGCGGGACTCATCCAGTCCTGAAAGGTAAACGCCCAGCAGGCGGAATTTGCGGTTCCTGCCCTCTTTCGCGCAGGTGCGCCGCAGCAGATCGAGCGCGGGTTCGATGATTTCCTTGTCGAGATGGGTGGGCTTTTCGAGCGTGAACGAACGCGTGAGCGTCGTGAAATCGGAAAACCGGATTTTGAGGGTAATGTGCCTGGCGCATAGACCCTTGCGGCGCACGCGCGCGCTCGCCTCCTCGGCCAGGCCCGTGAGTATGGCTTCGAGCTTCGCCCGGTCGGCGGTATCTTCTGCGAATGTGGTTTCCTTGCCGATGCTCTTGGGCCGGCTGTCGAGTTCGAGTTCGGAATCATCCAGCCCCCGCGCCTTGCGGTAGAGTTCAGGTCCCAAATTCTTGAACTGCGCCTCCAGAAAGGGCAGCGACTGGTTGCCGAGATCGCCGATTGTCGAGATGCCCAGGCGGTTCAGTTTCTGGACCATCACCTTGCCCACGCCGGGGATTTTGCTCACCTTGAGGGGACGCAGAAAGGCCGCCTCACCACCCGGGTAGACGCGCAGGATGCCTGCGGGTTTCGAGAGACCGGACGCGATTTTCGACACCAGGCGGCTCGACGCCAGCCCGATGGAAGCCGAGCAGTTCGTCTCGCGCAAAACCGCTTCCCGTATCCTGGCCGCCGTTAGAAGCGGGGGGCCGTGCAGGCGTTCGGTGCCGCTCAAATCGAGATACGCCTCATCCACCGAGACGGCCTGCACCGAGGGCGTGAAGTCGCCGAGCACCTTCATCACCTGCCTGGAGGCCTCGCCGTATTTCTTGTGGTTCGCCTGGATGTAGACGGCTTGGGGGCAGAGCTCGCGGGCTCGGGCCATGGGCATGGCCGAGTGCACGCCGAACGCACGCGCCTCATAGGACGCGGCGGAGACCACCCCGCGCCTTCCTGTGCTGCCGCCCACGATTACCGGCTGGTTTTCGAGGTCGGACCGGTCCATGCGCTCCACGGACACGAAAAAGGCGTCCATGTCCACGTGCGCGATGAGCCTGACCTCGTGAGTCGACTCCGGCGCTGGCTCTTCGGGGCGTAGAGGCATGTCCATTCCTCTCACGCGAAGTGCTGTGGCGTCAATATTTCCTGAGCACACCCACGACGACGCCCTGGATATGGAGGTCCGCTTCGTTCACCATGATGGGCGCCATCGCCTCATTCGCGGGCTGGAGCCTGATTTGTGCGCCCTCTCTGTAGAAGCGCTTGAGCGTGGCGGACTCTCCGTTCACGAGCGCCACCACGGTCTCGCCGTTCAGCGCGTTGTTCCGGCTCTCCACGATCACGTAGTCCCCGTCCTGTATGTGATCCTCGATCATCGAGTCGCCCTTGACTTTCAGGACGTAGAGATTGCCGTCCCCCGAAGACCAGGGAAGGGGTATCGTTTCGGTGTCCTCTATCGCCTCGAGCGGCATGCCTGCCGCGATCATGCCGTGCAGGGGAAGCTCCACCCGCGTCGGTTCGGCGCTCGCGGCGATGGTGTCCGAACCGGGGACGAGCTCGATAGCCCGGCTTCTGTTCCAGCTTCTCTTGATGAGGCCTTTTTCCGCGATGTTCTGTAAGTGCTTGTGCACCGTGGCGGGCGAGGTGAGGTGGAAGTTTTTTCCGATCTCCACGATGGAGGGCGCGTAGCCGTTAGCCCCGATGAACTCCTTGATGAACTCGTAAATTTCTCGTTGCCTGCGCGTGAGGAACATCAGATACCTCCCTTTCAGGATCGTTGGGTCGGACCGGAAGCGTTCTTCCGGGTCCACGATGTAAGCATCTCCAGATGAGCGGTATGGGGGAACATGTCGAACACATAAGCGGCTCTGGCGCGATAGCCGTTGGTTACGAGTTCGCGGGCGTCACGCGCGAAGGTGGCCGGGTTGCAGGAGACGTAGACGACTTGGCTGGGCGCGAGCGCCGCAATCAGGGGCATCGCTTCCAGCGCGCCCTTTCGGGGCGGGTCGAGCACGACGACGTCTGGCTTTTGGCCGCCGAGTTTCGGCACGACCTCTTCTGTCGTGAGTTTCTGGACGGCTTGGGTCAGAAACTCCGCGTTGCCGACTCCGTTCTCCTCCCGGTTGAGCAGTGCGTCGGCCACGGCGTAGGGGTTTTCCTCGACCCCCAGAACGCGCTTGGCCCTGAGCGCCAGCGGCAGGGAGAAATTCCCTGCTCCGCAGTAGAGGTCCAGAACGAGGGCCTCGTCGTTCAATCGGCACTCTTCGACCACGCTTTTCACCAGCAGTCGATTCAGCGTGCGATTCGGCTGGATGAAGGATTCGGGCGATACGCCCAGGCATAATTCGGGGTGTGCCGCATCGGGCCGGTACCGCGCCATCCACCGGGGCGGATCCCCGGGTTCGCGTCTGCCGGCCATGGCCAGCGGAAAGTGGTTTTCTTCGGCGAATTTCCTCCAGGCGATCAGCGTCCTGCGGTCGATTTTCCGGTTTCCACGACTCCGGTAACCCGACTTGTACAGGTAGAGTCCCACGGCCGCCTCTTCCAATTCGCCAAGGGAGGTAATCTCCACGGCCACGATTCTCCTCGCCCTGGGCTCCGCCTGGAGGAGATGCCTGAGCTGGCCGAGTGCGTCGGCGATGGGTCGTTCCACCAGCAGGCAGTCTTCGATCTCGACCAGGCGCCGCGCGCCCGGAGCGAAAAAGCCGATCCCGGAGTCTCGTATCTGAAACCGCGCGCGCATGCGGTAGCGCTCCTCGTTTCCGGGGAGCGCGACGGTTTGTACGGGAACGCCCAGGTCGATCTTGCCGATGCGGGCGAGTGCGTCGATAAAGATTCGTTTCTTGGCCTCCACCTGGGCCTGGGGTGTGATGTGCTGCAGGGCGCATCCCCCGCAGTCGCTCCAGTGGACGCATGGAGGCGCGGTTCGTTCCGGCCCCGCCTGGATGATTTCCGCGAGTTCGCCGATCAGGTACTTCCCCTTCTCCTTGACGACGCGGAAGCGGACGGCGTCTCCGGGGGCCGTTTTGGGAATGAATACGGCGCGGCCATCCAGCCGGGCGACGCCCGCCCCGCCCGTGGCGATGCTCTCCACCCGCGCTACATGGACGGCCCCGTTTTGATGAAGAAGGGCGCTCACGGCAACCGGGCCCTCATGACATATATTTCACGAAAATAAAACATTTCTAATACAAACAAATTACGAATAATTTTGCAAGCCCTTTTTCGTTTTTACTTTTCGGAAGATTTCGGGCGATAATCCCGGAAATTTCAGGGTGTACGAATATATTGGGGGAATCGTCCGGCTTCTGTTCCGTGGAGGGGATGAAAATGCCGTCTGTTCGGTATGAGAAGGAAAACGCTCTGGGCCGCGTCACGCTCGCTCGCGCCTCAGAGGCGAACCGCCTCACTTTCGAGATGATAGGAGAACTCACCGAAGCATTGCTTCAGGCGGGCGAGGAGTGCGACGTCGTTCTGCTGAGCGGGGAGGGCGCGGATTTTTGCGCCGGCAGGGAGAGCGTGCGCGGCGGCGCCGGGCTGCCGCCCGTGAACGCGATAAGGGAGCGCTTCCGGGCAATCGTGAAGATGAACGACGCCCTGGAGTTCTCTCCCGCCGTGACGGTGGCGGCATTGAGAGGCCGCGCCTTTGGGCCGGGTGCGGGGCTCATCAGCCGCGCGGACATCGTGCTGGCTTCAGGTACCGCGCGAATCGCCTTTCCCGAGATCAGGGAGGGGTTTCCGCCCACGGTGGTCATCAGCCACCTGGCGAGAAAGCTGGACAGGCGCCACGGCTTCGAGATGGTCATCACGGGCCGGGAGATAGACGCGGAAGAGGGCAGGCGGGTCGGCATGGTGAATCACGTGGTCGCGGATTCAGACTTGAATGTACAAGCCGAACGCCTCTGCGCGGAGCTGTGCGCTCTGGGTGGGGATTCGCTCAAGCCCACCAAGAGTTTCTACCGTTTCGCTGAGACGGCCAGGCCCGAGGCGAACGCGGATCACGCGGTGAACCTCATCGCCAACGCCATACACGCGAAAGGAAACGTCGGATAGCCTGAGGCCTTTGACGAATCGCGCGCGCGGGCCTAATCTCTGCGGACAAAATTCATCCAAAAATGAAGCGCGGCGGGTCGCGCCTGCTGGTTAGTTTATGTTGTTTTCAAGGAGACCGGACTGATGGTGAGCATGACGGCTGGACACGCGGTGGCGGATGCGCTCGCGAAACTGGGGGTGAGGCACGTAATCGGCATGGCGGGTTCGTGCATGATCGAGATACTGGACGGCATGTACGGCCGGGACGACATTTCTTTCCTCACGGTGCGCCACGAACAGAGCGCCGCCCTGATGGCGGACGCCTATGCCCGGCTCACGGGAGAGGTGGGCGTGTGCATGGCGACCAACGGCCCTGGCGCCACGAACCTCGTCACCGGCGTGGCGCATTCGATGATGGCGCAAAGCCCGGTGCTGGTCATCACCGGCGCCCCCATGATGAAAGACACCTTTCGCGAGTCCACCCAGGAACTCGACCAGATCGCCATGTTCGCTCCCATGGTGAAGTGGTCGGTTCAGGTGAGAAAACCCGAGCGCGCCTTCGACGTCATCAACGAGGCCTGTCACGTGGCGACCTCCGGCGTACCCGGCCCCGTGCACGTCGACCTGCCGCGCGACGTGCTGAACGAGACGGCGGAGTATTCCGAGAACGGCGCTCCGGCGCATCAGGTGCGGGCGCGGCTCGCCCCCGACCCCGAGGCGGTCGCGCGGGCGGCGGCGCTGCTTAAATCCGCCGAGCGGCCCCTGCTCATCGGAGGCGGCGGCGTGCTCTGGGATGAGGCGAGCGGCGAGCTGATAGCGCTGGCCGAAGCGCTCGACGCGCCCATCATGACTTCTACCGGCAGGGACGATGTGGTCCCGAACGGACACCCCCTGTTCCTGGGTTCCATCGGACGCGGAACGCTCCCCGAGGCGCACGCGCTTTTCGAGAAGGCGGACGTCGTGTTCGCCGTCGGCACCAGGCTCGCGCACTCGACCACGTTCCTGCGGCCCGGTTTCTTCGGGAGTGCCAGACTCATCCACGCGGCCGTGGACCCGCACAACATCGGCCGGAACTTCGCCACCGAGGTGGGCATGAACGCGGAGGCGGGACTTGCGCTTCGGGCCGTGCTCGGCGGGCTGGGCGAGGGGGTTGAGCGCCCCGCGTGGCGGGCGGAGGCCGCGGCGGTGCGCGACGCGCAGGAAAAACACCGCGAACGGGCGCTGGAATACGGCGGAAAGCCCATCGACCCCAGGCGCGCGCAGATGGCTCTCGCGAGAGTCCTGCCCGAGAACACCATCATCACGAACGACGCGGGCAGCGCGGCGGGCTATGTGTATGAATATCAACGCTTCGATCAGGCCAGGAGTTTCGTGGCTCCGCAGGACCTGGCGGCCATCGGCATCGGCTATCCCCTGGGGCTGGGAGCCAAGCTGGCGCGTCCGCACCAGAAGGTCGTCACCATCAGCGGCGACGGCGCGTTCCTGTGCAACGGGGCGGAGCTTGAGACCGCGATGCGCGAGAACCTGCCGACCGTCTGCGTCATCCTGAACAACTTCAACCTGGGCTCCGAACGGGCCTACCAGAAGCATTTTTATGAGGGGCGCTACATCGCCGACGCCATCGGCAACCCCAGGTTCGACGAATATGCCCGGGTCTTCGGCGCGGCGGGCTTCCGGGTGGAGGACCCCGAAGAACTTGAAGACGTCTACGCGCAGGCCCTCAAGGAAGATGGCCCCGCCGTCGTCGACGTGATTATCGATCAGGACGTCTTCCCCGAGCCCAGGCGCAAGGACGCCGTGAAGAATTAGGGGTCAGTTCCGACTGATGAAGGAGGAACTGCTTTAGACGAGACCGATGAGGGAGCGTCCAATGCGTCCGATCCCGGTGCCGGCTTTTTCAACAACCCGCCGTGGTTGTCCTTTCCGGGTACAGGCACAGGGGCCTGTACCTACCATGTCTCTGGTTTGTTACGTTCGAGGTTTTGTTGATTTCGTTGGGGCAGTTCGCGAACCGCCCTACCGTTTTTTTCTTCCGGGCATTGCGTCATGATGTTAACGCTCAACCCTCCAGCAGACGCAGGCGTCGGCGAAAACCTACCGTAACGCTCATGAATAGCGATTCGGGGAAACCAGGTGGGAGATCGTTCTCCACGCTCGATATCGCCGCTTCGCCTCGTTCGAGAAGTTCTTCGAATATCTCCCGCACGACGCTTTCTCCCATGTTGCAGGCCGCAGCCGTTTGCAGATAATGGCGCGGGATGATTTCGTTCACGGCGTAATGGCGGTTCTTGCCGACCGCCATGGACATCTTCATATCGCGTTGCCGGAGCTGGTGCGCATCGAAGTTCGGTTGAATCGACATCACGTCATAAAAGGGCGTCAATGAAAATCCGCCGTGCGGATGAAGGAAGAGGCTGAAGTTCTTGGCATGGCCGTCGATGGCGGCGAGAAGCCAGAAGACGACGGCCGCCTTCATGATCATCTTGCGATCGCGTGTTGCATCGTCGCTGCCCATGAACAAATCGAACAAGTCGGGAAGCCCTGGTCCGCCATCGCTCTCGTATTTTTTGGCCGAGGGCATGGAAAGCGCCTGGCAGCAGTCTTCCTGCGGCAAGCGCAATAGTCGTCCGTCTTTCGCCCAGAGCCGGTCGAAACGCTCCACGACCAGCGTTTTCTTCTCACCGAACGTCTCCATGCGGGTGTCGGCCGCAGGCAGGCCGAGGGTGGAGATGAGCCGCATGCAAAGATGCTCGTTCTCGACGGAAAGCGAGAGGTCGACGCCGTTGCCGAGCCGTCCGATTTCCGGTTTGAGGATATGGGTCGTCGCGGTCGTGCCGTGCGGTACGCGCCACTCGTTTTTCCAGTACAGCAGGGCGGTCTTTTCCTGCGCGCCGGCGAGCGAGATGCGGAATGCTTCATGCACGCCGACACCGAGCGGGGTAGTGCCCAGATTGGCGAGTATCTTGCCAATCCCGTCATCATCGATAGTGTGCCCATCGATCGACCCGGCAGGGCCGGGGTCTTCTCCTTCCGGGAGGAACTGCATGGCGCCGACGCAGTCACGCCCGACCGCGCTCAGCAGACTGAAGGTATCCGACCCATTCGCTTGGGTTCGCGCGGCCATTTTGTCTCGGATGTCGAAATTGTCCGGGAGTAGATTGTCGAACACGGCGACGACCGGGTCGCCGATATAAGCGTCTTCACGCAGCGGCATGGAGAGCGAAACCGAAAAACCGTGTTCCCGGGCGAGCCATCTATCATCGTAGCGAAAATCGATGGCTCCGCTCGCCGCCTTGCGCAACCACCCCACGAGACGGCCGTTCATATAGACGGCCAGCGGTATGTAGGCGCGTCGTCTGGCTATGAGAACAACTCCTCAATTTCATCGCCTGTGCTCCGGCGGCGGGGACGCACGACCAGTTCCAGATCAAGCGCAGCGAGAGACGCCATCAGAGTATGAAGGCGGCTTGTCGACGAGCCACCCTCCAGCTTGGAGATGGTGGCTTGGCGCATGTGGATTTTTTCGCCGAGTCCGGCCTGCGTGAAACCACGCTGTTTGCGGACCCGGCGCAGAGCCTCTCCCAGTTGCTTTTCCGAGCGGGTAACAAGCTCATTCATCTTCTATTCCTCCTCAAAAATAACATACCTTAAAGCGTATAATATCTAAATATACGCTATATTGTATATTATATTTATATACTTTATCAAGTATATAAATTGTGTATGCGCGATAACGTATAAAATTGTTTGCTACGATCAATCGGGTGAAGAAGAGCTTACCCTCTTCCCCGAAATACCCACGCGCTCGCCCCATAGAACCCCCCGCCCAGGACCGCCGCGCCCAGGACGAGCCAGCTGAGCGCCCCGAAGCCGCCCCACTGAATGGCGAACCCGCCCAGGGACGCTCCCAGGAAGAGGCCGACCTGGTTGCTCGTCGAATAGAAGCCGATGATGGCGCCGTGCGCCTGCGGGGCGATCGATATGAGGTCGTCCATGACGGCGGGACGGCTCAGATGGCTGAAGAACGAGAAGAGAAAGCCCGCCGCGATCGTGAGCGTGAGAAAGCCCAGCCCCGAGAAGTGAAACGCCAGGAGTTCTCCCTGGAGCAGGACAAGGGCGGTGATGATGAGAAAGCGCCTTCTCACGCCCGCCAGCGCCCCGCCCAGGAGGCCGCCGATGAGCGCGCCCACGGACATCGCCGTGAGCAGGCTCCCCGCGGTGGAAAGAGAAACCTCGAAGGTGCGCATCAGAAATACGGCGACGTATGTCAGAAAGGCGGACGTCATGAGTCGCTCGGTGACGTTTCCGCTCAGCAGGAGCCATGAGGCACCCTGGCGCATCCAGGTGAAGCTGGCTAGATAGGAAGAGGGCGCGTCGGTCTGGCTCCCGGATGGCAGTGAGCGGAGCGTGTAAAGGGAGAGCGTCAGGCCGAACACGCCCGATATCCAAAGCGCGTTGCGCCAGCCCAGGTAATCCGTCAGAAAGGCCACGCTCGGGACCCCGACGAGCAGGCCCATGGCCACGCCCGCCGTCGCGAAACCGATGGCGAGGCCGCGCACGCGTCCCGTGAAGTTGTCCCCGATCGCCGCCACCGCTGTGGGCGGAACGAGCGCGCCGCTCAGCCCCGCGATGAAGCGCCAGACCGCCACCGCGAGATACCCGTCCGCGAACGAGGTGGCGATGCTGGAGAGCGAGAGACCCGCCACCCCGGCGAGAATGACGTACTTTCGGCCGTAGCGATCCGAGATGGGCGCCAGCAGGGGCGCGCCTATCCCCCAGGGAATGAAGGTGATGGCCGCCAGCTGCCCCATGGCCGAGAGGGAGAGGCCCAGGTCGCGGCCCATGTCGTCGAGCATCGGACCCAGGATGAAGGCCGTGGTGTAGGCGGTGAATATGGTGAGAAAACACGCGAGGATAATCGGCCAGCCTTGCCTGATGCCGGCCACATCCTTGCCCGTAGACAAATCCATGTGCGCTCCTGGGATTGGGATGACCGGTTAGGCTTATCCTTCATACCGGGCCGTCCTGCAACCCCGGAGGCAGACTTGCGATTCTTCCCGTTCAGCCTCGGTCCCTGCTCAGCAGTTCTTCCAGACGGGTTTTCGTTTCTCCATGAACGCGTTCTTGCCCTCGCGGTAATCTTCGGTCTGGTAGAAGCGGTTCATGATGGGCCGGCACAGGCGATAGCCCTCGTACATCGACACGTTGGCGGCCACGGCGATCTCTTCCTTGGTGTGCTGCACCGTCATGGGCGAGCACTCGATGATCTGCTCGGCCATGGCTGTCGCGGTCTCCAGGAGTTCCCCGTTCTTGGCGATCTTCACCACGAGGCCGAGGCGGTAGGCTTCCTCGGCGTCGATGAGTTCGCCCGAGAACATGTACCATCTGGCGAGACCGGGAATCGCAGCGGGAAGGCGCATGGCCCCGCCGATGCTGATGATGCCGATCTTGGGCTGTGAATAACCGACCTTGGCGTCTTCCGAAACCACGCGGACGTCCGCGCCGAGGAACAGGCTCATCCCCCCGCCGATGGCGTAGCCCTGCGCCGCGCAGATGACGGGCTTCTTGATCCAGTCCAGGTCGCAGTAGAGGATCCCCTTGGGGCGGACGGCGCCCATCTTGAGTTCATCCTCTTCCAGGTTCTGATCCCACCCGGAGCAGAAGGATTTCCCCTCGCCCGCGAGAATCGCCACCCACACCTCCTTGTCGTCGTTCACGTCCTCCCAGCACTGGAGGAGTTCCGTCACCGTGGCGAAGCTGAGAGGATTCAGCTTGTCGGGCCGGTTCAGGGTGACGTACGCGATCTTGTTTTCCTTGCGGTATTTCACGGTCTTGAGTCCGAACTCTTGCGTCAGGTCCATTGGCGTCTCTCCTGTTGAAAAATGGTCGCTCCGATGAATTGACGTTGAAAGCGGCCGGCTTTAATTCACCCGTCGCGCTCTTCCGGTCCAGTGTTTTTCACGAATCTCGCGTCTTTGCACTTTCCCCTGCGCGTTTTTGGGAATTTTGCTCAGAAACTCGACTTGTTTCGGCTTCTTGTAGCCCGCGATTTCTTTTTCGGTGAATGCGATGATGTCCGAAGGCTCGGGCGACTCTCCGGGGCGCAGCACTACCATGGCCTTGACGGCCTCGCCCCACATCTCATCCGGCACGCCTATCACCAGCGCTTCCAGGACGGCGGGGTGGCGGCAGAGGGCGCGCTCGACTTCCGAGGGATAGACGTTGAACCCGCCCGTGATGATCATCTCCTTCTTGCGGTCGACGATGTAGAGATATCCCTCCTCATCCGCCACCGCGAGGTCTCCGGTGTGCACCCAGCCGTTTCGCATGGTCTCAGCCGTAGCTTCCGGGTTATTCCAGTAGCTCGCCATGGCGTAATCCCCCCGCACGCAGATTTCTCCCATCTCGCCGGTGGCGACGGGGCGGTCCTCATCGTCCAGGAGTTCGAGCTCCACGCCCGCCGCAACCCTGCCGCACGAGGCCAGACGCTTGCGCTCCCCGGGTGTTCCGTCGACCACGTGATCCCACGGATCGAGTATCGCGATGGGTTGGCGCGCTTCGGTCAGCCCGTAGGTTTGCCGGAAGATGGGGCCGACGTGCTCGATGGCGAGACTCAGGTTCTCCTCCGAGATGGGCGCGGCCCCGTAGGTGATCGTGTGCAGGCTCGAGAGGTCGGCGCTTGCGAGCTTTCCGCATTCGATGAGCCGCTGCACCATCGTGGAGACGAGATAGGTGGTTGTGGCTCTCTCTTTTTCCGCCATTTCGATAAAAAGTTCCGGCTCGAAGGCGGGCATGATGACGCTCCGCGCCCCCCGGAGGAATGTGGGTTCGATGAAGTTGAAGGACGCATGCGTCATGGGGCCCGCGTGGAGCATGGAATCGAGCGCGCCCATCCGGTAGTCGAGGTTTCTGAAGAACTTCGCCAGCCACGCGACGTGCGTGCGGTGGGTGTTGACGACCGCCTTGGGCTCCCCGGTCGTGCCCGAGGTGTAGTGAAGGTGAAACAGCGAATCCGGCCCGAGGATGACGCCGGGCTCCCGGCCGGAGCTTTTTTGCAGCCATTCCTCGTAAGGGGTAACGCCTGCGCCCTCCCACCCAACGGCGATGATGGCGCGCAGACCCGGGCATTCGCTCCGGATGCCTTCGGCATATTCCTTGTGGGCTTCATCCAGGAGGAGGAACGCGGATTCAGAGTCGTTCAGCATGTGGACGTGTTCTTTTAAGACGTTGCGTCCGTGGAGGTTCAGAGACACCCCGCCCGCCATCGCGACGCCGAAGTTGATCTCGATGATCTCGGCGCGGTTTCGCATCAGCTTGGCGACGCGATCATCCGGCTCGAGGCCGAGGGCTAAGAGCGCGTTCGCGGCCCGTTTGCTGCGATCGTAGACGTCGAAGAAGCTCAGGCGGCGTTCCCCGTCCACCACGGCATCACGTGGGCCGTATCTCTTCGTCGCCCAGGCGATGTTCGAGCCCGGGTGTATGGCTGAGGTGTCGTCTTGATTCATGGGCGAAAATTATAGAGTCGCCCGGTTGGAAATGCTATGCGCTCACCGGGTTTTTCGATGCGGCGAGCAGGGCGAGAACGGGCCGGATGTCGGCGCAATCCTCAAGCGAGGTGAGTTCACGGAAAGCGCGTTCCACCTCTTCGGGCTCAAGCCTGACCGCTGCGGCCTCGGCGCAGGAGAAAAATTTCTCCTTCCGCTCCACTTCGGTCATGGTCCATTCGGGAGAACCCTTGATCTTGTCGTGCGTGACGTCAGCCTCTCTCCCGTCCTTGAGCTTGACGCGGATGCGCACGGGCACGAGCAGCAGGCTCCCTTCTTTCCAGATGTGGACCCTGGTCTTCTGCGCGAGTTCGATCACTTCGGCTCCCGATACGATGAGGTCCGGATCGAAGTGCTCGATGCGCGGCAATCCATTGAGCAAAGAGAACGCCGTCGTCCACTGTGCGCTGAATTGCGCGTCCACCTGGGGATTCTCCCTGATCTGGAACGGCTGGCCGATCATCGAATGGCCGATGGGCGTGGCCCATACCTCGACGCTTTCGACCTCTTGCGCGCTGAATGCCCCGAGCCGCTCGCGCGCCTCCAGAGCCGCACTGATGTGGGGATGGGACACCCGGCAGCTCGGGTAGGGCTTCATGCCGATCCGGTTGACGTGGAAGGTTTCGCCCAGCTCTCTCGTGAGCGCGTCCGGGTCGCCCTCGCCGCCGCCGAACAGTTCGATAAAGCCGTCCGCTCCCTCGACGATTCGCCTGGGGCCGGTGGCGCCCGTTTGCGCCAGGACGGCAGAATGCACGCCGGCCCGCGCGCTGAAGGCGGGCTGGAGCCGCTTGGCGACCGTGCCGTCGAGCAACGCCTGGCGGTTGCCGTGTGATTGCGCGTAGCCGAAGCCCGCCGCGTTGGCGAGGCCCTCTTCGTCTAGTCCCAGCGCCCGGGCGGCGGCCATCGAGGCCGAGACTGCGCCGAACACCGTGGTGGGCAGCCAGCCCGGATGAATGCTTTGGTGCACGACGGCGTTCAACCTCAAAGTCACGTCCGCAGCCCCGGCCAGAGCGGTGATGACCTCACGGCCCGGCATCGCGCGCCCGAGGCTTTCGCCCGCGGCGAGGAGGGCGGGAAGAATCGTGACGAAGATGTGGTTCTGGGTGACGTCTTCGGTGTCGTCGAAATCGTTCGAGTGGATCATGGCGGCGTTCAGCCAGGCCGCCGTCGGCGCAGGCGCTTTGCCTCCGAAAACGAGCACCGTGGCTTCGGGCGCGCCGCCCCAGCGTAAATGACGCTCGATGATTTCGGGGTTCAGCGGCGCGGCCGAGCCGGCCAGTGCGCAGGCGAGCGCATCGACGATGAGGTTTCTGGCGGCGCATACGGCCTCTTCGGGCAGATCCTCGAAGCGGAGATTTGCGTAATGCGCGATGATTTTCTGCATGGGGTCCATCTTCGTCTCCAAATGTAGCCTCATCATCTCCGTTGGGGGGAGGATGCGGCCTTATTCTCGGCCCGGCTGGAAGATGGCCACCAGCCTCACGTCTTCCTCGCTCACGCAGTGGTTGCAGTGGCGCGTGCCCTTGGGCATGAAGATGAATTGCCCGGGACCGTAGTTGATCTCGCCGTCATCGAGGTCGTATCTGCCCCTGCCGCTCACGCAGAATATGACCTCATCCTCCTCGTGATGATGCCAGTCGTGCGTTTGTCCCGGCTGTATGAGCGAGTAGTAGACGGTGAGGTCGGTGCCCTCGCCCTCTTTCGATACGATGGCCTTGTGGCTCGCGCCGCCCGCCATGCCTTCTGATTTACGCTCATCAGGCCGGATGAGCCGGGCTTTTCTTTCTCTCGTCGTCATCTGGGTTTCTCCTCGGGAGTTTCGGTGATTGCTTTCTCAAGGCATGCGCTTCACGCGCCCCTCGAGTCGGGATGATTGTTCGCCGATATGTGAAGAATAATCCGCTTGGCCGAAATGTCAAAGCGCGTCGGAGGATCGTGTTTGCGCTCTCTGAGACGAGGACACATCTCTTGAAGGCGGTGCGCGGCGGGTGCTACTCTTACGGACGACCAGCCTTCCGGAGTCTGGCCGGCCGCCGGGTTTCACGTCGATGCCGAGGGTGATTTTGATGATAGTGTGTTTCGGGCGAATTTGTGTTGTTTTGTTCCTGGCGATGGCGCTTTTGGGGTCTGGAAGCGCATTCGCGGCGTCTGCGGATGCGGACGGCCCCGTCGAAAAGAGACCTGAGGGTTTCGACACGCCGGAACTCAGCCGCTCTCGTTTTCTCGGATGGGTCCGGCGGGACCTCAGCAGGCGCATTCCCGGAGAGGAGACCCTGATCAAGCAATATCTCGATGAGTGGAAATTCCAGTTTGAGACGCTCACCATCAACAACCGGATTTTCGCGATCAACATCGACGTGGACAACAAGTATCCATACGACATCACGCTGCTCGATGAGGATTGCGACGGAATCTACGAGACCAAGGTGGAGGAAAAACCGGGCCAGCAGCGTGTGGACATGGCGATTCCCGAATGCGTGTTCCGGGTTTCGGCGGAATCTGCGCGCTGAGGGAAGTCCGCTGGTTTCATGACGCGGGCGAAATGATCAGGAATCGAAGTCATGCGGCTTAAAATGGTGTCTTCCGGCTTTCTTGTCGTTCTTGTCGTTTTCATCGCTCATGCGCACTCGGTGAAAGCGGAGGCGGCCCTCTCGGGGCTCCGCAGGGTCGAGGTGAAGGACATCCTCGTCGATCAGAGGAACGACCAGCCCGTCTTGCTGCTGCAGGAGAGAAAAGGGGGCAAGTTGCTGCCCATCTGGATCGGCCCGGCGGAGGCGCGGGCGATTTACATGGAGTTAGAAGAAGCCAAGCCGCACCGGCCGATGACGCACGACTTGATGCGCAACCTGCTGAGGACCCTCCAGGCGGAAGTTCTCCGGGTGGTGATTACGGAGATTAAAGGGGGCACCTATTTCGCCTTCATCGATATGAAGGCCGGGGGCCGGCGCTTTTCTGTCGACAGCCGCCCCTCGGACGCCGTCGCGCTGGCGTTGCGGATGAAATCTCCGATATACGTGAAGCCTGTCGTGATGGAACACGGCTTCCATATGAAGCGCGAATATACCCACCCCGAAAAGCTGGGGCTCATTCTCCAGAAACTCACACCCTCGCTGGCGCGCTTTTTCGGAGGGGGAGAGAAGAGCGGGCTTTTGGTGTCCGATGTGAAAGAAAACGCTCCGGCGGCACGCGCTGGACTCAGACGCGGAGACGTCATCTTCAAGGCGGAAGGAAAGAAGATTGAGACTGTGGAGATATTCGAGAAAGTTTTTCTGGAGAATCCGCTGGAGATAGAGGTTTCCATACGCAGGGGACCGGGCGGAAAAAAATGGCGCCTGAAGCTGGGAGAGGGGAAATAGGACGATGGCTGAATACAAACCGGGTGCGGCAGACGGCCTCATCGTCGTCGATCTGCAAGGGGATTTTTGTCCGGGTGGAACGCTCGCCGTCTCGGAGGGGGACGCGATTGTCGAAGCGGTCAATGCGCTTCTGGAAATTCCGGGCTGGATGAAGGTGGCGACGCGCGACTGGCATCCGGCCGATCACATCTCGTTTCAGGCGCAGGGCGGAATCTGGCCCGTTCATTGCGTGGCCGATACGCCGGGCGCGGCTTTTCATCCACAAATGAATGCAGGGAATGTGGAGATGGTGGTATCGAAAGCCACGACACGCGCCGCCGAAGCCTATTCGGGGTTTGACGGTACTTCGCTGGCCGATGATTTGCGGGCAGCAGGGATAGGGCGTCTTTTCGTTTGCGGTCTGGCGACGGATTATTGCGTGAAGGCCACGGCGCTTGACGCCAGACGCGAGGGGTTCGAGGTCGTCGTGTTGGAAAACGCCATTCGCGCCGTGAACGTCGACCCAAAAGACGGTGAAAACGCGGTCGGGGAAATGCGCGCGGCGGGCTGCGCCTTCGCGCACTCGTCAGAGGTTCGTTCGGCTTAATATCATTTCGAGGAGATAGTCTTGGCTTTGGTGCGCGTGCAGGTTCCTGCGAGTACGACGAATCTCGGTCCGGGTTTCGACGCCCTGGGCGTCGCGCTCAGGATCTACAATCGCATAGAACTCGACATCCTTCCCTGGGGTGTGGCGCTGGAAGTCGAAGGAGAGGGCCGCGACGTCATCCCGAAGGATGAATCGAACGTCTGCGTGCAGGCCGTGAAGCGTGTATTCGATCGGGTCGGCCGGCCCTTCAGCGGCTTGTGGATGAAGCAGCGCAACCACATACCACTGGCGCGCGGGCTGGGGAGCAGTTCGGCCGCCATCGTGGGGGGGATCGTGGGGGCGAACATCCTGCTCGACAGTCCGTTGGGCATGGACGAACTCGTGCAAATCGCCGTGGAAATGGAAGGACACCCCGACAACGTCGTGCCTGCGCTGATAGGAGGGTTTTGCATCTCCGCGACCACGACGGACGGAAAAACCATCTATACGCGCATGCCCGTGGTGGAGGATTACCGCTGGGTGATCGTGATCCCCGACTTCGAGGTGAGCACGCATGCCGCGAGACAAAAACTGCCCGGAGAGGTTTCGCTGGACGATGCGATCTTCAACGTCCAGAGAGTGGGGACGCTCATGGCGGCGTTTGCCACAGGACGTGACGAGTTGTTCCGCGAAGCCATGCAGGACAGGCTGCACCAGCCCTACCGCGCGGAGTTGATGGGTCCGCTGGAGGAGGTATTCGAGGCGGCTTACAAAGCCGGCGCGCTGGGGGCGTGTATCAGTGGCGCGGGGCCTTGCATCCTGGCGATTTGCCGGGCTCACCCCGGCAGGGTGGGCAACGCGATGCGCGAGGTCTATGACTCACACGGCATCGGGTGTCGGATGCACGTGCTCAGAATCGACTCGCGCGGAGCGCATGAAATTGATGCGGGCGCCGTTTTCGGGCCGGGGGCCTTATCGCTCGCGCAAGCCTTGCGATGAATCAGGGCTGGAATCTTTCGACCGCCATTTTCGCCAAAGATATTTTCCACCCCACAATACGGCAACGGCTCCCAGGACGATGATGAAGACAGCCTTGCCCGTTCCCACCATCCTGCGAAAATCGTCGATATGATCCCCGAAATACCAGGCCGCCGCCAGCAGCAGCGGCACGCTCAGAAGCGCCGCGGCCAGGTCCATCCCGAAGAATATGCGAAGCGGGAGACGGGTGATCCCCGCCGCGAGAAACAGCGGCGCGCGCAGGCCAGCGACAAACCGACCGAAGAAGATGGCCTTTCTCCCGTGACGCTCGAAAAAGCGGTGCACTTTCTCCATACGCTCCGGCGTCACGACGCGGTGTAGCATGCGATGCTCGAGCGCCCTGGGTCCCATCCAGTAGCCGAAACAGTAGATCATCAGGTCGCCGAGCATGATGCCGAGAAGGTTTACGGTGAGCGCGGGCCAGAAACTCATGGTGCCCAGATGCACGAGATAGCCCGAGGTGATGATGGGGATGTCTTCGGGCACGGGCAGGCCCAAGCCGCAGAGCAACAAGACGAGAAACACCCCGCCATAGGCGAATTCCACCAGATACTCCTGGAGAAACCCGTACATCTCGTTACTCCGGCTACGCGGCAGGGCATTTGTTCAGAGTGCGCCTGCGTCGTTTTCAAAGTGGGCGGAATGCCCGCTCAACCAATACTTATCTGGGGCCGACGCACTCCAGCATGTTTCCGTCGGGGTCCTGGAAGAAGATGATGAACCGGCCCGGCACAACCTCGGTGACCTCGCCCATCATCTTCACACCTGCCGCCGCCAGGGCGTCGTGCGCTTCCTGTACGCTCTCGACGGTAAACGTCAGGTAGCGGTATCCGGTGGATGCGTCCACGATGCCGCCGCCCGCTGGAGGATTTGAATCCGCCTGGACGACCTTGAGCTGCACCTCGCCGGCCTGGAACGCCTTGAACTGGAACCTGCCTGATGCGCAGCCGGCCCGGGAGGCTTTATCCGCTGTAATCTCGACTTCACGCACGATCGGAAGGCCCAAAATACCGCCGTAGAATTTTTCGGCGACGTCGAGATCTTTCACCACGATACCGATGTCGATGGATTCTTTTGCCATTTTGATCAGAGACATTTCATGCTCCTGTTGTTTTGAGGGACTTGTTGGCGACGTCCGCGGTTGATCTGTAAAGGAATTCGAAACGGGGGGAGAATACCATTCTCCCCGTGCGGGGGAAACTCTCCGGAGAATGAGTTTCAGGCGTTCGGCTTTAGAGATACTCACTCCGTTCGAATCTTGCTAGAATCGGCGGACATCACGCTTCAAGAACGGAATCACTTTTCAGCTTCGAAAGGTAAGTGAGCGAAATTGCCCGATGCGATGCGCAGGGGCGTCTATCATGGAGGGAGTCGAATGCGTCTGGAAGGAAAAACAGCGGTCGTCACTGGCGGCGGCGGCGGAATCGGTCGGGGTATTATTCGCGCTTTCGCCCGTGAGGGTGCGCGGATTTGCGTGGTCGACGTTAACGAGGAAGTAACCCGGCAAGGACTCGATGACGCCGGTGAGGGTGAACATTTCGCACTAGCGGCGGATGTGACGAGCGAGGCAGACGCCGAGAACATCGTCAGCACGGCCATCGAGCGCATGGGGCATATCGACATACTCGTGAATTGCCACGGCAGGGCGTCGGCACTCATGGGAAACCCGATTGATAACATCACGCTCGAGGAGTGGAACGCTGTTTTCAACGTGAACGCAACGGGCGTGTTCCTGATGTGCCGGGCCATCGCCTCCCATATGCGCGAGCGAAAGTACGGGAAAATCATCAACCTGGCCTCGCTCGCCGCAAGGCGCGCGAACGAGAACGTGCCGCACTATTGCGCGTCCAAGGCAGCCTGCATGAACTTCACCATGAGCCTCGCCAAGGAGATGGCTTCCTACAACGTAAACGTGAACGCCATCAACCCGGGTCTTTTGTGGACGAATCTCTGGGAGAAGGGCCACGGCGTCATCATCGGAGCGGAGACGGACAGACCCCCCCGGCGCGTATTCGACGAATTCGTCGAGGCGGCGGTCCCGCTGGGACGCGAGCAGACCCCTGACGACGTAGGCCATATGGCGGTCTATCTCGCGAGCGATGAGAGCCAAAACGTCACGGGACAGGGTTTGCTCCTCGCAGGTGGCGCCTGGATGGTCTAGTGGAAATCTTTTCCCCTCGAATCATGCCGGGTGGTTTTTATCCGGTGCAATGAGTCAAGGCTTTTTGTGAAAGGGAAATGCGAATGCGCCTGGAGGGGAAAAAGGCGGTCGTAACGGGCGGCGGCGGTGGAATCGGCCGGGCCATCGTCCGCGCTTTTTCCCGGGAGGGCGCCCAAGTTTGCGTGGTTGACTTGAGCGACGAGGTATCCAGAAGAGGACTCGACGATGCGGGTGAAGGGGCGCATTTCGCCCTGGCGGCGGACGTGGCGAGAGAGGCTGAAGCCGAGAACATTGTGCGGACGGCCATTGAGCGGATGGGCCATATCGACATTCTGGTGAATTGCCACGGCAGGGGAGCTGCACTCGTGGCAAACCCCATCGACCAGATAACGCTCGAGGAGTGGAACGCCGTTTTCGAGGTCAACGCGACGGGCGTGTTCCTGATGTGCCGGGCGCTAGCTCCGCACATGCGTGAACGCAGATACGGTAAGATCATCAACCTGGCCTCGCTCGCCGCAAGGCGCGCGAACGCGAACATTCCGCATTATTCCGCGTCCAAGGCGGCGTGCATGAACTTCACCATGAGCCTCGCCAGGGAGATGGCCGCCTACAACGTGAACGTGAATGCGATCAACCCGGGCCTTTTGTGGACGAACATCTGGGAAAAGGACCTCGGCGTCATCATCGGCGCGGCGACACACAGGCCCGCGAGGCAGGTGTTCGACGAATACGTCGCGGCGACGGTTCCACTGGAGCGCGAGCAGACGCCGGACGACGTGGGCCACATGGCGGTCTATCTCGCGAGCGATGAGAGCCGTAACGTCACGGGACAGGGAATGGTCGTCGCAGGCGGGGCCTGGATGGTATAGCGGAGGGTAAAATGCGAGCAGTCGTACTTACTGAGTTTGGCGGTGTGGAGAATTTCGAGGATGCCGATTGGCCCGAGAGAGAGCCCGATGCTGATCAGGTGAAGATCCGGGCGAAGGCGGTATCCGTGAACCCGACCGATTTCAAGGCCAGACGGGGCGGAAACCAGGGCGCGGTTCCCATCATTCTGGGCAGGGATACCGCGGGCGTAGTCGAATCTGTGGGCGGGGAAGTGACTGAGTTCTCCCGCGGCGATGAGGTGATGGCCTATCTCCCGAGGTTCGGCGACAGCGGCGGGGATGGGTACGCGGAGTTCGTGTGCATCCATCAGGCGTTCGTCGTGAAAAAGCCCCAAAACGCCACTTTCGAGCAGGCGGCCGCTTTGCCGCTCGTATCCCTGACCGCCCATGAGGCGGTGATCATGAAGGCGCGGGTGGAGCCGGGTGAAGCGGTTTTCGTGGCGGGCGGCTCGGGCGGCGTGGGAACCATGGGACTTCAGATGCTGGCGCGCATCGGCGCATCACCCATCGTCGTGACGGCGGGAAGCGATGAAAGCGCAAAGTACATCGAGGGTTTAATCGCTCCCGTCCCTGTCGCCGTTTTGAGGTATTCGGGGCTATCGCTTGATGAACTGGCGCGGCGGGCGGTGGAGATGAACGGGGGCCGTCTTTTTCCCGCCACGTTCGATTTCGTGGGCCGCGAGATGAAGAAACTCTGCTGCGAAGTGGTGGACTACTGGGGGCGAATTTCCTCCATCGCGCCCGAACCGGGTGCGCCCATCGACGAGTTTTTCTCATCCCAGGAAGGCCCCTTGTTCACCAAATCGGCTTCGTTTCACGGCACCTTCCTGCGCGCGCCCGTACGCGGGGGCGGCCCCGCTTACTACAGCGTCTACAAGAAGGCGCTCGAAGAAATCCGCGACTGGGTGGAGGCGGGCGAGATCAAGGCGCCGGAGATCACCGATATGGGAGTCATGAACGCCGGGAACATCGCCGCCGCCCACACGCTCCTGGAAGGGGGCCATGTACGCGGCAAGCTGGTCTTGCGCGTGGACGAATAGAGATGCTTTGAAAGGGACGGGATGACGCTGATAGAGCCTCGCATGAGGTATGAGAAAAGATTCGCTGAAGTTCTCGGCAGGAAGATGGCCTACGTGGAGGCGGGCGAGGGGGATCCCATCGTCTTTTTTCACGGCAACATCACTTCCTCCTACATGTGGCGCAACGTGATCCCCCACGTCGAGGGGCTGGGCCGCTGTATCGCGATAGACAACATCGGCCAGGGCGATTCCGAAAAACTCTCCGGCTCCACCTATCGCCTGGTCGATCACCAGCCCTATACGAATGCGCTGATGGATGCGCTGGGGGTCACGGAGAACGTCACCATCGTGACGCACGACTGGGGCGCGCAACTGGGCTTCACATGGGCGTCAGGGAGACAGGATGCGCTCAAGGGCGTCGTGATCTGCCAGGGCGTCCTCGGCAATTTCGAGTGGAGTCACTGGCCGCCGGATGTACAGGCGCTTTTCAGGAGGTTCCGGAGCGAGGAGGGCGAGGAACTCGTCCTGGAGCAGAATTTCTTCGTGGAGAAGATTCTGCCCGCCATGGTCATCCGCGAGGTTTCTCAGGATATCCATGACGAGTATCGGAGGCCCTACCGCAATCCCGGCGAGGACAGAAGGCCCACGCTCACCTGGCCGCGCGAGATTCCCATCGAGGGAGAACCCGCGGATGTTCTTGAAATCATTGAGCGAAACAATGCCTGGCTCGAACGGCATCCGGTGCCGAAACTGTTCATCAATTCAGATCCAGGCGCCGTGCTCGTGGGAGAGCACCGCAGGATAATTCGCAGCTGGCCGAACGTGGAGGAGGTGACGGTGGCCGGGCTTCACTACTGCCATGAGGACTCGCCCGATGAGATGGGCCGGGCGATTGCGGGGTGGTATGCGTCTCTTGGATAATTTTTTTTCCCCGGGGAATGGGATGCTCTGAGCCGCCGACGCGTGGGTTGCGATGAAACCGAAAATCGGAAGACGGAAATTTCTCAAGCGCGCCGGTCTCGTGGGCCTCGGCGCAATGGGTCTGGCGGGAGGGTGCGCGAAGATGGGCCTGGGCATCAAGGGGCCGGCGGCGCCGCCCCCCGAAGCGCAAGGCCTCGTCTCGCGCGGGGCGGAAGCCCTCTACAGGCCGCATGGCGAGCCGGGGAGGTGGTTCAACCCCTGGTGGCCGAACCCGGGTTCACGGGTCAATCTGTACAAATGGAAATTCCTGTACCGCAACGAGTTCGCGGAAGTGAAAAACGCCAGAACGCCAGAAGTTTCAGTCGTTTCCAACGATGGCGCATATCTGGCGAAACCGCAGAATGAGCCTTCCATCACCTGTATCGGCCACTGCGGCTTCATCATCCAGGACGGCCCGGACGTCGTCCTGACGGACCCGCACTTCGGCGCGGGGGCTTTCTGGCATGGGCGCTATCAGCCGCCGGGCGTGCCTGCGGCCTCGATTCCCAAGGGCGCCGTGGCGACGATTTCCCACAACCATTACGATCACCTCGATTCGTGGACGATAGAGAACCTCCCCGAAGACGTCACGTGGTTCGTGCCGGTGGGGCTGGGCGCATTCGTGGAATCACTGGGCCGGCGCGCCGTGGAGCTCGATTGGTGGCGGAGTGCGGAGCAGGGCGGCGTGCGCCTCACATGCCTGCCCGCGCAGCACTGGTCGAACCGCTTCGGCATGGCGCGGGACTCCACGCTCTGGTGCGCCTGGCTGGTCGAAACCGGCGCGCGGAAGTATTTTCACGGCGGCGACAGCGGCTATTTTCAAGGGTTTAGGGAGTTCGGCCGCAAGTTCGGCCCCATCGACGTGGCGATGCTCCCCATCGGCGCATATGAGCCCCGGTGGATGATGCGCTATTCCCACATGAATCCCGCCGAGGGGCTCCGGGCGTTTCACGAACTGGACGCGCGCTGGATGATCCCCATGCACTGGGGTACGTTCGACCTGACGGACGAGCCGCTCGACCACCCGCCCCGGGTGCTCAGGGAGCACATGGCCGGGACGGGCGCGGACGCCGCCCGCGTCAGGGTCATGGCGGTGGGCGAGCGGTGGCGAATCGTGTAAACTATTGACTTTGCTTGCGAAACAAGGGGGAGAGAGACCATGAAGAAACCTCGCAATGACGCCGAAGACGAAGAGGTCGCGCGCAACAACCTGAACCGCCTGTTCGGCAGGCTCGCCTTCGAGAAGGGCAACGCCTACGGGCGCGGGGATGATGAGGAAGACCCGATCGCGCGTCTCAAGGATGATCCGCTCGTCAACAGAAAGCGAGTAAAATCAAGGAGATCGAGCGACGACCCGAAGCCGCCCGAGGCCTATCCTGGACCCTAGGGAACGCGGCTGGGCGCGCATTCGCCGGGCGGCCGCCCCGGGCGGGGAGGCGACTCCCCGCATTTGCGCGCATTTGCCGTCATCGCGCGAAGCGCGGGCCATGGCATGATTCCCCTGCGCCGCGGTTCCGCGGCGTCATTTCCCAGGAAAATAAATAGCCGGAAATTTATCGAAATACCCCGTGAATTTATCTATATTTATCGAAATTTTCGGAAATTCGATTTGTGGCAATGCGCTTCATCACACGTCGCGATTCTTGCCCATCCTCTCTCCGGATTCGAGGAGGCGCATGCGCCGTCAAACCATCCCTCCCCGGTCGGGTTTCACCTCATTCTGAGTAGGCGCGTCGGCCGCTTGCAGATCGCCGCCTCTCCTTCGGTGAGCGGGCCGTCCGGAAATTGACCGGCGGTTTCGTGGTCCGCTCCTGATGCTTCTCCCCGGACCGAACGGTGTTGTTACAGGATGGGCCACTTCCCCGGCACTTCCACGCCGCTTCGCTTGAGGATGCCGACCGCGCATTCCTGGCACCTTTCCAGTATCTCCTCCTCATTCACCGTCTTCACCTCGCGGTCTTCCATGACGATCTTCCCGTCGATGAACACCGTCTCCACCGAATCGCCCGAAGCGGAATACACGAGGTTCTGCACCTCGCTGTAGAGCGGGTACCACTCGGGCCGCTTCATGGTGATGACGATCACATCCGCCTTTTTACCGGTCTCGAGCGAGCCGATTTCATGGTCCATTCCGATGGCGCGCGCTCCGTTGATGGTGGCCATTTCAATGGCCGTCTCCGCGGAGCCGGCGTCGGGGTCGTAGCGGTAGTCCTTGGGCAGCACGCCGGCGAGGTAGATGACGCGGATCATGTCGGCGTAGTTCGAGCAGTCCGAGGCGTCGCTTCCGATCCCGACGTTGACCCCTTTGGCCAGCATCTCGGGAAACCTTCCGAACGCCGCGTTGCCGTAGGAAATCTTGAGCGCCGTCGAGGGGCAGTGAATCACCTGCGCGTCCGTTTCGGCCAGCATGTCGATCTCCCGCTCGTTCACATGAACCATGTGGACGAGAACCGTATTCGGCCCGAGCACGTCCAGATGATACATGTGCTCGACGGGACGGTGACCACTGAGCATGCGCGTGGCCGTCACTTCCTCGAACATGGCCGCGAGGTGCAGGTTCAGGGTGGTCCCGTAATCGTCGGCCATCTTTTTTGAATCGATATAGAGCCTGTCCGAACAGCGGCCGAGCCCGACGACGTCCACGCACGCCTTGATCAACCCGCCGTTGTAGCCGTCCCTGTACTTTTCCAGGAAGGCGAGATTCTCCTTCAGGCAGGTGTCGGTATCTTCCAGGAGCATGCCGTGCCCCAGAAACTCCTGGTCGAAGGACCGCCTGCCCATCAGGCCGCGCATGCCGATGCGCGAGATTCCCTCGATCACCGCCGCCGGGTTGTAGGAGCCCGCCTCCAGGAAGGTGGTGGTGCCCGCCTTGAGGGTTTCGAGGAGTATCGTCAGCGCGCCGTAGATCTCGTCCTCGGGCGTGAGGACCGTGGCGATGTATCTGTGTACGTAGTCGGACCACAGCATGCCGCCGAGGTTCTCCGGAGCCAGCCCCCGGTGCATGGTGTGGTAGAAATGCATGTGGGAATTCACGAAGCCGGGCATGATGAGCATGCCCTTCGCGTCAATCGTGCGCCCGGCGGTGAATTCCCGGTTCAACTCCTCCGCTTTTCCGACGGCGGCGATCCGGTCTCCCCGAACGGCGACCGCGCCGTCCCGGATAATGCGGCGCTCCTCATCCACCGTGATGACGGTTCCCCCGCTTACAAGATAATCGGCTGTCTGAGGCATTTTCATTTCCTCCCCGAAGTATCAAGTCTCTGTTGGCTGGATTCGTTGTGTGGACGAATTGTAATTCAATACGCTCGGAGTGTCATGGAAGCCCGATCCGGATGGGTGTTGAAAAAGTCCTGATGAACGAGGGTTTGGCGCGATCGATGAAAGTGCAAGACCCACTCCCCCCTTGAGGGGTCTGTTGAAAAAGTCCCACAGAGGGAGCGCGCTGAATTTCACTCCCCCTCAAGGGGGGAGTGAAATTCAAAAGCGAGCGCGCAACCAAAATCGTTTCCCAAGGCTTTTTCAACAGCCCCTTGAGAGGGAAACCCCGGAAAACCAACCCCCCCTACCCCCCCCTAGTCAGGGGTCAACCGCCGTCCCGACCTCGCCTCGAGCGCGTCGAGGGGTCATTTCTTTCCGGAAAAGGTCGCGACGAAGCCGCCCTTCATCGTTCCCTGCACGTTGAACACACCGCCGACCGTATCCGCGTTCGTGCTCGTGTTCGACGCGTCCTGATGGCGGAAGGTGCCCGATATCGTGCGGTTGCCCTTTGAATCCGAGAAACTCCCGTTGCTGACGCCCAGGCCCGACCAGTTCTGGGAGGGGTAGGGGCCGGCCTGCCCCGTATTAATATCTACTGCCCGGGGGGTCCTGAGCTCCGTAAGATTCACGTCCAGCGTGCTGCCGGCGAAGTTGAAGGTAAGCTCGGCCTTGCCGCCGATCTCAAACCCCCGGATGAGGATTTTTCGCGGTGCGGAGTCTACGGCGATGACCCTGCCCGTCCACGTCGCGCTCGTCTCCGTCCCCTGGGCCGCCGGATGCACCGGGGTCCCGGGCGCCTCGAGGTGGGCCTCGGTCGCGAAGAAATCGTTCTCGCCGCCGGCTGCGAAGCCCCAACTACGATCCAATTGAACCAATAACGATTTATCTTTATCCGGGGTCTCTTTGGCCCGGACGTGGACCTTCATTTCGTCATCACCGGCGTCGGCCGGATAGCTCATCCACTTGTCGAGGATGGTGACTCCAAAGCCGCAAGGGCCCCACACCGGTCCGTCGGGCGACCACCCCCAGCAATTCCATCCGTACCACTTCCATCTGCTCGGCCCCCTTCTCGTCCTGACCTCCACGTCTGGGCTGCCAGGAGAACCCCAGGTGTTCATGTTGCTCGTGCTTCCCTCGGAGGAGGGAAGATCGTCCGGGGACGAAGTCTCCACGCTCATTGCGGCCGCCTCCATGGCGGCCTTCACCGGGTCGACCGCCTTCGGCGTGAAGGCCGGCGTCGTAGAAACCCTCGTCGGCGTCTCCTCTGGCGGCGACGTATCGGCCGTCGGCGGAACAACCCTCGGTGGTGTAGCAACCCTCCTCGGCGTCTCCTGTGGCGGTGGCGTATCGGCCGTCTGCGGTGTCTCCTCTGGCGGTGGCGCAACGGCCGGCGGCGGCGCAACGGCCGGCGTGATGGACGTGGCGGGCCGGGCGCCGCCGCCCCCGCAACCGGTCACCGCCAGCGCGAGCGCAGCGGCGACGAGCAGCCGGAGCGCTTTCATCGAGTCCGTACGTTTCATGTAGCCGTTCATGTGCAATCTCCTGTCACCTGCGAAACCCCGGCGGCGATGCCCCCCGAGCGGAGCGCACCCTTCGGTTCTGTATCCCATTTCAATCGTCAAACACCTGTATATGTTAAATATTGGAACGATTGTACCAATATTATCACAATATGAGCGACATACGGGATCAATATTCCGAAGCGGTATTTTGGAGGAAATATCGCAGCGGAGCCGTGAGGGAATAGCGCGGTGAATGGATGATCGGGTCTTGTTTACACCCCGCCGGGCGGCGGCGCCTTTACCCCTCCCAGTCAAGGGGGGGCAGGGGGTCAAACGCGAGCGAGGAGGGCTTGTTGAAAAAGTCCCGGCAAGCGAATTTGGGTTGCGCGAACGCCTTTGAAGTTCACTCCCCCCTTGAGGGGTCTGTTAAAAAGCCTCTCTTCTCTCGCAATTGACCAGCGCCGTCATTCCGGCGAATGCCGGAATCCAGAGCCGAGGAGAATAGCGAGGTTCCGATTTTTCATCCCCACTCATTGGCGGGAGTGCATAAGAAATAAAAAAAGCAAAGTCCCTGGATTCCGTCGAACCCTCTCTCCTCGGTCGGTTCCGACACCGGAATGACGATCAAAAGCAAACAGCAAAACCACCCTCCCGCATTGGGCGGCACTCTTTGGGGCATCATTTCCCCTTGGAGGACTTTTTCAACAGCCCCTTGAGAGGGAAACCCCGTAAAACCAACCCCCCCTACCCCCCCTTGTCGGGGCTGTTGAAAAACCCCCGGCATTGTGATTGGGTGTAATGACACTATCTCGCCCGAGATGGGAGTTCCCTCGATGATAGGCAGCAAGAGGCGCGAGCAG